>Ga0233424_10001282_pt1 | contig 23257 bp, 27 predicted proteins | sample Watercolumn_Towu_FD_181011 | JGI IMG/M metagenome (GOLD analysis project Ga0233424, IMG submission 181011) | Freshwater microbial communities from Lake Towuti, South Sulawesi, Indonesia - Watercolumn_Towuti2014_125_MG | ecosystem: Environmental > Aquatic > Freshwater > Lake | place: Indonesia... | reverse complement strand
GCGCGCTCGCCATGCGCTGGACAGCGGCGCCGCGCGCGCCAAGCTGGACGCCTTCGTCAAGGCCACGCGCGGCCTCGGGGGCGCGGCATGAGCGCCGACATCCTCCAGCGCATCGTCGAGGTCAAGTGGGAAGAGATCGGCGCCGCCAAGGGCCGGCGCTCGCTCGCGTCCCTGCGTGACGAGGCCGAGGGCCGGCGCGGCGAGCAGCGCGGCTTCGAGCGCGCGCTGCGGGCCAAGATCGCAGCCGGCCACGCCGGCGTCATCGCCGAGGTCAAGAAGGCCAGCCCCTCCAAGGGCGTGCTGCGCGCGGACTTCCGCCCGGCTGCCATCGCCGAGAGCTATGCCCGCCACGGCGCGGCCTGCCTGTCGGTGCTGACCGACGAACGCTTCTTCCAGGGCGCGACCGCCTACCTGCAAGAGGCCCGCGCCGCCTGCGAGCTGCCGGTGCTGCGCAAGGATTTCATGGTCGATGAATACCAGGTCATGGACGCCGGCGCGATGGGCGCCGACTGCATCCTGCTGATCGCCGCCTGCCTGTCGGACGCGCAGATGGCCGACCTGGAGGCCGCCGCCCATGCCATCGGCCTGGACGTGCTGGTGGAGGTGCACGACGGCGAGGAGCTCGACCGCGCGCTCAAGCTCAAAACGCCCCTGGTCGGCATCAACAACCGCAACCTGCGCACCTTCGACGTGACGCTGGACACCACGCTCGGGCTGCTGCCGCGCGTGCCGGCCGACCGCCTGCTCGTGACCGAAAGCGGCATCCTCGGCGCGGCCGATGTGAAGCGCATGCGCGAGGCGCAGGTGAACGCCTTCCTCGTCGGCGAGGCCTTCATGCGCGCCCCCGACCCGGGCCAGGCCCTGGCCACGCTCTTCGGATGAAGCTGCCCCTGGACCTGCCCGACACCGACTGGCGCCCGGTCGTCGACGCCTGGGCCGCCAGCCCGGCGGGCCAGAAGCTGCAGGCCTTCCTGGCCGAGCGCGCCGCGGCCGGCGCCACCATCTACCCGCCCCAGCCGCTGCGCGCACTGACGCTCACGCCGCTGGCGAGCACGCGCGTCGTCATCCTGGGCCAGGACCCGTACCACGGCCCCGGCCAGGCCGAGGGCCTGTCCTTCAGCGTGCCCGAGGGCGTGCCCTTCCCGCCGAGCCTGCGCAACATCTTCAAGGAGATCCAGCGCGACCTCGGCAAGCCCTTCCCACCCAGCGGAAGCCTCGTCCGCTGGGCCGAGGGCGGCACCCTGCTGCTCAACGCCGTGCTGACCGTGGAAGACGGCCAGCCCGCCAGCCATGCCAACCGCGGCTGGGAGGCGCTGACCGACGCGCTGATGCGCGCCGCCGCCGAGGACCCGGCGCCCAAGGTCTTCATGCTCTGGGGCAACTACGCCCAGGCCAAGGCCCCGCTGATCGAGGCCGCCGGCCAAGGGCATCTCGTGCTGAAGGCCAACCACCCCTCGCCCCTGTCGGCCCTGAAACCGCCCCGCCCCTTCATCGGCTGCGGGCATTTCTCCGAGGCCAAGGCCTGGCTGGAGGCGCGCGGTCGGGGTGCGCCGCGCAAGGGCTGAGGCGCCCCGCACGGGCCGGATTGTTCCGTCTGGCGCAACTCGCCGTTCTATCGGGGCGGCTTTTTCAGTTTCAGGTGAAACCCTAGAGTGACACCCTGTCGGCCCACCCCGCTTCCCGCGAGTGCCGGCCAGGAGTCACCCCATGAACACCCGATCCCTCTTCACGCTGATCACTGCCGCGACGGCCGTCACGGCGCTGGCGGCGGGCATGCTGCTCGCCATCAATGCCCCACTGGCCGAGGACGGCGGCCACACCATCGCCACCACGGCGAGCAGCGAGCCGGCCTGACGGCGCCCCGCCGCGCGGCCCGCTACTCGGCGGCGCAGCGCATCTTGACGCCGCCCATGGACTCGCGGCTGAGCAGTTCCACCATCCAGTCCACGAACACCCGCAGCTTGCTGCTCAGGTGGCGGTTCGGCGGATAAACCACATAGACCGGCAGCGGCTCGGCGTCCCAGTCTTCCAGCACGCGCACCAGCGTGCCATTGCGCAGCAGAGGCCCGGCCATGAAGCAGGTCAGGGTCATGACGCCGAGGTGGGCCAGGCCGGCCTGCAGGTAGGCGCTGGCATCGTTCACCGCCAGCACGTGGTTGCCCATGATCTCGACCTTCTCCTCGCCGCGCAGGAAGGTGTCGCCCAGCACCTTGCCGCTGCGGGCCGAGAAGTAACCCACCATGCGATGCGGCGCGTCTCCCAGTTCGCGCGGGTGCGCCGGCGTGCCGTGGCGGCGCAGGTACTCGGGCGTGGCGCAGGTGATGAAGCGGAACTCGGCGATGCGCCGTGCGACCAGGCTCTGGTCGGTCAGTTCCCCGCCACGGATGACGCAGTCGATGTTGTCGCTGATCAGGTCGACCGTGCGGTCGCTGACCCCGAGTTCGATCTGGATGTCCGGGTAGCGGGCGTAGAAGTCGGGCAGGTGCGGAATGATCATCTCGCGGCCCACCACGCCCGGCACGTCCACCCGGATACGCCCGCGCGGCGTGATCCGCGCCTGGTTCATGCTGCCTTCGAGTTCCTCCAGGTCCGACAGCAGGCGCATCGCCCGCTCGTAATAAGCCGCGCCATCGGGCGTGACCGTCACGCGGCGGGTCGTGCGGTTGAGCAACTTGGTGCGCAGATGCGTTTCCAGCGTCTGGATGAGCCGGGTCACGGTGGCCTTGGGCAGGTCCAGCGAGTCCGCCGCCTTGGTGAAGGTGCCCGCCTCGACGACACGGACAAAGGCTTGCATCGCAGTGAGACGGTCCATGGGCAGGAGGGCGGCGTGCGGCCGCCAGGAGCAAGCGGAATGCCGCAAATTGTTCCACAGGCAGGAAAAGTGAGTCGCTTTTGGCGCCGTTTATCCCTAGAGCGTCAATCTTTATCGTGCGAAGCATGGTTTCACGCACACCGCCGACCTCCCTGGACCTGCCGCCCGGCTGCGCCGCCCGCTTTCATCCGGCCGTGGCGCCGCTGGACGGCGGCAGGCACGCGCTGTTGCTGTGGCTGCCCGGTGGCGGCTTCACGGGCGAGCTGCCGCCGGCGGGCCACGTGAGTCCGGAGATGCTGGCCGGAGCCGGTGCAGATGTGGTGGTGCTGGCGCTGCCGCGCCCGCCGGCAAACCCCTTTCCGGCGGGTGTGGCCGCAGCCTTCGACGCCCTGCAGGCCCTGGCGCGCGAGGCCCGCCGCCTCACCGGCAGCGCAGGCACGGCGCTGCTCGTGGGCGGGGAGGACGCCGGCGGCAACCTCGCAGCGGCCCTGGCCCTGATGGCACGCGACCAGCAGGCGCCCGCGCTGGCCGGCCAGGTGCTGGTGTCGCCCATGCTGGACCCGCGGCTGGGCAGCGCCTCGATGCGACGCGGGGCTTGCGGCGATGGCGCCTGCCCCTACACCCAGGGCTGGAAGGCCTACCTGGGCGACGACGCGCGCGCGGACCACCCCTACGCCGTGCCGCTCAACGCCAGTCGGCTGGGCGGACTGGCGCCTGCGCTGGTGCTGAGCGTGGCCTCGCACCCGCTGGGCGATGAGGCTCGGCGTTATGCCGCGGCCCTGCGGGCGCAGGGCACGGCGGTACACGAACTGCGGATGGACACCGCCACGCCCGGCCGGATGGCGAGCGCCCTGCGCGCCTTCCTGGAAGAGGCGACGCACCCGGGCCGCAACGCTCTCAGCGGCTGAGCGCTGGGCTCAGCCGCGCCGGGCGCTCAGGGCTCGGCCTTGCAATTGGGCTTGCAGACGACCTCGTTGCGCCCCAGCAGCCGGATGGACTGCAGGCTGGCCGGCGAGCGATGCTTGCCGCACTTGAAGCAGGAGCGGGTGTGGCCACTGCCGAGGAAGGGCGATCCGCCCACTTTCGAGGCATAGCGCAGGCCATCCTGGCGGACCGCGGTGACGGTGTCTTTGCTCATTCTTCGGCACAGGTCGGACGAAAGAACAATTGACTCATGGCGAAGATGACAACGCCATCTCGCAAGCCCGCGGTTCTCGCCGAAAAGCATCGAATCCGCGGGTTGTCCCACCCTCGATCCGCGGGGTCGGGCGCGACGGACAATGCGGCCCTGTCAGGAACACCCCATGGCCAAGCTCTTCTTCCGTTACGCCGCGATGAACGCGGGCAAATCCACCGCCCTGCTGCAGGTCGCCCACAATTACGAGGAACGCGGCCACCGCGTGCGCATCTTCACCGCGCGCCTGGACGACCGCTACGGCCGCGGCTTCGTCACCTCCCGGCTGGGCCCGCAGCGAGAGGTCGAGCAGTTCGACGCCGGCACCGACTTCATCGCGCTGATGGACGAGACGCCGGGCATCGCCTGCATCCTCGTGGACGAAGCGCAGTTCCTGTCCAAGGCCCAGGTGCAGCAGCTCCACGAGATGGCCCACCTGCGCAACCTGCCGGCCATCTGCTATGGCCTGCGCACCGATTTCCAGGGCGAGCTCTTCCCCGGCTCGGCCGCGCTGCTGGCGCTGGCCGACGAGATGGACGAGATGAAGACGATCTGCGACTGCGGCCGCAAGGCGACCATGAACATGCGCGTGGACGCCCACAACCGCAAGGTCACCGAAGGCGCGCAGGTGGAAATCGGCGGCAACGCCCGCTACCGCTCAGTCTGCGGCCGCTGCTTCCGCCAGGGATAAAGGAAAAGGCGGCCAGCGGCCGCCCTTCAGCACGAGCAAGGCGTGGTGCCTTCAAGGCGCCGACCGCCGGGCCGCTCCCAAGGCGGCGCCTCTCGATGCATGTCGGGGCCACGGCCCCGACATGCATCGACCCCCTCGGGGGGTCAGCCCGCGTACCCGCGGGCCGGGGGCCAACTATTTAGCGGCAATCTGCGCGTCCAGCTCCTTGCAGGACGGCGAGCACACGGGCTGCGACTTGCCCAGCAGCTTCTTGGACTTGAGCATCGCGCGCGGGCGGTGCTTGCCACAGAGGAAGCACGACATCGTGGCCGCGCCGAAGGAGGAGGTCGCCGCGAAAGGCGAGCCGGGAGCTTTGGAGCGGTAGCGCAGACCATCCGCTTCGATGGTGGTCTTGGTGGTTTCTTTGGCCACGCTGGTCCTGTCGAAGAGTGTTGTAGGGGAGGACGTCTGGACAGACGCCGAGGCCCGTATTTTCCACGATGTGGCGACCACCCCGGCCTAGGGCTTTCAACCCCCCTCGAAGTGCGCCGGCCTTTTGCCCGCCCAGGCCGCCTGGCCCTCGATGAGATCGGCCGAGTCGCGCGCCCGCACGATATCGGCCGAAAGCCGCTCGGCATCGAGCCGCCCGGCCGCGATCGCATTGAGATGCTGCTTCATCGGCAGCAGCGCCAGCGGCGCCATGCCGAGCAGTTCGTCCACCAGGGCCTGCACGGCGGCATCGAGCGTGTCGACATCGGGCAGCAGCTGGTCGAGGTAGCCGCAGGCCAGCAACGCCGCCGCATCGAAGGTGCGGCCAGCCAGCAGCACCTGCTTGGCCGTGGCCAGCCCCAGGCGGTTTACGAAGCGCTGCAGGCCGCCCGCGTAGAAGTGCAGGCCGATGCGCGCGGCCGGCACGAACATCTCGACCGCCGGCACGCCCAGGCGGAAGTCGCAGGCCAGCGCCAGGTCGGCTGCGCCGCCATAGGCGCCCCCATGCAGGCGGGCGATGGTGATCGGGCGCGCGGCCTCCAGCGCATCGGCCAGTTCACCGAAGCGCGCACCGGCATCGATGGTGCCGAGTGCGCTCAGGTCGAAGCCGGCGCAGAAGTGCCGCCCTTCGCCGGCCAGCACCAGCACACGCACGGCGCCGTTCGCGTTCACCTCGTCCAGCTGGGCGCGCAGCGTGGCGAGATCCTCCACCGCCAGCCGGTTGGCCTGGCGCGGGCGGCGCAGCGTGAGCCGGGCGACGCTGCCGTCAACGTCCAGCAGCGGGGGCTGTCCCGCGGTCATGGGCAGGGCCGCGCGTCACGGCGTACGCGCGGGTGGAGGGCCGACAGGGTGGCAAAGGTGTCAGGCATGGCGATCGCTTTACAAGCCAGACATTGTGACGACGTAAGCTCCGGCTCCCGCTGTCACGAAATCGTCATGCTGCACACCCGCCGTCGCCTGCTTGGCCTGGCCGCCGCCGCCAGCCTCACCGCCGCCCTGTCCGGCTGCTCCACCACCTCGCCGGTGACCGGCAACGCTGCCGCCGCGCAGCGCCCGAAGCTGATGGTGCTCGTCGTCATCGACGGCCTGCCGATGCGGCAGGTGACCGGCTACCGCGACCAGCTCGCGCCCGACGGCTTCGCGCGTTTCCTGGACCGCGGCCGCTGGTTCGCCGATGCGCACTACGGGCACGGCCACACGGTCACAGCCGCCGGCCACTCGGTCATGCTCAGCGGCGCCTACCCGCAGCGCAGCGGCATCATCAGCAACGAATGGCGCGACCCGGCCACCGGCGAGCAGGTCTACAACACCGGCGACGCGGCCTACCAGTACATCGATAGCCCGACCGCCCCGCTGTCCGGCACGAGCCCGCGCAACCTCAAGGTCGAGACCCTGGGCGACGTGCTGCGCACCCGCACGCCCGAGGCCAAGGTCATCGGCATCTCGGGCAAGGACCGCGGCGCCATCCTTCCGGCCGGCCACAAGGGCACGGCCTATATGTACATGACGGAGACGGGCCGCTTCGCCTCCAGCTCCTACTACATGCAGGCCCACCCGCAGTGGGTGACGGCCTTCAACGCGGCCAAGCCGGCCGATGCCTTCTTCAAGAAGACCTGGGCGCCGCTGCTGCCCGAGGCCGCCTACGCCCGCTCGGTGCCGGACGGCCAGTCCTGGCAGGTGGCCAGCGGCAACGGCAACAAGCTGCCGGCCGTCATCGGCGACAAGATGGACGCCCCCGGCGCCCGCTTCTACGGCAACCTGCTGGCCTCGCCCTTCGGTGACGAGCTGACCCTGGCCTTCGCCCGCGCCGCCGTGACGAACGAGCAGCTCGGCCAGCGCGGGGTCACCGACATCCTGTCGGTGAGCCTGTCCAGCCACGACTACATCAACCATGCCTTCGGCCCCGAGTCGCGCCTCTCGCACGACCACCTGCTGCACCTGGACCGCCACCTGCAGGCCTTCTTCAAGTTCCTGGACGCGCAGGTGGGTGCCGGCAACTATGTGCTCGCCCTGACGGCCGACCACGGTTTCAGCGACACGCCGGAATGGGCCGCGACCCAGGGGCGCGACGCCGGCCGCTTCACCAACGGCCCGGCGCTGGCCATCGTCAATGGCGCGCTGGCGGCCCGCTTCGGCGTCGACAAGCTGGCCTGGAACTTCTCCGCCTCGGGTCTGCTGCTCAACGAGAAGCTCGCAGCCGACAAGGGCCTGAAGTTCGCCGACGTGCAGGCCGCCGCGCGCGAGGAACTGCTCAAGCTGCCCGGCGTGACGGCCGTGTTCACGCGCGAGCAGCTGCTCGGCAGCGACACGAGCACGCCCTACCTCGAAGCCATGCGCAAGTCCTTCGACCCGACGCGCGCGGCGCAGCTGCAGATCGTGCTCAAGCCGGGCTGGATCTTCAGCTTCCGCGCCGGCGGCAGCACGCACGGCAGCCCCTATGACTACGACACCCACGTGCCGCTGCTGTTCTGGGGCCCGGGCTATGTGGGCCAGGGTCAGGTGAAGGCACGCGCCGAGGTGGCCGACCTCGCACCCACGCTGGCCACGATCGTGGGCCTGCCGGCCCCGGCGCAATCGCAGGGCCGCGACCTGAAGCTCAAGCCCTGAAGCTCGCGGGATGATGCCGAGGCGCTGAAGCGCTCAGACGCGCTGGATCAGCTCGGCGGCCGTCTCACCCCAGACGGCCTCCGTCAGCGCCGCAACGCCCAGGCGGCGCCCGAGCGCGGCGGCCTGCGCGGGGCCGGTGGCCGGCAGCATCACCAGCAGGCGCCCGTCATCCAGCCGCATGCAGCCGTCTTCCCCGCGGATGCGCGACAGCAGCGCCGCAGGGTCGGCCGTGGCGGCCAGCGTGGCAACCGACAAGGGCCAGGCGCGCGGGTCGGCCAGCAGCGCCTGCAAGAGCTCGCGACCGGCCTGAGCCGACAGCAACTGCCCCGTCAGGGGCCGGGGGCCGGCCAGCGCGCTGATGTCCACACCGGTCACGGCCAGACCGCCGCCGGCCGTGCGCTGCTCGACCCACCACAGCCGACGCCCGTCGCGCCAGGCCTGCTCATAGCCGCGCTGGGCGATGCGGCTGCGCCGCTCGGGCGGGTCGACCGGGCCGACGCCGGCCGCGCGCGCCGCGTCCACGAGCTCGGCCCAGGTGGGCGTCGCCTGCGCGTCCAGGCCCCAGGCCTGGCGGTAGGCGGCATTGGCTTGCAGCAGGCGGTCGTCAGCGTCGAAGAGGGCCAGCAGCAGCGGGCCCTCGGTCAGCGTCTGCCACCAGAGGTCGTCGTGGGTCACGCCCCGATTCTGGGGGTCGCGGGCTCAGTGGCGGTGGATCTCGCCCGAGCCGGTGACGCTTTGGCGCAACTGCGGCCGGCCGGCGTAGCTCAAGTCGCCTGAACCGCTCAGTTGCGCGTCCAGCTGATCGGTCACGCCCAGGGACACATCGCCCGAGCCGCTGAGGTTCACCTTGGCGACGCGGCCGGACAAGGCGCGGGCCTCCACATCGCCGGAGCCGCTGATGCTGAAGCTCTGCTGGTCGGCCCGGCCGGCCAGCCGCAGATCGCCCGAGCCGCTGATGTTGATGTTCAGGTCCTTCACCTCCACGAGGCCCAGTTGCGCATCGCCCGAGCCGATGAGGGTCAGGGCCAGGCTGTCGCCCTTGAAGCTGTCCAGGCTCAGGTCGCCCGAGCCCTGGATGACGATGGCCTGCAGCGTGCGGGCCGTGACCCGCACGGTCGGCGCCGAGCGCGTCGTGAAGCCGGCGTCGCGCTTCAGGCGCACGACCAGCGTGCCGTTCTCGACCACCGTCTCCACCAGCGGCTCGAGGTTGTCGTCTGCGGTCACGGTGGCCTGGTCGCTGCTGCCCTGGGCGAGCTTCACGTCGAAGGGGCCGTCGATGCGCAGCTGGGTGAAGGCGGCCAGCGAGCGCTGCTTCTCGACCTTGACGCCGGAGCCGCGCACCCGGTTCTTGCTGCTGCCGTAGTCGATGGGGCCGGTGAAGCTGGCTGACCAACCGTCCGCCTCGCGCTTGATGCGCAGACGCCAGTCGTTGTCGCCCGCCACGGCAGTGGTCGTGAGCAAGGCGGCGGCGAGGGTCAGCAAGGCAAAGCGCTTCATGGCGGGGCTTTCGGGTTCGGCGATGCGGCCGCAGTGTGGCCAGCCGTCCCGCCGCCTGCCCGCAGGACGCGACGGACTGCGCATCCGCGGGCATGGGCCGTAGGATGCGCCGATCAGCAGGAGCAGCACATGAAATGGGAAGGCCAGCGGGAGAGCGAGAACGTCGAGGACGCCCGCGGCGGCGGTGGCGGCCGCGGTGGCCTGCCCATCGGCGGGCGGGGCATCGGCCTGGGCGGCATCGTCATCGCACTGCTGGCGTCCTGGGTGCTGGGCGTCAACCCGCTGACGGTGCTGGGCCTGCTGAGCGGCGACGGCGGCGGTGTGGCGCCCGTGCAGGCCCCGGCGGGTGACTCCCATGCCCAGGACCCGGCCTACCGCTTCGTCAAGGTCGTGCTGGCCGACACCGAAGACGTCTGGGGCGCCTACTTCCGCCAGCGGGGCGAGACCTATGCGATGCCCAAGCTGCGCGTGTTTCGCGGCAGCGAGCCCACGGCCTGCGGCCAGGGCGAGGCGGCGATGGGCCCGTTCTACTGCCCGGCCGACCGCAAGGTCTACATCGACCTGGGCTTCTACGACACCCTGCACCAGCGCCTGGGCGCGCCGGGCGACTTCGCCCAGGCCTACGTCATCGCCCACGAGGTGGGCCACCACCTGCAGAACCTGATGGGCACCACCGCCAAGCTCGACCAGGCCCGGGGCCGCGTTTCGGAACGTGAAATGAACGCGCTCAGCGTCCGGCTGGAGCTGCAGGCGGACTGCTTTGCCGGCGTCTGGGCCCAGTTGTCGCAGCGCAGCAAGGGCTGGCTGGAGCAGGGCGACATCGAGGAGGCGCTGAACGCCGCCGCCCAGATCGGCGACGACACCCTGCAAAAGCGCAGCCGGGGCACCGTCGTGCCCGAAAGCTTCACCCACGGCAGCAGTGCCCAGCGGGTGCGGTGGTTCAAGCGCGGGCTGGAGGCGGGCGAATTGCGGGCATGTGACACGTTTTCCTCAACTGCCCTCTGAACCCGGGACGGCAGGCCACCCAATCGAGGGGGCCGCCGATGCGCCCAAAAACGCTTTGTGTGAAACACTCTTATCCAAACCGCCGAGCCCGCTTCGGGTGTCGGCGCGCCCAGCAAAAGAGCGCAGCGGGCGCCCCGTTCGGGTGCCGTCTGAACAGAGATACGAGGCCCACTGTCATGAGCGAACGCCCCATTCACGACCCCCAGGTGTCGACGCCCGTCGACGCCGATGCCGTGTCGCCGGGCAAGGACCGCGTCAATCTCTCGCGGCGCCGCTTCGCCCGATCTGGCGCCGCCGCGCCTGTTGTGCTGGGCAGCTTGATGAGCAAGCCGGCGCTGGCGTCCATCCCGTACAACTGCTCGATTTCGGGTCAAATGTCGGGCAACACGTCCGCCCGTATTCGCATCGCCGACTGCAAGACGCTCGGCAAATCTCCTGGCTACTGGAAAAACAACAGTGGATGGCCGGCGCCCTACGTCCAGGGCAGCCTGCCCTACGGCACGTGCTCCTACACGTCTGTAGGCCTGCCAACTCTTACCCGAGGGACTGTGTTTGGCGGCCTCGTGGCCGGTAAGTTCGCGCTGAAGAACTCCTTCCTCTTCAAGTGTGAAGGTACATCGCCCAATTTTGTGTGCAAGGTCTACGGCTCGCGCGATCCCGGCTTCGTCACGTGCAACAGCGCCAACAAGGCCACCCTGCTGCAGGTGCTCAATGCGGGCGGCGGCACGAATGAGAACATGGTGTACGAGTTGGGTCGCATCACTGTCGCATCCATCCTGAACTCCAAGAGCAACGCTGACTTCCCGCTCACAGTCGAGCAGATCGTCGAGATGTTCAACGCCGTGATTGACGGCGGCACCTACACCGCGCGGCCTGGTGTGACCTGGACGGACGCGCAGGTCGTTGCCTACCTCAAGAGCCTGTACACCTGATCTGCCCTCAGGTGATGTGACACTTCGGGCGTCCTGAGCGACGCCCGAAGTCTTTTCCGAGTTCGACCCTTGACGCCTGCTGCCCCTTCCGCGCCTGCCCGATGGATGCTGACCCACGGCGCCGATTTGGCCATCCGCGTCTGGGGTGACGACTGTGTCGTTCACCATGCGTTGTCCAACGACACCCACCGCCTTGCAGCCTGGCTGGTGCCGGCCTTGCAGCACCTGGCCACCACACCCAGCGCCGCGCTGGACGACTTGGCCGCGCTGATGGATGCCGAGCCTGAAACGGCGCTGGACGTGCTGCGACAGCTTGAGCAGCTCCAGTTGATCGCGCCGTGTTGACCGTCGCAGATCTCTCCGCCGCCCAGCTCAGGCAGCATCTCCACGAGGGCCTGATGCTGCGCACCGGGCCCTTCCTGTACCGCATTCACAGTGACTTCGCCTCGGTCGCCCGGGGGCTGGCTGCGCTCTATGGCAGCTTCTCGGTCGAGCCCGCTGACCGCGTCGCAGACTTTCATGTCCACATACAACCCGTGCCTGGCCTGCGCCGCTGGCTGGCGCCGCAGGTTGAGTTTCGCCTCGACGAGCACAGCCCCTTCCTGCCCCTGCCTGCCGACCACGCATTCGCATTGATGGAGTGGGGCATGAACTGGTGCTTGGCCAGCCAGGCCAACCACTACCTGCTCTTCCATGCCGCCGTGCTTGAGAAGCATGGTCAATGCCTCGTCATGCCTGGCGACCCGGGCGCCGGCAAGAGCACCCTGACCGCGGCGTTGATGCTGTCCGGCTGGCGGCTGCTGTCCGACGAGATGGCGATGGTCGACCGCGACAACGGGGCGCTCACGCCGCTCTCGCGCCCGGTCAGCCTCAAGAACCAGTCCATCGACGTGATCCGCCGCTTTGCGCCTGATCAGGCCGTTTTTGGTGAAGCCGCATACGACACGCACAAGGGGACCGTCTCGCACCTGCGCCCAACGGCGATCAGCGTGGCGAGCCGCGACACCCAGGCGGCGCCGACCCAGCTGATCTTCCCGCGCTGGCGCGCGGGCGCCGGCACCGAGCTGACGCCCGTCCCCAAGGCCCTGGCGTTCGAGAGGCTGGCAGGCCATTCATTCAACTACAGCATGCTGGGCCGGCTGGGCTTCGAGCTCACCGCAGGCCTCATCGACCGCTGTCAGTGCGCCGATTTCGTTTACTCCGACCTCCCAAGCGGGCTTGCCGCCCTGGATCGGCTCACCACATGACGCCGCATTGGGATGCCCTGCTGCGCGCATTGCGCGACCCCGCCTGCATGGCGGACTTTTCCGAACCGACCTGGGATCTGGTCATGCGACAGGCCCTGCCTGCGGGATTGCTTGCGCGGCTGGGCGCCCTGGCGCGCGAGGCCGGGGTCGAAGAGCGCCTGCCTCTGCCGGTGCGTCGGCATATGCAAGCCCTGCTGGCCCTGTCAGACCAGCAGCGGCGCGCTGTGCGGTGGGAGCTGGTGATGCTGTCGCGAGATCTGGCAGAACTTCCCGGCCCGGTGCTGCTGCTCAAGGGAGCTGCCTACGCCGCCGCCGGCCTTCCGCCCGCGCCAGGGCGTTTGTTTTCAGACATCGACATCCTCGTGCCGCGCGACCAGCTGAACCACGCCGAGGCCGCCCTGATGTTGGGTGGCTGGGCTTGCGACGCAGAGACCCGGTATGACGAGCACTACTACCGCGAGTGGATGCATGAGCTCCCGCCCATGGTGCACCTGCGCCGGCAAACCCACCTCGACCTGCACCACAACATCCTGCCGTTGACGGCGCGCCTCAAAACGCACAGCGCGCCGCTCCTCGCGGCAGCTCAAGTGCTCCCTGAGTTCCCCCGCTTCAGCATCCCCGCGCCCGTGGATCAGGTGCTGCACAGCGCCACGCACCTGCTGCATGAAGGCGAATGGAATCACGGCCTGCGGGACCTCGCCGACCTGGACAGCCTGCTGCGCGCCCATAGCCAGGCGCCAGGCTTCTGGGCCGAGCTCCTGGCACGCGCGGCTGAGCTGTCCCTGGGTCGACCGCTCTTCTACGCGCTGGACTTGTGCCGCCGCCATCTGCACACCCCCGTGCCAGACGCCGTGATGCGGCAATGCCCGGGCCGGCCCGGTGCGGTCTACCGGGCGCTGATGCCCGGGGTGTTCCGGCTGGCCCTGTCCGGCGCACACCGCGCCTCGATGGCACGCGGCACGCCCTTGGCCGAGTTCGCGCTCTACGTGCGCAGCCACTACTTGCGCATGCCGCTGCACCTTCTGGTGCCTCATCTGGTGGTGAAGGCCTTCCGGGGCATTTTCTTGAAGAGCAAGCCCTCCGAGGGGGCTGACGCGCCCCAGCAGCCCTGAATCCGGATGGCCATGGACAAGCCCAAGCCCTTCTCGATGATCCGCGAGTTCCACCTCGCCGATTGGTTCACGCTGGGCAACGCCTGCGCCGGCATGGGCGCGCTGTTCGCGGTGATGACCTCCCTCCAAACGGGCGACGCGCGGCACCTGCAGTACGCCTGCGCGCTGATCCCGCTGGCCCTGTTCTTCGATGTGCTGGACGGCCGCATCGCCCGCTGGCGGCAGAAGAGCTCGGCCCTGGGCCGGGAGCTCGATTCCCTCGCGGACGTGATCTCCTTCGGCGTGGCACCGGCCGCCATCGCCTATGGCTGCGGCATGCAGGGTCTGTATGACCGGATCGTGCTGGTCTTCTTCGTGGCCTGCGGCGTGAGCCGGCTCGCCCGCTTCAATGTGACCGCCGAGAAGCTCAGCGCCGGGTCGGACAAGGTGGCCTACTTCGAGGGCACACCCATCCCCACCTCGATGGCGCTGGTGGCGGTGCTGTGGGTGGCCGTCGCCCAGGGGGCCATCGGCGATGCGCTCTGGGGCGGGGTCTGGTGGCTGGCCGGCTTCAAGCTGCACCCGCTGGTGCTGCTGTTCGCGCTGTCGGGCTCGCTGATGGTGAGCCGGATCCGGATCCCGAAGCTTTAGGCCGTCCGGCGCGACAGCCAAGCCAGCGGCGAGTCCTGCGGAACGCGGCCGGACTGGGACTCCAGCACGTCGATCGGGGGCTGGCTGCGGTATTCGATGACGCCGCCACCGTCCAGGCAGGCATCCAGCCCGAACGCAGTGCCGAGATCGGCCGGGTCCGGTTGGCGGCGCACAGCGACGTCACGGCGGAAGAAACGCAGTGAAGGAACGAATCGCATGGGGCACCTCTCTGGCTGGGCGGTGCCAACAACCACATCGGCGCCGTGCAAGCAGTGTGCGGGATTCATGTGACAAGAGATCCCCCATGTGTGAGTAAATATTGCCTCGTCGGGCATTACCGCACGGCCGCGACGGCCGTTCTTCCCAGGCGTGATGCCCCTTTGCGACGCCCGACCCTCCATTCGAGGGGGCGTTGCGGATTAGCAATTCTTTTCGGTCCTTCATCAAAGTGCGGGTTAGCGTTTAAGGGTTCGCGCGTAAGCTGCGCCCCCAACTCAAGCCCCCCCGGCTTTCGCATGACTTCTGAATTCTTGAAGTGGCTCGCCACCGCCCTGGTGGCTGTGGTGCTGTTCAGCACCCTCTGGATGGCGCATGCCGTCCGCCCCGAGCACAGCGGCCCCGAGCTGCTGGTCGCCCATGTGCAGCCGGCCGGCGCGGCCGCCTCCGCCCCGGCCGTCACCACGCGCTGATCAGGCCAGCGCCGCGCGCGCGCCCTCGGCCAGCGCGCGGCCGATGCGGTCCAGCAGGGCGTCACGCCCCTGGAGCTGCCATTGGTGCCAGTACAGGGCCACGTCCACCGTGGTCGACGGCTGCAGCACCGTCAACTGGCCGGCGGCCACCAGCCCGCGCACCTGGATCTCCGGCGCCACGCCGACCCCCCAGCCCATGACCGCCGCGCGCACATAGGCCTCGCTGGCCGGCACGAAGCGCTCGCGCAGCCGGGGCGCCCGCACCCCGAAGGCCTCGGCCACCCATTGGGACTGCGTGTCGTCCTTGCGGTTGAACACCAGGAAAGGCGTGTCGGCGAAATTGCCGGCGTGCAAGCCCTCGGGCAGCTGCGTCGCCAGAAAGCCGGGGCTGGCCACGGCCACATAACGCATAACGCCCAGCGGCTGCACCCGGCAGCCCTGCAGCGCCTCCGCCACGGTCGACACGCAGCCCAGCACCGCGCCCTGGCGCAGGCTGTCGTGGGTGAAGTCCTGGTCGTCCACCACCAGCTCCAGCCCATAGCCCTCCTGCAGGCCCTGCTGCACGAGGGCGTCCAGCGCAGGCAGCACCCAGGTGGCGAGGCTGTCGGCATTGACCGCGATGGCCAGGCGCGACTGTGGCGCCACGCGCTCGCCCAGTTCGCGCGCCACATCCACCCGCAAGGCCTGCAACTGGCGGGCAAAGCGCAGCAGCACCTTGCCGGCCTCGGTGAGCCGCAGCGGCCGGGAGCGCACCACCAGCGGCTGCCCCACTTGGGCCTCCAGCGCCCGCAGGCGCTGCGACACCGCGCTCTGCGTGATCGACAGGCGCTGCGCCGCCCGCTCGAAGCCCTGCTCGTCGGCCAGGGCCGCCAGGCAGTCCAGCGCGGCAGGATCGAACTCGTTCATAAGCTCAGCTAATGTACGCCGAATAATATGAATGTCCCTTCTGGACTTCGGGCCGCCTGCCGAGAATCCGCGGATGTCTGCGTCCGCCCCGCTCGCTGCCCAAGCCCCGGCCGTCTTTGCGCAGGGCTGGGCCATGGGCGCCGGCCTCATCCTGGCCATCGGCGCCCAGAACGCGCTGGTCTTGCGCCAGGGGCTGCGCCGTGAGCATGTCGGCGCGGTGGTGGCGGTCTGCACGCTGTCGGACTGGCTGCTGATCGCGTTGGGCGTGTTCGGCCTGGGCGCCCTGATCCAGGCCCAGCCCGTGCTGCTGGAGGTGTTCCGCTTCGGCGGCGCGGCCTTCCTGATCGGCTACGGTGCGCTCGCGGCACGGCGCGCCTGGCGGCCGGCCGGCGGCTTGCACGCGGCCGGCAGCGCCACCAGCCTCGGGGCCACGCTGTCGGCGGCCTTCGCCTTCACCTACCTCAACCCGCATGTCTACCTGGACACGGTCGTGCTGCTCGGCGGCCTGGGCGCGCGCCAGCCGGCCGAGCTGCGCGGCGCCTTCGCGGCCGGGGCCTGCGTGGCCTCGGCCATGTGGTTCGGCCTGCTGGGCTTCGGCGCCGCGGCCGCCGCGCCCCGGCTGCAAAGCCCGACCACCTGGCGCGTCGTCGATGCCCTCGTGGCTGTGCTGATGACCGGGCTCGGTTTACAACTCCTCCTGCAACCCCTCTAAGAACTCGAAGGAACGCCATGAAGATCGTCGTTCTCGGCGCCGGCATCATCGGCATCGCCACCGCCTGGTACCTGCTGGAGGAGGGGCACGATGTCGTCGTCGTCGACCGCCAGCCGGATGCCGCGCTCGAAACCAGCTTCGCCAACGGCGCGCAGATCTCGGTGAGCTTCTGCGAACCCTGGGCCAATGCCGGCGCGCCCTTCAAGGTGGCCAAGTGGCTGCTGCGCGACGACTCGCCGCTGCTGTTCCGCCCCCGACTGGACCCGAACCAGTGGCGCTGGGGCCTGTCCTTCCTGCTGCAATGCACGAACGCCGCGTTCGAGCGCAATGTCGAGGAGCTGGTCCAGCTCGGCCGCTATTCGCACGAGTCCCTCAAGGAGCTCGTCGCGCGCACCGGCATCGAGTACGACCGCCTGGAGCGCGGCATCCTGCATTTCTTCTCGAGCCAGGCCGATTTCGACAACGGCGCCGCCGGTGCCGAGATCATGCGCCGCCACGGCGTGGACCGCCGCGTGCTCAGCCGCGAAGAGGTACTCGAGGTGGAGCCGGCCCTGGCCGCCTTCGGCCCCAAGGTGTTCGGCGGCACCTACACGCCCAGCGACGAAAGCGGTGATGCCAAGGTCTTCACGCAGAAGCTGGCCCGGCTGTGCGCCGAGCGCGGCGCGCAGTTCCTGTACGAGCACGACGTGCTCGGCCTGCAGCGCGCGGGCGATGGCATCGAGTCGGCGCAGATCGCCCATGTGCGCACCGGCGAGCGCAAGACGCTCAAGGCCGACGCCTTCGTCGCGGCCATGGGCTCCTACACGCCCGCCCTGGTGCGGCCGCTGGGCGAGTGGCTCAACATCTACCCGGCCAAGGGCTACTCGGCCACGCTGCGCCTGAAGAAGCCCGAGGCCGCCAGCGTCGTGAGCCTGCTGGACGACACCCGCAAGATCGCCATCTCGCGCCTGGGCGACCACATCCGCATCGCCGGCACGGCCGAGCTGTCGGGCTTTGACCTGAACCTGGATTCGCCCACCGCCAAGGTGCGCTGCGCGGCCCTGGTGCGCCGCTACGAGGAACTCTTCCCCGGCGTGGCCGACACGAGCGAACCGAACTACTGGACGGGCCTGCGCCCGAGCACGCCCACCAACATCCCCTACATCGGCCGCAGCAAGGCGGCGCGCAACCTGTGGCTGAACGCCGGCCACGGCACGCTGGGCTGGACGCACGGCGCCGGCTCGGGCCGCGCGGTGGCCGAGCTCATCGCCGGCCGCAAGCCGGCGATGGCCTTCAGCTGCTACAACGCCTGATCAGAGCGTCTTGAGCAGCTCCTGCACGCGGGCCTGCTGAGGCAGCTTGGCACCCAGGCGTGAAAGGCCTTCGAGCTCCGACTTGGCCGCGGCCTTGTCGCCCGACTGCAGCAGGATCTCCGCCAGGTTGAGGCGGTAGGTCGGCTGGTCGGGCAGGTCGCTGACGAGCTGGCGCTGCTGGCTGATCGCCTTGCTGAAGTCCTTCTCGTTGGCCAGCACGGTGGCGTAGGTGTCGCGCAGCGGCGCGTAGTCGGGCTTGATCTTGAGGCCGCGCTCGGCCAGCTCGCGGGCGCCGCCCTGGCCCAATTTGCTGCGCAGCCAGGCCACGTTGTTCAGCACCGGCAGCGCGTTCGGGTTGCGCTTGAGCAAGGCCTCGTAGCGCGCCAGCGCCGGCTGGAACTCGCCGCGCGACAGCAGCACGTCGGCCACCGCACTCTCGAAGGGCAGGTCCTTCGGGTGGGCCGCCAGCCACTGCGATTCGAAGGCCAGCGCCTCGTCGCGCTTCTTGGCGGCGTGCAGGGCCGTGAAGAGGCGTGCCGGCGCATCGACCGGATCGCGCAGCGTGACCGCCTTGCGCAGCAGGGTGATGCCCTGCTCCAGGCGACCGCGGCCGATCTCGATCTCGGCCTCGGCCACCAGGGCATAGGCTTCCTGCGGGTACTTCTTCTGCCGCTCACGCAGGGCGGCCAGGCCCTCGTCGATGCGGCCCTGGCGCACGGCCAGCTGGATCACCAGGCGCTGGGCGGCGGTCGAGGTGGGCTCGGCCTCCAGGGCGCGCTTGATCTCGCGCTCGGCGCCGGCGTAGTCCTTGTCGATGTAGCGCAGCTGCGCCAGGCCCAGCCAGCCCGCCGCGCGGTTGGGTGCCAGGGACGTGAGGCGGGTGTAGGTCTTGCTGGCCTGGGCGCGGTCGCCGGCCGCGACCTGGGCGCGCCCCAGGCGCTCCATGATCTCGGGGTTCTGCGGCATCGCGGCCGAGGCCTCCTGCGCGGCCTGCGCGGCCTTGCTGGTGTCGCCGATGCGCTGGTAGATGTCGATCAGCGCGACGCGCAGATTGGCCTCGGTGGGCTCCTCGCGCACGCCGGTCGCGAGCACCTCGGTCACACGCTCCATCGGGGCGCGCGACTGCAGCAGCAGGTCGGCCAGGGCCAGGCGGGCCGAAGCCGACTGCTTCTGGCTGCCGACGAAGCCTTCCAGGCGCTTGATGCCCTCGTCCACGCGGCCGGCCTGGGTGTCGATGGCCACCAGGCCCAGCACGGCGGGCAGGTAGCTGGCGTCCGCCTTGAGGGCGGCCTCGAAGGCCGTCTGGGCGGCGGCGGTGTCCTTGCGGAAGAGGTGGATGCGCCCGCGCAGCCCCTCCGGCACCGGGCTGCCTTGCATCTTGGGCGCCAGCTTGTCGATGGCGGCGAGCGCCGCTGGCATCTCGTTGCGGCGCATCAGCGAGTTGATGAGCATCAGGTCGTAGCCCGTGCCGCTGTCCTTGGCCGCGATTTCGCGCAGCTGGGCCACGGCAGCGTCCGCCTTGGCGCGGCCGCCCCCACCGGGCACGCTGGAGTCCCGCGCAATCGCCGTCAGCGCCAGGGCGGCAGCGGTCTTGGCATCGTCGGGGCGCAGCTTGGCCGCGGCGCTGAAGGCCTGGTCGGCCGCCTCGAAGTTGCCCTGCATCAGCTGGGCCTTGCCGGCCAGCAGCAGGGTTTCGGCGTCAGCCTTGCCGGAGTCGAGCATCGGCCGGATGGTGTCCAGGGTCTTGGCCGGCGCGCGGCGCTGCAGCTGCAGGCTGGCGAACTGGCGGCGCAGGGACAGGTCCTCGGGCGCGAGCTTGATGGCCTGGTTCAACAGGTTTTCGGCGTCGGCCAGCTCGCCGAGCTGCTGGTGCGCGCCCGCTGCCAGGCGCAGCAGCGGCAGGAAGTTGGGCATCTGCTTGAGCAGCGGCTGCGCCAGCTCCTTGGCCTTGGCGGCATCGTTCTTGGCCAGCGCCAGCTGCGCCTGCAGGAAGCGGCCCTGCGGCTTCTTGGCCACCGCCGGCGGCATGTCGTCGACGAGCTTGGTGGCGACGTCGAGCTTCTGCTGCCCCAGCGCGACACGCATCAGCAGGGAGCGCGGCTCGTACAGGCCCGGGTCCAGGGCCAGCACGTTCTCCAGCAGGGGCTTGGCCTCGTCAACCTTGCCCTGCGACAGCAGCACCTCGCCCTTGAGCTGCAGGGCCTTGACCGACTTCGGGTTGCGGGCGAGCAGGCCGTCGAGCTGCGCCATGGCCTCGTCCACGGTGTTGGAGGCCAGCTTGACGCGGGCCGACACCAGGATGGCCTCCTCGGCCTCCGGCTGTGCTTGCAGGGCGCGCGCCGCGGCCACCTTGGCCTCCGGCAGGTTGCCCTGGGTCAGGTAGGCCAGGGCCAGGGTCTGCTGCAGGGTGCCCATGGCGATCGGGTCGGCCAGGCTCTGGTCGGCGAACTCGCCGATGACCTTGCGCGACTGGCCGGAGCTCAGCAGGGCCTGGGCGATCAGCGGCGCCAGCTAGTCACGCGGGGCGCCCAGCTCCCAGGCGCGGCGCAGCTCGATCTCGGCGCCGGCCATGTCGCCCGACTCCAGCAGCGCCTTGCCCAGCAGATGGCGGGCCTTGGCGTTGTCGGGCGACTGCTGCAGCAGGTTCTTGAGCTCGATGATGGCGCCGTTGGCATCCTTTTGCTCCATACGCTTCTGCGCAGAGCCGAGCAGGTCCTGTTCGGAACGTTGACCACAGGCTGCCAGGGCAGCCAGCATGACGAGGGCAAGAACGCGGCGCGATTTCATTCGGTCTCCTTCAGGCGGCGGATTGTGTTCCTAGAATCCCGGCCCCTCTCTCAGGTCCGGCCCCCAGGGCCGGTAATTTGCATGGTTCACCGCCCCCCTTTCTGCGCGATTGACTTCGGCACCTCCAACTCTGCCGTCGCCGTGCCCGCAGCGGCGGGCGCGATGCAGCTGGTGGAGCTGGAGCCCGGCCAGCGCACCATGCCGACGGCGGTTTTCTACTTCGCTGAAGGCGCCCATGACGCCGACGGCCCCCCGCGCGCCTTCGGGCGGGCCGCCATGGCCGCCTATGTCGAGGGCCACGAGGGCCGGCTGATGCGCTCGATGAAGAGCATCCTCGGCTCGGCGCTGATCGAGCAGACGACCGACGTCGGCGGCGGGCGCGGCGCCAAGTACGCCGACATCGTCTCGGGCTACCTCAAGCGCCTGCGCCGCCTGGCGGGCGAGCCGGACCGCGTCGTGCTCGGCCGGCCGGTGTTCTTCGTCGACGGCGAGCCGGCCCGCGATGCCGCCGCCCAGGCCCAGCTCGCCGCCTGCGCCCACGCCGTGGGCTTCCAGGAGGTGCAGTTCCAGTACGAACCGATCGCCGCCGCCTTCGACTTCGAGCAGCAGGCCATCCGCGAGGGGCGCGGCGAGCAGATCGTGCTGGTGGCCGACATCGGCGGCGGCACGAGCGACTTCTCGGTGGTGCGCGTGGGGCCGGAGCGCGCCTCCCGCCTGGCGCGCCGGGACGACATCCTGGCCAGCCACGGCGTGCACATCGCCGGCACCGACTTCGACCGCCACATCGAGCTCGCCGGCATCCTGCAGGCCTTCGGCTACCGCGCCATCGGGCCGAGCGGCCGGGAGCTGCCCAGCGGCCTGTTCTTCGACCTCGCCACCTGGCACCTGATCAACACCTGCTACGCGCCGCTGCGCGTGGCGGAGTGGCGCGGCATGAAGAGCTGGTTCAGCGACCTGCGCCAGCATGCCCGGCTGATGACGGTGCTGGAGGAGCACCTCGGCCATGAACTCGCCTCGCGGGCCGAGCGCGCCAAGATCGCCATCTCGGGCGGGGACGACACCACGGTGGACCTGTCCCCGGTCGAAGCCGGCCTGGTGCTGCCCTTGAGCGAGAAGACGGCCGTGCAAGCGCTGCGGGCCGACCTGGACCGCATCATCGCCACCGCCCACGAAACCGTGACCCTGGCCGGCCTCACGGCGGACCGCATCGACGCCCTGTACTTCACCGGCGGCTCCACCGGCCTGCGCCTGCTGGTGGACGGTATGGCGGCCGGCTTCCCGCAGGCCCAGCGCGTCACCGGCGACCGTTTCGCCTCGGTGGCCACCGGCCTGGGCCTGCACGCCCAGCGCCTGTTCGCCGGAGGCTGACCTCCGGCATTGCGGCGCCGGCGCTGCTACGCTGCCCCCTTCGCACACCGAGGACGCGCTCCATGATCAAAGCCCTCGCCTGGGCCGCGCTGGCCCTGGCCGCCACCACGGCCCACGCCGCCGAGCCCCAGACCTACCAGCAACCCTCCGCCGAGATCCGCGCGGTGCTCGACGCCCCGCCCCTGCCGGGCCACATGCTCTCGCCCGACCAGCGCACGCTGGCCAGCATCGGCCTGCGGCGCTACCGCAGCATCGCCGAACTGGCGCGGCCCGTGCTGCGCCTGGCAGGCTCCCGCATCGATGCCGGCGCCAGCGGCCCGCAGCTCACCGTCGCCATCGAATCCCTCACGCTGCGCGAACTGGCCAACCCGGCGGCGCCGGAACGTGTGGTCAAGCTGCCGGCGGGCGGCAGCTTCTCGACGATGCGCTGGTCGCCCGACAGCCGCCACTTCCTGCTCCAGCGCCGCACAGCCAGTGCCACCGAACTGTGGGTGGGCGACACAGCCAGCGGCCAGATCCGCCCCCTCAAGGGCGTCAAGCTCAACACCATCCTGAGCAGCTCGGTGGCCTGGGTCGGGGCTGACGAGATCGTTGCGTTGACCGTGCCCGAGCGGCGCGGGCCGGCACCGGTGTTCGAGGCCCCCAACGGCCCGAGCATCCAGGAATCCATGGGCCGCGCCTCGCCCGAGCGCACGCTGCAGGACCTGCTCAAGAACAGCCAGGACGCAGCACTGTTCAGCCACCACGCCACCTCGGCGCTGCGCCGCATCCACCTGGGCACCGGCGCCTCACGCGAGATCGGCAAGCCGGGGCTCTATGCCGACCTGGAAGCCGTCGGCACCCAGGGCGTGCTGCTCACCGAGCGCCTGGTGCCGCCCTTCAGCTACCAGGTCACCTGGCAGGACTTCGCCCGCCAGGTGGAGCTGCAAGATGCCAAGGGCCAGCTGCTGCGCGACCTCGGCACCGTCAAGCTCAAGGAGGGCGTGCCGGTCGAAGGCGTCATCACCGGCCCGCGCAACTTCAGCAGCTCGCCGCTGGCGGACGGCGCCGTCTACTGGGTCGAGGCCCTGGACGGTGGCGACCAGCGCACCAAGGTGCCGCACCGTGACAAGCTCATGCGCCTGACCCCGCCCTACCAGGGCGAAGCGCAGGAAGCGCACCGCACCGCCGGCCGCCTGGCCCAGCTCGTCTTCACCGAAGGCAGCCCGCGCGCCCTCGTGACCGACTTCGACCGCGACCGCCTGTGGGTGACGACCGATCTGGTCGCCCTGGACGGCAGCGCCAAGCCGCTGCGCCTGCAGAACCGCTCCTGGCGCGACCGCTAAAAC
>Ga0233424_10001281_pt1 | contig 23260 bp, 21 predicted proteins | sample Watercolumn_Towu_FD_181011 | JGI IMG/M metagenome (GOLD analysis project Ga0233424, IMG submission 181011) | Freshwater microbial communities from Lake Towuti, South Sulawesi, Indonesia - Watercolumn_Towuti2014_125_MG | ecosystem: Environmental > Aquatic > Freshwater > Lake | place: Indonesia... | reverse complement strand
TAACTCTATATTTAAAGCTTAATGAGAGATTTACTCATGTCAGATATTTCTTTAGATAATTTTGACTACGCAATCTTAAGAATACTGCAAAAAGACAATAAGACTTCTCATCGAGAAATTTCTGAAAAAATTGGTCTATCGTCCGCTTCCGTACAAAGACGTATATCTCGTATGGAAGAAAAGGAAATAATTTTAAAAAATTGCGCTATTTTAAATCCGCTTAAATTTGGTGAAAAAATTACGTCTATTATTGAAGTCCGCCTTAGCGAAGACCGCTCTGTAGTGATGGATAGAGCGAAGCAATACTTTGCTTCTGTTGAAGAAATTCAACAGTGTTACTTTGTGAATGGTGGTGTCTCTTTTATCATTATTATGTTGAGCAACAACTTATCTCATTTTGAAAGCTTAGTTAGAAAACATTTTGCTGATAATGAAGATGTAAAAACATATCGAACCTTAATTGTTTTAGACCGTGTAAAAGTAACCTTTGAGTTAAATATTTAAACTTTTCAATTTTGGCTTTAAACGTTTCAATCATTTTATAAAGTTTAGAAAAGAGGCCGAAGCCTCTTTATTTTTAACCCATTTAAAATTAGTCATCAATCATGGCGAACTCTTGCTCAGGCGTACCTTTCACCAAATGATGACGGCTATATAACAAGTAATAGAGTATAAATCCGACATAAATCAGCGCAGCCAATAACCAAACTTTTGGATTCACCATTAACCCTGCCACTACAGCAACAGCAGCAAGAATCAAGGCAATACAAGACGTCCACATTCCACCAGGCGTTTTATACGGGCGTGGTAATTCAGGACGAGATAAACGCAACTTAATATGTGAGAGCATCATCAACACATAAGAAATTGTTGCACCGAATACAGCCATTAAAATGAGCAAGTCACCCTCACCTGTTAAAGAGAGTAAAAAGCCAATAATTCCGGGAATAATAATGGCCCAATACGGCGCCTTATTTTCATTGGTAAGCGATAAGTTTTTTGGCAAATATCCCGCACGTGACAATGCAAAAATCTGACGCGAATATGCATAAATAATTGAGAAGAAACTTGCGACAAGTCCAGCAAGACCTACAAAGTTAACAAAGCTCGCTAACCATGTGTGCTGACCATACACAGCAATGAGTGCATCAACTAAAGGTGCTCCCGAATTTTTTAAAGCATTTGAACCCGCAGCGCCTGCACCTAAAAATAAGATTAAAAGTGCAAACGATGCCAATATTAACATTGAACCAATCAAACCTCGTGGCAATGAACGTACTGGATCTTTTGCTTCTTCGGCAGCTAGTGGTACCCCTTCAACTGCAAGAAAAAACCAGATGGCATAAGGTACTGCAGCCCATATTCCCATATAGCCAAATGGTAAAAAGCTACTTGCACCTGCATGAGAACTGACTGGAATATCAAATAAACGCGCACTGTCAAAATGTGGAAGCATCGCAACAATGAATACGACCAGTGCAATACAAGCAACGGCGGTAATTCCAAACATGATTTTAAGTGCTTCACCTGCACCTTTGAGATGAATACCCATAAAAACTAAATAGCAAATTAAATAAACGGCCCAACCGCCAATTCCAAAGAGTGATTCGCAATATGAACCGATAAATACGGCAATGGCAGCAGGTGCAATTGCATATTCAATTAAAATCGCAGTCCCTGTGAGGTAGCCTCCAAAAGGACCAAATGCAACGCGGGCAAAACTATAACCACCGCCAGCAGTGGGCAACATCGTTGACATCTCAGACATTACAAAGCTCATGCAGAGATACATAAACGCGACGATGACTGTTGCAATAAAGAGTCCTCCCCAGCCGCCTTGTGCCAGTCCAAAATTCCAACCCGCAAAGTCACCCGAAATGACGTAAGAAACACCTAGCCCCACTAAAAGTAACCAACCTACTGCCCCCTTTTTCAACTGACGTTTTGCAAAATACTCTGCGTCCTGTTGTAGAGCACCAACATCTACGCTTAATTCAGACTCTTTCATTGTCGTATTGCCTTATCGACTAAATTTACACCACCAATAGTTGCGCAAAAGATATTCATAAAACTTGACAGCAAAACATCTCCCCGACCACTTGAAGTCAAGTTGATTCATTTTTTCTTTTATAAGATCGACGGCATCTCAACACAGAACGTGTTTAAAAATTAAATTGAGGAGTTGGGTTATGTCTGTAGAACAAAATGAATTTTTAAGCCAAGTTCAATTACAAATACTGGCAGAACAAGCAATTAAGCAATATCCATCAGACTATCAAGGACAGGTCAAACTGCTATGTCAGTCTGAAAATGCAACCTTTCAGATTTCGACTGGATCTGCCCGATATGCACTTCGAATTCACCGCCCCAACTACCACAGCAAACTCGATATACAAAGTGAGCTTGAATGGTTAGATGCCTTAAATGCGAGTGGTATTCAAGTTCCTGTTGCGATTGCAGATCAATCTGGTGAGCGCGTCATCACTTTAAAACTATCGAATGATATTTATCGTTATGCGGTACTTTTCAACTGGGTGGAGGGCGATATGCCAACTGTTGAAGTTGACCCCACTGCATTTGAGCAACTAGGACAAATTACTGCAAAGCTGCACGTACATAGTAAGACATGGCAAGCGCCTGAAAACTTTCAACGTATTGTGTGGAATCATGAAACCATGATCGGTGCAGATGGACACTGGGGAAACTGGAAAAATGCACCTCATTTAAGACCTCAAGATCACGGCGTAATTGAAGAAGCGATTGCACAGATTTCGAAAGATTTAAATTTCTTTGGTAAAACCCAAGAACGTTATGGCCTGATTCATGCCGATTTGCGTTTAACCAATCTATTACTACAACAAGAACATATTGGTGTGATCGATTTTGATGACTGCGGCATGAGCTGGTTTATGCATGACCTCGCTGCTGCAATTAGCTTCAATGAACATTATGCAAATGCACCTCATTGGGTTGATTACTGGTTAAAAGGCTACGAGCGCGTAGGTCATATTAAGTCTGAAGAATATGAAATGATCCCGACTTTTATCATGCAACGCCGCATTCAAATGATGGCTTGGAATGTTTCTCACGCACAAACAGAAATGGCTCAAAGTCTTGGTGATCAATGGTCCAATGAAACTGTGCGTCTTTGTAAAAAATATCTAAACGGTCAAATGCCTGTCGGAATTTGAAAAGTGATTTAGATCGCTTTTCTTCATTTTCAATTTTTAGTTTTTAAATTTTATAGAATTTAAAGGAAGGGTTTATGCAAGCTACCCATCAACTGAGCAAAGTTGCCAAAACACTATTACTCACCAGTAGTCTGGCAAGTATGATTGCTCTAAGCGCATGTAACTACAACCCTCTACAAAGCACATCTCCCGCAGTCACTATTCCCAAAAAGGAATATATCCAAAAAGGTCAATGGGACGCTTTTAACTTTGACCAACTTAACCAATTGATTGCTACTTATGGAAAAGATAGCCCTAACTATAACCCTGAAAAACGCCCATATATTGTCACTGACTTTGACAATACTTCGGTATTTTTAGACATCGAAGAAGCAACTTTAATTTATCAGCTTGAACATTTAGCGTTTAATGTCACGCCAGAACAGCTTAATCAAATTATTCGTAAAGGAATTAGCTCGCAAAATTTTGAAGCGGCCTACAATAACCGGCAAGGTCAAGCGGTAAATATTGATAAAATTGCCCCAGATATTATTGCCAGCTACTCATGGCTTTATCACCACTATAGCGGTCTAAAAGGCAAGCAGAGTCTGGATCAAATTAAGCAAGATCCACATTATCTCGATTTCATTACTAAAATGAGATATCTATATGCAGCGATTGGAGACACGTTTGATCATGAAGTTGCATATCCATGGGTCACTTATTTATTTACTGGGTTTACCGAACAACAAGTTCGTAATTTAGTAAAAGCAACGGTGGCTTGGCAAATGCAGCAACCGATTGGACCTGTAACATGGACTTCCCCAGCAGCGCTTTCAGGTCAAGCAGGCGTTGTGAAAACCACTTGGGAAAATGGTTTAAGACCATACCGTGAAATGCAAAATCTATTTAAGGCCTTTCAGGACAATGGCATTGATGTCTATGTCTGTTCGGCATCTTTTATTGATGTGATTAAGGAAATTATTTCTAATCCAGAGATCGGCTATAACATTAATGAAAAAAATGCCTACGCCATGGAGCTAGAACGAGATGCACAAAATCGAATTTTACCCGAGTTTCGTCATGGCTATGCGCAAACACAAGGTAAAGGCAAAACCGCAACCATCCAGCGTTTTTTAGTCTCTAAATATGGTTATGGGCCAATTTTTATCGCAGGTGACAGTGAGGGCGATCAAAATATGATGCAAGATTTTGCAACGACTCAGAAGGTTCTGATTATCAACCGATTGCGCAGCCCAAGCTCTGATATTGGAAAGTTTTCTCAGCAGGCTGTACAGAGCTATGGTCAAGCCAATCCTAAGTTTTTACTACAGGGCCGCGATGCCAATACAGGTCAATTTAGACCCTCAATGGCCAGTTTAAGTTATGGGGCTCAAACGGCGAAAACTACAAAAAATTAATATTTTCACTTATTTTCTCATGCCTACAATACATGTTGTATGCATGAGAAGCCGCTTAATTTTTTGTTTTAGTTCTGCCCTTTTTGCCTATCTCTAATGCATTTTCTGCCTTCTTTTAGTTCGCTACCCAACCTTAAATACAATGATTGATGTCTTCTTAAAGAGTCAAATCTGAAACTTAAAACAGCAACACATAAACCATTATTTTATAAATAGTTTTAACCAAACAAAATCATGGACGTAAGCAAAAACTGGTATGGCTTTTGCTTAATATAATAATAGTTAGGAATAAATATCATGAGACTTGACATGTTACATCTCAATCCAGCTCATCTTGTCGATTCAAATATGTGTAATCAAGGTGTATTGTCTGCAGCCGCCTCTGGATTAAGCGAATTTATTCATCAAAAAGGTGCAGATGTTGATCGTGTTTTAGGAATTAGTGGTATTAATCCTGAACTTCTAATCAGCCCAACTTTGAGCTTACAACTACCCAATTATTGCAAGGTGCTAGAACAGGCAGCATTGGTTTCAGGTTGTGATAATTTTGGTTTGCATTATGGTCAACAGTTTCAACCGAAATCCTTAGGACTCATTGGGTACATTGGTCTTTGTTCAAACACCTTAGAATCTGCACTCATGAACATGACCAATAACTTTTATTTGCATCAGAAAGATACCCTCAATCGGATGGTCGATTTAGGAGATAGCTGGCGCATAGATTATCAGGTCCAACACGGCGCGATTTTAACTCGCCGCCAAGATGCAGAACTGACCATGGGCATGTTTATGAATGTGATCCGTGAAGTGATGGGCCCTCATTATTCACCACGCGCAATTCACTTTGAGCATACTCGACCTGAATTCTGGCAAGAACATAGCAAATTATTTAACGCGCCTGTTTATTTTGATCAACCATTTAACTCCATCATCATTTCAAAAAAAGACGTCCAGCATACTATGCCGGGGCGTGATTCTATTTTATTAACAGTGATTCTAGATACGTTGCACCTACTCAATCGCGCTTCACCAAGTCAATGTCTTGCTGATCAAGTTCGCTCTCACATCCAACTTGAACTCAGTGAAGGTGAACCAAATCTTGAAAAAATCGCTCATGATATTGGTTTAACGAGTTGCACCCTTACCCGCCGTTTAAAAAATGAAGGATTGACCTTTACCCATTTAGTCGATCAGGTTCGTTGTGAATTGGCCGAACATTATATTAAGCAGAAAAATATTCCAATTTCAGAAATGGCATTCTTATTAGGTTACTCAGAAGTAAGTGCTTTATCTCGTGCATTTAAACGTTGGTTTGGTGTTACCCCACGTCAATTAAGACACTAAAACATCGCAAATACAGGCCTTGAATAAAGGCCTTTTTATTATTTAAGCAAATCGAGATAACTTCTAACGACACATAAGATATGAACAATAAAATACCCTTCAAATTAGATTTAACATCCAACTTGAAGGGTATTTTTTATAGAAGGTCTTACTTTAATTTTGTTAAGGCTTGATCTAAAGCGCCAACTAACCAATCGATATCTTTTGTTTGGAAAGCCAAAGGTGGGCGTAGTTTCAATACGTTGCCATAAGGACCTGCAACTGATGTTAAAACTCGATGAGTATTTCTGAGCTCTTCAATAAGGTTCAAAGCCAATGCTTTATTTGGTTCTTTTGTCGCTCTATCTTTAACTAGTTCAAATCCTATAAATAAACCAGCGCCACGGACATCACCGATCATCTCATGTTTATCCATAAGTTTAGTGAGTTCTTTTAGAAGTAGCCCTCCCACATATTTGCTATGGGTTTGCAATTCTTCTTCCTGAATGACTTTAAGTACAGCCTGTGCCGCTGCCATAGAAACAGGATTACCACCAAAGGTATTAAAATATGGAATTTTATCGCTAAAAGCAGCAAGGACTTCACTCTTGGCTAAAAGCCCTGACACTGGAACACCATTACCCATTGGTTTACCTGTGGTAATGATATCAGGTACAACATTGTGGCGACCAAAGCCCCAGAAAGAATCGCCAGTGCGCGCGAAACCTGGCTGTACTTCATCGGCAATAAAGATACCGCCATTGGCATGCACAACATCAACCGCTTTTTGTAAGAACCCAACAGGATTAGGCATGACCCCATCAGAAGAAAATATTGAGTCCGCTAAAAAACCTGCAAACTTAATACCTTTTGCGTTCATATCGTCAATTTGCTGTTGAATCTGCTGTGCGAACCATTCACCTAAATCATCAGTTTGAATCCGATAATAATCAGGTGCCGGAACTAGGCGAGTTGTAGCATCTAAAGGCTGCTCAGTTCCCAGTGCTGGAGAGCATCCTGAGGTTAAGCTACTGGTTCCATGATACGACTCTTGAGACACAATGATTCCTGTACCGCCGCTATATTCACGGGCAATACGAATCGCTAAATCATTCGCTTCCGAACCTGTACACATATACATGGCACGGTCAATTTCATCGGGAGTGGTTTGTAAGATTTCTTCGGTATAATCCAAAATATTTTCATGTAAATAACGGGTATGCGTATTGAGCATTTTCATTTGCTCATTTACCGCTTCAATCACCGCAGGATGACAATGACCAATACTGGCAACATTGTTGTAAACATCCAGATATTGATGACCTGCTGCATCCCATAAATATTGCCCCTGTCCTTTCACCAGATGCACGGGATTACGATAAAACAAGCGATAGGATTCACCTAAAATTTTATTTCTTTTATCGGTCAGTTTGCGGGTAGCATGGTCCAGCTCAGCAGCATGTTCTGGACGAAAGCTATTGGTATCCATAATGGTTGAACGCGTACCCATGAATGACTCCTCTATTTATATTCAGCATACTTTTGCACAAGACAATGACTGACGTAGGCAATTCATACTCTGATTCAACATATTTCAGTATTTGATTGAAGTTACGCAAACCATATTGCTTAAGTATCTTGAAAAAAACTTGACCTCAGACCACTTAAGCCACAATTTGAAGTCAACTTATTGGTCTTATATTTCAGGGTTTCACTACTCTTTTTTTCAATAACTCAAATTTGTTACCATTACACATCTGGAGTGACTCCAAATCGCTTTATACTATGGATGCCAATTCTCAAAGTTCATCCAGTTGTGTTCTTTTCTTGAATGACATTCATTTTTAAAAGACTTGAAATTGGTTAGATGACCAAACGTAAAATATTACTGATTTTTTAAGGGTTTAATACGCATGAATAGCGCTGAAATCATGGCTGACTTATCTTCTCACACACCTATGATGCATAAATACCTTTACATTGATTTATAAAATATTTTTTAACTTATTTTTAAAAACCTACACAATAACCTACACTTTTTCAAAATCATTAAAACAGCCCATTCCGCAACCTACACCGCCATTTTTTACACCCATCAAATAAGCAATCAGATTTAATAATTGAATGAGCTGAATTATAAATTTATTTGACTCATTTAATGAGTCGAATATACACTACAATCTGCTCACTCCTATTCTTCACTATTTCGGGAAATGACCAAATATGTATGATGACTGGATTTGGAAACAGCCTAACTGGACATCCTTTACATGGAAAGATGAAAATATTCTTCCACTCACCAGACACATTCATCAAAAAATTGGAATCCTACTTGGACAAAGCCAGCATAACCCTGAAAAAGAACACCTTACCCTAGACAACCTGATTGCTAATCTTGTTTCATCTTCAGCGATTGAAAATGAAACTCTGAATGTTTATTCGCTGCGTTCATCTCTCGCAAAACGTCTAGGTGTCTCGCTGGAGCAACCCTATCCAAGCTCAGAACGTTCAGATGGTCTAGCCAATATCATGTTAGATGCCTTAAATAATTTTGAACAAGATTTATCTGTTGAAAGATTATTTCAGTGGCACCAATGGTTATTTAATGAAACTGACTGGACGATGCAGCGTATTAGGATTGGGCAATTACGTAGTCATGAACCTATGCAGGTTGTATCTGGATGTATGGATTACCCTACTGTGCATTTTGAAGCTCCACCACGAGATGGTTTAGAGCAACGTTTAGATGAATTTATCCAGTGGTTTAATACCAGCAGAACCAATACCCTGCTTGACCCACTGATTCGAGCTGGAATAACTCACCTGTGGTTTGTGACACTCCATCCTTTTGATGATGGTAATGGACGTATTACACGTACACTGACTGACTTAGCTTTAGCTCAAATGGATCAACAAAGTATTCGTCTATATGCGATGTCACCTATCATTTTAAATACGCGTAAAAACTATTATGAGATTCTTGAAGCGACTCAGAAAGGTAGTTCTGATATTACAGCTTGGTTGCTTTGGTTTTTACAAGCACTCAATGAAAGCCTTGAGCAGACATTAAAGCGTATTGAAAGGACACTTTTAAAAAGTACATTTTGGCAGGTTTTTTCGGAATTGGATTTGCATGAAGGACAGCGCAAGGTTTTAAATCGGCTGCTTGATGGTGGGGAAAATGGATTTGAGCATGGGATCAGTGCTTCACAATATCAGAAAGTGGCTAAGGTGAGCCGAGCCACCGCTACTCGTCATCTTACTGATTTATTGGAAAAAGGGTGTATTGTGAAGCTTGAGGGGGGTGGGAGAAATACGAGGTATCAGATTAAAATTTATAACCTCAAGTATATTTCTTTATAAATATTAAAATTATCTCTTCCTTAATAGTGCATATTAAAAAATAATAAACACATTCTATAGCAAACCTATAGAATGTGTAAAATTTAATTCAATTGTTTCAATGCTTGATTGCTTGTAGCTCTGATTTGATCGGCAACCTTAACATTGATGTTGTCCTGAATCCATTGCTTTTCTCTATAATCAACATTATGAAGATATAGATGGCCAACAACTAACTGTTGTAACAATGAATATACTAATGGATTATTTTCATTCTCTTTTTTAATCTTCTTAATCAAAGATTTTGGCAATTCTTTCTGAATTATTAGTCGTGAATATAAATCAACAAGAAAGTAAGCTGGTGTATCTTTTTGTTCTGTCAATTTTTCTGATATTTCCAATAATTGGCTATGTGCAGTAGATTTGGAAATAAGTTGAATAATATACATACAAATACTAAAACAAATTTGATGTATAATTTTCTCTGCAACTTTTTTTGATTCTTCAGGAGATATTTCTCCTTTATCAGAAACAATTGACTTAATAAACTCTTTTAGATCATTTTCTGTATCTTTAAATATATTCAAATAGAAATTCAAAACTTTAAGGCCATTATCATAGGCAACCATTAGTATGTCACTTAAATCATTTCTATTAATTGAAGAGTGTCTATTTTTTGCTATCTGACCAAGGACTTCAATGCTTCTAATAGATGAAGTTGCTTGTTGAAATAAACTAAAATCTATTTTTTCTTCAAGTTCACTTTTTTTAATATCTAATTCTTTCTCATCAACAGAAAGATCGAACAAATCAGAATTTTCATTCGCATCCTCTATTTTTTCTTTATTCCTATAATAAAGTTCTCTTTGATCCTCAGAATTCTTATCTTCATAAACAACTTTTTGAATTTCTTCTCCTAATAGCCCTTTAAACTCCTTACATTGCTCAAGGTTCATTTCAAAAACAGAAATACCATCCATTAAACATATAGCATGATTAAGAATTTCTTGTAAAATATTAGTTGATCTTAAATGATGAACTAAAAAAATTAATATATTAGCTTTATTTTCATTATGCATATTTTTACAAAGTAGAGTAATTTCATCAGCTAATTCAATAGCATTATCAGCCAAGTGTTTAGCACAACAAAAATAATATAAATACTTTTGTGAGAAACGCATTGAATCATCGTCTGGAGTGACAAACACACCCGAACTTAATAAAACTTTTTTAATATCTCTTGGGGCAATATATTTACTAGAATACTCAACTATAATTTGATTTAATTCTTCATCACAAATTGACTCTAGATTATGAGCATACAAATAATAAGCTAAAAAGGATAAGAAATTTAAAAAACCATCTAAATCATTCGTTAAGGATATATTTGCTTTTTTAAGCATCCCTGTTAGCAATACATAATAGCATTGCCCATATGAAGTTAGCTGATAATTATTATTTGTACTCATATTTTCTAATGTTTGAATAATAGTTAGAATATAAATCGGCCTAGAGTCCATTATATTCTTCTTCATTAAGATATCAAAGTGATTTGCCAGTGCATCTATTTTACCATACATTTCATTATCAGTTTTTAAAACATCTATATCTTCACCAATACTATACCATTTCTTATAAAGCTCATTCCTCTTTGCATATCCAAAGTTTAATATTTCAACCTCTTTAAGTTTATATTTTAAATACTTATTACTATTCATAAAAAAATTGTTTTTATCAACAAAAATAAAAACTTTAAAGAACTTTTCGGTAATTTCACTTAAAAACCTATCTAAAACATTATCTTTTAAACGTTGTTTTGAAAAATTATCAATAAGTAAAATTGTTTTGCTTGAATCCATGGAAAAACTCAAACCGAATCTTTCATTAAAATCTTGTAATATTTGTTTTTCATCTATATTTTTAAGATTTTCTGCATTAACAATAATTGGACTATAACCTTGACATAGATAATCTTTAGCCAATCTTTTCATTAATGTTGTTTTTCCAGACTCTTCATTACCTAGGAAATAAATATAATTATATTTATCTAAAACTTCACCAACTGTCCACTTATATTTTTTAACTGTTAAATTATCATCAACACATTTAATATCAGGATAAACAAAAATATCATCTATTGTTATAAAATCTTTCTTAGAATGTTTTATTGTAACTCCCAGATCATTCAAGTATTTATCAAAAGAAATTAACCCACTAGAAGAGCAACTAGATATTGTTAATTCACTTTTTTTTTAATATTATTACTAGTCAAACTTTTTAATACCTTTGCTAGTTCATCAGAAATTTCTGTATAAACATCATCTTCATCATCCCACTTAATTACTGGCTTCGCATCTTTCGGTTGACATTTCAAATCATAAAAAATCGTATGAGTCCAGTTACACTTTCTTAAAACTACTGGGAATATATTTGCCTTACCAATTTTTTGCTTATCAAGTGCATATTCTAATTCTTTGTCAATACAATAATCCGAAGCTAAATAATCTGAGCTAATTAAGCAAATAAATATTGTGCTTTGTTCAAGAGCTTCTTGAATTGAATCTTCTAAAGATTGCCCTGTCAAAATATTTCCATCATGCCAAAGTGAAGCGTTAAACCCTTTCAAGACCGGTTTCAAATATTTCAGTAATTTTAACTTGAATTGTTCATCTTCATGACAATAACTAAGAAAGACATTCAAATTTGACACGTTATCCTCATTTTTAATAAATTTTAAATTTCATCTTTTATACACGGACTAACAACAAAAAAAAAGAACTTGTTGCGAATACCACTAATTTTCAGCATAAATTGAATTATTTCAGCTAGCACTCTATTAAATATAAAACCACCAACAAAACTTACGACATAAATTGACGCGCTCAACCAAAAATACCAAAAGATCATTTCAATCAATGATAGACTACTGAAAACTGCATCGACTTTTATACTCATTTCATGAATAGCGTACTTGCGAATATTGACCAGATTCGACAGTCATACTCCACACAGACCACTTCCCAGCACAAAGCAAGCTTGGGACAGTACTTTACGCCAACAGAAATTGCTGTCTTTATGGCATCACTCTTTGAACTTAAAAACAAAAAACAGTACAAAATTTTAGATGCTGGAGCAGGGATCGGTTGCCTAAGTAGTGCTTTACTCCAAAAGATTCAGGACACCTACCCTCATAGCTCTTGTGATGTAACCGCTGTAGAATTAGATAAACAGCTCATTGCTACACTTCAGCATAATTTACAAATGTTTGGACCAGCAAAACTTGAAGTTTGTAATGAAAGCTTTATAGATTTTGCTTTTCTAAACCTTTTAGAAAAAAGACAGTCTTATGACCTGATCATTCTTAATCCACCCTATAAAAAAATTAATGCAAAATCTAAAGAGCGTTTATTATTACGGAAATTAGGTATTGAGGTCGTTAATCTCTATGCTGCTTTCGTTGCTTTGTCTTTAGAGCTATTGGTAGATCAAGGTGAACTTGTTGTCATTTTACCTCGCAGTTTCTGCAATGGTACTTACTTTAAACCCTTTAGAGAGTTCATTTTAGAACGCTCAGTAATTAAAACTATTCATACTTTTGAATCTCGACAAGATGTTTTCCAAGATGAAAGTATCTTACAAGAAAATATTATTCTGCATTTACAGAAAGGCTCTACTCAAAATAATGACGTGTGTGTAAGTCATTCTATTAATTCCAGTTTTAAAAACTTAAAGAAAAAATCTTATCCCTTTTCTAAAATTGTATATCCTGATGATAAAGATAAATTTATTCATATCCCTACCACAGCTCAACCTGATACTCAACTCAACCAGTTATTTTCTTCCAGTTTGGAAGAATTAGGTTTACAGGTCTCTACAGGTCCAGTTGTAGATTTCAGGGTTAAAGAGGAACTATGTTTTGATCTTCCTAAAGATCAGCATGTGCCCCTATTTTACCCTAGCCACTTTGATGGTATTTCATCTCTGGTCTGGACAAATCCTCAGCATAAAAAACCGAATGCACTCATGTTTAATGAGCAAACAATGAAAATGGTTTACCAAGCAGGTTACTATTGTATTGTTAGACGTTTTTCACCAAAGGAACAAAAGCATCGTATTGTTGCTCATTTCCTTGATCGAAGCTTATTAACAGATTATTCGTATTTCGCTTTTGAAAACCACCTCAATGTTTTTCATATTAAAAAAGCAGGCTTAAATTCTGAAATTGCACTGGGTTTAACCATTTATCTAAACAGCAATATCGTAGACCAATATTTCCGTCAGTTTAGCGGTCATACACAAATTAATGTTGGTGATCTAAAAAAACTTCCCTATCCTAATATTGAACAGTTAAAAATATTGGGAGTTTGGGCAAAAGAACACCAGCAGATACAGCAAGATCAAATTGATCATAAAGTCATGGAGTTAGTTTGAAATGTCTGAAAGCCATCAATATATTTCTGATGCAATTGCTATTTTAAAACAATTGGGCTTTCCACCTAAACAGCAACAAGAACGTTCAGCTTTAACTCTCTTGGCTCTTTTAGATTTACAACCTGATGGAAAATGGCAGGATTTAAAAGCTCCGTTGATGGGTGTCACGCCTATCATGGACTGGATGAATTTGAACTATCAGAAGCAATATGCACCAAATTCTCGTGAGACAGTAAGACGACAAACATTACATCAGTTCGTTAGTGCTGGATTGATTCTTTATAATCCAGATGAACCAAATCGCCCTGTCAACAGTGGAAAAACCGTGTATCAAATTGAACCCAGTGCTAAAGTCTTGTTACAGAGCTTTGGTACAGATCAATGGGAAAGCAACATTGAAAAATATTTAGCAGATCGAGATACATTGGTTTCTAAATACGCAAAGGAAAGAGAACATTTATTAGTTCCTGTACAGATTGATAGCGATACTGAAATTCTTCTTACGCCAGGTGCCCATAGTGAGTTAATTAAAAAAATTATTGAAGATTTTGCACCACGATTTGCGCCTAATTCAACGCTAATCTATGCTGGCGATACAGGCTCAAAAGTCGGGCATTTTAATGAAGCCTTATTAGCAGAGCTAGGAGTAACAATCAACAAACACGGTAAGATGCCAGATGTTGTTTTGTATTTTTCTGAAAAAGATTGGTTGATCCTCATTGAATCAGTCACCAGTCATGGTCCTGTAGATGGCAAACGCCATGAGGAACTGGCTCAATTATTTGCAAACTCATCTGCTGGTTTAGTGTATGTCACAGCCTTTCCTGACCGTGCCATTATGCGGAAATATTTAGGTGATATTGCTTGGGAAACTGAAGTATGGGTTGCAGATGCCCCTACACATTTGATTCATTTTAATGGTGTAAGATTTTTAGGACCTTATTAGTATGGCTTTAATTGATACAAGTGGGCTAGAACCATTCGCCCATATTATTGCTGAAATGTATAAAGATATGGCTCAACCTGCTGCTAGAAATGTTGGTTTAGCTTTAGGTGCAATTACAAGTATAGGCCTATTTCTTCACTTATTATCATCATGGGGTACAAATCGTTTAAATATCTGTTTAAAAAATAATTTGGAACAATATGCTGAGCGTATAAAAGATATTTCACCAGAAAAAATATCTGAGACTCCACCAGAAATTGCTATTCCAATTTTTGAAAAACTCAGCTATGTAAGTAATGAAGAACTCCGAAGTCTATACATCGAATTGCTTGCAAAAGCATCTATCAAGGATTTAAATAAAAAGTCTCACCCAAGCTTTGTAAATATTATTAATAACTTATCTCCAGATGAAGCAATTCTTTTACAAATTTTAAAAAACCATCCTGAACTAAGAATGTCTTTTTTCTCTCAAGATATTATGTTTTATAGGAAAGGCTTCGATTCAATTAATAATAATGAAAAATTCAAAAAAATATCTTATCCAGAAAATATTTTAGCATATTTAAATAACCTTGAAAGTTTGGGTATCCTTATAATTTCAAAAAAAGATCAATCTCAATATAGATTTATTTCAGAGGTTAATAGGTTCATTCAAGATTCAAAAAGAGCACTCGCAAGAAATGAAATATCATTCCCAAACTTTAGTTTCTATGGTCATCTTGATAGTGAAGATACGGTATCTTTAACCCAATACGGTAAATTATTTATATCTGCTATATTTTCTGAAGAGGATGGTTAAAAATATTATTCTTTTTTAATAAAAAGGTGCAAATATGGGACCTGATTAAGCTGCTGTGGATAGCAAACTGATAATTCAATATACCGATATTCATCACGAACAAATTTATCTTCTACAAAAAATAATTCTTATTGAGCAATTGTTTCCTACATTTGCTGATTCAGTTGTTTACGAGTAGATTTAGGTCGAGCAAACATGCGACATATTCCCTACCCAACAATCTATCAATATACTAACCTTTTGAGCAAATGAAGAACCTTGTTTTGTACTGCTGACTAAGGTCAATCAATTTAAAAAAAGAGAGCATAAGCTCTCTCAACGTTGAGCCATTTTGGACTCAATCCATTTATTGATTTCCAGAGCTGACCAACAAATACGATTTTGTGTCATTTTAATTTTCTTTGGAAAAGTAGAATCGTAGTACGGGGATTTTTCGTTCATTAGGTCATAAACAGTTGAACGACTAATACCAGTATATTCTACAACTTGTTTAATACTAATGAGTTGATGTATTTGAAAAGTTTGACCTGTAAACGCATTCATGATGTTTTTCTCCCAATCAATGATGCGAGCGCGATTTCGCTCAAATAATAGAGCTCGCTGTAAGAAAAAACGTCCTGCTTCCACCCCAATTAATTCAAAGCCTGTACCGACTGTTGCAATCCTTTCTGAATATCCTGCACATGGGTCAAATCATGCGTTTGCTGATATTGCTCAGATTTTGATTCCTCCGTATAAAACTCCTCAACAATATCCAGTCCCTCTTCACCGCCCACCTCAAAGCTGGCATTGCCATAGCCCTGCCGTGCCACATGATCCAACGCTTCCTGAAAAAACCCTGCTGCCTTGCTCTGTTCATCCATCTGTTTAGCTGCAACAATTGCTTCTTGTAGATTTATTCCATCACGTAAAGTTAAATCCACGTAATAAATCGGAGTACGATAACTTTGTGTTGTGCTTTTACCTCGTAAAGTCAGTTGCAATGGCAAACAAGAAAGTAAGTCACCCGATGCTGCATGGTAATAACGCAACCGTGCTGCCAAAGTACGAATGCTATTAAAGCCTGTGGTTCTAAAGATGAATGTGCCGAACTCATCCGACTCATCCAAATTGACGTAAAGCCGCCCACAAGGCTTACACAATCCACCCTGAGCCAGTGGACATAAATCAGGTGATGGGCATGGATGTTGTTCAATGCCATTTTGTCCAAGCCGTTGGCAGCTTTCTCCATTGCCTGAGCAAATTAGACGTCCAGTCTGACGATCAAATAAGCTGTACTCTGCCCGTAGATTCAGTTCAGGATCGTTGAAAATCATACGGACTGGAATACTTCTCAACTTTTGGTTTTGATTGGGTGCTTTGACACGGAGTTGTTCATCCAGTGGATGTTTCACCCATCCATCCTTATTTTGGATTTGACTGGTAATGGTAAATTGGTCATCCTTTTCAGGGATGCGTTTGCCATTCTTTTCGACGATCTTGCCGATACTGATACGACCCAGTACAGGTGGTGTGATTGCGAGACCTTTAATCATGGTAATTTCCTTTCAATAAAATTGGGCATAAAAAATCCCACACCTATTGAGGTATGGGATCAGTTGGTTGGGGTGTTAGTTAAATTGAAATGGGTCACTTGGGTATCAGCCCTACCCACCATTCGGATAAATCTGAAAGCGTCTTGTTCCTGCTTTAGTTTGCGGAAACTGCTGTAGATATTCAGGATGCTGTTTAAGCAGGGATTTACTGTCTAGGCTGATGGAGTCTTGCGACTTTTTCCAAGTGACTGAACCACCTTTAAATATCGCTCGCTCTGCTTCTTTCATCATCATTTGTAGTTGATGTTTGAGTTCATCAAAATACTGTTGGTGCTGCTCAACCTTATGTCGCTCTTCAAGCAATTGGTTAAATAGGTAGTTGGCTTGTTCATTTTGAGTCAGATCTTCCACTGTTAGTGGTATCTGCTCAGGGTAAAGCTGCTGCAAGGCTTTGGCTGCTGAGTCAGAAGCATCGACACTCGGTGGAATATCCGATTCCACACATTGCCAGAAGTGACGTTCCGCATTAATGATATGCTGAATCACGGTTTCATTACGGGTCACTTTAAAGATTTTACTTTCATGTCCACAGATCAAGGTACAGATATGCGCTGCCTGTTTACCTGTCACTGCCAGTTGATGTTGCACTTGGCAGAGGACATATAAAGGCACACCATCTCGCCATAACTTAGAACCATATTCCCCTACAGTTTTACATTCCAAGATTTGAACTTCATCATTGCCCACCACGGCATAGTCAAGGTTCGCCAACATAAAGTGTTTGTCTTCATCAGGATGCTGTAACACTGCATTGACTCGACGCACCTTATTATTGGTGTGCATGCTGTAGTATTCAGCCACCAAGGGTTCTAACTGCTTGCCCCAGTACAACGGTGCATAACCAGCACTTTCATCCTCGATATTTTGTTGCATCCGTCCTGTCTTGATCATCCACAGTTCCAGCATCGACATATAGGGATTTAAACCACATGCTGTAGCGGCATCACTACTGCCAATGCCCTGCTTTCGGACTTCTAGCCATTGTTGGTAATTGAGCTGTTTGGTGTTGGCAAGGCGTTTAGCTGTGGGTGCTTTGGTTTTTCGTGGCTGCGTATTCGGTCGGTCTCGTTTGGTTCGAGTTCCGACTTCAACCTGTTGAGTCGATGAGTTTTGAGTGGTTGGATTCAGGTTTGGTGAATAAGGTTGTAATGGCGGGTTATTTAGTGTGTTTTGAATTTGAGTATGGCTATTCATTGCAATTATTCCTGTATGAGTAAAAGCGTAAAAGCTGAATTTCGGGCATAAAAAAAGCCACATCGGGGATGATGTGGCGAAATGAGAATTGCAATGCTTGTTACGGCTTTACCGTCTGCTTAGGCTAATGTAGAAGACTTAACTGAAACTGAATTTAGGCAATCATTCTTAAGGCCTGTTCCAAACCTCGTTGCTTGATTGCTGCTCCTGCACCAAACCATGTTGAATCAAGACGGTGATCGGTACTCATGGCTCGACGTTCGTGATCACAAAATTCTGTGATACTGCATAGCAATCCATAAGCAGTATCCTTAGCAGAACTCAGTTCTGCTCCTCGCCCTTGTCCGTTAAACATGGACATGACTTTCAACATGGCACGTCCATTCGGTTCGGTTTTATTATCAGGTTTACTTACTGGCGTGATGCCTTGATTTGGCATGGCTGCATTGCGATAGAACTGAATAATGCTTTCATCCTGTTCCGCAATGCTCAGACTGGTATTGTTGAATACCGCATCGAAATAGGCTGCTGCTTCCTGTTGAGTCACCTTACGCTGACTTAGTTGTTTCATTTCATACATGTGTTCATCCCATGCACGAACTGAAATACCGAGTTGTTGTTTGACTTTCTCTGCATCGAACTTGGTACTGTGTGGAACTTTCACCACACCTGCACTGGTGTTTTGTCCTTTGAGTGCAATCGCCAAAGTATTGTTACACACCACACGGATAGATGTGAATTGAGCTGTTGTTGCCAATGTACCATCACAGGCAGTTGCCAATAAAATGTAACCATTACTGACATCTTTTCCTTTTAAAGCTGCGCTTTGTCCTGTTCGTGCCAGTGCCCAGAACTTTTTACCACCTTTGAGTACCCCTGCGGTTTCCAGTTCAAAGCCCGATTGTTCAGTTAAATCTTTGTAGAAGTGTAGGATTTCCATCGGTTGTACTTCCTGAAAGCGTTGACTCACTACAGATAAAGGTGCGTGAGTATCCGAGCGATATAAAACCCTTTGTTCTTCAAAGGGCATGATGATGCTCTGCCCCCGATGGTTTTGCGCCATATAACTGACATCAGAGGATTCAATCCGCCAATCCATACCTGCCTGTTGTGCCCAAACTTCAATCGGTTGGTTTGGGGTCAGTTCATTGCCTAAACCATGCCAAGGGGTTTGTCCAACAAAGGCCATTGTTTCAACTAAATGTGCCATAAGAATAATTCCTGTATTAATTTTAAAATGGGTAAAGCGTTGGATTTGAATTTTGCTAAATACTTAATTGCGTAAATTCGGGCTAAAGCTGCGGTCACAGTGATTGCAGTAATACTGTCTGCGATAAGTTGGGTGTAACGGTTGCTGCTCTTCTTCAGTGATCAACATCCAAATACCACCGATCAGTACCCCAACGATTGCGCCTGCAATCGGAGGAATGTTCAGACTTTTAGAAACACTGACACCTAATGTGGCAAGTGCCATCGGTGACATCACACTATTGGAAATAGGATTGTTCGTTGAGGTACTGGGTAAATGTTGGGTTGATTGCAGTTGTACCGTCTCTCTAGACTGGCAATAAGGACATGGCAAACTCATCTGAATAATTCCTGTAATAAAAAATGAGCGAAATAAAAAAAGCCTGCTGAGGGAAGCAGGCAAAATGATTGCGATGTAACTGAAGCATGTATTGGTGCGGTCTCAAATGGAGAAGTACCGTTCTCATTTAGATGCTATGTATTTGTATTTTTTTAGAATGCGTTTTTTATCATCAGTTTTAGGCAATTTTTGAATGAAGGTTAAATAGATCAATTGACCTGTTTTTTAGCAGCGATTATGATGCAAGGGCTGACCTACATTGTCAGTCGGTTTTAGCAGACCGTTGTATATAGCGCATCAGACTTATTCTCTTCTGAGGGTAAGTTCTATGTGAAACCTTCTCGTCCCCCTTTGCGGTAGAACGGGAGGGGGACGCGTTCGCGCGTGCTGGTTCTATATGCCCAGTCTGCTAACCCCTTTTCGTTCTGCCACCATTATTTAGCAGTGATGCGGTAGAACTTCTAATGCATATAGGAGTCAACCATGACACATTTTACTGTGCTTTATTCCCCTGCACTTTCTCCGCCTCTCAGGCATTTCATTCCAATTCATTTATCGCACGCTTTCGCTGTGTCCTGATTGATTCAAGGCATTAATTAACTACTGCATCCTTTTTGGTCAGTGGTGTTTTGTGCTGGATAAAAATCATGGAACGTGCTGTACCGCTTATTCGGATTGTCCTTATTGTGCTCTGTAACAGCATAGCTAGAGCCTATGACAGCCAAGCAGAATGTATTTGAAATTACAGTCAATTTCATAATTCATTTTAAAAAAATTTAAAAATATTGGATGGGGAAATAATAGGATGAAATACTTTTCAATTGCGCTGCTCACCAGCCTTGCATTGGTCGGCTGCTCAAAACCACAACAAGATGATGTAGAGAATAAAGAACTATCTCAAAAGATTGAAAACATGTCATTGAATGATGCTGCCCCTGCACAGGCTGTTTCTTCTCCTTTGATTATCGCTCGAAATCAAATTACTACCCCACTCACCAAAACTGGAGAAAACTTTCAGGAACTCATCAAAGACGAGGGTTATTTTTCCTTTTATCCGCCGTATAAAACCATCTCTGGATTACAGATGTTTGCTGAAAATGATGATGTGGCTGACTATTGTGCAAACTGCGTGCATTTCCAATCCGTTCTCAATGATCTAAGAAATGTACTGGCTTTAAAAAACAATCAAGTTTTGGTAATTGGTCATACAGGTCAACAGTTTCCTGCATTCACATTTGCTTTAGGTGATGACTACTCCTTACGTGCCGCTCATGATACAGCCATCAATTATATAAGATCGACAATGCAGGTTATTCCACCACAAAAAGATCAATTTGAAAGTACAGAACAATATCAACAACGTATTCAAAAACTGCAAAAAGAACTGGATACAAAAAATGCCCATCTAAATTATGACTTAAAGCTTTTAGAAATCAGTCTAAATGCGACCTCTTCACAAAGTCAATTCATGCCGAGCAGCTACACACCCAATGATCGACCAAGTGGTCCTATTGATAATTTTGTTTATTACGATGCTGATTCGAAACAATTACATTTTGAGAATATGAATTTCTCATCTGATCTTATTGTGAATTTCACCGCCCCATCCACGCCAGAGTTAGCACAAAATATTATTACGGCTGGTGGACAAAAGTATGTCGGTTACATTTTTAACTTCAACAACCATCAATTGGAATTAGATAGTTTAGTCATTTATCAAACCAACATTACTCAAGCTGATTCAGCAAATGAGCCGATCGCAATCCTTGAACCGAGCACCATGTCTTTTCAACGCAAACATTTCAACGGCATAGAAAATGCCCGATTAAAGCAATTTGATGTGCCACTGAAAAAACCAATTCCTTTTGATTTTAGCTTGGATAACTACACCCCGATCGAGAAGGTATTTAAAAAGATCGATGAGTAATTCCCAACTTTATAAAAAGCAAGAAATTGATTTATCAAACAATTAAATACACAGAGTTGGGCTTTCGCCCAACTCTGTAGATCACAATATTCGATTAAATATAGGCATGTGTAATGAATTTTATTCCATCTATTGTTTTATCCAGTGTATTACTACTGACTTTAACCGCATGTAATTCAGGCAACGACGTACAAAAACCCAAAGATACCCAAACTCAAACCAGTGAGAATAGCACTGCTGATACGACTGAAACGCCCCCTCAATCCAAAGATGATTTTCCTGCCGTTGATAAATCCTTTCTGGAAGATGAGCCATATAATGCAGAGGAAGTGACTGAACCCAATGTACAAGAACAGTTTGAAGTCCGTGTTCGTCGTGAAGAATCACAATACTCCATGACAGGCTATAGTGATTTGTTAAACATCATGTCTTTAAACGATGCACCAACCACCATCACAGGGGTTTTAATCAATCGTGGTAATTGTAGAAGCAAAGGTACATACGATTACCAAAATATGCGTTATGGTTCTGTAGCAAAGGTTTACTTGGGCTGTTCGGCTGAATACGTCCGTGAAGTGACGGTCACCACCAATAGTGGTTTGACTTATACCTATAATTTTTAGGTATTAGTTCAAGGATGAAATTTTAAAGTATAAAAACCGCCTCAACCAAGATTCTCCATAAAGTATGGACAGTTTTCAGGCGGTTTTAAAATAAATTAAATTTTATTTAATAAATCATCAATTTCTTTATGCGTTAAATTACGCATACTTTTATTCATGCAATTTGTAAAATTATCAACCTTGCCCTCATCTTCATCACTAAGCACCTGAAAAGTTGGACATGTTTTACTATAACAAAAACTTACATCGATTTTAGAACAGAAGTCATTGAACTCACTATCATTTGCACTCTGAGTTCTCAATAAACCATAAAGATGTTTTATATATGCAATATATTTTTCTCTTACGATCACTCGATCAATCTTGTCAGGATCTCTCCCAAAAAATGAATCCCAACCATGTCCAAGACCTTCACCATATGCAACTTCATCATCCGAATTAAGTTTATTTTTGGTATGTGCATATGCATCACCTAGAGCATGAATAAAAATTCCAGCTTTCCAGTACTCTTTTTGTGAGTATAATTCTTGAATTAAATTTGCAAGTGTTTCTTTTCGATTTTTAATCGCACTATCATCACCTCCATGCAAAGAATGTAATTTATTAAAAATATACTCTATCCATTTTTTATCATTTCCTACTGGCACATACTTATCAAGCCAAAGCTCAGCTGCATTGTACCCAGGATCAATATCAGGATACTGTGAGAAATAAGCCAATATGTGGGCTATGTCACTGTTAACTCCAGCCAATATTGCTATTTTATAAGTCGTATATAAATGACCATCTTTACCAAAAGCCATCCCTTTACATTCTAAAGCTTTAGGAATAGCAGCATCTGGACCTAAATTTCCTTTTAATGGATTAAACATTCTTTTTCTCACTTATTCTTTATAGAAAT
>Ga0233424_10001278_pt1 | contig 23345 bp, 17 predicted proteins | sample Watercolumn_Towu_FD_181011 | JGI IMG/M metagenome (GOLD analysis project Ga0233424, IMG submission 181011) | Freshwater microbial communities from Lake Towuti, South Sulawesi, Indonesia - Watercolumn_Towuti2014_125_MG | ecosystem: Environmental > Aquatic > Freshwater > Lake | place: Indonesia... | reverse complement strand
GATCACATTCGAATGCAAGAGCATCCTGAAGATGGACGGGGATACCCGTCACAACTTCCGGACGAACGTCCAGGCCGTGTTCCAGGACCCTTGGTCCTCCCTGAACCCCCGCATGCGTGTGCGTTCGATCGTCGGCGAGCCGATGGAGATCGCGAGGAACATGACCCGCCAACAGATCAACGCGCGGGTGGGCGAGCTCCTGACCGAGGTAGGTCTGAATCCCTATCAGGCCAACCTGTACCCCCACGAGTTCTCCGGCGGCCAGCGGCAGCGCATCGGCATCGCGCGTGCTTTGGCCTTGAGCCCGAAGCTCGTGGTCCTCGACGAGCCGGTCTCCGCGCTCGACGTTTCGATCCGCGCCCAGATCATGAACCTGCTGGTTGATTTACAGAAACAGCACGGCCTCGCGTACCTGCTGATCGCCCACAACCTGGCGACCGTCCGCTACATGTGCCACCGCGTCGGGGTCATGTATCTGGGCAAGATCGTCGAGATGGGCGACACCGACCCGCTGTTCGATGATCCGATGCACCCGTACACGCGGGCACTGATCTCGGCAGCGTTGCCATCGCACCCGGACATCAAGCGCGAGGAGATCATCCTGCCGGGCGAGGTGCCCTCTCCGATCAACCCGCCGAGCGGCTGCACGTTCAACCCTCGCTGCCCGGTGAAGATCGGGGCGGTGTGCGAGGAGACCCGGCCAGCGCTGGCCGAGGAGAAGCCCAGGCACTGGGTATCGTGCCACCTGTACGAGACCAGCCTGAAGGCGGCACAGGCCATTGCGAAGGCGGAGCCGGCTCCTGCCGCGGCGACCAACGGGCGCAGCGCGGCCTAGCTGACTCTCGGGGGGTCTGGCTCCCGGACCAGGGCTCGAACCTGGGTTAGAGGATCCAAAGTCCTCTGTCCTACCACTAGACGATCCGGGAGTGCTACGCGCCGGACCTCCGGAGTCCGACGTGCGTTCCTCACGAGTATATCTGCGAAGGCGCAGGAAGCGCCGCGGGCCGGGCCCGACGCGTGTCGGCTACACGCCGGCGAGCGCGCGGAGCGAAGCAAGCAGGCGGTCGACCTGCGGCTTGTCCTTCGCTTCGGCATACAACCTGATCAGCGGTTCGGTTCCCGAGAAGCGCATCACACCCCATGCGCCGCCAGCCAGCAACAGTCGTATCCCATCCGTGCGTTCGATGCGGTCGACCCGGATGCCCGCCAGTTCCTTCGGGCTCGCCTCCGCGACCTTCTTCAGGATCTCCGCTCGCCTGGAGGCCTCGAACTCGAGGTCGACCCGCTCGAAGTGGTGCGGTCCAGTCACGGCGTGGAGGTCCCGTAAGAGCTCCGAGGGGCGCTTGCCGGTCGTCACGACGGCCTCCAGGAAGAGCAGGCCGCTCAGGATGCCGTCACGCTCGGGGATGTGGCCCCGGAAGGCATAGCCGCCGCTCTCCTCTCCGCCCATCAGGGCGTTCAACTCCAACATCTTCGGACCAACGAACTTGAATCCGACGGGTGTCCGAATCACGTCGACGCCGAACCTCTCGCCGAGGCGCTCGATCATCGAGCTCATCGTGATCGTGCAGACGATGGCGCCCCTCTCGTTCCGGCGGGCAAGCAGGTGATGGGCGATGAGCGAGAACACCTCGAGCGTGCTCAGGTACCTGCCGGTCTCGTCGACGACCCCCAGACGGTCGGCGTCGCCATCGAGCGCCAGGCCCAGGTCCGCCTTCCGGGCACGGACCGCTTCGGCCAGCTGCGATAGGTTCGAGGCGACCGGCTCGGGCTGGGCGAAGCCAGGGAATGCCGGGTTGCGCTCGCCGTGGATTTCGACGACCTCCAGGTTGCCTTCCATGAGCAGGGCGGGCAGATAGCCGGCCCCCGCGCCGAACATCGAGTCGACGACGATCCGGAGGCGGGACTGCCGGAAGCGTTTGACGTCGACCAGCCGCTCCATCTGTGCCAGGAACGGCGGGGAAGGGTCGAACTTCATGACTGCGCCAGATCGGAGAGCTTGAGAGATCGGGACGCGCCTGATCGACGAGCGATCGGCCACGACCGCCGCGATGCGCTTCTCAAGCCTCTCGACCGTTTCGGGCGGTGCGCTGTTGCCCTGCGACGTCTTGACCTTGAACCCGTTGTAACTTCCCGGGTTGTGGCTCGCGGTGATGAACGCGCCGCCGCCGGCCTTCAGATCGGTCACCGAGAAGCTGCCGGCCGGGGTGGGTGCCGGACGGTCGGTGAGGTGTACCCGGATCCCGTTGGCGGCGGCGACCTCGGCGACGGCGTCGGCGAAGCGCTCCGAGGCGAAGCGGGTGTCGTAGGCGACCACGAGGCCCCTGCCAGCGTCGCCGGACGCTTTCAACTCGTCAGCCAGCCCCTGGGCGCACGCTCGAACGTTGTCGAACGTGAACTCCTCGGCGATGATCGCCCGCCAGCCGTCGGTGCCGAAGCTGATCGGCGACGCCGGGGTGGGGGCGGGCAAGATCAGGCCGACCTTGTTCTGGCGGGGGCGGTGCGACCGGCGGGCCCGGTGCCGGTCGCACCGGCATCGCCGCTCTTGCCGGACGCCCCGCGAGCTCCGGTGATCCCCGCGGCCTTGCGCAGCGCGTCGACTCGGTCGAGCCGCTCCCACGGGAGGTCCAGGTCGGTCCTGCCGAAGTGGCCGTAGGCGGCAACCTGGCGGTATATCGGGCGCCTCAGGTCGAGGTCACGGATGATCGCTCCCGGCCGCAGGTCGAACGTCTCCTGGATGAGCCTCGCGAACTCCTCGTTCGAGACCTTGCCTGTGCCGTACGACTCGACCCAGATCGAGAGCGGCCGGGCGACCCCGATCGCGTATGCGATCTGCACTTCGAGGCGGTCGGCGAGGCCTGCAGCGACCACGTTCTTGGCGACCCAACGGGCGGCGTAGGCGCCCGATCTGTCGACCTTGGTCGGGTCCTTGCCCGAGAACGCTCCGCCGCCGTGGCGGGCGCTCCCGCCGTAGCTGTCGACGATGATCTTGCGGCCGGTCAGCCCGGAGTCGCCGTGAGGACCGCCGATCACGAACCTGCCGGACGGGTTCACGAAGTAACGCGTGCTGTCGTCGAGCAGGCCGGCCGGGATCACCGACCTTGCAACCTGCTCCTTCATCTCGGTCTCGATCTGGCTGTTCTTGACCGATGGGTCGTGTTGCGTACTGATCAGGACCGTGTGGACACGGCGTGGCCGGTGGTCGCTGCCGTACTCGACGGTCACCTGCGCCTTGCCGTCTGGCCTGAGCCACCGGACCGCCCCGGTCTTCCGAAGCTCCGCCAGCCGCCGGGTCAGCCTGTGGGCGAGCGAGATCGGCATCGGCATGAACTCGGGGGTCTCGTTCGACGCGTAGCCGATCATCATGCCCTGGTCGCCCGCGCCAAGCTCGACCTGCTTCGTCCCCTCGCCCCTGACTTCGAGAGCTCGGTCGACCCCGGCGGCGATATCCGGCGACTGGCGGCCCACTGCGTTCAGGACGGCGCAGTGGTTCCCGTCGAACCCGAAGTCGGTGTCGTTGTAGCCGATCTCGAGGATCGTGTTGCGCGCAATCGAGGCGATGTTGAGCTGTGCGGTCGTCGTGATCTCGCCGAAGACCAGGCACAGCCCGGTCGTTACGGAGGTCTCACAGGCGACCCGGCCCATCGGGTCCTGCGCCATCACAGCGTCCAGAACCGCGTCGGAGATCTGGTCGCAGATCTTGTCCGGGTGCCCCTCGGTCACCGACTCGGAGGTCAGCAGATACGTGCCGCCGGTCATCCGTGCCTTCCTGTTCTCATGTCAGTCCTGTCTCCAGTCGATGCGCGAACGGAGCGACGCGTCCAAAAGCGGCGCTGCTAGACGGTACCCGATTCCCAGCTGGCAAGGTACTTCGCCTGCTCCTCGGTCAGCGTGTCGAACCCCATCTTCATCGAGCCCAGCTTCAGCCGGGCGATCTCGCGGTCGAGCTCGACCGGTAGCCTGTGTACCCCCGGCTTCAGCTTTGCGTGGTTCTCGACCACGTACTCGGCGGCCAGCGCCTGGTTGGCGAAGCTCATGTCCATCACGCTGGGCGGGTGGCCCTCGGCGGCCGCCAGGTTTATCAGTCGGCCCTCGCCCAGCAGGAACACCTTGCGCCCGTTCTCGAGCGAGTACTCGTCAACGAACTGCCGGACCCTTCTCTTCGACTCCGACATCTTCTCCAGCGCGTCGATGTTGATCTCGACGTTGAAGTGCCCCGAGTTGGCGACCACCGCGCCGTCCTTCATCCGCTCGAAGTGACGGGCGTCGATCGCATGCATGCCGCCGGTGACCGTGACGAAGATGTCGCCGACCTTCGCGGCGTCGTCCATCTTCATCACCACGTGCCCGTCCATCACCGCCTCGAGCGCCCGCACCGGATCTACCTCGCAGACCACCGTGTGTGCGCCCATGCCCTTGGCTCGTGAAGCGAACCCTCGCCCGCACCAGCCGTAGCCGATCGTGACGACCGTCTTGCCGGTGATCAGCATGTTGGTCGCCCTGACGATTCCGTCGAGCGTGCTCTGCCCGGTGCCGTAGCGGTTGTCGAACATGTGCTTGGTATCGGAGTCGTTGACGGCGATGATCGGGAACTTCAGCTTCCCCTGCTCGGCGAGGGCCCGGAGCCGGATGATCCCGGTGGTCGTCTCCTCCATGCCGCCGATTACGCCCTCGAGCAGGTCACGCCGCTCCCCGTGAAGCAGCGCCACGAGGTCGGCGCCGTCGTCCATCGTCAGCTGCGGCTTGAACTCCAACGCCGACAGCAGGTGCCTCTTGTAAGTTGGGCCGTCCTCGCCCTTGATCGCGAACGTCGGCACGCCAATGCTCACGAGATAGGCGGCGATGTCGTCCTGGGTCGACAGCGGGTTGGAGGCGCACATGCACACGTCGGCGCCGCCCGCCCGCAGTGCAAGCACCAGGTTCGCGGTCTCCGCGGTGATGTGGAGGCAGCCCGCCACCCGGATCCCCCGCAGCGGCTTCACCTTCGCAAAGCGCTCGCGGATCGTGCGCAGGACGGGCATCTCGCGGCCCGCCCACTCGGCGCGTAACTCGCCCTCGCGGGCGAGCGCTGAGTCCTTGATGTCGAAGACTTTTGCACGGCGCGATGTCAACGTTGCCTCCTCGCTCAGGCCACCCGGCGGACGAGCGGCAGCCCCTGGCCGCCCCCGAGCGGATGGAAACGTGTGAGCTCGACGAACGCGCTGAACCTGGCGTTGATCTCGGCGGCGGTGAGCGACTTCAACCTGCCGACTCCGAAGTCCTCGACCGTGAACGATGCCATCACCGAGCCGGCGACCGCCGCCCTCCGCATCGCCTCGGTCCCCGTGTCGTCGACCGCCGCAATGTAGCCCATGAAGCCCCCGGCAAAAGAATCGCCCGCTCCGGTGGGGTCGACGACCTTCGCCAGCGGGTACGCCGGGGCGGCGAACGTGAAGTCACGGTGGAACACAACGGCCCCGTACTCGCCGCGCTTGACGACGAGCGCCTTCAGCCCTCGCTTCAGCAGCCATTCCGAGGCGCCCACGAGCGACCGCACTCCCGTCAGCTGCCGGGCCTCCGCCTCGTTGATCATGAGGACATCGACATTCTCGATTAGCGCCAGAAGCCGCGGCTTCGCGATGTCGATCCAGAGGTTCATCGAGTCGCAGGCGACCAGCCGCGGGCGGGGAGACATCTGGTCCAGCACCGAGTGCTGCAGGTCGGGCGAGATGTTGGCGAGGAACAGGTAGGGCGCACCCCGGTGCGATCCCGGCAGCGACGGCCTGAAGTGCTCGAACACGTTAAGCCGGGTCTCGATCGTGATAGCCGTGTTCATGTCGTCTGTGTATTTGCCGGTCCAGCGGAACGTGTCGCCGTTACCCGCCTCCAGGCCGGTGACGTCGACCCCGTGCTCTTTGAGCAGGTGCAGGTCGCGTGCCGCAAAGTCCTTGCCCACGACCGCCACGACGCCGACGTGTGTGAAGTAGCCGGCGGCGAGGGAGAAGTAGGTGGCCGATCCGCCCAGTTGATGCCGGTTCGTCCCTTCGGGGGTCTCGACGGAGTCGTATGCGACCGACCCCACCACCAGGATGTTCAACCGGCTACTTCTCTCGCCCCTTCGAGGACGGGAGGCCCTTGTCGATCCAGGCCTGCGTGCCTTCGTCGATATTGAAAAGCCTTGCAGGATCGGCGCCCATGGCGGCCGCGTACTCGCAGGCCAGGCCGCTCCTCGCCCCCATGGCGCAGATGAACAGCAGGCTGCCCTGCGCCGGGAGCTCGTCGTACCTGGGGATGACCTCGTCGACGGGCACCCAGAGCGCGCCCTTCACGTGCCCGGCTTCGTACTCATCCGGCCTGCGAACGTCGACCACGGTGGCGCCGCCCTTCCTGACCATGGCGTTCGCCTCGTCGGCCGTCAGGCGGGTGTACGGCTCGCCGGGTACTTTTCTCGGCAATTCAGCCTCCTACAGGTACCGGTCTATCAGCAGGGCCAGTTCCTTGCGGCGCCGCTGCGGTATGCGGTCCGGAGAAGTGATGATCGCGCCTCTGAGGGCGTCCGCACAGTCGCATGCCGCGAACGGCTGCCGGTTGGCAAGGAGGTCGACGATCGCCCTGCGTGCCGCGTCGACGTTCCGTTCCAGGTTGGCGACCACCGCCTCGACGCTCACGGCCTCTTCGGTCGGGTGCCACACGTCGTAGTCCGTCACGGCAGCCATCACCGCATAGCAGAGCTCGGCCTCCCTGGCCAGCTTTGCCTCCGGGAGTGCGGTCATGCCGATCACCGATGCGCCCATGTCGCGGTAGAGCCTCGACTCCGCGAGGGTGGAGAACGCGGGGCCTTCCATCACGACGTAGGTTCCTCTCGAGTGCGTCTGCGCCCCCGTGGTGCCCAGAGCCTGGACGAGGCGGCCGCGCAGGGCAGGGCAGAAGGGGTGTGCGAGACCGACGTGGGCGACGATGCCATCGCCGAAGAAGGTCGACACCCGGCTGCGGGTGCGGTCGATCAGCTGATCGGGGACCAGGAAGTCGAGCGGGCGGATGTGCTCGCGAAGACTGCCGACCGCCGACACGGAGAGGACCCGGCGCACGCCGAGCGATTTGAGCGCCCAGATGTTTGCGCGCACGGGTATCTCGGTCGGCGTCAGGCGGTGTCCCAGCCCGTGCCGTGGAATGAAGGCGACGGCCGTGCCTGCCAGATGGCCGGTCACGACCGCATCGCTCGGGTGGCCGAACGGCGTGTCGATCTCCACGGAGCGAACGCGGGTCAGGCCTTCGAACCGGTAGAGCCCGCTGCCGCCGATGATGCCGATCTCAGGTCTGTCCCGCCGGGAAGCCGTTGGATTACCGCCTTCAAGAAAAAGAGCTTCTCGGGGTGGCTGTGGAGAAGCTCCCAAGGTCCGTCCTCAGGGGGCTGTACGTCAGCTACGATTCTAGTTGAAGTCCCGGCCCGCGAAACTGCCTTGACACCCGTTCGAGGCGACGCCTAAACTATTGGTTCGCCCCGGCGCGATCCGCGGGGTTTGCACCTTAACAACTGAACAGTGGAAGGAAGTAACGCCAGTTTCGGAGAGTTTGATCCTGGCTCAGGACGAACGCTGGCGGCGCGCCTAATGCATGCAAGTCGAGCGGTCCCGGTATCCGCAAGGGCATCGGGACAGCGGCAGACGGCTGAGTAACGCGTGAGTGACCTGCCCTCGAGTGGGGGATAGCCTCGGGAAACCGGGATTAATACCGCATTCGACCACTGATGTAAGCGTCGGTGAGGAAAGGCAACGGGTAACCGTTGTCGCTCGAGGAGGGGCTCGCGTCCTATCAGGTAGTTGGCGGGGTAACGGCCCACCAAGCCATCGACGGGTAGCCGGTGTGAGAGCACGATCGGCCAGAGGGGGACTGAGACACGGCCCCCACTCCTACGGGAGGCAGCAGCAGGGGATCTTGCACAATGGGCGAAAGCCTGATGCAGCGACGCCGCGTGAGGGACGAAGGCTCTCGGGTCGTAAACCTCTTTTCTCTGGGAAGAGCAAGGACGGTACCAGAGGAATAAGTCACGGCTAACTACGTGCCAGCAGCCGCGGTAATACGTAGGTGGCAAGCGTTGTCCGGAATTACTGGGCGTAAAGGGCCTGTAGGCGGCCCGGAAAGTCTCCTGTGAAATCTCCCGGCTCAACCGGGAGGGGTCGGGAGAAACTACCGGGCTTGAGGACATCAGAGGGAGACGGAATTCCCGGTGTAGTGGTGAAATGCGTAGATATCGGGAGGAACACCAGTGGCGAAAGCGGTCTCCTGGGGTGTACCTGACGCTAAGGGGCGAAAGCGTGGGGAGCAAACCGGATTAGATACCCGGGTAGTCCACGCCCTAAACGTTGGATGCTGGGTCTGGGGGGTGTCGACCCCCTCCGGGCTGAAGCTAACGCGTTAAGCATCCCGCCTGGGGACTACGGTCGCAAGACTAAAACTCAAAGGAATTGACGGGGGCCCGCACAAGCAGCGGAGCGTGTGGTTTAATTCGATGCTAAACGAAGAACCTCACCTGGTCTTGACATGCTGGTGGTAGCTCTGACGAAAGTTGGAGCGACCCGCAAGGGAGCCAGCACAGGTGTTGCATGGCTGTCGTCAGCTCGTGCCGTGAGGTGTTGGGTTAAGTCCCGCAACGAGCGCAACCCTCGCCCTTAGTTGAATTCTCTAAGGGGACTGCCCGTAAGGGAGGAAGGTGGGGATGACGTCAAGTCATCATGACTCTTACGACCAGGGCTACACACACGCTACAATGGCCGGTACAGACGGTTGCTAAGCCGCAAGGTGGAGCCAATCCGACAAAGCCGGTCTCAGTTGGGATTGCAGGCTGAAACCCGCCTGCATGAACGCGGAGTTGCTAGTAACCGCAGGTCAGCATACTGCGGTGAATACGTTCCCGGGCCTTGTACACACCGCCCGTCACGTCATGGGAGTCGGAAACGCCTGAAGTCGCTGGGCTAACCCGCAAGGGAGGCAGGCGCCGAGGGCGGAGCCGATAACTGGGACGAAGTCGTAACAAGGTAGCTGTACCGGAAGGTGCGGCTGGATCACCTCCTTTCTAAGGAGAACCAGACCCGGCAAATGCGCAAGCGGATGCCGGAAAACGGTTCACCGAGGCGACAGAGTGCGGGGCAGGTACGCGGTCGGGTCGAGCGAGATTCCCCGCCGAGTAATCGGACGGATGGAAGGGGCTCCCAGGACGGTGGGACCAGCCTTCGAAAAGCGCACTCGAACATGCAGAAAATCCCGAATAATTCCGGGATCGAAGACTTCGAACCTCAAGCGTTCACTTCCTTCCACTGTTCAGCGGTCAAGGTGCGGACGAAGGACCCCGATCCCATCGGGGTCTTTTCGCGTCTGGAGAATTCAATGTCGACACTCAAGCGCGGGCCGTCAGGTCCCGGGGCCCCGCGGCCGGTGACAGGATCGGGAGTGGCAGGAAGCCGGATGGACCTCCCTCTGCTGTGGCTTCTTGCCGCTCTGGCAGTGTCGGCCGTAATCGTGGTCGGCTGTAGCCGGCCGCCGGCCGACCCGGCGACGCCAGCAGGGGCGGTGCGCGCGTACCTGGAGGCGTTGAAGGACGGCGAGGTGGAGACCGCCTACGCCCGCTTCACGAGCGGCCGGCAGGCCGAATGCGATCTGGCGTCATTGAAATCGCGGAGCGTGGAGTTCCGCCAGACGCTCGACGATGCCAGCGTCGTCGTCCGCAAGACCACTATCGATCGAGAATCGGCCACAGTCCAGACGACCGTCAATGGCGGGCGCGCGGACTTCTCGCCCCTCGGGCCGCGCACATCCGGCGGGTGGGACGTGTGGTATCGCCTGGTGAAGGTGGGCGACGAGTGGCGGCTGGCCGAGTTCATCTGGCCGATCTACGGCTGCCCAGATTTTCGCAAGCTGCCGGTTGAACCGGCTTTGACGCCGGCTCCGGCGGGTACCACCCCGTGACCGGCCTGCCGTATCGGTCCTACCTGTACGTCGTCCTGGCCGCGTCGGCGTTCATCGCCATCATCGGTGCGACCTCTCTGGCCTCGTTCGCGGTCGATGAGGCATGGCCCGGCCGACCCATCTTCGGCCGGTCGACCAGCGAACTTGCGGCTGGCCTCGCTTCGGTCATCGTCGCCGCGCCGATCTGGCTATTCCACTGGCGGCTCGCGTCACGGTTGGTGGCCAGAGAGCCTCGCGAGCAGCGTCATCTGTTGCGTCAGGCCTATTTCCTCGTCGTTCCTCTGGTCAGCATCGTGTCGGTGGGCGTCGCCGCGCGGGCGGCAATCGCCGATCTGCTTGGCGGCGGCACGGTCTCCGGCGAGAACCTCGCGGCCTTCGCGGTTTGGGGCACCGCATGGGTTTTCCACTGGAGGGCGCTGCGGCGCTCGTGGCGACCGGGAGAAGCTGGCTGGTCTCTGCATCGGTGGTACCTCTATGGGCTTTCCGCTGGATCCCTCGTGCTGTTCGTGTTCGGGATATCGAACGTGATTGCCGAGCTGCTCCGCGCCGCCTATGAGACCGCATTCCGGGCAGGCACGATCTCGATCAGTGGCCCCTGGACGTACGAGATGAAGCAGGGGCTCGCGAGCGCGATCGTCGGTTCGATCGGATGGGTATGGCACTGGTGGCTCGCAGCCCGAGGCGACGTTGGATCTGTCCTACGCGAGGTCTACGCGACCGGCGGCGGGATCATCGCCGCGGCTTCAGGCGTGAGCACGGCAGCGCTGGCGGTCGCGGTGCTCTTGCGGCCCGCGTTCGGGCATACCACCGACTCGCTGGTGGCGAGCTGGTACTCGATACCGCGGCTCTCCGCAGACCTGCTCGTCGCCGCCTCGGTGTGGCTGCACCTGTCGCCGGCGTCGCCTTTGTCCCGGATGGGCATTGAGCCCCGCAAAGCGTTGAACGGCGCCCTGACCGCCGAGATCAGGTCATGGGAGATCTTCGGGGTGGGGGCGCTGGGCGCTGCGGCGGTAATCGCGATCGCACTGCTGATGGGGCTGCCTGCAGCGGCGACGCGCGGGTTGATTGTTGAGACAGGCTCGAGGTTCGACGCTCTCTCCGCGATCCTTGCCGCCGGTGGACTCGGGGCTTTGATCGCGGTGCTCGCTCTGGACCGGAGTAGGCGACACGATGCCGCGGACTCAGCGGTGGGGTCTGCCGTCACCCGTTTCTTTCATTACGGCATTGCCGCCGCGGGGCTGCTGGCTGCCGTGGGCGGAGCAGCTGCGGCGCTGTTTGTGTTCATCGAGCAGGTGCTGGACGGGGAACTTGGAACGACCACGCTTCTCGACGCGCGCTGGGGCGTCGCGATTGGAGCCGTCGGTGTTGGGATCACCGCCTGGCGATGGCAGGCGATCAGAGGCCTTCAACTGCGTGCGGCAGCGCCGCAAGGTCCATCCGCCGCCGCATCGACCCGACCGAGGGTGCGGGTGATTCACCCGGCCGACCTCGAGGTGGAGGTCTCGTCGGGCGCGATGACACGTCTCGCTGGCGTTTCGCGCGCTACGGTTGGCGCCCAGGGCATACACCTCGCGATCTCCACGATCCCGCCAGGGCACCGTTCCAGTGCCCACTACCACACGAACTGCGAGTCGGCGATCTACGTTGCGAGCGGCCACGGGACGTTTCTCGCTGGCGACGACCTGAGGGAGAGGCTGGCAATCGGGCCGGGCGACTTCATTCACGTGCCCGCAGACGCGCCCCACCAGCCGGTAAACGATTCCGATACGGAGCCGCTCGTCCTAATCGTCGCGCGCAATGCGCCGGTGGAGTTGGTTGTAGAATTGCCGGATGCGCCGTCGAAGTTGGAGTAGCTTCGGATCGGTGCCTCGTCCAGGGGCTCGTAGCTCAGCCGGTTAGAGCGCCACTCTGATAAAGTGGAGGTCCGTAGTTCGAGTCTACGCGGGCCCACCATATTGATCACGAAGCGAACGCCCTTGGCTAAGTCGGCCCGGGGTGTTTTCGTTGCACGCTCGTTTCGCTTGACATCGATGGTTTTCTGAGGATGCCATGACATTCCTCATAACAAAATAACAAACCTCACCAACCCGGTTCCTGCGAAGTAGAATGCGGTCCTCGAAGACCCTCCTTGGAGCGCACACGACGGCCGGCAGGGGTCGCGGCCGGGACCAACGCCGTAATCCGGTGATGCCGCAGGTATCGGTGCCGGCGGACTTGGCGCGCGTCGAGGACGAGTTCGGTCGGGAGCCCGCCGAGCCTGTCGTTTTGGCCGAGATCGGCCGGGTGATGGGTTCTTCTGTGCACCCGGACGAAGCCATCGATAAAGTTGCGCCCATGTTGCGGCAACTCATTCCGTGGGACGGCGTGGCCATATCGCTCGTCGATTCTGCGACCGGAACGTTGCGAATCCTTTGTTCCACCGGCGCGCCCGTTTCGGTGTGGGCCGTCGGCGCCTCAAAGACCGTCCAGGACCAACCGGTCCTGGGCGCCGTCACGTCGAGATCGGGCCTAATAGACGGACGCGGGTCGGCCTCATCGCTGATCCTGCCGCTGCTATGGCGGGATTCCGCCATCGGCGCGCTGCTCTTCACGAGCAAGCGGGCTGATGCCTACGGCGACCACCATCGAGCGATCGGCGAAAGAGTCGCTGCCCAGATGGCTGGCGCAATAGCGCATTGGGACCTGATCGGTCAGTTGCGTCGTCAGGCCCATGAGACGGCCATCGTCGCGCAGATTGGTCGCGTGCTTGGATCGGCGCCGAGCCTCGCCGAGGCGCTTCCGGACCTTGCCGGCCATCTTCGGCGTCTCGTTCCGTGCGGCGGGTTGGCTATCGCGCTGTTGGAGGGCGATAGGTCTACGGCCCGTACGTGGCGAGTTGATGGGACCGCAACGCGGGCTTCGGAATCAGTCGAGTCATTGATTGACAGCGTAGTCGAATCGGTGATCCGGACCGGCACTTCCATTCAGAAGTCCGGTCAGACGCAGGGCATGTCAATGCCGGTCGACGGTGACGGCAGGATGGAACTGCCCTTGTGGCGAACCGTCCTTGCCGTTCCGCTGACGGTCCGAAACGAGACCATTGGTGCCATGATCCTGCACTCCGAAGCCCCGGACGGCTTCGGGCCGGCCGGCCAGGCGGTCTCGGAGCGGGTCGCGGAGCAGATCGCAGGCATCGTAGGCAACCTACGCCTGAAGGCCGAACTGGGGCGGGAGGTCGGTGAGCGGCAACTGTTCGCAGATCTGGCCAACATTGCTCGTCAAAGTACCGAGCTTCAGCCTTTCCTGGAGCAGGCTGTTCGCCGAATGGCAGGCACCATTAAGTTTGACCGCCTCCTGTTAACCCGCGCCGACCACTTCAGAGATCTGGAGATCACGGTATACACGACGGATCGCGACGTGGGAGGGGTCGGGAGAGATTCTCGTTCGAGGCTCACCGGATCGATCACCGCGGAGGCCCTGCGGGCCGGAAGGGGGATTCTGCTGTCCATCACGACGGAATCTGGCTTGTGGCGGGGTTCTGGATTGAGCATTCAGCAGGTTCTCTCCGGGTTCGGTTCGCTCGTCACGGCGCCGATCCTCGGCGGTTCCGAACGTACCGGCGCGATCCTCATGTATTCGCTCCGGCCGGCTGCCTATTCCAGCGCACAGGTCGAACTTGTCGAGCGTATTGGTGGAGAGATCGGCAGGGCCTTCGCTTTCTACGACGGCGATTTCGGCGTCGACCGGTCTCGTCGGCCCCCGGGAGCTACCCTGACGTCTGTTGCCAATGATCATTCCTGGACGTGGTTGTCGGACTTCGACATCAGCACCGCGCCGCGGGCTTCTCGCGTTTCCGTCATCGTCGTGGACCGTCAGTCGATATGCCGTCGGGGGCTGGATGCCTTGTTCAGGAATACCTCGATTCGTGTCGAGGCGGAGGCGTCAACCGTTCTGGAGGCGGCCGACCTCGTCCGCCGGTATCGGCCTCGGGCGATCCTGTACGAAATGCACCACGGGGACACGGTGGATATCGCCCCGATGCTCGTAGACGAGCTGGCGGTGGAGATCCCACGTGTATTGATCCTCGCGGAACATGCAAGCGCACCGGACGTACGGGCGGCGCTGAAGGGAGGGGCATCGGGGTTCCTTCTCAAGTCGGTGTCACCCGCCGGGCTAATAAGCGCCTTGTACCGGACCGCCTTTGGCGGAACGGTGGTCGACCCCGACCTGCTGTCTGGTCTCGTCGGGCTACTTACCTCTGCCCAATTCGGGACGGCGCCGGAAGAGCGTTCAAAGCTCCTGCAACTCAACGAGCGGGACCGGTCGATCCTGTTCAAGATCTGCGCGGGACGGAAAAGTTCCGAGATCGCGAAAAGCCTTGGTCTGTCCGACGGCACGGTGCGCAACCAGCTCACGAGCATCTACAGGACGCTCGGTGTACGCGGGAGATTCCAGGCCGCCAGCTTCGCGCTGCGCGCCGGCATGGCGCTTGACGCGGTCGATATCGGATCCACACGCACCGACCTGCCCTGATCCCTACGGCCAGTGACAGACCTCATCCCTTAGGCGTGACAACTCGCCAAATCGGCCACTGCCAGATGGTGGTAATACAGCGTCGAAACACATTGCGCGACGAGTGACGGAATAGCTGTGGCGAAGTTCATCATCAGGCGACTCATCGCGGGGGTTTTGACCCTGCTGGCGGCCACTGTCGTCGTCTTCACGCTCTCCCGGCTTATCGGGGACCCCAGGAACCTGTATGCAAAACCGGAGGGCTACGGGATTTCTCCGGAACAGTACGAAGCCCTCGGGAAGAAACTCAATCTGGACAAACCGCTCGTCGTCCAGTACGTGATGTGGCTTGGGAAGGTCATGCGCGGCGATTTCGGGCTGACTCTGTTCAGTGAAAAGCCAGTGCGCGACGCCATCGTCGAGAAATTGCCGAACACACTCCAGCTGGGTCTCGTTTCATGGGTTTTGGCGGCGCTGATCGGAGTTCCGATCGGCACGCTGTCAGCTGTTCGCCGCGGGACTATCTGGGACTACCTGGGACGAATGATGGCCGTTCTTGGTCAGACATTCCCGCAATTCTGGCTCGGGATCATGGGGATTCTTATCTTCGCCGTGAAGCTGGATTGGCTACCGAGCGCCACCAAGGGCCCACCAGGCGCCACCTTCACACAGGAGCTCCGATATTTCGTCATGCCCATGGTCGTCCTCGGCTGGGCGGCGGCCGCCGGATATGCGCGTATCACCCGCTCGGCGATGCTTGAAGTCCTTGACTCCGAGTACGTCAAGCTGGCGCGGGCAAAGGGACTTCCGGGATGGCGGGTCATCTCCAAGCACGCGTTCCGTAATGCGCTGATTCCCCCGCTTACGCTGTCGGCCCTCCTCCTCGCGAACTTCCTGAGCGGCGCGGTCGTGGTTGAGGCCGTGTTCGCGTGGCCCGGGCTCGGGGGACTCGCCGCGCAGGCGGTTTACAGCAACGACTTCCCGGTCTTGACTGCCACCGTGCTCGTATTTGCGGCCCTGTTTGTCACGGTCAACTTCGCTGCCGACCTTCTCTACGCCGTTGTCGACCCAAGAATCCGGTACACGTAGCGCCGCGCTGGCAGTCAAACGGGAACCGTCCGGAGGCCCAACCACCGGGTGGATCCGGTCGTTTGCGTCGTTCATGCAGCGGTGGCCAATATTTCCGGCGGCGGTGATGGTCACGTTGATCATCTCCGGCGTCTTCGCGCCGTTCATCGCGCCTCAGTCCGCGGTGGACCCTGACCTGCGTCACAGAAACGATCCGCCGATCTGGATGGAAGGAGGCTCAGCCGAACGCATTCTCGGCGCCGATGCCCTCGGGAGAGATGTACTGAGCAGGGCGATCTACGGAGCAAGAATCTCGCTGACGGTGGTTGCCGTTTCGCTCGCGAGCGGCTACGTCGTCGGCGTCACGCTGGGACTGGTCTCTGGATATGCGGGCGGGCTGTTCGACGAGGTGACGATGCGCCTCGTTGACGTGTGGTTCTCGATGCCGTTCCTGTTGCTCGCCCTGATCGTCGCGATTGTCTTCAAACCCAGCGTCATTGTTGTGGTCTGTCTGCTCGCACTGGTCACGTGGAGCGCGTTCGTGCGGAACGTACGCGCAGAGGTCCTGGTCGTCAAGGAAATGGACTACGTGATGGCTGCTCGCATCAGCGGTGCGTCGCCGGCCAGGATCATCTACAGGCACGTGTTCCCCATGATCGTGAACACGACGGTCGTCATCGCCACGCTTCGTGTCGGCGGATTGATCCTGAGCGAGGCCTCGTTGTCGTTTCTCGGGGCGGGGATACCGGCCTCCACGCCGTCGTGGGGCGTAATGATCGCCGAAGGCCGGGCCTACCTCGATTCGGCGTGGTGGATATCAACGATCCCGGGCATCGCCCTCTTCGGCGTCGTGATATCGATGAACTTTCTGGGCGACTGGATGCGAGACCGATTCGACCCACGGCTTCGTCAGCTGTAAGGGGCAGGAGATCCCAATTGGTAAGCAAAGCGGTCAGGGAAGTCCGGGGACGGGGGCAAATCTATTCGCGCTACGGCGTCAGGCCCGTCATCAACGGGCAGGGCACGAGCACGACATTGGGGGGAAGCATGATCGATCCGGTCGCGGCCGAGGCGATGCTCGCCGCAAGCCGGTCGATGGTGCTTCTTAAGGAACTCAACGATCGCGCGGGAGAGATGATCGCAAAGCACACAGGCGCCGAAGCGGGCCTCGTCACCTCCGGCGCCGCTGGCGGGATGCTGCTGCAAGCAGCTGCGGTCATTGCGGGCACCGATCGCGAGAAAATCCGCGCCTTGCCCGATACGAGGGGAGTCAAGAATGAGATCGTGATCCTCGACCACCAGAAGGGGATCGGGTACATGCAATCATGGCGAACGGCCGGGGCCGTGCTCAAGCCTGTGAGTATCGAGGGAATCGAACTCGCAGACGACGCGGCCGATCGCGTTGTCAGCCACGTCGGCGGATACACCGCCGCGATCGGGTACGTCGCATCTCGCTGGCTCCGTGAGGACCCCCCGGGCCTTCTGGAGGCAATCTCAAAGCGGTCGCACGCTCGTGGTGTCCCGGTAATTGTCGACGCGGCGGCGATGTTGCCACCGGTCGAAAACCTCCGCCGATATGTTTCGGACGGGGCCGATCTTGTCGCGTTCAGCGGTGGCAAGGCGATCAGGGGCCCTCAGTCCGCAGGCATCCTCGCGGGCAGCAGGGTGTTAATTCATGCTGCTGCGGCCAACGGCTCTCCGAACAGCGCCGTCGGCCGGCCTCTGAAGGTCGCGAAAGAAGAGATCATCGGGCTGATGGTTGCCCTGGAGCAGTACGTGCAACGGGACCACGCTGCAGACCAGGCGCGCTGGCGGCGTCAGATGGAAGTTGTTTCCTCTCGAATCCAGGGAATCGCGGGGGTGAGGGCTTCGGTTCTTCAGGACCCACACTCGCGCCCTGTGCCGGAAGTCGCGATCTACTTCGACAAGACCTACCGCGGCCCGAGCGGGAAGCAGATCGAGACGATCCTCGAGGCCGGCGACCCGCCAATCGTTATCGGGCACGCCAATGCACGCGGCGAAGACCTCTATGTGAACGCGCATAACGTGGCGGATGGGGAGGAGGTGATCATCGCCGAGCGGCTACGCGCTGCCCTCGCCGGCACCGGATAGGGGGGTTTGATCAAGGGGACGATCGACTATGTGGAGGCTAAAGATGGGAATCAAGAAGGGGCTGGCGATCTTTCCGGGCGCAATCCTCGCCGTCACCGCGTTCGCGATTTCGGCATGTGGTGGGGGCGAGACTATCGTCGAGCGAACGGTCGTTGTCGAGAGGCCCGTCGAAGTGACGAAAGTCGTGCAGCAGACGGTAATCGTGGAGAAGGAGAAGACCGTCCAGCAGACTGTTCTGGTGGAGAAGCCGGTTGTCGTCACTGCGACGCCGGTGCCGACGGTGGCGACGAACGTTGCGCCTGCCCCGAAGAACCGGGCGAGTCAGATCACCTTCGCCCTCCAGACCGTCGGGAAGGGCAGTGGACTCAACAGCACGCAGGGCGGAGCCATCTATCTCGGTGTTACCGAAACTGCATTCATGACGGAGAGAGACAAGGGCGTAATGCCCATGCTCGTCAAAAGTTGGGAGCTGAGCGGGGATCAGAAGAAGCTGACCTGGCGCCTGCAGTCGGGCGTTCAGTTCCACAAGGGCGTCGGAGAGATGACGGCCGATGACGTGGCGTGGAGCCTGAACGACACGAACGCGAAGACAAACCCCACGAGCATCGCCAGTTCGGCAGGCGACCTCGGAGCAATGTTTGGAGCTGCCACCGCGATCGACAAGTCAACGGTCGAGATCGCGGTCAACAAGTACGACGTCCAATGGGATTCCAACCAGTTGAACGCCGAATCGATAGCGTTCTCTGTCTTCAGCAAGACAGCGTTCGACAAGAACGGCCTCGACTGGATGAAGAAGAACATCATCGGCACGGGTCCGTTCGAGATAGTCGAGTTCCTGGATGACCAGCGAATCGTCGTGAAGGCCGTGCCTAGCCACTGGCGCGAGACGGCGAAGGTCGAGCAGATAACGGTGATACAGGTCCCTGAAGATGCGTCGCGTAAGGCAATGCTGCTGACAGGAGAGGCCGACGCCGCCATCGTGCCGATCCGGGAAGAGGCGTCGCTGATTCAGCGAGGCTTCAAGATTCAGGCCAGCGGGTACCAGGACGAGCTGCCTGTCAACTTTGGCGGCAACTACTGGGAGGAGACGAACGCCATCACCGGCGCCCCGCTCGAGCCATGGAATTTGGCTTCCTATGCCAAGGACTATCCGTGGGTGGGCGCGCCGACGTCCTGGGCCAGCAAACTCAAGTACGAAGACAAGAACAACCCCGCCGGTATGGACGACATGGAGCAGGCGAGACTCGTCCGTCAGGGCCTTGGGTACGCCATCGACCGCGCCCTGATCAACGAAAAGATCTTCAACGGGTCTGGCGTGCCCTACTACGTGAACATGTTCGCGACCCTGGATGCGAACTTTCAGCAAAAGTGGGTCATCCCGTACGACACGAAGAAGGCAGAGGCGTTGCTTGATCAGGCCGGATTCAAGAAGGACAGTGCAGGCAAGAGGATGGACGTAACTCTGTTCGGTGCGTCCAGCAACTCGAACTGGTCCGACCCGGTCGAGGCTATCGCCGGCATGTGGAAGTCGATCGGCGTCTTCACGACCGTCGTGAAATCTGACTACTCGATCTTCCGGCCCACGGTGGTTGACAGGTCCAACACGTACATCTTCGTTCAATCGTGCCGGCACAACCGTGGTCAGCCGTACGACTGGCCACGGGGTCACCAGGGCACCAGCCTGACCAGAGGCGGATTTGGATGTGGGGTGGAGATCCCCACGATTCTGGACTACATCAACAAGGTGAACGGGGAGCTCGACCGCGTGAAGCGCGTCGAACTAAACAAGCAACTGGGCGACTGGATGCTTGAGAACGTTCCCGCGGTCGGGATCGTGGCCCTGTCCTCCAACGTGGTCTACAACCCGAAGTCCATCGAGTCCTGGAACATGCGCAAGGGATTCGAGGCGAAGTACAGCGCGCCTGAAAGGATCATTCCCGCAAAGCGGTGAGGAAGATAGCCGCGGGATGAGCCACGCGGGCGATTCGCAGACGGCCATCCAGCACGGGGATGGCCGTCTGCCGCGGTCTCGCCTTCGTGCCTGGGACGCTCGGGAGTAAAGATGAGGGCCGCAGGGCCAGATAGCGATCTGGTCGCCACCACCAAGTGGGGAGAGATCTATCGTGACATCGGAGTTAAGCCGGTCATCAACGCGGCTGGGAACATCGCCGTTCTGGGCGGACCTCCGGTCAGCCCGGTGGTCAGGGCGGCGATGGATACCGCTGACGAAGCGTTCGCCCCGCTGGAGAAGCTACAGGAGAGAGCCGGCGCGTTGATCGCCCAGATGCTCGGCGTAGAGGGGACGTACCTCTCGGCAGGTGCCGGCGCGGCGATCGTTCTCTCGACTGAGGCGTGCATGGCCGGTGCGGGTCAACGGAAGATCCACCAGGTACCAGACGTCACGGGAATCAATAACCGGTTTCTGCTCCAGAAGCGGCAACGGCACCTGGTGGACCGCTGCCTGACGTTGGCTGGCGGCCAGATCGTCGAATTCGGCGACGACGACGGAACGACGGAAGAGCAGCTCGAGTCCGCGCTTGGTTCCTGCACGGCCGCCGTCTACTGCCGCATCGATGAGGGCCATCTGGACGCGCGGATCCTCACCCTGCGCCAGGTGATCAGGATCGCTCACCGACGGAGCGTCCCGGTAATCGTTGACGCGGCCGATCAGGTCTTCCCGATCGAAAATCTGAGCAAGTACGCGCGGTGGGGCGCGGATCTGGTCGCGTACGGGGGGATGCATTTCGGTGCCCCTGACACGACAGGGCTGCTCGTCGGGTCGCGCGACATGATCAGGAAGGCAACCATTTATGGGCAGGTTCGGCACGCGGCCTGTCGCCGCGAGATTATCGGTCTGGTCGTTGCCCTCAGGGAATGGCTGGCGATGGATCACGAAGCGCGGCTTGCGGACCTCGAGCGGCGCGGGCAGGTCGTGTGCCGACACCTCTCAGGGATCCCGGGTGTGAGGGCGAGTCTGGTGTCGGCGACTGCCGGATCGTCGGCCAACAGTGTCCGAATTGAGGTGGATCCTGTGGAAACGAGGAGGACAGCGGCTGAAGTGGTGCGACTTTTGAAGGACGGCGATCCCGCGATCTGGACGACCCATGTGAATGGAATGATGACCGTGCGTGTGAACCAGCTTGCCCCGGGGCAGGACGAGATTGTTGGAAGGCGCCTGTCGGCGGTTTTTCGAGCGTGACCGGATTGGAGGAGTCAACGGCATGCTAACGGCGACCTCGAACTTGGCGGCAAGAGGAGAGATCTATCGCCGCATCGGCGTCAAGCCAATCATCAACGCGATGGGTACGCAGACGGTCAACGGCGGTTCAATCATGGAACCCGAGGTCGTGGAGGCGATGGCGGAAGCTAGCCGGGTGATGATCCGCTTGCGAGAGCTGAACAAGAGAGCCAGCGAGATCATCACAGGGGTCACCGGCGCGGAGGCTGGCATGGTCGTCGCCGGCGCTGCCAACGGCATGATGCTGCAAGCGGCCGCGTGCATGACGGGGACCGACTTCGAGAAGATCGCCCGATTGCCGCACACCGAGGGAATGAAGAACGAGGTCATCGTCAAGCGGAATCAGAACTTCGGCTTCATAAAGGCCTGGTCATATTCGGGGGCGGTCCTGAAGTGGGTCGGGAACGAAGAGGGCGCAACTCGCCAGGAGTTGGAAGCGGCGATCACAGACCGGACGATCGCCTATGCCTATCTCGCGTCACGCTGGGCGCCCGACTCGTTCGACACGCTGGACGAGATGGTTGGCGTAGGGAAGAGCCACGGTATCCCTGTCCTGCTGGACGGCGCTGCCATGCTTCCCCCGGTCGACCACCTTCGCAAGTTCATCGACCACGGTGTGGACATGGTCACCTTCAGCGGGGGCAAGGCCCTACGAGGCCCACAGTCGACGGGCATCCTCGCTGGCAAGAAGGACCTGATCGATGCGGCGACCATGAACGCCAGCCCGAACATGGCCATCGGGCGTGTAGCAAAGGTGTGTCGGGAGGAGATAGTCGGGCTGGTCGTAGCCCTGCAGAGGTACATCGAGCGAGACCACGTCGGCGACCAGCGTCGCTGGAGGGCCCAGTGCCAGACGGTGGCCGAGGTTCTGAAAGATGTGCCTGACATCACGCTCGCGGTCCTGCAGGATGACTGGACCCGGCCGGTCCCCGAGCTCTCGATCAACCTTGGGAAGTCGTGGAAGCCCGGCATTTCAACCGAGATCAAGGCGGCTCTGGATGCCGGTGAGCCGCCGATTATGGTGGGGGCATCTCGCAGACCGGGGGAGGACCTGTTCTTAAATGCCCACGGCCTGATGCCGGGCGAGGCGGAGGTGGTCTCGGAACGGCTGAGGGCGACGATGCTTGAAAAGAGAAAGGCAGCGTGAACCGAACAGCACTTTGGTTCTCAGGGGTAGTTGAACGGAGGGGTCGAGAACGTGGCCAGCTTGGTCTATGACGCGCATGCGTACCTTGGCAATAGCCCGGGTTGGGCTCAAATGGGCCTCCCCGTGCCGTTGGACGGCGACGGCTGGGTCCAGATGATGGATCGCTCCGGCGTGCACGGGGCGCTCGTCGCACCTCCGGGGGTTGGCCGCGAGCAGTTTTTCCGGCCCGATATGGATCGTATCGCGGCTGCGATCAAGAAGTACCCCGGGCGCATTTTCGGAATGTGTCGCGTACGCCCCCGGTCCGGGCGGGAGGCGGTCGACGAGCTACGTCGCCGGGTCGAAGAACAGGGATTCTCCGCGCTGAAGATGAACTCGCTGGACGACAGTTACCGGTTCGATGACAGGAAGCTCCTCGAGCCGATAATCGAAGCCGGTGCGCGGCTGGGAATCCTGCTGTATTTCCATACCGGTGATCGGCATGGAGAGACGTGTCAGCCGAAGATGATCGGCGACATCGCTGTGGACTATCCGGAGACGAACTTCAACATTGGTCACGTCGGATACCCGGGCTACACAGACCAGATCATCCCGACGCTCAAGCGGGCGCCCAACGCTCACGTCGAGACCGCCGGGGTGTTCCTGCCGATCTTGCTTCAGAACGTCGTAGACGAAGTTGGTGCTACCAGGATTCTGATTGGAAGCAACGGGCCAAACTCGGCGATCGAGTTGCCCCCTGTCATGGTCAACAGGTACATGAACAAATTGATTCCTGAAGAAAAAGCGCTGATTACGGGTGGGAACTTCAGGCGAGTGCTGAAGCTCGACGGGCGCGCCGCCGACCGAAGGAGCCGATAGATGCCGGTAATTCTGGATGCCCACTCGTACATGGGATCCGACTTGCAGTGGGCTCAGCTCGGGATACGAAGTGGTCGGCTCGACGCTGACGCGTTCGTGCGCATGCTCGACGGTGCAGGCATCGACGGTGCTTTGGTCGCGCCCTCCGGGACCGGGATAGCGGACGATTTCAAGGGAGACTTGGATCGAATTGCCGACGGGATGAAGCGACATCCTGGACGCGTCATCGGCCTCTGCCGGGTCCGACCCCGCAAACGACTCGCCGCGTTGGCGTCGTTGAAACTCAGGGTGGCTGACCAAGGCTTCAAGGCCCTGCTCCTGCACACGAGTGACGATGAATACACCCTTAAGGACCGTGCCCTGGTTGACCCTCTGGTGGAGGCCGCGGGGAATCTCGGGATCCCGGTGATTCTCGACGCAGAGGACCAATCGTGGGCTTCCTGTCTGCCGTCTATGGTCGCCGACATAGCTGTCGACTTCCAGACGACG
>Ga0233424_10001277_pt1 | contig 23364 bp, 24 predicted proteins | sample Watercolumn_Towu_FD_181011 | JGI IMG/M metagenome (GOLD analysis project Ga0233424, IMG submission 181011) | Freshwater microbial communities from Lake Towuti, South Sulawesi, Indonesia - Watercolumn_Towuti2014_125_MG | ecosystem: Environmental > Aquatic > Freshwater > Lake | place: Indonesia... | reverse complement strand
CGGCGCACCTCTTTGGCGTCAAGAAGCTGCTTTATCTTGGAAGTTCATGCATCTATCCGCGGCTGGCGACGCAGCCCATACAGGAAGAAGAGTTGTTGAGCGGACGGCTCGAGCCGACCAATGAGGCATACGCGATTGCAAAGATCGCCGGCATCCAAACTATGCCAGGCGTACCGCACGCAGTACGGCTGCAATTTCGTGTCGGCGATGCCCACCAACCTCTACGGACCGAACGACAATTTCGATCTGGCCAGCTCACACGTGCTCCCGGCGATGATTCGAAAATTTCATGACGCGCGCGAGGACGGGCTGACGCAAGTGACCGTTTGGGGAAGCGGGAAGCCGAGGCGTGAATTCCTGCACGTGGATGACCTTGCCGATGCGTGCCTGTTCCTGATGGAGAAATTTGACGAGCCGTTCCACATCAATGTCGGAACCGGCGAGGACGTGGCGGTGGGAGAGCTCGCCGACATGGTCCGGCGGATCGTCCATCCAACGGCAACGATCGTCTACGACGATACGAAGCCGGACGGCCCCCCTCGGAAGCTGCTGGACGTGTCTCGCCTGCATGATCTGGGATGGCGGCACAGGATTTCGCTCGGCGAGGGCATTGAGCAGACCTACCGGCGGTTCCTGGTCAATCACGATCACTTCCGCGGCGCCAGGGTTTAGAACCTGCTATGGATGGTGCACGCCACTTCCCATCGATCAAAAGGACCAAATGTCATATAGTGTCCTATCCATATAGGACTTTGAGGCCGCTATTTTCGGGTCAGTTCCCCGGACGCGCCGCGGACGGGCTTGTAGCCCAACTGGTAGCCGTGACGAGCAATTTTTGATTTAGGTGATCCATGCCGCTGCGCGTCGGATTCGACCTTGATGGAACCGTCGCCGACATGTACTCCGCCCTGCATGCCGAGGCGGTGAAGCTGTTTGGCGAAGAAGTTCTTCGGAAAGCGGCCTACGCCTCAAAAACCCCGCCACAGGTCGTAAGCGCCGAAGCCGTCGGCGGCGACGCCGAGGCGGCGGCTGCCGACAAGTCCGTGAGACCCGAGGATGATTCGACGACTAATCTTGCGATGCAGGAGCTGCACCTCAGTGGTCGACAGCAGGCGCAACTGTGGGACCACATCAAAAACGTGGAAAACTTCTGGACGACCCTGCCGGAGCTGGAACCGGGGATTATCTCCCGGATTGCGCGGACTGCTGCACAGCGTCGATGGGAAGTGATCTTCCTGACGACGCGGCCTTCGACCGTCGGAGACCTGGTGCAGTTGCAGTCGCAGCAGTGGCTCGATGCGCACGGCTTTCGGTATCCCAGCGTCTATGTTGTGCAGCGCTCGCGCGGCAAGATCGCGGAGGCGCTTGGCCTCGACGCGTTCGTGGACGACCGGCCGGAGAACTGCCTCGACATCGCGGTGGAATCAAAGGCCAAGGTCATCCTGGTGTGGCACGGGAACGTGAAAGACGTGCCGCCTGGAGCCAAGCGTTTCGGCGTTCAACCGGTCCAGACCATTTCTGAGGCCGTGGCCCTGCTCGAGCGGCTGGACGATGTGCGCAGCCAGCCGAGTATCATGCGGTCGATTAAACGAGCTTTTGGCGCCGCAGACTAGTGGAGCGTATCGGCTGAAACAGTACGTCGCCGGCAAGCTCTTCGCAGCAAGTGGGGCCGTTCCGTAGGAACGGCCCGGTAGTACTTCAGTGAGTACGTTCCACTAGAGACGCCGGTCTTGAACTAAAGGCCGGACCAATCAGCTGGATCGGCGATGCTGAAGTCGTAGGCGAGAACCGCCTCGGCAGAGGTGTATAGCAGGCGTCCGAGAGCGTCGTGCGCGGGATGGTCGAGATAGGCGCGTAAGTCGGCTTCCGAATCGAAGTCAAGAATGGCCGAGTACTCAAAGTGCTCGGCCATCAACGTTTCATAGCCGGGACGGTCGAGCAGGAGGCGTTTGCCGATCGCCACCTTCGTGATCTGGGGAATATCGCTCACGGCGTTCTTCAAGGCCGCGATCAGTGACGCCCGTTCGCCCGCCGAGAGCGACGGTCGCGGCCGAAACAGGACGATGTGGCTGATCACTTATCACGCTTCTTTCCCAGCTTCGCTTCCCAACGGGAACGGATTGTGTTCTTGAAACGCGTCCACTTCGCTTTCTTGGCATCCCTGTATTTTTGACGCGGATCCTTGTGCTCGCCACCCGGCCTCCAGTTCTTGTCGCGACGAGGTCGTGAGGTCTTCAGGTCCTGCGGCTTTTGGGTTTGGCCTTGCGGCTCTTCGCGAGGTCTCCATTCGAGCTTGGGTCGCTCCGCGTTGCGCGGCTGCCATACAAGGGTCGGGCGTTCGCTGGGTACGGACTTGGGCCTCCAATCCAACTTCTTCCGGGCCCGGAAGCCGGACTGTTTCGGATCAGCTGACCGACCGCGCTCTCCTCGCATGCGCAGGTACTCCTGTGCGTCGAGGCGGGAGGCCCAAAGCTTACCGTTCTGAAACCACATCATCTTTGCGGACCCATGCTTCGCCTGCAGCCGCTTGAAGGTCGGCATCAGGTCTTCCTGCGATCCGGCCCGGAAAGCCGTGGGTTGGTCGTCGACGAGAATGGTCCAGTAGGCGTACCGCGGAGGCATGAAGCAACTATCCTACTGTCAATGGAGCTGGTTGGTGCGCCGGTCGCTGAGCTGAGAAGCCTGCTCACGGCATCGTTCGAGGATTGGGTGAAGGGCGGCGATCGGCGACAGTCGTGCGGTTTGTCCGGTGGCGCGACCGCGATGATCTTCCTCGGCGCGCTGCGGCTGGCCAAGGTCGACTGGAAACGCGTCACGTTCTTTTGGGTCGATGAGAGGGCGGCGGGCCCGGACGATCCGGAGTCGAACTATGGCCTGGCACAGCGGCTGCTCCTCAACCCGCTCGGTAGGCTGGCGCCGGCGGCGATTCGCATGCCGACCGACAAGATGCCGCTCGGCCAGGCGGCGCTGTGGTACGACGACGCGCTGGCGACCTACTTGAACAATGGGCCGCTGGACCTCGCGCTGCTCGGCGTGGGCGAGGACGGCCACATCTGCTCGTTGTTTCCCGGACATCGTGCGCTGCTCCAAGACGATCTGCGGGCGGTTGCGGTGGAGGACGCGCCGAAGCCGCCGCCGCGGCGACTATCGTTGACCCTCCACTACATCCTGCAGACTAAGGTGATCTGGTTGATCGCGATCGGGCCGAGGAAGCTGCCGGTGCTTCAGGCGGCCATGAACAAAACCAGCACCGCGACGCCGCTCGATGTGCTGGTTCGTCAGGCCAGGGATTTGACAGTGTTCACCGACCAGCAGATCAGGCGGGTCTGAACACCCGCCTCTACAATCGTTTCAGTTTCTCCACCAGCGTCGTTCGCTTCAATCCAAGAAGACGCGCCGCGGCGCCCTTGTTCTGATCGGTGCGCGCGAGGGCGCGGCCGATCAGGTCCCTCTCGATCTGTTCGATCAGGGCAGGAAGGTCGAGGCCGCCGGCCGGAAGATCGAGCGACGGCTTGGCGCTGGGATCCGGCCTGGTTTGCAAGTCCGCCGGCAGGTCGCCTACGTCGATCGCGGGCCGGTTGCCGGTCATCGCGAGGGCACGCTCGATAGCGTTCTCCAGCTGCCGAACGTTGCCGGGCCAGTCGTACGCCATCAGACGCCGCATGGCGTCCTGAGTGACCGCAACGTCTCGATCCGGCGCGAACTTCCTGATGAACGTCTGAACCAGCAGCGGGATGTCCTCGACCCTGTCGCGCAACGGCGCCAGATGCACGGGAATGACGTTCAGGCGGTAGTAGAGATCTTCGCGAAAGCTCCCCGCTTTGACCATCTTTGGCAGGTCCGCATTCGTCGCCGCCACGATGCGGACGTCAACCTTGATGGTTCGCGCCTCACCAATGCGTTCGAACTCACGCTCTTGCAGGACGCGCAGCATCTTCATCTGCAACGCCATCGGCATCGTCCCGATCTCATCGAGGAACAGTGTGCCGCCGTCAGCCTGCTCGAGGCGGCCCTGACGCATGGCCACGGCACCGGTGAAGGCGCCTTTGGCGTGACCGAACAGCTCGGTGTCGAGCAGCGTTTCGGGAATGGCGCTGACGTTGATTGCGACGTAACGGCCGCGGTGGCGCGGGCTGGTCTGATGGATCGCGCGCGCGACCATCTCCTTGCCAGTGCCGGTTTCGCCGCTGATCAGAATCGTGGCGCTCGTCGGAGCAACCGTCTCGATCAGTTGAAAGAGGGCCCGCATCGGCGCGCTCCTGCCGACCATTGATCCGAGTCCGTATCGTTTGTCGAGCTGCTCGTGCAGGTAGGCGTTCTCCTTCTCCAAACGGCGCTGCGCCAGCGCTTTGTTGAGCACATGCATCAACTCGTCGAACTGAAACGGCTTGGCGATGAAGTCCGCAGCGCCAAGCTTGATCATGTCAACGGCATCCTTCAGCGTGCCGTATCCGGTCACTACGATCGCGACGATGGCCGGATACCGCTGCAGCGCCGATTCGATGACCTGTCGGCCGTCAACGCCTGGCAGCCGAAGATCTGAAACGATCACGTCGAAAGCAAAGCCGTCGAGCGCTTTCAATGCCGCTTCGCCGTCTGCCGCCTGGATGACCTGGTAACCGGCATCCGCGAGCCTCTCCGAGACGACGCTTCTCAAGGCCTCTTCGTCGTCCACGAGCAGGAGATACGGCGTCACGGCCTGCGAGGCTTGAGCGTTCACAGATTCACCTCATCGCCTGAAAGTGGCCCAAATTGCGCGAATGTCAAAGTATTGACGCACTTCTCAGTGCTGTCAATGTCTGCATGGCTAATCTCAGAAAGGCAGGCTCCGATACAACCTCTGGAGGCAAACCCCAGTGGAACGGCAAACAGTCAGCATCATGAAGGCGTGCGAAATGGTCGGCGTGAGCCGGCGCACGATCTACAACTGGATTGCGGCGAACAAGGTCGAGTACTTGCGGACCGCCGGCGGCAGCATTCGGATCTTCGTTGATACGCTGTGGCGCGAGCCCGATGGGACCAAGCATCCCACGAACCACACGGCGGCGTGACAGTCAGCAGTTGATAATCGGCAGTGCAGAGTCTCAATCTGCAGATGACAGGTCAGTCGGCAGTTCGCATGACAGCACACTCGAAGGAGCTGTTGCACAAGCTCAATAACCAACTCGGCGTGATCCTCGCGCACGCCGAGTTGCTCGAGACCAAGGCGCAGGACGCTTCGCAGAAAGCGCGCGCGTCGCAGGTCGTGAACGCCGCGCTGCAGGCGATGGCCGTGTCGCGTGAGCTGCGCGAAACGGTCAACGAGAAGTAAGACGTCATCAGGCCATCAGGCCAAGGCCGGCATCCGGCCACACAACAACACAAACGCCAACTCACAGGTGATCACCGATTCGTGATCGCTCGTCCGAACTCAGACCAACCGCCAACAATTTGACAACACAGGCCTGCCTTACGTCAAAATATTGTCGTATCTTGAGTCAAACTCCTACGCCAACTCGCGAATGCCGCTTTGGGCAGAAGCGTATAAATATCTGAATTTTCAAATACTTATGACGTTGAGGACAGCAAACTTCACAGTCCTGATCGCTGTTTTACAGCTCTGGCATCGACGTTGCCCTAGGCAGACAACATGAAAATCTCAATCGCATCCGCGAAGGCGTCAGTCGCTCAAGCGGACCGTGTGGAAGCGGGATTGCCGTTTGTCGAGGCGCTGGCGCGCCGAATGGCGGCGACGATGCCGCATTCGATCGATTTGAGCGATCTCGTCCAGGACGGCGTGATTGGCTTGATCGACGCTGCCCACCGCTTCGACGACTCGCGGGGCATCAAGTTTGAGACGTTCGCCGAACGTCGAATCCGAGGCGCGATGATCGACGCGCTGCGCAAGGACGCGTGGCCACGTGGCGTGCGACGGGTGCGGCGCGAGCTCGAGGCGGCGCGCGAGAAATTGCGCGCTACTCTCGGTCACGAGCCGTCGCTCGCCGATCTGGCGGCGGCGGTCGGCTCCGACGAGAAGCGCCTGGGCAAAACCATCGTGCGCATCAACACCATTGAATCGACGTCCCCGTTCTCGAGCGTCGAGACTGTGGATGAAACGCAGTTGCCGGCGGTGCTGGTGCCGGCCGAGCCCGAGCGGCCCGACACCCAGTACGAGCGTGACGAAGTGAGGAACCGCGTGCGCAGCGCCATCGCCACGCTGCCCGTTCGTGAGCAGAAGGTGATCGCGCTCTATTACTACAGCGAAGTGACGATGAAAGACATTGGCGCGGAGCTCGGTGTCAACGAGTCGCGCGTTTCGCAGCTGCATGCGCGGGCCATTCGCCGTCTCAAGGACGCGCTGAGCGCGGAGACCACGCCCATTGCCGCGTCAGAGGCATTGCGGGAAGCGATTGACGCAATGGAAGCCAGGCCCCGAATGGCCAAGGCGTCGCTGCCCGCCTCCGCGGCCGAGGGCCGCGACAGCGCGACCGCGAAGCCGAGCGTCGGCGGGCCCGACTCAGATAGCCGAGTCTCAGAGGCAGCCCGGAAGCGCGCCAACCTGGTGCTGGTGGCTGGCAAAAAGAAAGATCCTGATCAGGATAACGTGTCCCTGGCCGCGCGGAGCAAGTCGCCCAACCTGAAAGGCTTGGAGAGCCAGCGGCAACCGGTTTCCTCGAGAAAGCGCTCCGCGTCGGTGCCGGCCACATCGCCCGTCACGAATATGACGCGACGGGCGAGGGCTGGCGTTGCCGCCGCCATGGCGCGATAGAACTGCATGCCGTCAATGCGCGGCATTTTGAGGTCGCAGACGATCACGTCATAGCGCTGCTCGGTGAGACGGGTCAGGCCCTCCTCACCGTCACCGGCGCGATCGACTGCGAAGCCCGCATCGCCGAGCGCTTCCGACACCGCGACCGCAAGAGCGGGCTCGTCCTCGACGACCAGCACACGCAGTCCCTTGAACGCCTCGAGCGAAATCGGCTGCTGCGGAGCTCGCGCCGGCGGCGCGTTCAGGTGCTGTCCGGAGACGGGCAGCTCAATGAAGAACGAGGCGCCCGTCTTCGCGGCCTCGCCGCTACGGCGCGGCACGTCCGCGTCGGCGGCTTCGCTGCTACGGCGGGGCCGGCCCGCCGTGCGTGATTCGACCCAGATGCGTCCGCCGTGCTCCTGGACGATCGCATACGCCACGGTCAAACCCAGCCCCGTGCCCTGGCCGACTTCTTTCGTCGTGAAAAACGGATCGAACACCTTGCCCAACCGGTCCTGCGGAATTCCCGGGCCGTCGTCGGTGACCTCGAGCACAGCGGAACCGCGCTCGTGATCGTGCGTCGTGCGCACGACAATGGTGCCTCTGCCGTTGGCGCCGATGCAGGCTTGTTCGGCGTTGATCAACAGGTTGAGCAGCACCTGCTTGATTTGATGACCGTCAGCGAATACGTCCGGCACGCCAGTGGCGAGCGCCTCGACGAGCTGGATGTTCGCGGCCTTCTGCTCGTAGGCGCGCAGCGCGACCGTTTCACGTACCACCTGGTTGAGATCGACCATGGCGCGAGTGGTCTGCCGCCTGCGCGAGAACGTCAGGAGGTTGCGCACGATTCGGGCGGCACGCTCCGATTCACCGAGAATGACTTCGAGACCCTGCCGGGTCTTCTCATCGACACCGCGTTCGGCGAGCCTCTCAGCCCACGACAGAATCGTGGCCAGTGGATTGTTCAGCTCGTGGGCGACACCGGAGATCGTCTGGCCGAGCGCCGCCATCTTCTCGGCCTGCAGCATCTGATAACGCCCATCGCGAGTCTGGTCCTCACGTTTCTTGCGCTCGCTGACGTCGTGAATGAGTGCCTCGATGTGCAGTGTCGCGTGCGGCTTCTGCTTGGGGTGGTGCGGCGGGTGCGAAGCAGACGCCGAGACTTCGATCCAGATCGGCGTGCCGTCGACGCGACGGACGCGAAGCAAGTGATTGGTGACACCGCCGTCGCGATCGAGGGTCTCGATGAACGATTGGCGCGCCTGCGGATCGACGAACCGTGACGCGTCAAACGGCAGGATCAGACTATCCGTAGTATCCGGCGGATAACCGAAGATCTCCTTGAGGTGCGGATTGGCGGCGAGTGTCGAGGTGCTGTTCGCGGCGAGGGTGCCGAGATAGATACCCTCGCGAATGGACTCGAAGAGGCGGATGAGGCCGGCGGCTTTGTCGTTCACCTCAAGGCCCCGAGACCCCTAAGACTTCAAGACGTCTTCTTTGCCGGTGGCGGCGGCGTCGGCGTCCTGCCCGATTCGTTGCCGGCCCTCCACCTGCGCTCGATCGCCCCGGCGATCGAACGGACATCGGCGCCCGATGAATAGAGCTGCATGGCTTCGCGTGCAACGTCGATGCAGATGGTGCAGCCGAAACCGTGGGTGTCCCACTCGAGCACATTACCCTTCGAGTCGCGCCGCGCGACGAAACAGTGTTCATTCGCCTTGTGTCCCTGGGTCCCGCAGCCGCAGTAGCAGGGCACATAGTTCAGGATCTCCGGGTGTTGCGCCGCGAAGTCATAAGTGGCGCGCACCACGTCCATGGGACGCACGGGCGGGAAGCCGACATTCGGCAGCGGCGGAGCCGTCTTCCGGACGACCGCGGCTTTGGCCACGGGCGCTTGCGCCTTGGTGGCCACTGCCGGCCGGACGGCCGACGCCTTTTGCGACGCTGCCTGGTTGCCCGCGACCACAACGGTCGCCGCCACTGCGGCGGCTGACAAACCGAGCAAAAGTGGGACGTACTTCGTCGCGTTCATAGGCCTCCACTTTAGCAGCAGCCAGCGGCTCGTCGCCAGTGACCGACGGGCGATTTTTTCTGGCTACCGGCTCCCGGATACTGGATACTTCGCTCATCCACCAATGAAGTTTTTCGGGCGCCAGGACCTTCTCCTGATTGTCGAGCTGACGGCCGCGCTCGTCATAGTGTTTTCGTCCTCTATTTCGCGCCTCCTTGACTACGTCCGCGAGATCGAGCGTCAGAGCGGGCTGACGCTGCTTCCCGCCCTCGTATTGTTGACGGCGGCGTATTTTTTTCACCAGTACCGCCGGAGCCATCTGCAGGAAGCGAAGGCGGAAGCGGCGATGCAGGCGACGAAGGAAGCCGAGCATCGCGCCGGGGAGCTTGAGCGCCTCGTCACCTTTGGACAGGCCCTCGGGCGGTCGCTCGATTTCGACAGCATCCGCGTGGCACTGAGCCAACACCTGCCGGCCATCGCCGGTACCGACCAGGTGTGGGTGCTGGTCCAACAGGGATCTGAGTGGCATGCGCTGTCAGGCGATACGCGGGGTGCCGAAGACGTGTTGCAATGGGGTGACCTGGCGCAGTAGCTTCTGGCGAGCCATCCCGACAGGACACCGAACAGTCTGACGGAACGCTCGATTGGCTTCCCGCTGGTCATCGGCGGCACCGCGCTGGGAGTCCTGGGCGTGCGGCCGCCCGGCGGCCTGCTCGCGTCGGATTGGCGGCGCATCATCGAAGCGGCAGCAGCGTTGCTGGCGGTTTCGATCAAGAATGCGCAGTTGTTCCGTGAAGTGAAGGACAACAGCGTCAAGGATGCGTTGACCGGCTGCTTCACTCGCGGCCACGCGCTGGACGTCATCGACGCCGAGCTGCGACGCGCCCGGCGCAGCCAGATGCCTGTCTCGGTGATCCTGTTTGATCTCGACCACTTCAAGGACGTCAACGATCGATACGGCCACCTGTGCGGCGACGCGGTGCTGAATGCGGTCGGCAAGCGCATGCGGGAAGTGTTGCGCGGCTCGGACCTGAAGTGCCGGTACGGCGGTGAAGAATTTCTGGTGTTGCTGCCCGAGACCCCGCTCCATGGCGCGCGTCGCAGAAACGCTCCGCCGCGAGATCGCCGAGCGTCCCGTTCCCTGGTCCGGCGAAGCGCTCACGATTACGGCCAGCTTCGGCCTGGCGCAGACCGTTCCCGGTGAAGTCAACGTGCAAGCCCTGATCGCGCGCGCCGACCAGGCGTTGTACCGCGCCAAAGACGACGGGCGCAACTGTGTTCGCATTGCTGCTGAAGCCGCCATGCTGGTCGCCGACGAAAGCAGCAGACAGAATCGAGCGGGCTAGGTCCGGAAGCGGACCCCGCAGAAAGTTGGACCCACGGGATTTCGGTGAGGATCCGCCGTCAGGCGGACCGTCTCCCGACAATCCAGGTGCCCGCCAGCACCAGGGCTGCAGCCATCAGAATCCTCGCCGACAGAGGCTCGCTAAGCAACATCGTGCCCAAAACCACCGCGATCAGTGGATTGATGTACGCATAGAGCGAGACCAGCTGGAGCGGGAGATGCTGAATGGCGTAAACGTAGGCGGAGTAGGCAACCAGCGACCCGGCGACACTGAGATACGACATGGCGGCGATGGTCCTCGGCGTGAATGACAATTGCGCCCAGTCGCCGTGGGCCGTCGCGGCGGCGAGCAGCATGCTGCCGCTGAATACCATTTGCAGGGCCGTAGAGCGGAATGGGTTGTCGCCCAGCTCGTGCCGCTTGGCGAATGACGTGCCGATCGCCCAGCCGATGCACGCCAACTGAATCGCAATGACGCCGATCACGAATAACCGGCCGGCCGTGCCGCCGTTGGTCATTTCTGGCCAGACCAATACCACGATACCGGAGAATCCCACTGCGAGACCGACAAGCGATCGTCTTGAGAATCGCTCGCCGTCAGGCAACAGGCGCTCGACCAGCGCCGACCAGAATGGGGTCGTGGCAATCAGCACCGCTGTCAGGCCGCTGGCCACATACTGCTGCGCGTAGACCACAAGGCCGTTGCCGACGATGTTCATCAGGAAGCCGAGCAGGGCGAGCGACGCCCACAGCCGCGGACGTGGCAGGCCACGGCCGGTCGCCAGCAGCACGCTCGACAAGACCAGGCCGGCGAACATCCAGCGCAGCCCCGCCACGAGAAGCACCGGAACCGATTCGAGCGCCACCGTGATGGCAAGGTAGGTCGTTCCCCAGACGATGCAGACCGTGAGGAACGCAAGGTGTGCGAGACTCACCCCTCGACTCCGCTCGGGGCGGCCGTCTTCCTCGACGCCGTGTGCAGCGTCAGCTCCTTCGGAATGGTGATGCGTGGATCCTCTTTGACCGACTCCAGAACAATGGTTGTCCTGGTGGAGGTCACCGACGGTGTGGCCGCAATCTGCTGGCGGAGAATCTGGCCAAGGTGCTCGGCATCGCGAGCGCGTATTTTCAGCAGGTAGCAGTCGTCGCCCGCCACATGATGGACCTCCAGGACTTCGGGAATGCGCGACAGCTCGTACGCAGAAGGCATGTCCGGGCCGTGCTCGGACGTCCTGACGGCGACAAACGCCAGCATGCTGCGCTCGACGACATGGGGGTCGATGAGAGCGACGTAATCCTTGATAATGCCCTTGGACTCAAGCTTGCGTAAGCGTTCGAGAACGGCCGACGGCGCGAGGCCCACAGCCTTAGCCAACTCAGCCTGCGTTGTCCTGGCATTATATTGTAGAATATCTAGAATTGAGGTATCAATTCTGTCGATCATTCGTTCAAATGCCATATATGCAGAATAATACACTGTCAGAACGCAAAAAGCATATCGGTTGGTGCTAGGCACCAACTGATACTTAGTACCAGGCGCCGTGTGGCTTTAAGGCGGCAAGTGTGAATTTCTGGCGCGAAGCATCGCCGGAGGCTAGGAAGGCGCTGGTTGCGGCGTCGTTGGGATGGCTGCTCGATGCCTTCGATGTGATGCTCTATGCCCTGATTCTGACGGCGGTGATTGCCGAACTGGGCTTGAGCCGGGCGGAGGGCGGAGCAATGGCATCGCTCACGCTTGGCGCGTCAGCCGTGGGGGGCCTCCTGTTCGGTGTGATCGCCGACAAGCTGGGCCGGACGCGTGCGCTGTCGCTGAGCATACTGCTCTATTCCGTCTTCACGTTCGCCTGCGGACTCGCGCAAAGCGCCTGGCAGTTTGCGATCTTCCGTGTGCTGCTCGGCCTTGGCATGGGCGGCGAGTGGGCGAGTGGCGCCACTCTGGTGAGCGAAATCTGGCCGGAAAGGCACCGTGGCAAGGCACTCGGGATCATGCAGAGCTGCTGGGCGATCGGTTACGGGGCTGCTGCGGTGGTCGTGGCCTTCGTGCTGCCACGGTTCGGATGGCGGGCGGTATTCTTCGTCGGCATTGTCCCGGCGCTGTTCACGCTGTGGATCCGACGGAGCGTTAAAGAACCGGACATGTGGATCAAGAGTGCGCAGGCTGCGCAGGCTGCACCAGTCGCGCAGGGCGACCGGTTCCCATGGCGACTGGCGGTTTTCCTGACCGCGATGAATGCGGCGACGATGTTTGCGTGGTGGGGTTTGAATCTGTGGGTGCCGTCATATCTGTCGTTGCCGGCCACGCAGGGCGGTATTGGGCTGGCCACAGAGACGATGTCACTGTTCATCGTTGCCATGCAGGTCGGCATGTGGCTCGGGTACGTCACGTTCGGCTTCATCAGCGATGCGCTCGGCCGTAGGCCGACGTACATCGCGTACCTGCTCATCGCGTCGGTGCTGGTGTGGTACTACGGTTTTGCGCGAGAACCCTGGCGGCTGCTGGCGCTCGGACCGCTGGTCGCGTTCTTCGGAACGGGATACTTCAGTGGCTTTGGCGCGGTTGCGTCGGAGATCTTCCCAACATCGATTCGCGCGACGGCACTGGGCGTCACCTACAACAGCGGGCGGCTTCTAAGCGCGATTGCGCCGTTCATGGTCGGCACGATGGCTCAGAACCGTGGCTTCGGCGCGGCGTTCACGCTGACGGCGGTCGCGTTCATGGTTGCGGCGTTGCTCTGGATTGGAATACCGGAAACCAAAGGCAGGAAAATGGCGTAGGAACAATCCGGCTAAGGCCGGATGCCGCGCAACCTACGGACTTCCCTTGTACAAAACTCGAGCCAAGCGTTTGTTCCAGGCGGTGAATTCGTCCTCGTTCGGATCTTCGGCGATCGCCTTTCTCACCTGGTTCAACTTGGCGTCGAGGTCGTCGATCGCCGCGACAATGAAGGCCTCGATGGTTTTAGGCTCTACGGGTGAGCCGTGCTCTCGCAGGCCGTGGTGCGAAGCGACGAGATGCTCGATCTGGGCGCGCAGTTCGAGAGGAAAGCCGGCGATACCGTTACAGGCGTCACGCACGATCACGATGCCGAGCGCGATGTGGCCCACCAGGTTGCCATCCCTCGTATAACTGCCGGCGCCGCCCTCATAGGCCAGCTCCTGCAGTTTGCCGATGTCGTGCAGCACGATGCCGGCGAGGACGAGATCCTCATCTGCTCCATACGCGCGGGCGACGAACCGGCCGACTTCGGCCATCTTAGTGATGTGTTCGAGGAATCCTCCCCGGTAGGCGTGATGGATCTGTTGCGCCGCCGGCCAAATCCTGAGCTGGTCCGCATGGTCGGCGACCACGCGACTCAGCAGGATGCGGATGCGATCATTCTTCACCGAGCGCACGTGAGCCTGCAGCTCCTCCCACATTTCATCGATTGGCCGCGCAGCGCTGAGGATGCAGTCCTCTTCACGGAAACCCTGCAGACGATCCTGGTCCGGATTGACCCGGCGGATCCCTGACAACACCAGCTGCACCTGGCCGTTGTAGAGGCTGCCGCGACCCTCGACGCGGACGAACTCGCCGCCCTCGAACTCGCTTTTGTAGCGATCGACGTCGCTCATCAGCTTCGCCACGATTTGCGCCGAGGCATCCTGGAGCGAAAGAAAGAGGAATTCGCTGCCGCTCCGGCCCGCGCGGAGCTCCTTGTCGGTGCAGAGGAAGTATCCCCAACCCGTATCCTCGGCGGCGAGCGATGCGAGCCTCGGAAGTCTATTCACTACCGAGTGCGAAGGTCATGGTGCCGTTCACGGCAACTTTTCCGTTTACCGTGGCCTGTCCTTCGAGGACACCCATGCGGCTCCTGAGGCGCCTGACCCGAGCTTCGATCTGCACCACATCCCCAGGGTATACAGGGGCCCGAAACCGCACGCGCTCCATGCCACGGAAGAAGATCAACTGGTCCTTGTTCTCGGGCTTGGCGAGGATCAGGATGGCGCCGACCTGGGCGACCGCTTCCGTCAAGATCGTCGGGGGCAGCGTTGGACGGCCGATCACCGGCCGCGACAAGTACGGCTCGTTGTTGGCGACATTCTTCAGGCCTACGATCCGCTTGTCCGGATCGAACTCGACAATCCGATCGACCAGCAAAAAGGGATAGCGGTGCGGCAGAATCCGCTCTATGGCCGAGTAGTCGAGGGGGAGCGACAGATCCATGAAGTTGCGGCTGAGCAGTTGACAGTTACCAGTATACTTCCCAGCTTTGGAGGAGATATGAGCAAGTCTTTGATTGCCGCACTGGTCGTTGTTGCTTCGGTGGGCAGCTTCGCACAGAGCAGGCCCGCGACGTTCGACGATGTGCTCGGCGTCAAGGCTGTCCAGGGCGCGACCGTTTCGCCTGACGGCCGGCAGGTCGTGTATACCGTACGGCAGTGGGTGGCCGAGCCGGATCCTTCGATTCAGCCTCGCCCGCAGGCGGACGAGGCTTCGCTCAGGACAGGCAGGATGGAAGCCCGCACCCACGTGTGGCGGGTCGCCGCCGACGGATCCACGCCGGCGCGGCAGATTTCCTTCGGCGAGAAGGGGGACAGCAATCCGCAGTTCTCACCCGACGGGAAGTTTATCTCTTTCCTGTCCGCTCGCGGCAGCGCCGACGCCAGGCCGCAGATCTACGTCATGCCCGTCGACGGCGGCGAAGCATGGAAGCTGACCGACGCGAAGGAAGGCATTGCGACGCAGGGCTTGAACTATTCGTGGTCGCCGGACAGCGGCAAGATCGCCTACGTGGCCACCGACGCGCGAAGCGCCGAGGAAGAAGCCAACATCAAGAAGCGCGACGATGAGCGGGTGTTTGAAGGCGACTTCCGGTTCGCGCACGCCTGGGTCGTTGACGTGAACACCAAGCAGGCGACGCGCATGACCGAAGGCACCGGCTACACGGTGCAGGGCGCGCCGTCGTGGTCACCGGACGGCAGGCAGTTCGTGTTCGGCGCGGCGACGACGCCGATGCTCAGAGACAACCGGCGCGACGTGTTTCTCGCGGACCTCTCGACCAGGAAGATCGAGAAGTTGAGCACCAACTGGGGCAACGACGGGCAGCCGCGCTGGTCGCAGGATGGCGCGACCATCGCATGGGTCGGCGAGCCCAATACCACCGCTCCCCTTCCCGATGGCACCGCATCGAGCGTGGTTCAGCAGCAGCGGCTGATGTTGTACGACGTCAAGACCAGGACCATCAAGGACACCTTGACGGCGCAATTCGACAGCGACGCCGGCAATCCGATTTGGACGAATGAAGGCAAGCGGGTGATGTTCGTGACCGGCAAGCGCGCCTACAGCGAGGCCTTCGCGTACGATCTCACCTCAGGCGCCTACACGCAGTTGTCGCAGAAGCGCACCATCAACAGCCTGTCGGTCAGCAAAGACGGCAAGACCATCGTGGTGACGATGGACGCGCCGGATGCGCCGAGCGAAATTTATGTGACCGATCCGTCGTTTGGGAACTTGAAGCGGCTGACCTACACCAACCCCGGACTTGCTGAAGTGTCGCAAGGCGAGACCGAAGTCGTGACCTGGAAGAGCAGCGACGGCGTCGAGATTGAAGGGGTGTTGCTGAAGCCGGTTGGATTCCAGGCCGGCCGACGTTATCCGACGCTGGTTGTGGCGCACGGCGGACCGGCGGGCGCCTTTGTCAACGGCTTCCGGCTGGGCGGACTCGAGGGCGGCCAGGTGTGGGCCGGCAAAGGTTGGGCGGTGTTCTACCCCAACCCGCGCGGCAGCTCCAACTATGGCCAGAAGACCCTGGCGGCGAACGTCAACGACTGGGGTGGTGGCGATTTCAAGGACATCATGACCGGAGTGGACGCGCTGATCGCGCGCGGCATTGCCGATCCCGACAAGCTCGCGCACATCGGCTGGAGCTACGGCGGCTACATGACGGCGTGGACCATCACCCAGACGTCGCGCTACAAAGCGGCCATGGTCGGCGCCGGCCTGACCAATATGTGGAGCATGTACGGCACCAACGATATTCCCAGCGTGCTGATCGCCTACTTCGGCGGCATCCCGAACAAGCAGACGCTGCCGTTGTACCTCGATCGTTCGGCGATGACGCACATCGACAGAGTGACTACGCCCACCCTGATCCTGCATGGCGCCAATGACGAGCGCGTGCCGACCGGGCAGGCCTACGAGTTCTATCGCGGGTTGAAGGACCGCGGCAAGGCCACGGAGCTGGTGTTCTACCCTCGCGAGGGACACGGCATCACGGAGTACTACCACCAGAAGGACCGAATGCAGCGGATCTACGACTGGGTGACGAAGTACACTTTAGGGGCTGGTGGAACAACGACCGCACAGTGATACGGTGTCCTGGCTCCGGGATCCGGGCGCCGGGCTCCGGGCCCAGCAATCGGTCCCGTCAGATGCTGAACTGCTAGCGATTCTCGCAGAGCTTGCCAGAGAGGTGAGTTCTGTACTCGATCTCGAGGCACTGCTCGAAAAGATCCCGCAGCTGATATCGCGGCTGACGCAGTTCACCGTCTTCTCCGTCTACCTGCTGGACGAACAGCGGCAGGAGCTGGCGATCGCCTATGCGGTCGGCTATCCAGAGGAAATCGTCAGGCACTTCACGATCAAAGTCGGCCAGGGCATCGTCGGCCGCGCCGTGGCGGAGCAGCGCACAATTCTGATCGACGACGTCGAGAACGAGCCGCACTACCTGGCGGTGGTCCTCGGCGCCAAGTCGCAGCTGTCGGTGCCGCTGCGCAACAAAGGCCAGGTGATCGGCGCGCTCAACCTCTTGAGCGAGAAAAAGGCGGCGTTCACCGAACGCGATGAGTGGATCCTGCGGCAGTTTGGCGCACATGTCGCGCAGGCGATCGCGACGGCGCGGCTGTTCGAATCGGAGCGCGAATACGCCGAGACGCTCGAGACGCTGGGGGAGATTGGCCGGGAGATGAGCGCCATTCTCGATCCTGACGAGCTATTGACGAGGCTGGCGCAGCTCATCAAGCGAGTGATCGACTACCGCATTTTCGGCATTGCGCTGCTGAATGAAGACTCGCAGACGCTCGATCTGAAGATCACTATCAAGTTCGGCGACGACCCCCGCGCGGTCGAACCGGTCAAACTGGGCGAGGGCCTGGTCGGCTACGCCGCCCGACACAAGGAAGTGGTACTGGTGCCGGACGTGACGAAGGATCCGCGCTACATTGCCGCGATTCCGGGTGTTCGCTCCGAGCTGGTCGTGCCGCTGCTGTTGAAGGACCGCTGCATCGGCGTGTTCGACCTCGAGAGCCCGGAAGTGAACGCGTTCAACCGCAACCACGTCAAGCTGCTGACCCTGCTGGCTTCAGAAGCCGCCGTGGCGATCGAGAACGCCCGGCTGGTGGAGTCGATCAGGGAGAACGAGGCGCGTTACGAAAAGGAGCTGCGGTTCGCTCAGCGCGTCCAGATGGCCCTGTTGCCACAGGAGTTGCCCAAGCGGCTACGTGGCGTCGACGTTGCCTGGCACTTCGATCCGGCGCGCGAGCTCGGCGGCGATCTGTGTGACTTTCTGTCCCCCGAGGCGAACACCCTGGTCGTGGCGCTTGGCGACGTGTCTGGCAAGGGCGTGCCGGCGGCTCTGTACAGCGCGGCGATCGGCGAAATGGTGCGCGGCCGCACGTTCAGGCGCCGGCTCGAAAAACAGCACAGCACTCCGGCTTCCGTGCTCGCCGGCATGAACCGCATCCTTCACGAGCGCAATCTCGAGGAGTACTACTGCACGCTGTGTTACGCGATGTTCGAGTTCAAGAAACAGATCGCGACGTTCGCCAATTCTGGGTTGCCGTTCCCGGTGAAGTGCTCCAACGGTACGGCGACACAGATCGACCTGCCCGGCATTCCGCTCGGCTCGTTCGGCAGCTCGCAGTACGACGATGTGACGGTGCCGCTGGCCGTCGGTGACGTGTTCGTGCTGTGCTCGGACGGCATTTTCGAGGCCTTCGGCGAGCATGGACAGGAGTTCGGCGCCCCCCGGGTGATCGATGTCGTGGAACGGACCTACCTGCAACCGGCCAAGGAGATCGTCACGGCGCTGTTCAGCGCGGTTCAGAATTTCTGCGGCGACGCGCCGCAGTCGGACGACAGGACGGTAGTCGTGGTCAAGATAAAATCGCTGGGGCCCAGCCGGTGAGATTGACGATTCCTTGATTTCTTGACTGCTGGGCGATTGCCAATTGACGATCGCCAATTGAATTGACAATTGACATTCGCCAATCACCCAACAATCAGGGAATCAAGGAATCGACGATTGTCAATGTCAGTGAGCGTGCGAGTGGGGATGCGCTGCGTCTGAGCCACCATAGTCGTCGCCGTGATGATCGACGTGCGTCGCGGCGGTGAGGTAGATCGCGCCCAGTGTCAGGAAGATGAACGCCTGCAGCGGGCCGACGATCAGGCCCAGGAACTGAATCGGCAGTGGCGCGATGAACGGCACGATGCTGGCGATAATCAGCACCACCAGGTGCTCGCCGAAGATGTTGCCGAACAGACGCAGTGTCAGCGACAGCACACGGGACATGTGGCTGATGATTTCGATCACGAAGATCAGCGGCGACATGACGACCGGCACGCCGGGCATCACGGCGAAGTGCTTGATGTAGCCAACGACGCCGTTCGCCTTGATGCCCTGCCAGTGATAGTAGAGCCACAGGGTGACCGCGAGCGCGAAGGGGACGTTGATGTTGCTGGTCGGCGAGCCGAGGCCGGGCACCTGGCCCATCAGATTGCCGATCAGGATGAACACGAAGATGGTGCCGAGCAGCGGCAGGTACTGGCGGCCCTTCGCCCCCATGTTGCCTTCGAGGACGCCGACGAGGAACGAGACGACGTCCTCGAGGATGATTTGCAGCTTGCCGGGGTTCTCGACGCTCAGCGATGGGCGGATGGCGAGACCGATGAAAAGGATGAAGAGGGTGATCAACCCGACGAAGACGAGGTGATCCGGCACGTGGATCCCCAATGGCGCGAAGAGCAGGTTGATCAGCGCGACCAGCGGGGAGGGATGTTCGATGGCTTCCACGGCGGAGCATTGTACAACGTTTCACAAGCGGGCAGATGGGGTCAGTTGCGAGAAGGCCAACAGGGTGACCCCGATCGGCCCAACCGCCAGTTGGCCGATTGGCCTTACTTACATGTATTTAATGGACTTCTCTCGCAAGTGCAGCCCGAAGCTCCGCCCGCCGATCAGTGCAAACTCCTGGACCTCGCCGCGGACCCTGACCCGGGCGTTCTTGCTCGGAAGGCGATCCTCATCCGAGATGACCAGCATTTCAGCCGAGCCGTCGCTCACGCGGTAGACCTTGAAAGGCACGAGCGGGATACCCCACGACGTGGTGACCACGCCTTCGACGGTAACGGTCTTGTCGTGGAACTTGCCGGGGTTGGTCTGGACCTCAGCGATCGAACGCTCACCCATCGATGCGCATGCTTCACTCAGCGCGGCAACCGCGATGATCATTCCGAAGATGAAGTTCTTTGACCTGCCCATGACGAATTCCCTCCTCGCGCCCCGAAAAACTTAGGGGCCGCGGCGAGATCGTGAAAGTGCGGCCGGAAGGCGGCGATGCCAGCGCCTGCCTGATAGTTCGCCTTCCGGTGATCCGCCGCAGCCTGGCTACAGAGAAACCAAGGTTCGTGCCACCCGGCAGGGCCGCAGAAATCGCCGAACGCGCGAGATTCTCGTGATTGCGATTGCGCTTGACTGGTTTGCCTGTCACTTACGGCGGACGGCTGTCCTCAATAGACGCCGAGGTACCTGTCCATCTCCCACGGTGAGACGTGGCGCAGATACTCGTCCCATTCCCCGCGTTTGGCTTCGAGAAAGTGCGTGAAGATGTGTTCGCCGAGCGTCTCCTTCACGAGCGCATCTTTTTCGAACTCATCCAGGGCATCACTGAGATTGGCGGGCAGGTCGTCGATACGCAGATGGCGGCGCTCGCGGTGACTCATCGTGTAGATGTTCTTGTTGACCGGTGGCCCGGGGTCGATCTGTTGATCGATGCCGTCGAGTCCGGCGCGCAACATCATGGCCAGAGCCAGATAGGGGTTGCAGGACGGATCCGGCATCCGCATTTCGACGCGGGTGGCGGTTCCGCGAGCAGCCGGCACGCGCACCAGTGGACTGCGGTTCTTTTCCGACCAGGCGATCGCCGTCGGCGCCTCGAAACCGGGCACCAGCCGCTTGTACGAATTCACCAGCGGGTTGGTAATGGCACAAAACCCCTTGGCGTGCTGCAACAATCCGCCGACGTAGTGCAGGCAGGTCTGGCTCAGCTGAATGTCGGCGCTCGCATCGAAGAACGCATTGTTACCGTCCTTGAACAGCGACTGATGGGTATGCATGCCGGACCCGTTCACACCGAAGATCGGCTTCGGCATGAAGGTGGCGTGCAGGTTATTGTTCAGCGCAACGTTCTTGACGATGAAGCGGCAGGTGCTGACGTTATCCGCGGTCGTCAGGACATCATCATAGTGAAAGTCGACTTCGTGCTGCCCCGGCGCCACCTCGTGATGCGCGGCTTCGACATGCATGCCCATCTGCTCGAGGGCGACGACAATTTCGCGGCGCACGTCCTCTCCCAGATCGATTGGGGCGAGATCGAAATAGCTGGCGCGATCGTGCGTTTCGGTGGTGGGCCTGCCGTCGCGCCTGAGAAACAGGAAGAACTCGGTTTCCGGGCCGGCCATCAGGGTGAAGCCGCGCGCGGCGGCCATGGCAATGACGTTCTTCAGGGTGGTGCGCGGACACCCGGCGAACGGGCTGCCGTCAGGATTGGCGATGTCGCAGATGAGGCGGCCGACGCGGGCGCCGTTCGGATCGGCCCAGGGGAAGACCTGGAACGTCGACAGGTCCGGCCGCAAATACATGTCCGACTCTTCGATCCGGACGAAACCCTCGATGGACGATCCGTCGAACATGATCTCGCCGTCGAGAGCGTCGGCGAACTGGCGATCGGGAACCTCGACGTTCTTGATCACACCGAGGATGTCGGTGAACTGAAGGCGAAGGAACTTGACGCGTTCCCTTTCGGCGCGCTCCAAGATCTCCTTTTTTTCGCCCGCCTTCGCGGCGCCGCCGCTACGGCGCGGCAAGCCCCCGTCAACCATTGCGTGATTGTAATGTGCAGGGCGCCCGACTCTCTGGCAATCTCCTACGTCAAAGGTTTCTGTGGGGTGCCTCCCTATGAAGAACGTGAAATTAGGAGCATTCGGCCTGGGTCTGCTGCTGGCCGTCACGACGGCGGTTGCCAGCCTGGGTGCGCAGACGCGAGAGCGTCGGGATGTGTGGATGCTGGACGGCCGGGGCGCGCAGCTCGGGGTGATGGTCAGCGACCCTTCGACTCGCCAGAGTCCGCAAACGGACTCCGGCTCGCTCAGGGCAGGCGTCGTGATTGACGAGGTCAATCCCGACAGTCCCGCCGAGAGAGCCGGCATCAAGGCTGGCGACCTCATCGTCGAGTACGACGGCGAACGGGTTCGAAGCGCCCGCCAGTTCACGCGGCTCGTGCAGGAAACGCCTGACGGCCGTTCCGTGGCGATTGGGCTGATGCGTGACGGCAAGAAGCAGACGGTGAATGCGACGCCGGAAGCCGGCCGCCTGACGTGGAACTTCGGTCCCGAGGTCGACCGGGCCCTGCGCGAGTCAGAACGCGGGATGCGCGGATTCCTGTTCGACGTGCCGGACTTCGAACTCCGGTTCGACGATCGCAATCGTGACCGCATGCCGCGACGGTTTGAATACCGGATGCCTGACGGCGTCTTCAGGTTTCCGGAACCCGGCTCCGGCTTGCCGGGATCGCGACGGCGTCTCGGTGTCACCGTGCAATCGATCACGCCGGAACTCGCCGAATTCTTCGGCGCGAAGAATGGTGGCGCCCTGGTGTCGAGCGTGACCCCCGATTCGGCGGCGTCGAAAGCGGGTGTCAAGGCCGGCGATCTGATTGTGTCGCTGAACGGCCGCGGGGTCAGCGACTCGGACGACCTGCTTCGCGAGCTGGACGGTATCGAGGGTGAAGTGACGATCGTCGTGCTGCGAGACAAGAAGCAAACGACCCTGAAGGCGACGATTGAGCGTCCGAAAGCAACGACGCCGCGCCCGGGATCACGCCCGGGAGTGATTCTCTAGGCCGTTCGCTGCTCGTTGTACGTTAGCAGGCGGGTCACTTCTTCTGTAAGGGCTGCGGCCTCGATGGGCTTCGTCAGATAGACGTTGGCCCCGAGGCGCAGCGCCTGCAGCTCGGTCGAGGAGCGGTCGGTGCCGGTGACGACCACCACCGGGATGCGCCGGCCTTGGTGGTGGTCTTTAAGCCGCGCCAGCACCTCGAAGCCGTCGATATTCGGCATCACGAGATCGAGCAGGATCAGATCGACCGTGTCGCGATCGATCGCGGCGAGCGCTTCGACCCCGTCGCGCGCCGGAAGCACGCGGTGGCCGTTTCGGGTCAACGAAGCGGTCAGCACACCACGCAGGTCGGCATCGTCTTCAGCGATGAGAATCGTCGCGCCGCGGCGGCCTGCCAGGGCCAGGCTGATCTCGCGGAGCAGGCGATCGTGACCTTCACTCTTCGCAATGACCGACACGTCAATCGGCAGGCGTGGGTCGGTCTTGGCGTCGGCGGCGCCCGACACCACGACGATCGGAATACTGGCCAGGCGTTCTTCGTGTCGCAGCCGTTCGATGAATGCCCATCCGTCGACTCCGGGCATCAGCAGATCGACGGTGATCATGTCGGGTTGCTGGGTGCGGGCGACGTGCAATGCCGAGGCGGCATCGCGCGCATCGAGCACGGTGTAACCGGCATGACTCAATCGGGTCCGCATCAAGTGTCTGAAATCGTCATCATCGTCGACGATCAGGATTCGCCTGGCGGCGAGCCGCGCTGTTCCGTCGTCGTTGACGGCGACCGGGGCGGTGGCTGCGGCCTCTTCGGCGGTAGCTGCCGGCAGCGTGATCGAGAAGCGGGTGCCTTTGCCCAGGTCGCTGTCGACGAAAATGCGGCCGCCATGCTGTTCGACCAGCGCCTTGGTGATCGACAGGCCCAGGCCGGTGCCGCCTTTGCGCCGCGACGATGAGCTGTCGACCGGCTGACATTTTCGGAACAGGCGATTGAGGTTCTCGGGCGCAATGCCTTCGCCCTGGTCGGACACGGCGATCGTGATCATCTGCTCCGAACTGCTGACCGAGATGGTGACAGTGGAATTCGCCTGCGCGAACTTCACGGCGTTCGACAGCAGGTTGACGAGCGCCT
>Ga0233424_10001270_pt1 | contig 23510 bp, 18 predicted proteins | sample Watercolumn_Towu_FD_181011 | JGI IMG/M metagenome (GOLD analysis project Ga0233424, IMG submission 181011) | Freshwater microbial communities from Lake Towuti, South Sulawesi, Indonesia - Watercolumn_Towuti2014_125_MG | ecosystem: Environmental > Aquatic > Freshwater > Lake | place: Indonesia... | reverse complement strand
TCGACAAGACGGGGCCGAAGATCTCCTCGCGGGCGATCGTCATGTCGTTGCTGACGTTGGCGAAGACCGTGGGCTGCACGTAGTAGCCCTGCTCGAAACCGGCCGGCGCATCGGGGCCGCCGAGCACAAGCGTCGCGCCTTCGTCGATGCCCTTTTGGATGTAGCTGCGGACACGATCGCGTTGGACGTCGGAGATGAGCGGTCCGAGTCCCATGTGGCCGGCGTTGGCCGGGTCACCGAGCGCGAACGTCGCCGCCGCGGCCTTTGCCTTCTCGGCAATGGTGTCGTGCTGCTCGCGCGGCACGAGCATTCGCGTCCACGCGATGCACGTCTGGCCGGCGTTCATGTAGCACGAACCGAGGCCCGCGTTCACCGCCTGATCGAGTTGCTCGTCGGACAGGCCGGGCAGGATCACGAACGGGGACTTGCCGCCGAGTTCGAGGTGCACCCGCTTCACGGTCTGCGCCGCGAGTTCGCTCACCCGCTTGCCGGCGCGGGTCGAGCCGGTGAACGACACCATGTCGACATCGGGGTGCGCCGCGATCGCCTCGCCGACCTCGGGTCCCGTTCCGGTCACGAGGTTGAACACACCCGCAGGCAGCCCTGAGTCTTCGATGATCTCGGCGAGGATGAACGCGTTGAGCGGCGCGACCTCGCTCGGCTTCAACACCACCGTGCATCCCGCGGTGAGGGCCGGCGCCACCTTGCAGACGATCTGGTGCAACGGGTAGTTCCACGGCGTGATGCAGCCGACGACGCCGACCGGTTCACGCACGACGGTCGTGTTGCCGACCTGCTCCTCGAACGGGAACGTCTTGGCGATCTCGACATAGCTCCCCATGACCGCCTGCGGCAGCCCGGCCTGGATCATCGAACTCCAGAACACCGGCATCCCGACCTCGGCCGAGATCGTCTCGGCGATCTCCTGTGCCCGTGCCGCGAGCCCCTCGGCGAGCAGTTGCACGAACTTGGCTCGCTCCTCGACCGGCTTGGCGCTCCAGTCGCCGAGCGCGTCCTTCGCCGCAGCGACGGCGCGATCGACATCGGCCGCGGTGCCCCTGGGGATCGTGCCGATGACCTCTTCGGTCGCGGCGTTGACCACGTCGAGCGTCTCGCTGCCCGACGACGCCACCCACGCGCCGTCGATGAAGATCTTGTCGCGAACCTGCATGGCATCCTCTCCCGGATTCACCGCCCGGTGGGCGGGCGGACCGTGGCGGGTCGCGTCGCGCACCGCCGGATGCCGAACCCTAACGCGGAGTCACGAAGCCTGCCGAGCCGACTCCGCGTGCGGCGCCGAGTCGACGGCGGCGCGGTGCGCGTCCTCGCCGCGCTGTCGCCAGCGCGATGCCCGGGCGCCGAGCGACGGCCTGTTCGGCCACCCTCGCCGCGCCATCAGCACGCACACGCGTGACGCGTCGAGAGGGATCGGATAGCGAACCTATCGACGCACCTGGGTGGTGAGCAGCGTCGCGGCGGCGAGGCCGGCGACGGCAGCGCCCGGGCCGAGTGCGCCGAAGCCGGCGAGCCGGGCGAAGCCGCCCACGGCCACCAGCGCGACGGCCGCGGCGCCGAGTGCCGTGGTGCGACGGAAGCGGTCGGCGCCGATGGCGATCCACACCGCGGCGCCACCTGCGGGGACGAGATACCACACGACCGCCAGCCTCGCCGCAGACAGACCGGGGACCGAGTTGCCGATCGCGACGAGCGTGTCGATCATGTCGCGGCCCGACAGCGTGTGCCCAGGTCCGCGCCGCAGCCAGTGCAGGAATGGGCTGACGAGCAGGGCCAGCCCCGCGCCGAGCGCCGCTTGATCGCGCCAACCCACTCGACGAGCCTGGGGCATCGCGGGATCAGGGAGCGAGCGACGACGATGCGGTGGTTTCGGTCCCGGACGCCTTTGCGGTCGTGACACTCACCGGATCGCCGATCGGCGTCTCGACGACCTCGACAACGTTGCCCTCGTCGTCGTAGTACCTGCACACGGTGCCGGCGGGCCCTTCCACGCAGTCCGAGACCGGAAACGCCGAGCTCTCGACGGTCTCGCTGCAGCCGTTCGCGTCACAGGTCACCTCGTCCGAGAAGTCGTTGACGACGCCTGGAGGCGCGTCCTTCGCGTCCCAGAGCGTGAACGTCACGAGGGCGGTGCCGGGCCGGACGACGACGCGGTAGCGGCCGTCGACGGGTAGCGCGAACGGATACCAGCTGACATCGCCGAGCACCTCGCCGTCGGGTCTGACGATCCGCGCGTCGCCACTGCAGCAGAACAAATCACGTTCATCGCTCTGCGCGAACTCGAACTCGCCGATGACCTCCTGCCCGGCGCGGCCGTCGAACTCGTAGATCTCGAAGTCGAACACGCCCCGCGTCGACACCTCGACGGGGACCCCGAGTTGGATCGTGCCGTCGGGTTCGATGCCCGCGTAGTCCTCGAGGATCGCCGCGACGAATCGCTCGTCGACCGAGGCGACGAACTGGTTGAGCGCGTCGAGGGCGGTACGCGTCGGGCTCACGAACCAACGGCCGCCGTGCTCGACGAGTTCGACGGTGATCGGACCCTCGGACGGTCCCGATCCGAACAGGAACAAGTTCGTGACGAGGCTCCCTCCCGCGTTGCCTGCGAGACAGAACGATGGCGCCGCGGGTATCGGCGCACCCGCCCCGGGCGAGTCGCTCGCCGAATCGGAGGCATGCGGGAACGTCACGGGGCACTCGCCCCCGACCTGCCATGTGCCGCCATCGCCAAGTGACCCGTTGCCTGCGATGGTCGCGGTCGCCCGCGATCCGTCGACGACAGCCTGCACGTCGAACCGCTCCACCGTGAAGTTCGGTTCGAGGTCGCGGGACGCCGCCACGACGAGGTCGCGGTACTCCCACACCGGGAGTTCGGCCGGAGGTGCGAGTTCGGCGAGGCGCACCCAATCGGACGCGCGCCACGCCTCGAGTGCATCTCGCACGGCACTCTCAGGTGTGCCCGCGCCGAGACTCGCGGGATCGGCCGTCCCGAACGCGGGGGCCGGGACGGGGGTGTGGTCCTGGTTCCACACCTCGCGCGCGTACTCCATTCCGGTGTACGCGGGGCTGACGTACCAGCCGCCATCACGCTCGACCGCGACAACGAACAGACCGAGATCACCCGGCCCACCCGACTCGGCGAGGTCGACCTGCTCGCGGGTCGGCTCGACGCCCCGGTTCTGGACGCGTGGCGCGAGACCTGTCGGTTCGATCGCGACGTCGACGACCCCGCCGGTGATCGTCACCTTGGCGTAACCGTCGGCGAGCGTCTCGACCTCGGTCGTGAGCCCGTCGACGTCGAAGTCGATCCCGGTGAGCGGACGGGCGGCGTCCTCGACGATGTCGAACTGCTCGGCCTTGGTCGCGGCCTGCTCGAGCGAGGCGCGCATGCTCGCGACCTCGGCGGGCGCGAGCACGTCGACCGCGGCAAGCGCGTCTTCGTCACTGATCGCCTTCGCGAGTTGTTCGACCGCGGCCTCGGGGGAACGCGCACCGCCGTCGGTCTGCGACGCGAACGCGGCATAGCCGCCGACGCCGAGGAGCGCGGCGAGACCGACGCCCGCGATCGCGCGGTTGCGGCGCGGCACGCGAAGCGGGCGCCCCGACATGTCGATCGCGACCGGTTCATCGAGCGGCCGATCGGGAGCGATCGGTTCGAGTGAGTCGCTCATCGTCGTTTCTCCTCGTCGAGCCGTCATGCGGCCTGCGGTCGCCGGAACTTCGGCGGCAGGGTGTGGCGTCGGTTCGATGCTGAAACCGTCGGAGTCGTGCGAGTGAACGTTCGCCCCCAGGTGTTGCAGTTCGGCGGCACGAGCCTGCGCCGCGGCGAGCACCGCGTCACTGCCGCGCCGGGTTCCGCGAGACGCCCAGCGCCGCAACGCCTCTGTCGCCGCTTCGTCGGGGCTCGGAAAGCGATCGCGATCGTTCATCGGCCTGCCTCCTCGGACAAGGTCGCCTTCAAGCGCCGACGCGCGCGCGTCAGCGCCATTCGCGCCGAGGGTTGCGCCATCCCGACCGTGTCGGCTGCGATCGCGATCGGCTCGCCCTCGACGTCGACCAGGTACAACAGGCAGCGCACACGCGGCTCGATCTGCAGCAAGTCGGAGAGGTCGCTCGGGTAGCGGTCGATCGTCGCGACATCGTCGCCGAGGCGTGCGGTCGCGCTCGCCTTACGGCGCAAACGTCGCCGCTCGTTGTGCGCGAGATTCGCGACGATCCGGCGCAGGTACCGACCGAGGTCGTCGATGCGCGAGCGCTCGACGAGCAACACGCGGGCGAACGCCTCTTGGACCAGATCGTCGGGTTCGACATCGTGGCCGCCGATCATCGCCGCGAACCTGCGAGTCGGTTCGTAGAGCGCGCGGAATTCGTCGAGATCGTGGCGATACTCCAAACCGTCGAGACCGTCGAGCATCGCACTCTCCCCCGGGACTCGCGCGTCGGACTCCGGCCACGTCGAGCGCAGGTCAGTCAAGCCGACCGCGCCACGTGGGTCGGCGCGGCGGGCGTTCACGACGGCCGAAGTTGGTTCACGTGCTGACACAACCTCACTGACACCACAACCCGCCGGAATGCAACCGGTTGTGTCGACGCGTCGCCGGCCGTCCGGGATCGAGTTCGCGCGACGGCGGCGATAACCTCCCTGGCTTCGGGAACCGACCGAGGGATGCGGGCGGACCGAAGCATGACCGGTGGCGGGGGGCGGATGTGGGGATCACGAGGCGCGACGCGCTGAAATTGGGGGTCGTCGGAGGCGCCTTCGCGGGCGTCCCGTTGCTGCGCTACCGCACTCGGAGTGAACCCGACCGCCTCGCCGAGAGTCGGATCCCGCGGCCCTACATGCTCCCGTTCGCGATGCCGCCGGTGATCGACCTCGTCGCCGGTCCCGACGGTGTTGCCCGGCACCGCGTCGAGATGCGCATGGTGACTGCCGAGATCGTGCCGGGCCTCGCCACCCGCCTGTTCGCCTATGACGGTGCCGTTCCGGGCCCGACCTTCCGGGTGCGGCGGGGCACCCCGGCGAAGATCCGCTTCGCCAACGCCTTGCCGCAGGCGCACCCGACGCTCGGCTACCGGCCGTCGACGTCGGTCCACCTGCACGGTTCGGCGTCGCTCCCCCAGTTCGACGGCTACGCCAGCGACGTCACGTCGCCCGGCGAGTACAAGGACTACCGCTACCCGAACTACCAACCGTCGCGCACGCTCTGGTACCACGATCACGCGGTCCACCGCACCGGCGAGAACGTGTACATGGGTCTCGCCGGCCAGTACCACATGTTCGATGCCCGCGAGCGGGCGCTGCCGCTCCCCAAGGGCGCCTACGACGTGCCGCTCACCATCGGCGACGCCATGTTCGACCCGAGTGGCGACCTGCGCCACGAACCCGACTACCGCGTCGGTCAGTTCGGCGACGTCATCCTCGTGAACGGTGTGCCGTGGCCGCGCATGCGGGTGGCGCGCCGCAAGTACCGCTTCCGTGTGCTGATCGGCACACCGGCACGCTCGTTCAACCTGCGGCTCTCCGACGGTTCACCGATGACCGTCATCGGCACTGACGGCGGCCTGATGCCCGTCCCGCAGACCGTGACGTCCATGCGCGCGATCTCGGGTGAGCGCTACGAGATCGTCATCGACTTCTCGCGCTACTCCCCCGGTGCGCTCATCGAGCTGCGCAACCGCAGCCCGCTCAACAACGAGGACTTCGCCAACACGAACAAGATCATGGCGTTCGAGGTCAGCGACGATCCGTTCGACTCGGCGAACAACGAGGTCCCGGCGCAACTCTTCGCCGACAACCCGGTCATGACGCACCGGGCGGTTGACGCGGTCGCCCGCCGGCGAATCCGCGTCAAACGCGACGGCGAGACCTGGACGATCAACGGTCACACCTGGGACACCGTGATCGACAGCGGATTCACCTTTGCCGAGGCCCGACCTCGTTACGGTGACCTCGAGATCTGGGAACTCGAGAACTCTTCGGGCGGCTGGCACCATCCGGTACACCTGCATCTCGTCGACTTCCGGGTGCTCGACCGCAACGGCCGCACGCCGTTCGCCTACGAGCGCGGACCGAAGGACGTCGTGTACGTCGGCGAGAACGAGATCGTTCGTGTGCTAGTGCGGTTCGAGGGGCAGGTCGGCAAGTACATGGTCCACTGCCACTTCCTCGCCCACGAGGACCACGACATGATGACCCAGTTCGAGGTCATCGACCGCGATCGCGTCGCCGACGAACCGTTCGCCGCGCCGCCACGCTCACTGAACGACGAGGCCGCCGACCCGCTCTGAACAGCGGGGTGGCGTCGAGAACCGCGGTCGACGCACCTGGCTACTTGATCAGCTTGATGATGTTGAACATCGGCATGTAGAGAGCGATCACCATGCCGCCCACCGCGCCGCCCATCACGACGATCAGCAGCGGTTCGATGAGTGAGGTGAGCGCCGCGACCGTGGCCTCGACCTCTTGGTCGTAGAAGTCGGCGATCTTGTCGAGCATCTCGTCGACCGCGCCGGTCTCCTCGCCGACCGCCATCATCTGCACGACCATCGGTGGGAACACCGGGTGGTGCTCGAGACGGCTTGCGAGGCCCTCGCCCTGCTTGACCGCGGCCTGCGCGTCGCGCACCGCAGTCGCGACGACGTGGTTGCCTGCGGTGTCGCAGACGATGTCGAGCGACTCGAGGATCGGCACACCCGAACGCACCAGCGCCGAGAGTGTGCGCGAGAAGCGGGCCAGCGCGGTCTTGCGCACGAGTCCCCCGAAGACCGGGACGCGCAGCTTGATCGCGTCCCACCGCTTGCGACCTTCGTCGCTCGCGATCCAGCGCCGGAACCCGACTGCGATTCCTACCTCGAACACGAACACGACGTACCAGAACTTGCGGCACACCGTCGAGATGTCGATGAGGATCTTCGTCGGCAACGGCAGCTCGCCGCCGAGTTCGGTGTAGAGACCCTTGAACATCGGAATGATGAACAACAACATCGCCGACACGATGAGCAGCACGAGCACGCCGACGACCACCGGATACGTCATCGCCGACTTCACCTTGCGGCGTAACTCGACCTGCTTCTCGATCGTGTCGGCCAGGCGCACGAGCACGCTGTCGAGCACACCGCCGACCTCGCCGGCCTTGACCATCGAGACGTAGAGACGGTTGAACGCCTTGGGGTGTTTGGCGAGGGCCGCCGACAACGACGATCCCTTTTCGACGTCGATGCGTACCTCGTTGATGACGGACGCCAACGCCTTGTTCTCGGTCTGCTCGGCCAGGATGTACAAGGCGCGCAGCAACGACAATCCCGAGTTGATCATCGTGGCAAACTGACGCGAGAAGACCGCGACGTCCTTCAACTTGATGCGGTTGGACAAACCCGGGATCTGGATGTCGCGCGAGAGTGTCTCGCCGCGCTGCTCCTTGATCTCGATCGGCGTGTAGCCCATCGAACGCAACTTGGCGACGAGCAGTTGCTGGCTCTCCGCGTCGAGTTGACCCTCGACCACCTGCCCTGACTTGTCGCGCACCCGGTACGCGAAGGTGCTCGTTGCCATTGTGGCCTCCCTGTCCTCGACCCGCTCAGCCGGAGATCAGCCGGCGCAGGTCCTCTTCGTTCGCGCAACGCTCGCGGGCGAGGTCGAGCGAGATCCGCCCGGTGCGCACGAGGTGCGCGAGCGACATGTCCATCGTGACCATCCCGAACTTCCCGCCCGCCTGCATCATCGAGTAGATCTGGTGCGTCTTGCCCTCGCGGATCAGGTTGCGGATCGCGGGCGTCGCCACCATCACCTCGCAGGCGACGTTGCGACCCGTCCCGTCGACCGTCGGGATCAACTGCTGCGTGCAGATCCCCTGCAACGCCGAGGCGAGCTGCACCCGGATCTGTTGTTGCTGGTGCGACGGGAACACGTCGATCACACGGTCGATCGACTGCGGAGCGTCCTGGGTGTGCAAGGTCGCGAACACGAGGTGGCCGGTCTCAGCCGCGGTCAACGCGGTCGAGATCGTCTCGAGGTCGCGCATTTCGCCGACGAGGATCACGTCGGGGTCCTGGCGCAGCACGTGCTTGAGTGCGCTGGCGAACGAGTGCGTGTCCTCGCCGACCTCGCGCTGGTTCACGATCGCCCGCTTGTGGTGGTGCAGGAACTCGATGGGGTCCTCGACGGTCATGATGTGCACAGCGCGCTCGCGGTTGATGATGTCGACGAGGCTCGCGAGCGTCGTGCTCTTGCCCGAGCCCGTCGGGCCGGTAACGAGCACGAGTCCGCGCGGCAGCCAGGCGAACTGCTCGACCGAACTGGGGATGCCGAGGCTGCCGAACTCGACGATCTCGTACGGGATCACGCGCATGACGCAGCCAACGCTGTCGCGCTGCAGCAGCACGTTCATACGGAAGCGACTCTTGCCCGGCAGCGTGTAGCTCGTGTCGAGTTCGAGGTCGTTCTCGAACTTCTCGCGCTGCTTCTGGGTGATGATCGAATAGACCATCTGGCGGATCTGGCTGCCGTTCAGCACGGGGAACTCGCCGAGCGCGGTCATCTCGCCGTGGATGCGGATCACCGGCGGACTGCCCGCCGACAGGTGCAGGTCCGAGCCGCGTAGCGCGAGCACGCGTTCGAGCAGCTCGTTGACGTGGAGGTCCTCCGCGCTCGTCGCCCCGACCTGTGCCACCGGCATCGTGAGCGCGGCATCGGGGTCGGCGCCGTAGATCGACTCGAGCGCCTTCACCAACTCGGCACGATCTGCGACCGCGGGAATGATCTCGTAGCCCGTCGCCTGGCCGACCGCTTGCAGCGCGACGTCGTCGCCCGGTTCGGCGAAGGCGACGACGAGCTTGGTGCCCTCGAAGTCGATGCCGAGCGCGAGGTAGCGGCGCGCCACGTCGGCGGGGATCACGAGGGGCGCGTCCTGGTGCAGCGGCGTGTCGTGGAAGTCGATGAAGCGCACGCCGATGCTGTCGGCGAGCGCCGCGGTCAGGTCCTTGGTGCCGACCAAGCCCTTCCCCGCAAGGAACGCCGGGAGCGGCGTGCCGCTCCGTTCGCACTCCTGGAGCGCCTCCTCGAGCACGTCGCGCGACAGCACGTGCCGCTCCACCAACGTCTCACCGAATCGCCGCGCCTGCTGTGTGAGCATCACCGCAACATCGGCACGCCGGGCCGGGGTCTGTAGGCCCCCGCGCCCGCTGCCGCCCCGGCCGACCCCGCTGCCGGGGACGTTGTGTCACCCGGCCGACCCGGCGACCGCCTTCCCGTTGTCGCCCGCTTCAGGCGACGACGCGGAAGATCTCCTCGAGGCTGGTATGGCCGGCCGCGACCTTGCGCAGGCCGTCCTGGCGCAGCGTGATCATCCCTTGCATCACCGCGATCTTGGCGATGTCCTCGGACGAGCGACGCTCGACGATCGCCCGCTCGAGTTCCTCGGACATGAGCATCACCTCGTGGATCCCGAAGCGGCCCTTGTAACCGGTCCGCCCACACGACGAACAGCCGACCGCGCGGTGCAGGATCGGCAGGTCGGCGAGCCCGTCGAGCTCCCAGCCCGCCTCGATCAACTCGGCCTCGCTGGGCTGGTACGCCTCCTTGCAGCTCACGCACAGCCGCCGGCCGAGCCGCTGGGCGACGACCGCATCGAGTGCGCTGGTGACGAGGAAGGGTTCGACGCCCATCTCGACGAGGCGCATCGGAGTGCTCGCCGCGTCGTTCGTGTGGAGGGTCGACAGCACCAGGTGGCCGGTGAGCGCGGCCTCGATGCCGATGATCGCGGTCTCGCGGTCGCGGATCTCACCGACGAGCACCACGTCGGGGTCGGAGCGCAGGATCGACTTCAACGCCGAGGAGAACGTCAGGCCGGCCTTGCGGTGGATCTGCACCTGGTTGATGCCGGGGAGGCGGTACTCGACGGGGTCCTCGACGGTGATGATGTTGCGGTCGGGTTGGTTCAAGATGTTGATCGTCGCGTACAGGGTGGTGCTCTTCCCCGAACCCGTCGGGCCGGTGACGAGGATCGTGCCGTACGGCTTGCGGTATGCAGTCGAGAAGCGCGCGAGTTGCTCCTCGAGGAACCCGAGTTCTTCGAGCCGGAGCAGCGCCTGGCCCTTGTCGAGGACGCGCAACACCACCTTCTCGCCGTACACCGTCGGCAAGGTCGCAACTCGCAGGTCGACGCCGCGGCCGCCGACCTTCATCGTGATGCGCCCGTCCTGAGGAACGCGCCGCTCGGCGATGTTGATGTCGGCCATGACCTTGAGCCGGCTGATGACACCGGCCTGGATCGAGCGCGGCGAGCGCATGACCTCGTGGAGCACCCCGTCGATGCGGAACCGGATGCGCAGGTCGTTCTCGGTCGGTTCGACGTGGATGTCGGACGCCCGGTCGCCGACGGCCTGGGTGATGAGGAGGTTGACGAACTTGACGATCGGCGCGTCTTCGACGAGGTCCTTGACGTTGGTGATCAGTTCGTCGTCCGCGTACTCGTCGGCCGCGAGTTGGGCCATCGAGTCGACCTCGGTGTCGAGCCTGAAGTAACGGTCGATCGTCTCCGACACCTGCGTGGGTGTGGCAACGACCGACACGACCTCGGAGCCGGTGACGGCACGGATGTCGTCGAGGGCGAAGATGTTGGCGGGGTCGGCCATGGCGACGAGCAGCTTCGACTCCCGCCAGCCGACGGGCACCGCCTGGTAGCGGCGGGCGACGCTCTCGCTGATCAGGCCGACAGCGCTGGCGTCGATGGTGAGGTCGCCGAGGTCGACGAACTCGAGCCCCACCGACTCGGCGAGCGTGCGCACCACGTCGGCCTCGGACACGGTGCCGCTCTCGATGAGGATCCGGCCGATGCGCTTGCCCGAACGCGCCTGTTCCGCGAGGGCAGCGTCGAGTTGCGCCTCGGTGACGAGGCCGGCCCGCAGTAGCAGGGCTCCGAGCGGTGTTCCGTCCAACTCGCGCGTTCCTCCCCAGGTGGTCGTGGACGTATCGGCCCGTCCGTTTAAGTCCTGAATGGGGGAATTACCCGAACTGCGAGCTACGTCACGCTCGGCGCATTGACCCTTCATGCGACAGTCGGGAGACGGTGTCGTGAACTCCCCGGCCGGGCGCGGCTCTGCGACCACGTCCCCCGGTCATTTCAGGTCCCCGGATCTTCTTCTCGAACGCGGGCACCGATGACTTCCCGGCCGAGCTCAACGCGTTCTTGGCGCGAGTCTCCGAGGAGTGCCCCCTGTAGCCCGACCTGCCGTCACCGAGGCGAGGCGGGCGGGACGCTGGCGTCGTCAGGCGTCGCGCAGGGCGCTGAACATACGCAGCAGCGCGCCGCGGTCGCGAGCCTCCTCGACCCCGTCGCCCGGGGCATCTTCGCGGTCACCGGCGTCGCGTTCACCGCTTGGGCCGCCCGCGACCTGATCGTCGACGGGTTCGGTGACGGGAGCATCGGCGGGATCGTGCAGGGGCGACGATCCGATTGCCGCGTCCGACTCGGCGCCGGGCAGGCCCGCGGCGGCAGAGGCCGACTCGACCACTTCGACCGCTCCGACCACTTCGTCGCTCGCCGCCGCCGAGAGAATCGCCGTCGACGGCGCGGCTTCGTCGACACCCGGCCCGTAGGGCGCGACCGGGACGACGAGCGGTGCCTCGTAATTGCCGTGCTCATCGGTCCCCGCCGGACCGGACCCGGCCGCATTCCCGGCGCGGCGGGTGCGCCTGGCGAACGAACGGTGCTCGTTCAGCCGGACTGCGCCCCGCTCGACCAGATCGGCGATCTCCTCGCAGATGGCCAGCAACGACACCGCCCGCTCATCGCTCAGTTCGCGCACCGACACCCTGCCGTCGAGCGTGACCGCGAGCGACCACTCTGCGGCCGTCAGCGTGATCGCGTCGCCGGGAAGGTCAGGCGCGAGTTGGGGACACAGTTCGACCGACGGGACCAGCGCCATGATCTGTTGCCACTCGTCGAGCAACCGCGTGATCTCGACGATCGGTTCGTCGACTGCGACCAAAAGGTCCGACGCCGGCGGCTCCTCGGTCAGGAACCGGAACTCGCCCGATCGCTCACGGGCCAGTTCGAATCCGAGTTCGACGAGCGCCGCGCCGAGCGCATCGTCGCTCTCGAGGCCATCGGGAGTCGGCTCCACGCCGCAGCAGAGTCCCTCGCGCAGATGGATCCGTCCGCTTCGTTCGCCGACCTCGACCTCGACGGTGCCGGTCTTGTTGCCACCCGCCAGCATGGTGAGCAGTTCGGTGAGCGTGAGGATGTCGAAGGTGCCCTGTAGCAAGGTGGTTGCCCCTGGTTCGCGCGAGTACGAGCGGTATCGGCAGGTTCCAGGGCCGGGTTGACCCCAGTGATTGGCGCACAACTGCGCGATCCCAGCAGTTGTGCGCCAATTCGGGTCAGGTGAGGGCGGTGAGGGCGGCGGCACGCATTGCGTCGAGGGGGGCGGCGACCCCCGTCCAGTGCTCGAACTGGATCGCGGCCTGGTGGATCAGCATGCCGAGGCCGTCGACGGCGACCGCCCCGGCGTCGCGGGCGGCACGGAGCAATGGCGTGTCGAAGGGGTGATACACGAGGTCGGCGACGACCACGTTCGCCCGGAGCCAGCGCGCGTCGACCGGCGACGCCGGATCGTCGCCCATACCAACCGGGGTCGCGTTCACCAGCAGGTCGCACCCGACGAGTGCTTCGGCGACTTCGTCGAAGCCGACGGCGCTCCCCTCGGCGAGGCGCGCCACTTCGTGCCCCGCCTCGGGTCGGCGGGCCGCGCAGTGCACGGTCGCACCCGCGCGCGCCAGCGCGACCGCGGCCGCCCGCGCCGCTCCCCCGGCCCCGAGCAGCAGCACGGAACGTCCGGCCGGCTCGACACCGGCCTCGCGCAGCGATCGCAACAATCCCTCGCCGTCGGTCGAGTCGCCGAAGGTCGATCCGTCATCGAGTAGTCGGACGTGGTTGACGCTCTTCAGCAGCGCCGCGTCGGCACTCAACCCGTCGCACGCCGCCGCAACGTCGGTCTTGTGCGGCATCGTGACCGAGAGGCCTCGCAGCCCGAGCACCTGCATCGCCTGCACCGCCGCGGCGCCCGAACCGGCCGGGATCTCGAACGCGACGAAGACCCAGTCGAGACCGCTGGCCGCGAACGCGGCGTTGTAGAGCGCGGGTGAGAGCGAGTGGCGGACCGGGTCGCCGATGACCGCGGCGACCTGCGTGTGTCCGGTGGGCGCAGGAGCCATCAGCCGAACAACCCGAGTTCACGCGCCCGTTCGACGTTCGCGAGGTGTTCCTCGTAGGTCACCGCGAACGCGTGCCCGCCCTCGGCGTCGGCAAGCACGTAGTACAGGTACTCAGTCGTCGCAGGGCGCAGCGCGGCCTCGAGCGACACGCGCGCGATCGTGGCGATCGGCGTCGGCGGGAGCCCGTCGGCGTAGTAGGTGTTGTAGGGCGAGGGGGTGGCCCGGTCGGCGTCGGTGTTCGTCGGCTTCCGCTCGCCGATCGCGTAGAGCACCGTCGCGTCGATCTGCAGTTTCATCTCCTGCGCCAACCGGTTGTAGATCACCGAGGCGATGACAGGTCGGTCGGCGTCGAGGCGCGCCTCGCCCTGGACGAGCGAGGCGACGACGGCGACCTCGTAGGGAGACCGGCCGGTGATGGCCGCCGCGTCGGCGAGCCCGAGGTCGGTCGCGACCTCGTCGAAGCGCGCGACCATCATCTCGGCCACGTCGATCTCGGTTGCGTCGTCGGCGACCCGGTAGGTGTCCGGGAACAACAGGCCCTCGGCGCTCACGATCCCTTCGGGCTGATAGCGCGAGCGCACCGTCCCGCCGCGCACCACGTCGACGAACGTCGCCGCGTCGAGGCCGAGTTGCTGCTCGACTTCGGCCGCGATCTCGTCGAGCCACAGACCGGGGATGACACGCAGTTCGCGCTCACGCACGACCGGCCCCGCTTCAAGTGCGTCGATCGCGTCGCGGATCCCCATGCCTTCGGTCAGTTCGTACTCGCCGGCTTGGAACTCCGTGTGATCGCCGAAGCGTGTGTAGATCGTGAAGGCCAGCTTGTTGTCGATGACGTCCGCGGCGACGAGTTCGTCGCCGATGCGGCTGACCCCCCAACCCGACTCGATGCCGAAGCTGACCGGAGCGCCACCGTCAGTGCCTCCGAGCTCACCGCGGTACCACGACGAGCCGACGAGCACGGCGAGCAACGGCAGGGCGAGCACCGCCGCGACGATCGCGAGCGTCCGCCGGCGCGGGCCGCGCCAGCGCACCCTGGTGCCGGGCGACCGCAGATCGACGTCGTCGTCGAACGGGGTCGTCGGGCTTTCGTAGGGGCCGTCGTAGGGGCCGTCGTGTGGGAGGTCGTGGGGGCCGTTGGTCGGGATGTCGCTCACGTCGCAACCCGCCCCGGCCGGGCCGCCTCACCGTCGAGGAACGCCTGGAGCATCACCGCGGCCGCGACCTTGTCGACGAGCGCGCGTTGGTCGTGCTTGGTGACCCTCGCGGCGCGCAGGGCCCGTTCCGCGCTGACGGTGGTGAGGCGCTCGTCGTGCGTTCGGACCTCGGCGATCCCGACGAGCGCGCGAGCGAGCGCGTCGATCTCGATCCGCGCCGCGCGTGCGGCCGGGCCGCTCCGGCCGGACAGCGAAAGGGGAAGCCCCACCACGACGGTGTCGACACCCTCGTCGCGCACGATCTTGCAGATCGCGGCATGGTCGTCGCTGACCGCTGCCGCGCGCGTGAGCACGGTGTGAGGAGAGGCGATCGTGCGGGTCGTGTCGGAGAGGGCGAGGCCGATGCGCTTGGTCCCGAGGTCGACACCGAGCACGCGCGCGCCCGCGGGCCGGGCCGTCGCGTCGTTCACGCGGGCGCGGCCTCGCTCCCGGCGCGCAGCGCGGCGAGTGCAGCGTCGATCCCATCGACCTTCGGCCCACCACCGACGACCAACTCGGCATGCTTCGCGGTCCCGCCGCCGAGCGCCTTGGCCGCGGGTGCGCCGATCGCCGCGGCCGAAGCACCGGCGGCGACACGGTCCCTGCTCACCGCGACCGCGACGCCGGCCTTGGTGCCGTCGGGACCGAGCCCGACGATGCCGACGATGCCGTCGCCGAGCAGTTCGAGTGTGAACTGCGCGAGTTCTCGCATCTCGTCGGGCGCGAGACCGTCGCGCCGCGCGATCACGAACGCGTTGTCCGCCGCAGCGACGAGCTCGCGCGCCGCGGCACGCGCCTGGCGGCTGCGCAGCGCCCCGATCTCCTGTTCGAGTTCTTTGACCTGAGCGAGCAGCTTGGCGATCTTGTCGTCGATCTCGCCCGGGGCGGCGCGCAGCGCGGTGCCGACGCGTCGCAGGCGCACCTCGGTGTCGGCGATGTGTGCGAGCGCGGCATCGCCGGTGAGCGCCTCGATGCGCCGGACGTTCGACCCGATCGAACCCTCGCTCACGATCTTGATCGGACCGATGAAGCCGAGCGCGTCGACGTGGGTACCGCCGCACAACTCGACCGACGGGCCGGCGCGCAGCACCCGGACCCGATCGCCGTACTTGTCGCCGAAGAAGGCGATCGCGCCCAACGCCTCGGCCTCGGCCATGCTCATCTCGGCGTGCTCGACCGACCGATCGGCAATCACTTCGGCATTCGCGAGCGCTTCGATACGCGCGAGCTCGTCAGGGCTCACCGCATCGAAGTGGCTGAAGTCGAAGCGCAGCCGGTCGGGCGCGACCAGGGAGCCGGCCTGCTTCACGTGCGGGCCGAGAACCTGGCGCAGCGCCCAGTGAAGGATGTGGGTCGCGGTGTGGTTGCGGCGGATCCGATCACGGCGGGCATCGTCGATCACCGCGATCGCGGCCGACCCCTCGATCAGCGAACCGTCGCTCACGATCGCTCGGTGCAGGTGCAGGCCCGGGAGCCCGATCTGCGTGTCGCGCACGTCGAGCCGGAATCCGTCGCCGACGATCGTGCCCGTGTCGCCGACCTGGCCGCCGCTCTCGGCGTAGAACGGGCTGCGATCGAGGACGACGTCGATGCTGTCGCCGCGCTCGGCGCGCGTCACGCGATCGTTACCCGCAATCAGCGCAATCACGTGCACGGGGTCGCTCGTGTATTCGATCCTGCCGGTGAACTCGGTCGGACCGTGCGCGTCGAGCAACTCGCGATACAGCTCCAAGGGGGCGTTCGCCTTCGCTCCCGCTTCCTTGGCTGCCTCGCGAGCGCGATCGCGTTGTTCGGTCATGCGCGTGTCGAAGCCCGCGAGGTCGACGGTGCGGTCGCGTTCGGCCGCGACTTCGCGTGTGAGGTCGACGGGGAATCCGAGCGTGTCGTGGAGGAAGAACGCGGCGTCGCCCGACACGTCGCCGGCGTCGATGATCTCGTCGAGGTACTCGGTGCCGCGCTGCAGGGTGCGGCGAAAGGACTCTTCTTCGCGTCCGACGATGCGGACAATGAGGTCGCGGTCGGCGGCGAGCTTGGGGTACGCGCTCGCCATCACCGATGTCACCGTCTCGATCATCGCGGGCGTGACGAGGTCGCGCGCGCCGAGCAGGTAGGCGTGCCGCACGGCACGGCGAATGATGCGGCGCAACACGTAGCCGCGTTCGGTGTTGCTCGGCATCACGCCGTCGCCCACCATGACGGCCATCGAGCGCGCGTGTTCGGCGAGGATCCGCAGGTAGACGTCGTGCTCGGGGTTGCGCCCGTACACGGTGTCGCAGACCTGCTGGGCACGGTCGATCAGCGGTTCGAACAGGTCGATCTCCCAGATCGACTGCTTGCGCTGCAGCAAGAACAGCATCCGCTCGAGTCCCGCGCCAGTGTCGATCGAAGGCTTCGGCAGCGGCACCTTGTCGCCTGTGCCGCCGGCACCTGCCGGTCGCTGGTCGAACTGCATGAAGACAAGGTTCCAGAACTCGATGAACCGGTCGTTGCCCGTTGCCGGACCGCCGTCGTCACCGTGTTCGGCGCCGAGATCGATGAAGATCTCCGAACACGGGCCGCACGGGCCGGTGTCGCCCATCTTCCAATAGTTGTCCTCGTCGAGGCGCTGGATCCGATCCGGCGCGACCCCGACCGCGTCGCGCCAGATCTCGGCCGCCTCGTCGTCGCTGAGATGCACGGTGACCCAGAGCCGGTCGGGGTCGAAGCCGAGGTGCTCGGTCGTGAACTCCCACGCCCACGGGATCGCGTCCGCCTTGAAATAGTCGCCGAAGCTGAAGTTGCCCATCATCTCGAAGAACGAGAAGTGCCGGTTGGTCCGGCCGATGTCGTCGAGGTCGTTGTGCTTGCCGCCGGCGCGGATGCACTTCTGGATCGACGCAGCGCGGCGCGCAGGAGGCGTGTCGTTGCCGAGGAAGTAGTCCTTGAACGGCACCATCCCCGCCACGGTGAACAGCACGGTGTCGTCGATGGGGATGACGCTCGCCGAAGGGATGATCAGGTGATCGCGCGCCGCCCAGAACGCGTCCCAGGTCGCGCGGAGTTCATCGGCCGTTCGGGGCGGGGTGGGCACCCGGTCAGGATAATCGGGAGTGCTTGAGGCGGAGTTCCGCTTCTCGCTCGACCATGGCCGCCCTGCCCTCGGCGAATGCGTCGCGGACCCGGTCGGTGGCACCCGCGGCCGTTCCCGCGGCGCGCTGCACGATCTCGGGTGGCGCGTAGCGCTGCGCGACACGCCGCGCCTTGTAGACCGCGTAGACCGATGTGCTGATCCCCGCGGCATAGCCGACCGCCAGCCAGCGCGTCCGCTTGAACATCAGCGCCGGCCCTGGCGCCGCTCGCGGCCGCGACGGCGCGACGGCGCGACCGTGATGTCGATGGCGTCGCTGCCGGCTTCGAGCGCCTGGCGCCGCAGCGGCGCGGGCCCGGTCGCCTTACCGCGCAATCGCTTGCTCGCCTCGGAGACACCGGCGCGCAACGCCATCGCCTTGACGACCGGTGACTGGATCGTGCGGTACGCAAGCCGTGACGCGGAATCGACGTGAGACTCGAGTTCTTCGGCCGCGGTGATGAGGCGATCGACGCGCTCGACGTGGTCGACGGTGTTGTCGACCGCATCGTGCAGCTCGTCGACGAGCGGCAAAGTCTCTTCGCGGAAACGGTCGACCGCGTCGCGTACCTCGCGAAGGACGCGCGTCAACGAGTGCAGGGTCGCGATGAGAATCCCGGCGAGGATCGCGACGAGCACCGCCGAGGCCACCGCGATTGCTTCGGCTGCGCTCATCGATCTCCTCCGATTCGACTCCGGCGCCGCTGCCACCCTTCGACGAGTCGGGCCTCGTCGCCGTCGGTACCGGGTTCGTAGAACACCTCGCTCGCGACCTCGTCGGGCAGGTACTGCTGTTGGACCCAGCCCCCGGGAGCGTCGTGAGGATAGCGATACCCGGCTCCGTGGCCCAGCGCCGCCGCGCCGCGGTAGCTGGCGTCGCGCAGGTGCACGGGAACCCGCCCGAGCGCCCGGTCGCTCACCGCGCTCGCGGCCGCGCCGATCGCGAGGTAGGCGGTGTTGGACTTGGGCGCGAGCGCGAGGTACACGACCGCGTGACTGAGGTTGATTCGCGCCTCGGGGAGCCCCACGAACTCGACCGCGTGCGCGGCCGCGGTCGCGACCGACAAGGCGTTCGAGTCGGCGAGCCCGATGTCCTCGGACGCGAGGATCACGAGACGGCGCGCGATGAATCGCGGATCCTCGCCCGCCTCGAGCATGCGCGCAAGCCAGTACACGCCCGCGTCGGGGTCGCTCCCGCGGATGCTCTTGATGAACGCCGAGATGATGTCGTAGTGCTCGTCGTCGCCGTAGCGGATCGCGCGGGTGGCGAGCGCCGCTTCCGCGTGCGCGAGGCTGATGCGCGGCTCCGCGTCGGCACCGGCCTGCGACGCGGCTTCGACCGCGAGCGCGTGCGCCAGTTCGAGGCACGTCAGGGCGTGGCGGGCGTCCCCCTCGGCCCGCTCGCAGAGATGGTGCAGCGCGTCGTCGTCGATTGAGCACGGTTCGGAGCCGAGCCCGCGATCACGATCGTCGAGCGCGCGGCACAACAACGGCGCGAGGTCATCGGTGCCGAGCGGCTCGAGCCGGAACAACGTGCTGCGTGACAGCAACGGGCCGGTGAGCGAGAAGAAGGGGTTCTCGGTTGTCGCGCCGACGAGCACGAGCAACCCGTCCTCGACGAACGGCAACAGCGCGTCCTGCTGGGTCCGGTTGAAACGGTGCACCTCGTCAAGGAAGAGGATCGTGCCCTGGCCGCGCTGGCCCAGCCGATCGCGGGCGCGATCCACGACCTCGCGCACGTCCTTCACGCCCGCGCTGACCGCCGACAGCGATTCGAACGCCTTGCTGGTGGCACCGGCGACGAGACGGGCGATGCTCGTCTTGCCGGTGCCGGGCGGCCCGAAGAGGATCACCGAGGCGAGCCGGTCCGACTCGATCAGTGTGCGCAGCGGCCGGCCCGGCGCGAGCAGGTGCCGCTGACCCGCGACCTCGTCGAGCGTGCGGGGACGCAGGCGCGCCGCGAGCGGCGCCCGGCGGGCGAGGCGTTCCTCGACCGCGTGGCTGAACAGGTCCGGCCCGGCCATCGCGGCCGAGCCTACGGGGGAATCCCGCGTCGCACCCATGCCGATCCGTAGGGTTCGTCCAGGCGCGCCCACCGTGGTCGCGCCGGATCGGGGGAATCCGAATGGAAGACACTTCCTGGGTACGGACGCTGTACCTCTACTTCATGTGCGTCGTCTCGATCGCGCTGCTCGCCGTCGGCGCCGTCGGTCTCGTCAGCGGACTGGTGCACACCATTGCGCCGGACCTCGGCCATCGCGACACGATCGATCGCGTCGGGATCGGCCTGTCGAATGTCGGGAAGGAGATCGTCGAGATCGTCGAAGAGCGGTCGGCTGACGACGCGCGCGAGTACTGCGCTGACGCCGGCGCGGACTTCTACGACAGCTTCGACGAGTGCATGGACGACAACGGCGGCACCGCCGATCTCGGTCCGGTCGTCGACGGTGTCGGCGAGGTCAAGTCCGAACTCCAGAGCCAAATCCGTAAGAACAGCATCGACACGATGATCCGTGGCCTGCTCGCCGTCGCGATCGGGCTGTTGTTGTTCCGCGTCCACGCCCGCCGCACCGCCGTGTTCGCGAACGGCCTGTTCCCTGTGCGCCCGGCAGCCGCCGCGGACGAACCTCCAGCCGACGCACCGGCGCTGGACACGGCCCCGGGGCCGCAGACCTGAACGCGTGCCCTCGGGGCACGCCCTGGTGGCGTCCGGCCGGTCGCGACCGGCCGGATGTCACGGCCATCTCAGGTCGTGCGCGGCAGCAGCCTCAAGCCGAGTTCGTCGAGTTGGCGCGCGTCGATCGCGCTCGGTGCATTCGTCAACGGGTCGGCACCGCTTTGGGTCTTCGGGAATGCGATCACCTCACGGATGTTCTCTTCGCCCGCGAAGATCGCGACGAGCCGATCGAGTCCCATCCCGAACCCGGCATGCGGGGGCGCGCCGTACTTGAACGCGTCAAGCAGGAAGCCGAACTTCGCGTGGGCGGCCTCGGGTCCGATGCCGAGCAACGAGAAGATGCGCTGCTGGACGTCGGGTCGGTGGATCCGCACGCTTCCGGATCCGAGTTCCCAACCGTTGAGCACGAGGTCATAGGCCTGGCTCCGCACCGAGAGCGGATCGGATTCGAGGCGGTCGAGATCGTCGGAGTGCGGCATCGTGAACGGGTGATGTGCCGGGACGGGAGCGCCGTCATCGCCGATCGACTCGAACAACGGGAAGTCGACGACCCAGATGAACGAGAGTCCGTCGCACACCGGCGGACGACCCAGGTCGAGACGGATCTGGCCGAGCACGTGCGCGGTCGGTTGACGCTCCCCCGCGGCGATGAGCACCAGGTCGCCCGGCACGGCGTCGAGCGCGCGCACGACGCCCGCACGCTCGTCATCGGAGAGGAACTTGGCGACTGGGCTCTCGACGTCGACGTGACCCTCGACGTCGCGGACGCGCATCCACACGAGGCCGGCGGCGCCGAGTTGCTTCGCACGGTCGACGAGCGCATCGACCGTGCCGCGCGACGCTTCGCCCTGCCCCTCGACCCGGATGCCCTTGATCGCGGCCACACTCTGGAAGGCGCGGAACTCGGTCGTGGCGAAGATCGATGTCAACTCGACCAGTTCCATCCCGAAGCGGATGTCGGGTTTGTCGGAGCCGTACCGCTCCATCGCGTCGTGCCACGTGATGCGGGGTACGTCGCCTGTCATCTCGCCCGGTCGCACGGTGGCCGCGGCGGCGCGCACGGCCCGGGTCACCGCATCGAGCACGTCGTCCTGGTCGGCGAAGCTCATCTCGAGGTCGAGCTGCATGAACTCGAACTGACGATCGGCACGCAAGTCCTCGTCGCGCAGGCAGCGGGCGACCTGGAAGTAGCGGTCGAACCCGCCGACCATGAGCAGCTGCTTGAACAACTGCGGACTCTGGGGCAGCGCGTAGAACGTGCCCGGCTTGAGCCGGCTCGGCACCACGAAGTCGCGCGCGCCTTCGGGTGTGCTGGCGATGAGCATCGGGGTCTCGACCTCGCAGAAGCCCAGTTCCGCCATCGCGTTGCGGAGCGCGAGATTGACCTCGGCGCGGACGCGCAGGTTGCGCTGCATCGGGTCGCGCCGCAGGTCGAGATAGCGGTGACGGAGCCGCAGGACCTCGTCGACGTCGACCCGGTCGTCGAGCGGGAACGGGATCGGATTGCTCTCGCTCAGCACCTCGACCTCGGTGGCGCCGATCTCGACCTCGCCGGTCGCCATGTCGGGGTTCTCGGTGCCCGCCGGCCGGCGCCGGGCCTCGCCACTCACTCGCAGCACCCACTCGCTGCGCACGCGATGCGCGACATCGAGTCCGGGTGCCGCAGGGTCGACGACGACCTGAAGGACACCGGTGGCGTCGCGCACGTCCATGAAGATCACTCCGCCATGGTCGCGCCGGTTCGCGACCCAGCCGCACACTGCGACACATGTGCCGATGTGTTCGGCGCGCAGCTCGCCCGGTCGGTGAGTGCGCATCATGCTGGGCCAGTCTCCTTCTGGGTCCGCAACCAGGCGGCCACCTCGTCGCGCCGGACTTCGACCTGAGCGCCAGTCTGCAGATCCTTGACGATCACGTGGCCGGTCTCGAACTCTCGCGGCGCGAGCATCACACCGTGACGCGCGCCGGAGCGGTCGGCGGCGCTCCATTGCTTCTTCAGCGAACGGCCACCGTAGGCCCGGTCGGCGGCGATCCCGGCCTCGCGCAACTCGTGCAGCAACACGAGGGCGTCGCCCGTACCGAGCATGTCGACGACGAACGCCTCGACGCCGGCTGGTCGTGGGTCCCCGACTGATTCGGCGTCGCAGGCGAGCAGCAGCCGCTCGATGCCGCAACCGAAGCCGATCGCCGGGGTCGGCGGACCGCCCATGTCGGCGACGAGGTCGTCGAGTCGGCCGCCACCGCCGACGGCGTTCTGGGCGCCGCTGAGCGCGTCGGCGACGAACTCGAACACGGTGCCGGTGTAGTAGTCGAGGCCGCGCACCAGGCGCGGGGCGATCTCGAACTCGATGCCGAGACCGCGCAGGCCACCCTGCACCTGCGCGAAGCGGGCGGCACTGGACTCGGAGAGATGTTCGACGATCTGCGGCGCGCGTTCGATCATCTCCTGCCAGTCGGGGCGCTTGCTGTCGAGGATCCGCAGCGGGTTCTGCTCGGCGCGGGCGAGTTCGTCGCCGAGCGCGTCCTTGTGGTCGCGCCAATAGCCGAGGAGCACCTCGCGGAACCGACTGCGGCTCTCGCGGTCGCCCATCGAGTTGACGAGCAGGCGCACCCGGCGCAGGCCGACTTCGCGGTAGAAGCCGGCGAGCAGATCGATGACCTCGACGTCGACCTGGGGGTCGTCGGAGCCGAGCACCTCGACACCGACCTGGAAGTGCTGGCGGTAGCGACCGTCCTGGGGGGCCTCGTAGCGGAAGTTCGGCGCGACGTACCAGACCTTCCAGGGCAGCGGGGGGCGGTGCTGGACATAGGCGCGGACGGTGCCCGCCGTTCCCTCGGGACGGAGCGCCAGGCGGCGACCCGCCTTGTCGTCGAAGTCGTACATCTCCTTGCTGACCACGTCGGTCGACTCGCCGATACGGGCGAACACCTCGTAGTGCTCGAAGATCGGCGTGATCACGAGGCCATAGCCGAAACGTCGGGCGCGGTCGGCGAAGCGCGCGACGACGTCGATCCAGCGGTCGGTCTCCGGCGGCAGAACGTCGCGCACACCCTTCGGCGCGCGAAACACATCCCGGTCGGCGGCCATCGAGCGATGCTACCGACGCACTCCCCCGCCCCCGGGCTGCATTCCCCGCCGGCGCCGTCGCCGCAGGCGACCCGATGCACCACACCCGACGCAACCCGCACCCACCGACGGCACCGCAGGCGACCCGATGCACCACATCCGGCGCAACCCGCACCCACCCACCCGCCAACCACACAGCGCAGGCGACCCGATGCACCACATCCGATGCAATCTGC
>Ga0233424_10001267_pt1 | contig 23576 bp, 24 predicted proteins | sample Watercolumn_Towu_FD_181011 | JGI IMG/M metagenome (GOLD analysis project Ga0233424, IMG submission 181011) | Freshwater microbial communities from Lake Towuti, South Sulawesi, Indonesia - Watercolumn_Towuti2014_125_MG | ecosystem: Environmental > Aquatic > Freshwater > Lake | place: Indonesia... | reverse complement strand
CTGAACCGCCCCGGCTTTCATGGAGACTCTGATGTTTGAGTCCCGGCCAGTGCCGGGGCCGCCGAACTGTACCAGCCGGCCTCATGTTCGGCCGGCGGTACGTAACCGAGCGTGCTCATGAGCCGGCGGTTGTTGAACCAGTCGACCCATTCGAGGGTCGCGAGTTCGAGGTCCTCGACGCCGCGCCAGGAACCACGCCTGCGCACGAGCTCTGCCTTGTAGAGGCCGATCACCGATTCAGCCAGGGCGTTATCGTAAGAGTCGCCACGACTTTCCACCGACGTCACCGCGCCTGCCTCGCCGAGCCGCTCGGTGTAGCGAATCGCAAGATATTGCACGCCACGGTCCGAGTGGTGGACGAGGCCCTGTGCCGGATCCCGCGCCCACAGCGCCTGCTCAAGCGCCGTCAGCGTGATGTCGGTCCGCAGCGAGCTCGACACCTGCCAGCCGACGATGTAGCGGGAGAAAGCGTCGATCACGAACGAGACGTAGGCAAAGCCTGACGAGGTGCGCACGTAGGTCAGGTCAGCGACCCAGAGCCGGTTCGGTACCGGCGCCTTGAAGTCGCGCTCAACCAGGTCTGCCGGCAGCCCGGTAGTCTCGTCGGGCACCGTGGTGCGCACGGTCTTCCCGCAGACCGCGCCCTGCAGCCCCATCTCCCGCATCAGCCGCTCCACCGTGCAACGCGCCACCGGAATGCCCCCGCAGCGCAGCTGCCGCCACAGCTTGCGGGCCCCGTAGACCCTGAAGTGCTCGGCGTGGACGTGCCTCAGCTTCACCTTCAGAGCCTCGTCACGCACGCGGCGCGTTGACATCGGCCTGGCCCTGGCGGCGTAGTAAGTCGACGGAGCGGTCTGTAGCGCCCGACAGATCGGCTCGACTCCGTAGCGGTCCTTGTGGGTGTCGACGAACCTTGTCATCTCGGCGGTCGGCGCGGGTCGAGCTCCCGCAGCCTTGCCCGCTCGTCAGTCGTCAACCCCGGGCGTAGTCCATCGTCGATTTCGGCACGACGGACCCATTTCCTCAGCGTCTCGTCGGTCATGCCGCACTTCTGTGCGATCGACTGGATCGCCGCCCACTCCGACGGGTACTCGCGCAGATGTTAAAACCCCAGCCGGACCGCCCGCTCACGGACCTCCGGCGGGTACCTGGTGCCTCTCCTCGCCATCGACTCCATCCTCCCGATGAACGGAGTCTCCACTTTCCCCGGGGCGGTTCAGTTCAAGTTCCCGACGGCCGTCAAGACGAACCCGGACGGACACGTGTTCATCCTTGATGCAGGGCGGCACCGGATACAGGTATATCGGAAACTTTGCAGGGTTCTGCGCGCCGATGAGGCGGACCCGCCCGAGCTGCATCTCGACCCGATACTGAACTGAGCTTGAACTAACCTAGTCCGGTCGCGGCGCCTCGCCGTACTTTTCGCCCCACCACTTCCGCAGCCTCTCCCGGACTGCGGCCTCCCGGCCGATGTCGGTCGGGAAGTAGTACCGGTGTCCCCGCAGGTTCTCGGGGAGGTTCTCGGTTTCGACGAACCCGCCGGGGAAGTCGTGGGCGTACTTGTAGTCCTTGCCGTAGTCCATGGCCCGCATGAGGCCAGTCACCGCGTTCCGCAGGTGCAGGGGTACCGGGTCGTTCCGGGTGCCCTCGACGTCGGCGGCCGCCCGGCCGAGCGCGGCGTATGCGGCGTTGCTCTTGGGAGCCGACGCCAGGTAGACGGTTGTGTGCGCCATGAGTATCCGGCCCTCGGGCCAGCCGATGAAATGTACGCCCTGCTGGCATGCGACGGCGATAGCAAGCCCCCCGGGGTCGGCGAGGCCGATGTCCTCGGCAGCCAGGATCACGAGGCGGCGGGCGATGAACATCGGGTCTTCGCCGGCGTCGACCATCCGCGCCAGCCAGTACAGGGCGGCGTCGGGATCGGACGCGCGCACCGACTTGATGAAGGCGGAGATCGTGTCGTAGTGAAGGTCACCGGCGCGGTCGTAGCGGGCGTGGCGTTGGAGGGCGTCCTCGACCGTGGCGATGTCGACCCTGCGATCGTCGGTCGGCCCCGGCGCCGTTGCCGATACGCTCAGCTCCAGGGCGTCGAGCGCCACCCGGGCGTCGCCGTTGGCTATCCGCACGAGGAGGGCGCGGGCATCGTCGTCAAGCGAGGCCTGCATGACGCCGAGGCCTTGGTCGCGGTCGGCAAGCGCACGGTCGATCAGCGTGCCGATGTCGCCGTCGGCAAGGGCGTGCAGCGTGAAGACGCGGCAGCGTGATAGCAGCGGTCCGACCACCTCGAACGACGGGTTTTCGGTCGTAGCGCCGATGAGCACCACGGTCCCTTCCTCGACGTGAGGGAGTAAAGCGTCCTGCTGCCCGCGGTTGAAGCGATGGATCTCGTCGATGAAGAGAATCGTCCTGCGGCCCTCAACGCCGAGCCGCTCGGCCGCCTGCTGCACGACCCTGCGGATGTCGGCGACCCCGGACGACACGGCGCTCAGCGTCTCGAAATGTGATTTCGTCGTCTCGGCGATCACGCGGGCGAGGGTCGTCTTGCCGCTGCCCGGCGGACCCCACAGCACCATCGACGGCACCCGGTCGCTGTCGATGCATCCCCGCAGGACGCGTCCCGGCTCGAGCAGGTGGCCCTGGCCGACGACCTCGTCCAACCTGCGAGGCCGCATCCGGGTCGAGAGCGGTGCGGTCTTCGATATCAGCTCCCGGCGGCGATGCTCGAAGAGCGTCATGGCTATGAAGTCAGAGCGGAGCGGAGGGCATCGAGCAGCAGGGGGTCCTCCTCCGGCATCACCGTCCGCGGGTCGAATAGGACCTTTTCGGCCTCGATCCTCGCGATGACGGGCGGCGAGGCGGACCTGAGCCGGGACAGAAACTCCTCCGCGGCCACTGGTGGCCGAATCGCCAGCACGAACGTTGGAAGCGTCTCGTCAGGCAGACTGCCTCCGCCGATCGCGGAGCGGCTCTCGCGGACCGCCGTGCGCTCCCCGCCGTGCCCGATGGCATCCTGCCACGTGCGGGCGCGTTCCCTCGCGGCCTCGGCGCTCATCGAGATCATCCGCCAGACCGGCAACTCTGCCTCCGCCGTGCCGTTGACGTACGGCAGCAGCGTGGCCGAAAGCGCCGCCAGCGTCACCTTCTCCACCCGCACGGCGCGCGCGAGCGGGTGGCGCACGAGGCGGTCGACATGCACCCGTTTGCCCACGACGATTCCAGCCTGTGGACCACCGAAAAGTTTGTCGCCCGAGAAGAAGGCGAGGTCGGCGCCACCCGCGATGCTCTCCTGCACCATCGGCTCCCGTGCGAGGCCGTACCGCGATGTGTCGAGGAGGGCGCCGCTGCCCAGGTCGTGGAACAGCGCCAGCCCGCGGCCCTTCGCCACCTGTGCGAGCGCTTCGAGGTCGGCCGAGTGCGTAAACCCGCGCACGGCGAAGTTGCTCTGATGGACCTTGAGCAGCACAGCGGTACGCTCGGTGATCGCCGTTTCATAGTCGGCCACGTACGTACGGTTGGTGGTACCGACCTCGACCAGCTTCGCCCCGGACTGTTTCAGGACGTCAGGGATACGGAACCCGCCACCGATCTCGACCGCCTCGCCGCGCGAGACGATCACCTCGCGGTCACGGGCGAATGCCGTCAGCCCCAGCAGCACGGCCGAGGCGTTGTTGTTGACGGCGATGCCCGCTTCGGCTCCAGTTGCCTGAGCGAGCAGATCTGAGATGTGGGCCAGCCGGGACCCGCGCCTGCCCGTCTTCAGGTCCAGCTCGAGGTCGGTGTACCCGCCGGCCACCGCGGCCGCCGCCTCGACCGCCTCACGGCTCAGCGGGGCCCTGCCGAGGTTTGTGTGCAACACGACCCCGGTCGCGTTGATCACCCGGTGCGGCCAACGCGCCAGCACACGCCCGGCACGGTCGACCACCGCTTCGACAAGCGCCTCGAGGCCGGGCGCCGCGGCGCCTGCCAGCACGCGGTCTCGGGCCGACTGCAACTCCCGTCGGGCCACCTCGACGACGGCGTCGTGGGAATGGGCGTCGGCCAACTCGCGGAGCCTGGGCGACGACAGGAGGCGCTCGACGCTCGGGAGCGCCCGGAGATTGGCGTTCACCTGGCCCGCCGGCCTGCTGGAGGCATCTCGACACGGTATGGTAACGCCGGGTTACAATCACCATTTGGCGTCACTTGGCGTCGGAAGACGCTCCAAAGCATGCTGACGATCGGTCTTACGGGCGGGATAGGCTCTGGCAAGAGTGAGGCCGCCCGGGTCCTGGAGCGGCTCGGCGCCGTGGTGATTAGCGCCGACCTCGCCGGGCATGAGGCCTACCGGTCGGGCACCGAGGGGTGGCGTGCGGTCGTCCGGGTCTTCGGCAGAGGTGTCGTTGGCCCGGATGGCGAGATAGACCGGAAGCGGCTCGGCAACGTCGTCTTCTCCGACCCTGCGCAGCTGAGGCGGCTCAACGAAATCGTCTGGTCCGAAATCCGGCGGATCCTCCAGGCTCGCATCGACGCCGAGAGGCGCAGCGGGCGCGCGGGTCCCGTGGTCGTCGAAGCTGCAGTGCTACTTGAAGCGGGATGGGATGACCTGGTCGACGAGGTCTGGGTGATCGACGCGCCAGAGTCCGCCGTCATGAGCCGGCTCGCGGCGAAGGGGGTCGCCCGGCGGGATGCGGCAGCCCGCATCAAGGCGCAGCAGCCTTCGGAAGTCCGGAACGCTCGGGCTGACGTCGTGATCAGGAACGACGGGGACATTGCGGCATTGGAAACGGCCGTCCGCAGCGCGTGGAGTGGCCGGGTCGAAGCGAAGGGCATGGGCAGGTAATGGCACAAGTTCAGGCGTCCAGCTACCGGGAATACCGGATCGAGGAGTACGTCGTCGCCCGCGAGCCGTTCTATGTGGCGCAGGGCGATGAGGTCGAGATATTCACTGCTGCCTACAAGCAGCGGATCCCGGTGCTCCTGAAGGGCCCGACCGGCGTGGGCAAGACCCGGTTCGTCGAGTACATGGCCTGGCGCCTCGGGCAGGGTCACGCGCCGGGCAAAGGCTCCAAGGGTGGCAACGGGAGCAAGCCCGGCATCCCCCTTGTGACGGTCGCCTGCCACGAAGACCTCACGGCGTCCGACCTGGTCGGCAGATACCTGCTCGACACCGAGGGGACGCGCTGGATCGACGGGCCGCTTACCCGTGCCGTCAAGGCCGGCGGGATCTGCTACCTGGACGAGGTCGTCGAGGCCCGCAAGGACACGACGGTTATCATCCACCCGCTCACCGACCACCGGCGCGTGCTGACGATCGACAAGCTGGGGCAGATCCTCGAGGCGGACCCCGGGTTCCTCATGGTCATCTCGTACAACCCCGGGTACCAGACCGCGCTCAAGGACCTGAAGCACAGCACCAGGCAGCGCTTCGTGGCGCTCGAATTCAGCTTCCCGAAAGCGGACATCGAGACGAAGATCATTTCCCACGAGGCCGAGGTCGACGAGGACACGGCGGAGCAGCTGGCGAAGCTGGGCGAGAAGGTCCGCAACCTCGGCGACTACGGGCTCGGTGAGGGCGCGAGCACCCGTGTGCTCATCTACGCCGGCAGGCTCATGAACGAGGGCGTGCCGGCGCGCCGTGCGTGCCAGGTCGCGGTCACGTGGGGCATCACCGACGACGCCCAGCTCCAGCGCAGCGTCGACGAGGTCGTCTCGTCGATCTTCCCGTAGGCAGCATGCCCGTGACGACAGTGCGCGCGGGGGCCGCCGCCAGGTTGCCCCTCGAACGACTCGAGGCGGCCCTGCGTGGTCGCCAGGGCGTACGCCCGGCCAGCCGGTGGCCCGCCCCCGAGGCGGCCGTCGCCGTGTTGCTGTGGGGCCGCGCAGAGGCGCCGTCTGTCGTGCTCATGCGGCGGTCGATGCACGTCAACAGATACAAGGGGCACGTCGCATTCCCTGGCGGCTCGCGTGAGAGTGAGGACGATTCCCTCGAAGCGACCGCTGCCAGGGAGACGGTCGAGGAACTCGGTGTCGCCCGGTCTGACTTCGAGTTCTGGGGCGAGCTCGATACCGTGGCGACCCTGGACGGGATGCCCGTCACCCCGTATCTCGGGCGGCTCCGCCCCGACGCCCGCATGCGCCCCGATCCGGCCGAGGTCGGCGTGATCCTCGACGTAGATGTCGCTCAGATGATCGACCGGGCTGCCGAGCGCGACGAGACGCGGCTCGTGGACGGCAGGCTGATCAGCCGTCCATCCTATTCCTATAATGGCAACGTCGTATTCGGCGCCACCGCCCGAATCCTTTCCCAGCTGATCCCGCTTGCCAGGGGCGCGCTTGAGGAGACCGGAGCCCGAGTTGAGTGACGAGCAGCAGGCAGGGCAGGGCGTAGAGACGATCGAGGCGGAGCTGGGGCGCTTCCCGGCGCCCGTCACCGAGGGATACCGGGAAGCGAAGGCGCTCCTTCAGGGGCGACTCCGGGACCAGGACCTCTCGGCGTGGGCCGCCCAGGGTCTGGCGATCGCGGGCAAGACCGTCCGGTCGTGGGAGGCCTCCGCCGAATTCTTCAAGGCGAGCCCCGCGGTCCAGCGGCAGCTCTCGGCGGCTCAGTTCTCCCGCTGGGGCGCCGCAGGCACCGACCTGTGCGCCGAGTCGCCATCGCTCGCCGTCGCCTATTTCAAGGCCAGCCCGGGCTCATTGCTCCGGCTTCGGCCCAGGCAGATCGATGAGTGGGCGGCTCTCGGCCGCTCCCTCTACCGGGGCACCTGGAAGTCGAGCACTCTCGCCTGCCGCTTCTACGAGCTAACTCCGAACCTGCTCGAGACGCTCTCCTTCAACGAGCTCACCCGCTTCGGTCAGTTCCTGGAGGTTCTGTCGCTCAGGTCGTACGACCTGGCCAGCCAGTGCCTCGTCGAGGGCTGCGGGCTTTTCCCGCGCCTCGGCACCGAGCGCGACGCCTTCATCGCCGTCGGCCACGCGATCGCCGAGCGTTCATGGCGGGACGTGCGTTCCTACTACGACGGCGCGGTCTCGCTTGGCCCGCTCGAGTCCGACCAGCGCGCCCGTCTGCTCCTCCTCGCACGCCGCCTCGTCGCTGCGGGCGACGTGGCCGCCGGCGACTTCCTCAAGCACGGCTCGGCGGCCGTCCGCGCCGTACCCGCGCAGCAGTCGGGCCGGCTCCTCGAGATGGCTGAAGCCATCCACGCCGTCGCGCCTGCCGCGGTCACCGATTTCCTCCGGCACTCGCCCGCCGTGCTGGGCCGCATCAGCTTCACCCAGTTCGAGTCGTGGCACGGCGAGGGTCTGACGGTCCTCAAGGAGAGCCCCGACGCCGGCGCGGCGTACTTCCGCGGGGTTTCCGGCCGTGCCCAGGAAATGCTCGACACGCTGGCGTCCGGCGTCGAGCTCGCCCGCATCAAGGACGTCGTGCGTGTCTACTGCCGGGCGCTCTCGGGCGAGGACATCGAGCTCACGTCGACCCAGCAGCTGGTCGAGAAGAAGATCGGCTGGACGGACTCCGACATCGCGACCACCGAGGGGACAACCATCTACCTCCCGCCAGTCGTCGACCGCTTCCCGTCCAAGGACGATAACTTCGCCTGGTACAAGGTCGTGAGCACTCACCAGGTCGGCCACATCGAGTTCGGCAGCTTCCGCTTCCGGTACGAACGGCCATCGACTCTGTTCGAGGACCTGCGCCCGCACCTGTTGAAGAGCAGGGAGGCGAACGGCGCTGCCGCTGCGACGGACGCCGCCGGAGCGGTCGGCGGGGTGCCGACCGAAGCAGTTGAGAAGGCCGGGCCGGCCCCGCGGAAGAAGCAGGACCAGGCCAGGAAGCGCACAGGCGTGCAGGGCGCGCCCGCGGTGCCGGACGCAGGCCTGCCTGCGATCCCGCCCGAGGCGGCTGCGCCAGGATCCCCCGCCACCGACCAGAAGCCAGATGCAGTCGCCTCTGAGTCAGCAGCGGCCGAAGCGCGGCCGGTCACCGATATGACCCGGTTCTTCGATCTGTTCGATGACCGCACGCTGGCGCACGACGTGTTCACGGTGGTAGAAGCGTGCCGCCTGGACGCCACCGTCATGTCCGAATACCGGGGCATCGTGCGCTCGTATCGCAAGGTCCAGGGCAGGGCGCTGGAGGAGCGGCCGCGCATCGAGGAGCTCCCAATGCGCGAGGCGATGGTCGAGTTCATCATCCGGCTCAGCCTCCAGCAGCCGGGCGACATCAAGGTCCCGAAGGACTACGTCGCGACCGCCCGCAAGATCACACGCATCATCCGGCAGGTCGCCGACCCAGCGGTGACGGTCGAGGACGTGGCCGAGGCGACGATTCGTATCTACACGCTGCTCACCGAGGTGCCCAATCAGAAAGTGCCGGAGGACGAGTTCGAGGACTTCGACCCCGAGGAGGAGTCGGAGCAGGAGACGCCTGAGGACCAGCAGTTCTACCTGGAGTCGATGTCTGGCGAAGGCCAGGGCGACGAGTCGCAGGAGTCTGAGGGCCAGGAGGAGGGCGAAGAGGAAGAGGAGTACGACTCGCCGAAGGACGTGTCGTACCGCGGTGACTTCAAGCCCGAGCTGGCGCAGCTGCTATCGCAGCTACGGCTCGACCAGGACATGCTCGACGGCGCCGAGCCCGCCGACATCACCGAAGAGCAGCTGCAGGAGCTGCTCGAGAAGTCGAGCGAGATCGAGCAGCAGGAGGGCGAGGGCGAGCAACAGCAGGCGACCGAGGAGATGCTGAAGAACCTGCTGAAGGAGATGGCCAAGCGCGACCCGAAGGACCAGGACTCGGGGCAGGGCCAGTTCATTCACGTCGACGAGGAGGGCGGGCCGCTAGACGCGACCGAGGAGAACTCCTACGTATACGACGAATGGGACTTCCGGGCCAACGAGTACAAACCGCGCTGGTGCCTGGTACGCGAGAAGGAGATGGCAGAGGGCGACGCCACCTTCTACCAGGAGACCCTGTCGAGCTATTCGTCGCTTGTAAGGGACATCCACCGCCAGTTCGAGCTTGTGGTGCCCGAGGTCTACCGCAAGATCAAGCGCCTGGAGGACGGCGAAGACCACGATCTCGACCTCGTGATCGAGGCCGTGGTCGACCGCCGCACCGGCAACACGCCGTCGGAGAAGCTGTTCTGGAAGCGGAACAAGGTCGAGCGCGACGTCGCCGTGGCCTTCCTGCTGGACATGAGCGCATCGACCGCGGAGGCGATCGACGAGTCCGGTCGGGAAGGCGACGACTGGGGCGCCCCCGACGACCCGGTCGAGTACATGGTCTGGCTGCGCTCGAGGCGGGCCGAGGGGCTCCGACGGTCCTACAAGCGGATCGTAGACATCGAGAAGGAAAGCATCGTCCTGCTCGTCAACGCCCTCGAGATGCTCGGCGACACCTATGGCATCTACGGGTTCTCCGGCTACGGCAGGGAGAATGTCGAGTTCTACGTGATCAAGGACCTGCAGGAGCGGTTCTCGGGGGCCATCCCTCGCCGCATCGACCGAATCGCGCCGCTGCATGCGACACGCATGGGACCCGCGATCAGGCACGCGGCGCTTCGCCTTACACAGTCGGAGGCTCGCTCGAAGATCCTGTTCATGATCTCGGACGGCCGGCCGCAGGACCGCGGCTACAGCCGTGAGGGCGTCGAGAAGGAGTACGCAGTCCACGACACGAAGGTGGCGCTGAGTGAGGCCAAGCGGAACGGCATCACGCCGTTCTGCCTGACGGTCGATAAGGCCGGCCACGACTACCTGAAGACGATGATGCAGGACATGAGCTACGAGGTGCTGTCCGACATCCGGCTGCTGCCGAAGCGGCTCCCGCACCTCTACAAGCGCCTGACGACGTAGTCCCCGGGGACGCGCCGGCGTCTTCGACGAAAAACGTTGTCGGCGCTTAGCGCTCGATGATCTCGATCGTGTTGACCCGCGTGCCCGGCGGCTCCGGTGGCTGCGCCGATGGGTTGCGCTCGCGGATCTTTCCGACGACGTCCATGCCTTCGACGACCTTCCCGAACACGGTGTGAATGCCGTCCAGCCAGTCGGTGGCGGCGAACGTGATGAAGAACTGGCTGCCGGCCGTGTTCGGTGCCGACTGCTTTGCCATCGACAGGATCCCCGGGCCCGAGTGCTTTAGTTCGCTGATCTCGTCGGGGATCACCCATCCTGGCCCGCCTGCGCCCGTTCCGGTCGGGTCCCCGCTCTGGGCCATAAAACCCGGGATCACACGGTGGAACGTGACACCGTCGTAGAAACCGGTACGCGCCAGGTATACGAAGTTGTCGACGTGCCTGGGCGCCTGCTTCGGGTATAGCTCGACTTTGAACTCGCCGACCTCAGTCTTGAACACCGCCGTGTACTGCTTGTTCACGTCGATGCGCACACCCGGCGTCGCCATCACGACCGAACCTCCAACCCTGGCGACCGGCTTGCCGGACGATGCCGGCGCGGTGGTCGCTGTGGGGACAGGGGCCTTCGTCGGAGCGGATGACTCGCCGGAGCTGCACGCCGCCAGCAGCAGCGCCAGGGCGCCGGTTACCGCCGCGCCCGAGATCGACCGCACTCTCATCGTCACTACCGTCTCCTTCCGGTCCGCAAGTATAGGGCGGTGTTGCCAGGCGAACGGGCAAGCCAACCTATAATCGGGGAATGCCAGACGAAGCCGGCCGGAGCGCCGCGACGAAGGCGCCGCCGGGCAAGCTGTTAGCCACCGACCTGGTCGACATCTACCGGGTCATGGTCCTGAGCCGCGTGCTCGACGAGCGGGTGTGGCTGCTCAACCGGCAGGGGAAGGCCGCAATCGTGGCGTCCGCCCAGGGGCACGAGGCGGCCCAGGCGGCGTGCGTTCGCGCAACCGACCCCTCCAGGGACCACTATCTGATCTACTACCGCGAGCTCACCACGCTGCTCGCACTGGGTGTCACCCCGCTCGAGCTTCTGAAGGGGTTCCTGGCGCGGGCCGGGGAGCCCCTGAGCGGCGCCCGGCAGTTTCCTACGCATGGGGCCTTCGGTCGGGTAGACCTCTTCTCCTTCTCGAACGTCGTCGGCACGCAACTGCCGCAGGCGGTGGGGGTAGCGCTCGCCGACCGCATGCGCGGCGAGCCCAGGGTGACGATCGTCTACTTCGGCGACGGCGCGGCCAGCCAGGGGGACTGCCACGAGGCGATGAACTTCGCCGCGGTCCACCGGCTGCCGGTCGTCTTCTTCTGCGAGAACAACCGCTACGCGATCTCGGTCCCGCTCATGAAGCAGATGGCGATCGAGAACGTGGCAGCGCGGGCGGCGGCGTACGGGATGCCCGGGGTGACCGTCGACGGCACGGACGTGTGGGCCGTATACGAGGCCACTGACGCGGCTGTGAAGCGAGCGCGCAGCCGGGGCGGGCCAGCGCTGATCGAGGCGATGGTCGAGCGGCTGTACCCGCATACCAGCGACGACGACCACACTCGCTACCGCTCGCCGGAGGATATCCAGCGGATGCGGTCGAAGGACCCGCTGCCGTTGCTGGAGGCGGAATTGCGGAAGCAGCGGCTTCTCGACGATGCGACGCACGCCGGGATCTGGGCGCAGGCGAAGCGGACCGTCGACGAAGCGACCGAGCAGGCAGAGGCGACGCCGTTCCCGGACGCCGGTGACTTCGCCAGAGGCGTCTACGCGGCAGGCAGCTGACCGGAGGGCGCCCGGATGCCGGTGATGACCGTGGTCGAGGCCGTCCGCGAGGCGATGCGGGAGGAGATGCGTCGCGACCGGCGTGTGTTCGTGATGGGTGAGGACATCGGCGCACGCGGGGGCGTGTTTCTGGCCACCGACGGTTTCGTCCAGGAGTTCGGCGAGGCGAGGGTGATAGACACGCCGCTCGCCGAGTCGTCGATCGCGGGGATCGCGATCGGTGCCGCTGTGAATGGCATGAAGCCCATTGCGGAGATCGAGTTCGCCGACTTCGCCTGGCCGGCGATGAACCAGATAGTCGGCGAGGCTGCGCGCATCCGGTATGGAACGAACGGGACCAAGTGCGCCCCGATGGTCGTTCGCATGCCGTACGGCGGCGGCGTTCGAGGCGGGCTATACCACTCGCAGACCATCGACGTCGTATTTGCGCACCAGCCCGGCCTGGTGGTGATATCGCCGGCGACCCCTTACGACGCCAAGGGTCTGCTCAAGGCTGCCATAAGGGGCGACGATCCGGTGGTGTTCCTCGAGCACAAGCGAACCTACCGGCTGGTGAAGGGCGACGTGCCGCAGGAAGACTACGTGCTGCCGATTGGCGCGGCAGACATCAAGCGACCGGGCTCGACACTTACCGCCGTGACCTACGGACTGATGGTCCACTACTGCCTCGAAGCTGCCCGGCTGGTCGAAGGCGAGGGCATCGACGCCGAGGTGGTCGACCTTCGCACGCTGGCCCCTCTCGACCGTGCCACGTTCCTGGAGTCGGTGCGGAAGACGAGCAAGGCGCTGGTCGTCTACGAGGACTACCTGACCTACGGCATCGGGGCCGAGATTGCGGCGACGATCGCCCAGGATGCGTTTCACGATCTGGACGCGCCCGTGATGCGGCTTGCCGGCCCCGACGTGCCCGCCATGGGATTCGCACCTACCCTGGAAGCCGAGTTCATGCTGTCGCCGGCCAGGATCGCCGACGCAATGCGCGAGCTCGCGGCGTACTGAGCCGGAGAGCCGGAGCAGGGAGAAGGGCGAGGGCGTTGGCGATCGAAGTAAGGCTCCCGCAGGTCGGCGAATCGGTCACCGAGGCCGTGATCGGCAAGTGGCTGAAGAAGCCGGGCGACCACGTGGCGAGGTTCGACCCGATCGTCGAGGTCGTGACCGACAAGGTCTCGATGGAGTTCCCATCGCCGCAGGCCGGCACGATCACCAGGATCGTGCAGGTCGAAGGGGCGACGGTGCCGATGGGCGCCGTGATCGCGGAGATGGAGCCCGATGAGGCGGAGCGCATCGACCGGGTCGGCCGGATCGTCGCCGACGCAAACGTCGGGCCGACGGGCGGCGTATTCGCCGACGCCAGCGGCGCGACCCCGGGGGGAGGGCCCGTGGCCGCAGCGCGCGCCTCGGCCGCTCAGACCCCGCGTTCGACGAGCTCGGGACCGCCGGGCGCTCCGGCCACGACCGGCGGTGGCGCCCCAAGGCTGTCGCCTGTCGTCGTGAACCTCGCGAACCAGCACGGCATCGACCTCTCGAAGTTGTCCGGCACGGGGGCTGGAGGCCGCATCACGAAGCAGGACGTCATGGCTGCGGTCGCAGCTCGCGAGACCAATGGCGGGGTAGGGCACCCGGGCCAGGCCGTCCAGAGCGACGACACGCCCGCCGCGAGTACACGGACCATCGACGGTGATCGCATCGTCGACCCGTCGCCCGTGCGCAAGATCATTGCGGCGCGCATGGTGCGCAGCGCGACCGAGATACCGCACGCATGGACCGCGATCGAGGTGGACGTATCTGGCATGGTCGCCTGCCGGGCCGCTCTCAGGGATGAGTTCAGGCAGCGCCACCGAGCTGACCTCAGCTACGTCGCGTTCAGCGTCCACGCGACCGCCGCGGCGCTGAAGGCGAACCCCATGGTCAACTCCACGTGGGAGAACGGCAGGATCCGGGTCCGCGGGAAGGTCAACATCGGCGTGGCCGTCGCGGCGCCGCAGGGACTCGTCGTTCCGGTGTTGCACGACGCCGACCGGCTGACGATCGCTGGCATCGCCGTGGCGCTGGAGCCTCTGGTCGAACGCGCTCGAACCGACCGGCTAACGACCGGCGACGTTCGGGACGGGACGTTCACGTTGAACAACACCGGCGCGCTCGGATCGGTGCTTGGCAAGGCGATCATCAACTATCCACAGGCCGCCATCCTGAACACGGAAGCGATCGTCAAGCGACCGGTGGTCGTCACCGGGGCCGGGGGTGACGAAATCGTCGTCCGCCCGATCATGAACCTGACCCTCTCGTTCGATCACCGGGTCCTCGATGGCGCCGACGCCTCACGCTTCATCCTCGACGTGCGCCGACGGATCGAGGAAATCGGTGCGGGGACTCGACTGGATTGATGTCGGCGGCGGTCGCAGCCCCGGGGGCGATCAGGGCCGCGTGGCTTGGCAGGGTCGGCTACGGCCGCGGCCTCGAGATCCAGCGCGCCACTCACGCCGGTCGTGTCGCCGGAGCGATTCCCGACACGGTTCTGTTGCTGGAACACGACCACGTGATCACGCGCGGACGCCGCGGGACCGAGGCCGACATCCTCGCGACGCCGGCCGTGCTGTCGCAGCTGAACGTCGAGGTCGTCGACACCGACCGCGGAGGGCAGACGACCTACCACGGGCCCGGCCAGCTGGTCGGCTATCCGATCATCGACCTCAAGGCTGCCGGGCTCGGCCCTCTCACGTACGTCCGGCTTCTGGAACGGACGCTGATCGAGACGCTCGCCCTGTACGGGGTCGAAGGCTTCCAGGTGACCGGTCAGACGGGCGTGTGGACCGCTGGCGGCAAGATCGCCGCGATCGGAGTGCGCGTCAGCTCCGGCGTCACGATGCACGGATTCGCGCTCAACGTCGACACCAACCTCTCCTACTTCGAGCACATCGTCCCATGCGGAGTGCCTTCGGCGCCGGCCGCTTCGGTCCGCTCGGAGACGGGGACGGCGCCGGGCCTCCTCGAAGTCACGTCCGAGTGGGCCGCCCGCTTCGGTACCGCGCTTGGCCGTGACCTCGACTGCGTTGTGGCGACTTGATCTACCCGGCAAGCGCGCTGACGCACCTGGAGTGCACGTACACGGGCGTTACCGTCGACGCCGACGTGCCGGTGCGCCTCTCGCCCGCCGGCAAGGTCCTCTTCCCTCGCTACGACCTTGCGGCCGCCAGCCAGACCCTCACGAAGCAGGCGCTCCGAGACCGTCCCGCCAACATGTGGCGGTACGCCGAGGTCCTGCCCGTTCGTGACGCGGCCAGCGTCGTGACGCTCGGCGAAGGCTTCACGCCGATTCTCGAGGCGCATCGCCTTGGCCGCGAGCTCGGTTTTCGGCACCTGCTGATCAAGGACGAGGGCCTCAACCCGACCGGCTCGTTCAAGGCGCGCGGGCTGTCGACCGCGGTCTCGCGCGCGAAGGAACTTGGCCTCTCCCGGCTCACCATGCCGTCGGCGGGAAACGCGGCGGGGGCCATGGCCGCGTATTGCGCGGCGGCCGGGATCGAGGCCCACGTCTTTATGCCAAAAGACGCCCCGGCCGCAAACCGGCAGGAGGTTGTCGCATACGGCGCTCGCCTCACACTGGTCGATGGCCTGATCACCGACGCCGGCAGGCTGTCCGCCCGCGCCGCGGAGGAGCTCGGCCTGTTCGACGTGTCGACCCTCCGCGAGCCGTACCGGGTCGAAGGCAAGAAGACCATGGGATACGAGATCGCCGAGCAACTCGGCTGGGAGCTCCCCGACGTGATCGTCTATCCCACAGGGGGTGGCACGGGCATCGTCGGAATGTGGAAGGCGTTCGACGAGATGGAGCGGCTCGGCTGGATCGGGCCACGCCGGCCGAGGATGGTGGTCGTGCAGGCCGAGGGCTGCGCACCTATTGTGCGCGCCTTCGAGCAGGGCAGGGAGTTCGCCGAACCGTTCCCGAACCCGCACACCCTGGCCGCCGGCATGCGGGTCCCGTCGGCCATCGGCGACTACCTGATCCTGCGGGCCGTCAGGGAGAGTGGAGGGACAGCAATCACGGTCGGCGACGATCAACTCGTCGATGGCTCGCTGCGGATGGCACGGCTGGAGGGCGTATTCGCTTGCCCGGAGGGGGGAGCGACCCTCGCAGGGCTCATCAAGCTCAGGGACGCCGGCCTGGTCGGGGCGGACGAACGGGTACTCCTCCTGAACACCGGATCGGCGATGAAGTACCTCGACGTGCTCGGTCCGGCGTTCGCGCAGAAGCGGTGACTCCTAGCCGGCGACGTTTGCTAGGATGGCCCCCCGTTCGGGCGTGAGGAGGTACCGATGGCAGATACGGCACCAGGGAAGACCTATATAGGGGCCTCCATCCCGAAGGTCGACGGTGTCGACAAGGTCACCGGGGTCGCCCGTTACGGTGCCGATGTCCGCCTGCCCGGCATGCTCGAGGGCAGGGTCCTGCGCAGCCCGCACGCCCATGCCAGGGTGCTCAAGATCGATGCGTCGAAGGCCGAGGCGTTGCCCGGCGTGATGGCAGTCGTTACCGGCAGGGACTTCCCGACCATAAAACCGGGGACGCACGTCCAGATCGGTGTCCTTCGCCTCGACCTGTACAGGATCAGCCAGGCCGTCATCGCGCGCGAGAAGGTCTTCTTCGCCGGCCACCCGGTCGCCGCGGTCGCCGCAACGACGCCGGAAATTGCCGAGGCAGCTCTGGGCCTCATTGAGGTCCAGTACGAGGTCGTGCCCCACGTGCTCGACGAGGTCGAGGCGATGAAGCCGGCGTCGCCGCTGGTGCATGACGACCTGTTCACATCGGGCACGCCGGAGAAGCCTTCGAACCCGAGCAACGTCGCCCTTTACATCGAGATGGCGCGTGGCGACCTGGCGAAGGGCGAAGCCGAGGCCGATGTGGTGGTCGAGCGCAGCTTCAAGACCCAGACGGTGCACCAGGGCTACATCGAGCCCGAGGCCGAGGCGGCGTGGTGGTACCCCGACGGCCGGCTGACGGTCTGGGCCGACACCCAGGGCCCGTTCGGGCAGCGTTCGCAGCTCGCCACGTTCCTGGGCATGCCGCAGGGCAAGATCACGGTCGTCCCGATGGAGGTAGGCGGCGGGTTCGGGGCGAAGAACGCTCTTCGGCTGTCGCCGCTCTGCGCCGGGCTCTCCCGCAAGTCGGGTCGCCCCGTGCGGATCGTGCTGAGCCGGGACGAGGTGTTACGGGCGACCGGCCCCGGGGTCGCAACGACCAACCATGTGCGGGTCGGCGCCAGGAAGGACGGCACGATCACGTTCATCGACGCCCGCATGGTCTACAACGCGGGCGCCTTTCCGGGCTCGCCGCTCGCAGGCGGCACGCTGGTCGGCTTCAGCGCCTACCAGACACCAAACCTGCGGATCGTCGGCTACGACGTCGTCACCAACCGTCCCAAGGTGCAGGCCTACCGGGCGCCGGGCGGGCCGCCGATCTCGTTCGCCGTCGAGACCGTCATGGATGAGGTCGCCGAGAAGATCGGCATGGACCCTGTCGACTTCCGGCTCAAGAACGCTTCGAAGACCGGCGACCCCGGACCGAACGAGTTGAAGTTCAACCGGATTGGCCTCACCGACGTTCTCAAGCGTGTGCGGTCGCATCCGGCGTGGACGGACCCGGTGTCGCGGCCTCGCTTTGGCGGTAGGGTAGGTCGCGGCCTCGGGCTCGGTTACTGGCGCGGGGGCACCAACACGTCGTCGTGCGAGCTGAACCTCCACGGCGACGGCTCGGTCAGCCTCGTCATCGGCTCGGTGGACCTCTCATCGGTCCGCACTGCGTTCGCACAGATCGTCGCCGACGAGTTCGGCGTCACTCCATCTGACGTCGCCGTCTCGACCGGCGACACGAACTCGGTCGGCTACACCGACAACTCGGGAGGCAGCCGGGTCACCTACGTGACCGGCGCCGCGGTCCACAACGCCTGCCAGGCTGCGCTGGCCGTATTGAAGGGCAGGGCGGCGCAGAAGTTCGGCGTGCCGGCCGACCTCGTCGAGTTCGGCGGCGGCGTGTTCTCGGTGCGCGACATCCAGGACAAGCGGGCCACGCTGAAGGAGCTGGCGTCCGAGAGCGTCCGGGGTAGCGGAGTCGTCAGCGTCAGTGGCACGGCGACCGGGATGCAGCCAGCGCCTGCGTTCGCGGCCCACGTGGCCGATGTCGAGGTCGACCCCGAGACAGGCAAGGTGCAGGTCCTCCGATACACGGCGTTCCAGGACGTGGGCAAGGCCATCAACCGTGCCCAGGTCGAGGGACAGATCCAGGGCGGAGTCGCCCAGGGTGCTGGCTGGGGCCTGCACGAGGCGTACGTGTACGACGAAAAGGGCATCCTGCGAAACGCCAGCCTGCTCGACTACCGGATGCCGACCGCGCTCGACCTACCCCGGATCGATGTCGAGCTGATCGAGGTGCCGGCGTCCGACGGCCCGTTCGGGGTCCGCGGCGTGGGCGAGGTGCCGATCGTTCCTCCCGCGGGTGCGATCGCGAACGCGATCTACCGGGCGGCCGGCGTCCGCATGGACGTCCTGCCGATGAACCCCGAGAACGTGCTGGGCGCCATCAGCCGTCGCGACAAGCCCGCCTCGCGAACGCGCTGGCTGCGGGGAGTCGGTTCGAAGCGGGGTGAGGCGGAGGGAGAAGGAGCCGTCGCCGGCGTCGACACCCCGCACGACGAGTAGCCAGCGGTTGCACTGTCCACCGGAGCTTCTCGGCGACCTGACCGGCGTGCTGGATCAGGTCCGGGCCCTGCCGCACGTGGTCGAGAACAAGCCGGGCATCTTCTACGTCCGGCGCGTGGCGTTCCTGCACTTCCACCTCACGAAGGGGGTCCGTTCGGCCGACGTGAGAAGCGGCAAGACCTGGGGCCCGCGGATCGATATCCCGGCAGACGCTGACGATGCGAGCCGTGCGGCATTCCTGGCAGAGGTGCGCCGCAGGTACGAGGAGACGGCGCGGGCCTAGACGCGGTGCACGGGCCCTGCACCAGGTGCGTGCGGGTATCGCCGGTCGTAGTCGGACCTGAGCATCCCGAGTATCACCGAGTTGAACCGGGCCCCGTGGTGCGGCCGGCTCTGCCGAAGCGTGCCTTCGTGGACGAAGCCGACGTGCTCGAACATCTCTCGGGCGTGTGTGTTGTACTCGGGAACGTCGACCCACGCGCGGTACAGGTTCAGTTTCGAGAAGATGTGGTCGAGCAGGTGAAGGGTCGTGGCCGTCCCGTAGCCGCGGTGCCAGAGGTCCTTGCGCCCGATCAGCACCGAGAGCTGGGCGTCGCCGAGGGCTTCATCGATCGCGAGTTGCGCCTCTCCGATGTGTTCGCCGGACGTCGTGCGGACCGAAAAGATGTCGCGGTGGGGCTGGTGCGTCTGGTCCTTGAAGACGCGGTCCCATTCGTCCTGCGGGGCATCCAACAGCTTGCGAGGGTCGTAGCCCAGGTGAGCCGCCTCGCCGTAGGTGTATCGGCCGAACCAGCTCTCGGCTATCTCCTCGTCCTCGAGCCACTTCGAAACGCGGGCGACATCCTCTCGGGTCACTTCGGTCAGCTGGACCTGGGGTAGCATGCCGGACCTCCCGTCGCCTGGGTGTGGGGGATTGGCGGCGAGTATAAGTGGGCCTTCGCGCCTGCGTAAACGGTCGGCACCGGAAACGGTTGCGCCGTCTGCTAGGATGCGGCCAGCGGCTTCAACTTCGGCGGTATCCGTTGGAAGAAGGGGGTCAGCCCATGGGCGAAGGCAGGGTCCAGGCCGAGATCATCTACTGCGTGCCTTGAGGCTACCACCATGTAGCTGGCTGGATGCTCAGCGAACTGTTCTCGGCAGGTGGTTCCGACGTCGCAGTCAAGGTCAGCCCGGGAGCCGCGGGAGTCCTTCAGGTCTACTTTGACGGAGACCTCGTCTACGACAAGAAGGCCGAAGGTGGACAGACACCGAGCCTGACCCGGGTCAAGGAGCTCAAAGCGCTCCTGAGGCAGAGGGTCGAGAAGGCGAAGACGACCGGATAGCCACGCCGCAGGTGAAGTGGCGTCGCCGGGAAGCGTGACAACGGCGAAGTGTGTATCACGGCAGGGAGGGGACGATGCCCAGGATCGGCAAGATAACGGTCGACATCGAGTACTGCGTCCCGTGCGGCTACCAGAACCTCGCCGCGTGGGAGGTGAGCGAGATGTTCCAGGCCGGCGGGACCGACATTGCGCTTAGCCTGACGCCCGGCGAGGCCGGGGTGTTCAGGATCAAGTTCGGCGACGAGCTCGTCTGGGACAAGAAGTCGATGGGGAACAAGTCCCCGGACATCGCCCAGATGAAGGAGCTCAAGGCGAAGCTCAAGAACAAGCTCGAGGCTCTGAAGCAGCCGGTTGCGGTCGGCGCCAGATAGACGGAACGGGGGTCCGGCGAGCAGCCGGCTCCCCCGGTTCACCGCGCGGTTCACCGCGCAGGCGTCATCGGGGCCCTGGATCGTTCTGCAGCAGTTGCAACGTGTTGCCATCGGGATCGTGGAAAGTCGCCAGCCAGCCCCAGCGCTCGCGCTCGGGGGCGCGAATGAATCGGACTCCCTTCATGCCGAGCCTGCCGGCCACCGCGTGTATGTCGGTCACCAGCAGGTTGATCATGGTCCGGTACGGCTCGGTCGTCCGGCCGCCCACCTGTGAATGCGTCCCGATCGTGAGCCGCAGGTCGCCCCACTTGAACTGCACGCCGTTCGGCCGCTCGGAATGCGGCACGAATCCGAGTACGTCGCGGTAGAAGGCGGTCATCTCGGCGGGCCGGTCGGTTGCGATGACGAGGCCCGCGATGCCGTGGATCGACGCTTGATCTGACATTTGACCTCCTGGCCTGCGAAGCTAACACACGGAAGGAAGAGCCGATGAAGGCCGCGGTCCTCTATGCGGCGAAGCAGCCGCTCAAGCTCGAGGATCTCGAAATCGACCAACCGGGCAACGGCGAGGTACTGATCCGTATCGGCGCGGCCGGCATCTGCGCGAGCGACCACCACGTCATTGAGGGCACCGCTTCGTTTCCGATGCCGATCGTGCTCGGGCACGAGGGCGCGGGCACGGTCGAGAAGGTCGGCGCGGGCGTGAGCCGGGTCAAGCCCGGAGACCGTTGTGTTCTCTCCTTCGCGCCCGGCTGTGGCTGGTGCCACTACTGCCGAACCGGGCATGGCCAGCTGTGTTCCACGCACCGAGCAACGGGTTCCCGGATGTTCGACAACACTGTCCGGCTCCACGCCCGCGGCGCCGACGTCTTCCAGATGCAGAAGCTCGGGGTCTTCGGGGAGCGGGCGGTCGTCCCGCAGGAGGCGTGCTTCGCGATCCCCGACGATCTCCCGATGGACGTGGCGGCGTTGATAGGGTGCTGCGTGGCGACGGGCGTGGGCGCGGTCATTAACCAGCCGGATATGCGGGCTGGGTCGACCGTGGCGGTCTTCGGCTGTGGCGGTGTCGGCCTCAACGTCCTCCAGGGAGCGCGGCTGTTCAACGCCTCCAGGGTGATCGCGATCGATGTGCACGACCACAAGCTCGAGTTCGCATATCGCTTCGGGGCGACCCATGTCGTCAACGCCCGACGCGAGGACCCGGTCGAGGCGGTTCGGGGGATCACCGGCGGTGGCAGCGACTTCGCGATCGACAGCTTCGGGAGTCAGCTGACGACCGGCCAGGCGATCAGGGCCGTGCGGACCAACGGGACGGTCGTCGTCGTCGGCCTGGCGCCGACCGGCGAGACGGTGGCGGTCGACATGGTCGACCTCGTGCGCAACCAGAAGCGCGTGGTCGGGAGCTACTACGGCTCGGGCAATCCGCAGGAGACGTTCGCCCGGCTGGTCGGTTTCTACCTGGCGGGCAAGATCGATGTCGCCGGCCTGATCACCCGGCGATATCCGCTCGAGAAGATCAACGAAGGATTCGCGGCGCTCGCCCGTGGCGAGGACGGCCGCGGGGTGCTCGTTCTGGACGACGATTGAGGCGGTCGCGGGACGGCTGGCGGCGCATCGCCGACCGGCGCCGCGCGATTGTGGAATATTTCACGTAGCGGTGATATATTCGCCGCCGGCTGGATAGCTGCGGGGACGGGGATGCCGGGGGACTATTTCCGCCAGTACGCGGTCGTAGCGGTATTCATCGCCGTCGCGGTGCTGGTGCCGGCAGGGATGCTCCTCGCCTCGTATCTCGCCTCCCTCGTTCGCATCCGCCCCGTCCGTCCTCGGCCGCCGAACTGGCGGGAGTCGCCGCCTCCGTACCTGAAGACCTACGAGTCGGGCTTCGAGCCCATCGGCGGGCCCTGGCGGCACATCAACATCCGCTACTACACCTTCGGGCTGATGTTCGTGATCTTCGACGTCGAAACGGTGTTCCTCTACCCGTGGGCGGCCGAATACGGGGTGCTCTCGGCCAGGTTCGGAGCGTTCGCACTCGTCGAAGGCGTGATCTTCGTCGCGATCCTGGGGCTCGGGTGGGCATACGCCTGGCGCAAGCGGGCGATGGAGTGGACCCGGCCGTGACGACCGGCCACGAACCCCTCGCGCTGCGGCCGACGCCGGAGAGCCCGCTCTACCGCCAGACGCTGGACCTGGACCGCGCCGAGGGCGCCATCATCAACCAGCTCAAGGCGACACACCTCGAGCAGTTTCCTGACCCTGTCATTGAGGTGCCGGCCGAGTTCCGCCGCAGCATCTTCGTCGGCAGCATCGACGCCCTCCTGAACTGGGGGCGGAAGTCCTCGGTCTTCCCGCTTATGATGGGCCTTGCCTGTTGCTCGTTCGAGATGATCGCGGCGGCCATGTCCCGCTTCGACCTGTCCCGCTTCGGGATGGAGGTGTTCCGCGCCTCGCCCAGGCAGGCCGACCTCATGATCGTGTCGGGCACCGTGACCTGGAAAATGGCACCGGTCGTGCGCCGACTGTACGACCAGATGGCGGAGCCGCGCTGGGTGATCTCACAGGGCGTCTGTGCTACCTCGGGCGGTCCGTACTACGAGTCGTACTCCGTCGTGCCCGGGGTCAACAAGATCATCCCGGTCGACGTCTACGTTCCCGGCTGCCCGCCGAGGCCCGACGCCCTCATCTACGGGATCATGCAGCTGCACGAGAAGATCAAGCGCTACAGCCTGGCGGGCAGGGCGGCGGGCCGGGAATGACCACGGAGCTCGGCGGCGCGCAGGTCGCCTCGATGATCGAAGCGATTGCACCGGGTTCCGTGACCGCCCACGACAGGGGCGCAGCCTGGATCAAGCCCGGCTCCTGGCCCGCGGTCGCCCGGGGGCTGCACGACCGGCCCGAGGCCGACTTCAGGTTCCTGAACGCGGTCACCGGAGTCGACTATATCGACCACTTCGAGGTCATCTACCACCTCACGTCGCTGACGCACAACCACATGTGGGTCGTCAAGATCAGGTGCGGCGAGGGCAGGGAAGAGCCGTCGGTCCCCAGCGCGGTCCCGGTATGGCGCGGCGCCGACCTCCAGGAGCGAGAGGTCTACGACCTGATGGGGATCCGGTTCGACGGCCATCCGAACCTGAAGCGCGTGATGTTGTGGGAGGGGTTCCCCGGACACCCGCACCGCAAAGACTTCCTGCGCTGAGCGATCGCGACTCAGATGCCGATCCGCACCGAGCCAGTCACCGTCAACATCGGGCCGCACCACCCGAGCACGCACGGGGTGTTCCGGCTTCGGGTGACGTTCGACGGCGAGGTGATAGTCGATGTCGAGCCGGTGTTCGGGTACCTGCACCGGGGGACCGAGAAGCTCGCCGAGGAGCGCACGTACGTACAGTTCGTCACGCTGACCGACCGCATGGACTACGTTGCGTCTATGACGAACAACCAGGGGTACATGCTGGCCCTCGAGAAGCTGGCGGGCATAACCCCGACGGCCCGTGGGGTCTGGCTGCGGATGATCGCCGCGGAGCTCCAGAGAATCGCC
>Ga0233424_10001266_pt1 | contig 23589 bp, 21 predicted proteins | sample Watercolumn_Towu_FD_181011 | JGI IMG/M metagenome (GOLD analysis project Ga0233424, IMG submission 181011) | Freshwater microbial communities from Lake Towuti, South Sulawesi, Indonesia - Watercolumn_Towuti2014_125_MG | ecosystem: Environmental > Aquatic > Freshwater > Lake | place: Indonesia... | reverse complement strand
TGATGGGGCCGCTGGGCCACGTCCCGCCTGCGGAGTTCGAGGCCAATTACCATCGTCAACGCGCTGGTCAGGCCGCGACTGTCTCACTTAAACCAACTGGCCTCCTCGAAACCCGGGGCGATTCAAATGTGTCTGTACGGCCGCTCGCTCGTAACGATGGGGCGCGTCAGAGCCGTGCAGGTACTGGCCCTGCTCCAGCACGGCCGCTAAGGCCCCGGCCGGCATCGGCCAGACGGGGCGGCGCCGTTGCGCGCCCAACCGATTCCCTCATACCATGGAGAGGTCCATGAGGTTAGTCGATCACATGTGCGTCGGCAGACGCATCACTTCTGCGCTGATCTTCGCAGTGCTTCCGATGCTCGCCCTCACCACGCTATCCGTCAGTCAAGGCCACTAAACTCAGAGCGCCGTACGAGAATTGGTGGAAGGGCAGAGCGGGTGGATGCTGGTTGGTGGATTTTCACGAAGAAGGCAGTTGACAGACCGGAGCTATCGGCGGAAGTGAAGGGGTGACGTAAGGCGTAGGTGCCGACCTCATCAGGCTATGGAGATCTCGTAATACACGTGCCGTTATGCCTTGAACTCCGAGGCAAGTTGGCTTGCCAGGGCGACTCCAAGGTCGAGCGCAGCCTTGCTCGTCGACGACAGGCGAGAACCGACGGAGAGCTGCTGAAGGCGACGAAAGCAAGCTTCTAGATTGGCTGCATCGACGGCCAGCTGAGTCGGCGGCACCTCCAGGGAGATGGCCAAGCGCAACGCCTCGGACAATGTGGGAAGGCTTCGCGAGAGTGAAGTACCCTCTACGGATCTCAGGTCTGTGAGCGCAGAAGGGATGTCGCGAGCCAAGCGATCGACTCCGACCACGAGTTCGGCGATGCGATCGAGGTTGAGCTTTGCTGGAACCATCATGTTCCGAATCTTATGCGTGCTCTGACCCTATCCAGGGTTGTGTCTGTATGACCTACGGAGTTCGCGACGCAGCACCTTGAGCTTGGTCCTGACAAAGGAAGAAGGGATGCGCGATGCGCATCCCTTTGCACTTTCACTACGGTAGCCGCGTCGGCTTAGAAGTTGTGGCGCAGCCCCACCTCCGCACCCGACGAGCTCTGACCGCCGAGCATCCCGGTCGGCGTCGTGTAGAGCACGGAGCTTCGTGCGGCACCCTTGTTGGTGATACGTGCGACGGTCGTGTACACCGCAGTGCGCTTGGAGAAGTCATACACGTAGCCGAGCGCCAGACGGTTGCTGTCATCAGCATCGCCGTAACCCGAGCCCACGGGACCTCCAGAGCGGTTGGCGTTCGTGTAGCCGACGCGGATCGCGCCGACGGTCACGGGGATGGTCGCGCCGATCGAGATCTCGGTGGACTTGCGAACGCCCCACTTCTTCACGTCAACCAGCGTGTGCAGCGTGCCCCAGGGCGACTTGTAGTTGAACAGCAGGTTGTAGTTCTTGAACTTGGACAGGTTCGCGCCGACGTCGGTCGTGCCGTAGGCACCGCCAACCAGGAACTCCTTGTCCTCATAGCCGATGCGACCGCCGTAGTACTTGTTGCCGACTGATCCCTCGCCAGCGGCGACATGGAACTGACCGAACACGCCGCCCAGGTTCTTGGGCAGGAAGTAGCTCACGCCGTTGTCCGTGCGCTGCAGCGTGGTTGCCGCGCTGCCCAGATTCGAGCCCGAGCCGTAGACGAAGACACCACGCGAGCCGACGCCCACGATGCCGAACTCGTCGTTGAGCGCGTTGTTGTAGGTCGGAGTGGTGTCGCGGCCCAGGCGGATCTCACCGAAATCACCCATCAGGCTGATGGTCGAGCGACGATTCCAGTACTTGCTCGCGTTGGCCGTGCCGGTGTCCAGATCGATGCCCGATTCCAGGTGGAAGCCTGCAGAGAGGCCGCCGCCGAGCTCTTCGACGCCGCGAACACCGATGCGGCTGGTCGTGTTGGCGCCGGAGGTGACGCCCTTGACCGTGCCAGCGCTGCCGTTCTTCACCTGGCGAACGGCAACGTCAGCCACGCCGAACAGCGTGACGGACGAAGTCTGCGCGAACGCGGAACCTGCGGCCGCACCGCATGCCAATGCCAAGAGGACTGGCTTCTTCATGAACTTCTCCTATTCGATGGTCAAAGCAAGGAGGCGTGAATCGCCTCAAGCGTTTTGAAGACTACGGAGAAGGCGGAGCGAACTCCACGAGTTCTACGAAATGGGATGGGGGCTGCTTGCATCAAGTGGCCCAAATCGTCGGGATGCGTGTCGCTAGGAACACAGGACTTCTCATGGGCGCTTGTCGGAGCAGCCGTAAGAAAAAGGTCATGACACGAAAAGCCTCTATCCATCGAACTAAACCTGACGATCCGGTAATCAGTCCGTCAGTCTCTGGTCAATGCCTCACAACTAGTCTGCGCAGCGATCCCCGGGGCGTCGCCCCGGACCGTCGTTGAATGCTTGGCAATGCGCCAGTGCTGGAAAGAGGCGCGAGATGCGAAGACAGGACGTGCAGCTGATTACGAGGGCTCGAAAGGGTGACCTGGCCGCGTGCTTTGAGGCCGGCCGGAAGTACCTTGAGGGCGTCAGCGGGTTTCCTCGCCACGTCACGCTAGGGCTGGAATACTTGGGTCAAGCAGAGGCCCAGCGCGAGGATGATGCCCAGCGCCTGATCGTCGAGTCGTTGGACCTCTACGAGATCGCCTTGCACGGGCGGGTTGGAACACTGGAGCGCGCCGCTCGTGCAGGGAGTGCAGCAGCCCAGATGCGCCTATCGATCTGGACGGCGTTGACCAAGGTCGATGCCAGGGAGTCCCAGGGCTGGCTCTGCTCGGCGGCGAACGGCGGGGATCCGGTCGCTCAGGTGGCGATGGAACGACCGCAGCGTTCTGCAGACGTTGACGAGGTTCTTGTTGACAGGCTCAAGTGCCTCCTCCCGGCAGAGGGCATTGGTTGGTCAGACCTACTCATCCTTGCCATGGATCGAGCGATCCATCGGAGGGAGCCAAGACTTCTCCTGCGCGCATTGGCAGTGAGCCTTGAACTGGGTACCGCGCCAGACTCAATCCTTGCCGACAAGGTCTATGCAGCATTGAGCTATGCCCGCTCGCTGGTTGGCATCAAGGTGACCGTCGACACGAGAGCAATCGAAGCGCTTCTGGATGACTGTGTCGATCGAGGGAACGCTGCTGCGGCGCTCATGCTTGGGATGGCGCTGAGCGGATGCGACATCGGAACGTTGCACTGGTCCACGATCGTCCCCGTCCAGAACCGACGTAAAGCGTCGGCACTGCTACTTCGTGCGGCCGAAGCCGGGTATGGAGAGGCGTGGACGCGGCTGTTCGAACTCCATGCCAACAACCAGAGTTCGGTCGCCAATCCCCCGATGGCACGCTTCTTCCTGGAGAAGGCTGCAGCCAGTGGCGACACCTCGGCTCAGCGCCGATTGGGAGCGATCGTGCTCAAGGGGGCGGGGACGCTTCGAGAGGTCGAGCAAGGTATGAACTGGCTCTTCCTGGCTGCGCAATCCCAGGACGCCCATGCGCAAGCGCTGCTTCGGACCTTTCTTCTGGCGGCCGACGGCTCGGATGCGGAAGCGGAGCGAGGTATTACGGAGATTGCCAATACCAACATGGCTCTGGCCGCCAGGCTTCGGGTAGCCAGAGACTTTGGCTTAACCAAGCTTGAAGCGATGACCGTCGACGTGGTCGAGGGCATGCGGCCGTGGGGCCTTGTCGTCGGGAAGAACCCGTTCATCCAGCATTCGCGCCTCTCCGCGCCACGCGCTATCCCTGCCTTGCGCGCAACTACGCTGCAGACCCTCCGACGCTGTGCGGGTCAACTTGCCGGAGGGGTCGTGCAGTCAAGCTCTCCAAAGGACCTCGAACTGCGCCATCGAGCCGCTCGCCTGAAGCTAGTACTGGATAGCCACGGACTGCCAGAGAGCCTGTTCTTCGCAAAGGCGACATCCGATGCCTTGGATGCCCTTCGCGGTGGAGCGCGGTGGGCCCGTCTTGCCAAGTCTCAGCTGGATGCAGCGATGGATGAGTCCCATGAAGCGACCTCCTGAGATGCTTTGGTCCGCGGCTACTCCTGCCCCCGCGGATCATCGTCAACCGACCTTGGCACCCATGAAAGAGATCGCAGGGACGATCTCAGTTGTCGTCCCAGTGTTCAACGAGGCAAACGGCTTGCGAGGCTTTCATGAGCAGCTCATCACTGCCTTGATCCCGCTGTCTCGTCCCGTTGAGATCCTGTACATCAACGATGGAAGTACAGACCAGACGCGCGCAGTGCTCGAATCTCTGCGCGCGCTTGATCCGAAGGTCGGCGTAGCCAACTTCAGCCGAAACTTTGGTAAGGAGGCCGCAATGACTGCCGGCCTCAACCTGGCCCGCGGCGAGGCGGTGATCCTCATCGATGCAGATCTTCAGGATCCACCGAGGCTGATTCCGGAGCCATCCCGGCGCCCCTTGAATCCTTGACTCCGTCCATCGCGTCCTCCGAAATGATCAGGAGCCGCATCAGTGGCTCCTTGACGCTCAGGCACGTTCGCCCTCGTTGCGAACAACGTAGACCTTGAACGGCTTGTCGGAGAAGCCCGCCGGCGCGATCTTCGAGAGGTCGACCGCACGGTGGCCCACCACATCGAACTTCCAGGAGAAGGTCTTGCCACCTTGGCGGAAGAGCACGGTCTGACCGCACTTGATGTTGATGGTCCGACGACTGTCGAGGTCCACCACGAAGTCGGTCTTCTGCCCGGCGTACGGGACGCCGTAGACGGAGTTGCCATTCATCAGGCGCTCATTGGGCTGCGGGGCGGCTTGCGCAGCCAGGCCGGCGAACATGCTGGCGGCAACAGCGATCAGGGCCACAGTTCGGTTCATACAGATCTCCTTACTCTGGCGGGGGTGTGCTCCCACGAGCACCAACCGTATTCGCCATGAGCATCACTGTAGGAACCTGGCGCTTTCGAACGACCTGTCGGCGCGATGACAAGTTTGTCAACTGCCCCGCCTGCCCGGGGACTTCAGCCTTGCTCTACCTGAGACGAGGAGATTGTGAACCCTATCCGGGTCACGCCGCCCTCCGACGTTGCCTGCGCACTCCCGCCGTGCATCCGCGCGATGGCCGCCACGATGGAGAGCCCAAGGCCATGATTGGTGCTCGCCCCGGACCGAGATGGATCAGCGCGATAGAAGCGATCGAACAGCCGCGGAAGGTGTTCGGCAGGAATAGACGGCCCCTCGTTGCGCACCCCGATGTAGACCGCGCCTTCGCCGCGATCCTCGATCTCGACGACCACATCTGACCCAGCGCTTGCATAGCGTCGGGCATTGCCGATCAGATTCGAGAGCGCCCGCTGCAGCAAAGCGGCATCGACGCGGACGCGCGCTGCGCCTGTGACGACGCAGCCAAGTCCAGCCTCACGAAGGGACGCCTCGTGATAATCCAAGACCTCGGCGCACAGATCAGCCAGCTCAGTGAGTTCATCGCGACTCGCCCGGCCCCCCCGCTGTGCGTTCGCAAGGAACAGCATGTCCGCCACGATCCTGGCAATTCGCTTGAGCTCTTCAAGGTTGGAGACCAGCGTCTCCTTGAGCTCCTCGGGTGATCGCGGGCGCCGGAGCGCGAACTCGCAACTGTTGATCAAGATCGACAGAGGGTTGTTCAGCTCGTGCGCCACATCGGCATTGAACGACTCCATCTGCCGGTACGCGACCGCCAATCGATCCAAGAGATCATTGGTCTGCGCGATGAGCGGCTGGAGCTCCTCCACCTGGTCGCCTCCATCGAGCCGAAGCTCAAGGCGATCAGCCCCCACCTCTGCCGTTTGCATGACCAACGCGCGCAGCGGCGCCAGTTCTCGCCGAACCCCGATGGCGGCGGCGGAAGAGAGCACCAGCGAGCCGCAGATCGCCGCGGCCGCAAGGGTCCAAGCAAGCCGCCGAAGTAGCGCCTCATCATTGGTCTTGTCGAACGAGAGCGAAGCCGTTCCCGTTCCTCCAAGGTCTGCGGGCAAGGGCACTGCGAAGCGTTCCAGCTTGATCCGGCCTGTTGCCTTTCTCTGAGGTGCGAGAAAGATGTGGCCGGAGCTGTCAGCCACTGACAGGGTGAGCTCGTCGTGCCCAGCCAGGAAGTCGTTGAGCAGGTGCCGGACGCTCTCCAGGTCGTGGGCTCCTCGCCCTTCCTTGAGGAGATGCTCAACAGCCTGCCGCTTCATGTTCAGTGTCTCGTCCTGGCGCTTGTCCAGCGTGAGGAAGATCACAACGTACACCGCGACGCAGACGATGCCCAGGCCTGTCATCGCCTGGAGCGCCAGGCGCAGAAGCAATCGAAGTCTCAGGCTCCCCGCATGCATGACGCCCCCGGTCATTCAGGCCGATCCTCCACCACGTAGCCCATGCCTCGCACGGTATGAAGCAAGGGCCGATCGAACGGCTGGTCGATCTTCACACGTAGGCGGCGGATAGCGACCTCGACAACATTGGTGTCGCTGTCGAAGTTCATGTCCCAGACTTGCTCGGCGATCTCCGTTCTGGAGAGAACCTCCCCCTTGCGCCGCATCAGCAGCGCAAGAAGCCCAAACTCCTTAGGGGTCAGGTCGATCCTCTGACCTGCCCGGGCCACCTTGCGCCGAATCGGATCGACCTCCAGATCAGCTACGCGATACACCGATTCCTCGATCAACTGCCGGCCGCCGGTACGCCGGCGCAGCAGCACCTGCACGCGCGCGACGAGCTCCGAGAATGCGTAGGGCTTGGTCAGATAGTCATCGGCACCGCTTTGAAGTCCTTTGACCCGGTCCTCCACCCGCGCACGCGCAGTGACCATCAAGATGGGCACGTCGCTGCTTTGACGAATCGCGCTCAGCATCGCCAGCCCATCTATGCCAGGGAGCTGTCCATCCAGGATGAGCAGGTCATAGTTGCCTTCAGAGGCCATGTGCAGGCCGTCCACACCGTTGTGGGCGACCTCCACCGAATAGCCCTCCTCCGTGAGCCCCTTGCGCAGGTACTCGGCGGCTTTCACCTCGTCCTCAACGATCAGCAGTTTCATGGGCTGTTCTCTTGTTGTCTCATGAAGGCTCACGCCGCAAGCGACTTCTCTTCGCCGTAAGCCAGCAAACGAAGCGCGTTGATGACCACGAGCAGAGTCGATCCCTCGTGGAACAGCACCGCCGTTCCGATATTCAAGCCCAGGAGCGTCGCCGGGATCAACACCGCCACCACGCCCAGGGAAACCCAAAGGTTCTGGCGGATCACGCCGCTAGCCCTTCGGGAGAGGCCGACGACGAAAGGCAGCTTGGTCAGGTCGTCCGCCATCAAGGCGACATCGGCAGTCTCAAGGGCGACGTCCGAGCCCGCAGCGCCCATGGCGATCCCCACAGTTGCACTTGCCATTGCCGGCGCGTCGTTGACACCATCCCCAACCATGGCCACTCGGCCCTCGTTGGCGCTGAGCTGCTTGATGAACCCGACCTTGTCGTCGGGCATCAACTCACCCCGCGCTTGGCTCAGGCCGACAGTCTTGGCAACGGCGTCGGCTACTCGCTGGTTATCGCCCGAGATCATGATGAGGTCCTTCACCCCGATCTCCTGGAGTCTGCGCATCACACCAGCCGCGGCCTGGCGAGGCGTGTCCATGACTCCGATCACACCGAGGAAGCGATCAGCACGCTTGACGATCATCGTGGTGCGGCCGTTCTCGATCAGGCGCCGATCCATGTCCGCGATCTCTGCTGGGATCCCGTTCGCGTCTTCTTGGAAGAACTTGGCCTTTCCGATCCAGACCTCGTCGGATCCGATTCGACCCTGCACTCCCTTACCGGTCACGCTATGCACGTCCGCGGCGCTGAGCTTCTGATCCAGCCCGTTGAGGCGCTGTCCCGCACCGCTGACGATCGCAGCAGCGAGCGGGTGATCGCTGTGCTGCTCGACGGCGAGCGCCACCGAGAGGAGCTCGGCCTCTTGAACACCCGGCGCTGCCTCCACGTCAACCAACGTCGGCTTGCCTTCGGTCAGCGTGCCGGTTTTGTCGAACGCAATCGCCGTGAGCACACCCAGATTCTCAAGCGGCGCGCCGCCCTTGATCAGCACGCCGCCCTTAGCTGCTCGGGCGACGCCGCTAAGAACTGCGCTTGGCACTGAGATCGCCAAGGCGCACGGACTGGCAGCGACTAGCACGGCCATCGCGCGGTAGAAGGTCGCGCTGAATGGCTCGTCGATGAAGAAGCCGGCGAAGAGCAAGGCGCAAACGAACCCCAGTACAGCCGGCACAAAGATGCGTTCAAACTTGGCCGTGAACGACTGCGTTGGGGACTGCTGTTGCTGGGCCTCGGTCACCATCTTCACGACGCGCGCCATCGTGGACTCTGTGGACCGCCGCGCCACCATGACCTCCAATGATCCCGAGCCGTTGATCGTTCCTGCGAAGACCCGACTCGTGGTAGCTACGCGATCAAACGCGTCCAGCGACTTCCGCGCATCTTCGACTGGTGACTTGTCTACCGGGATGCTCTCCCCGGTCACGGGCGCCTGGTTCACGCTCGATCGACCCGTGATCACGAAGCCATCAGCCGGTAGTCGCTCGTTGGGCTTGACCACGACGACGTCGCCAGGCTCCAGCGCCGCGATCGGCACCTCCTCGGTCCCAGCGTCACGCTTGCGCAGCGCCGTCTCCGGGGCCAGCTTGGAAAGCGCCTCGATGGCTCGCTTGGCTCGCCCCATGGCGTAGTGCTCAAGCGAGTGTCCCAAGCTGAAGAGGAACAACAGCAACGCCCCCTCGGCCCACTCGCCGAGCGCCGCAGCCCCTGCCGCGGCGACAAGCATCAACGTGTCGATCTCGAAGCGCTTGCGCCGTACGTTCTCGATTGCCTCGCGCAGGGTGAAGAACCCGCCAAAACCATAGGCAAGCACATACAGCCCCATCTCTAGCGTCCGCGAGACGAGCCCGTACTTTCCAAGCAGCCACCCTGCTAGCACGAGTACGCCGCAAGCCAAGGAGAAGATCAGCTCGGCTTTGCTTCCGAGAATTCCTTCGTGACTGTGATCGTGACCTGCGTGATCGTCTCCGCCTTCGGCGGTGTGATCATGATCGTGCCCCTTGCCGCTCCCGTGTGCGTGAGCATTGACTGCGCCGCCAGCGGCAGTTGCCTGATGCGAAGTACTCGGTGTGCGGTTTGATTCAGCCATCTAGTGCTCCAAAGATTCTGGATGCGGAGAACGACGTTCAGCGTCTCTTCTTCCGCGGCTTTCTCGCTGCTCGCTCTTCTCGCCTCGCCTGACGACGAGAGCGCCGTGCAAGGTAGTCATAGATGCTGCCGTAGACCAAGTAGACGAGCGCGATGCTCCAGCCTCCGATGGCAACGACCTTGAACATCACATGAAGAGCTTCGTGAGATCCCGTGCTCATGAAATGCTTTCCAGCGCAAGTGATCACGTGGCAAGAACAGACGCCCTTGCTCGGATCCCCCCGCCAACAATGGCCTACTTCGAGGCCTTCAGAGCCCTCTGAGTCAGCGCGGTACGCGGCTCGACCCAGTGACTCTGCTCCTCTGCATCGCTGCAGGCTTCGGTCTCAAGCTGCAGCGTGACGTGCAAGATCTCGAATCGATCCTTAAGCATCGAACGCATCTGAGACAGCAACGGTCCAGGCATAGCGCTTCCGCTATGGACCACATGCGCGCTCAGGCTGACCTTGCCGCTGGATAGTGCCCAGATGTGCAGGTCGTGAATGCCCTCTACGCCCTGTGTCCCAACCATCGCAGCTTCGACAGCCGCAGCGTCCACGTCATCGGGAACACCTTCGAGGAGGATGTTCAAGCTCTCCCGCAGAAGCACCCACGTACGAGGGAGCACCCACAGACCGATGCCAACCGCGACCAAACTGTCCACCCAGGACCAGCCGGTGAAGCGAATCACAATTGCCGCGACGATGACGCCGATGGAGCCCAACAGGTCGCTCCATACTTCGAGGTAGGCCCCCTTGATGTTCAGGCTTGAGTCCTTCCCGCCCATGAGCATCCGCATGCTCACCAGGTTGACCACCAACCCGAGCGTCGCAATGACAAGCATGCCCGTCGACTGAACCTCGGGCGGCGACTTCAGGCGCTGCCAGGCCTCATAGAGGATGTAGATCGCGACCGCAAAGAGCAGCAAGGCGTTGAATGCCGCAGCGAGGATCTCGAAGCGGTGATATCCAAAGCTGCGCTTCTTGTCGGCCGGCCTGCGCGCAATGCGAATCGCGGCCAACGCGATAGCCAATGCCGCGGCATCGGTGAACATATGCGCGGCGTCTGAAATGAGCGCGAGGCTCTTCGTCGCTATGCCACCGATGACCTCTGCGATGAGGAAGCCGAAGGTCAGCGTGAAGGCAATCCACAGCGATCGTTCATTGCCGCCTGCTGCTGCAGAGTGATCGTGATCCTTGGACATGGGTCATCTCCTTCTACGGTTGATTCACACCGCCGGCAACGTTGATTCCCAATGGCCCCGCGCAGTCCTTGCGGGCTTGCGCGGGGCCGGGGAGGCTCAGTGAACGTTCAGTGCGCGCCGCCTTGCTCGGTAGCAGGCGTGCGGGTCTCAAGCTCCTCTTCCTCCTCATCGCGTCGGTGCGCGAGCCGGTAGAGCACCGGCAACACCAGAAGCGTCAAGGCCGTCGAGGACAGGATTCCGCCGATCACCACAGTCGCCAGCGGCCGTTGCACCTCGGCACCGGTTCCGGTGGCCAGCGCCATCGGAACGAAGCCAAGCGAGGCGACCAAGGCGGTCATCAGCACCGGACGCAGACGGGTCAACGCGCCTTCATGAATCGCCTCATCCAGTCCCTTGCCGGACTCGCGCAGGTTGCGGATGAAGGAGATCATCACCAACCCGTTGAGCACAGCCACGCCGGACAGCGCGATGAACCCCACCGCCGCCGAGATGGACAGCGGAATGTCTCGCAGCCACAGCGCCACGATGCCGCCGGTCAGGGCAAACGGGATCCCCGTGAACACGATGAACCCGTCCTTCATGTTCCCGAACATGGCGAACAGCAAGACGAACACCAGCAGCAGCGACACGGGCACCACGATCTGCAGCCGCTCGGTTGCTGATTGCAGGTTCTCGAACTGACCGCCCCAGACCATCCAGTAACCCGTGGGCACCTGGACCTGAGAGCCAACCAGCTGCTGAGCTTCCGCCACGAAGCTTCCGAGGTCTCGGCCGCGAACGTTGGAGCTCACGACGATGCGGCGCTTGCCGTTCTCACGACTGACCTGGTTGGGACCCGGTGCAGTGGTGAAGTCAGCCACTTCGCTGAGCGGAATGAACCGCTTGGCGCCATCCGTCCCCACCGGGAGCGGGATCGGCAGTCGCTTGATCGCCTCCACGTCAGCGCGCAGCGTCTCGGGCAGACGCACCAGTATGCCGAAGCGGCGATCGCCTTCGAACATGATGCCCGCATCGCGCCCGCCCACCGCAGTTGCCAGGGTGTCTTGCACGTCCTGCACGTTCAGTCCATAGCGAGCCGTGCGCTCCCGATCCACGGTCACGCTCAACATGGGCAGACCGGTGGTCTGTTCAACGTTGACTTCGGAAGAGCCCTGAATGCCCTGGAGCAGCCCTTGGATCTTCTGCGCGGTGGCGTTGAGCACGTCCATGTCGTCGCCGAAGATCTTCACCGCGACGTCGGAGCGAACGCCCGAGATCAACTCATTGAAGCGCAGCTGGATAGGCTGGGAGAACTCGTAGTTCTGGCCCGGCAGCTTGGCGACTTCAGCCTGCACGGCTGCCAGCAGATCGTCACGCGGGCGCTTGGGGTCTGGCCATTGATCCTGCGGCTTGAGCATCACGTAGCCGTCAGAGATGTTCGGTGGCATCGGATCCGATGCGATCTCTGCAGTGCCGGTTCGCGCGAAGACACGGTCGATCTCCGGGAACTTCTGCTTCAGCGTGGATTCCAGCTGCTGCTGCATCGCCAGGGACTGCGTGAGGCTCGTGCCGGGAATACGCAGCGTCTGGATAGCGAAGTCGCCCTCGTTCAAGCTGGGGATGAACTCGCTGCCCATGCGGGAAGCGATCAGGCCCGTGAGCAGGATCATCACAGCCGCGAACGTCAGCACGACCGGCTTGGCACCCATCACGTAGTTGAGCATCGGCTCGTACGCGCGGCGCGCCCAGCTCATCAGGCGGTTCTCCTTCTCATCGACCTTCTTGCCGATGAACAGCGCAACCGCCGCGGGCACGAAAGTGATCGACAGGATCATGGCGCCCACCAACGCGATCACCACGGTGAACGCCATCGGATGGAACATCTTCCCTTCGACGCCGGCCAGGGCAAAGATCGGCAGGTACACGATCATGATGATCAGCTGTCCGAACAGCAGCGGTCGACGAGCCTCCTGAGAAGCGAGGAACACCTCATGGAATCGTTCAGAGCGCGTCAAGAGTCGCCCCTTGTGCTCCTGTGCGTGCGCCAAGCGCCTCACGCAGTTCTCCACGATCACGACCGCACCGTCGATGATGATGCCGAAGTCCAGGGCCCCCAGGCTCATCAAGTTGGCGCTGACCTTCTGGTTCACCATGCCGGTGAAGGTGAACAGCATCGAGAGCGGGATGACCATAGCGGTCAGAATCGCCGCGCGGATGTTGCCAAGGAACAGGAAGAGAATGGCGATGACCAGCACCGCGCCTTCGATCAGGTTCTTCTTGACGGTTGCGATCGCTTTGTCGACGAGCTTGGTGCGGTCATAGACGGTCACCGCATGCACACCCTTGGGCATGTTCGCGTTGATCTCCTCCATCTTCTTGGCCACGGCCTGAGACACCGTGCGGCTGTTCTCGCCAATCAGCATGAAGACGGTGCCCAGGACGACCTCTCGACCGTTGTCGGTGGCGGCGCCGGTACGCAGCTCTCGGCCGATCTCGACCGTTGCGACGTCACGAACTCGCACAGGAACTCCGCCCTCATTGCGCAGGACGATGTTGCCGATGTCAGTCATCGACCGCACCTGGCCCGGCGCACGGATCAAGTACTGCTCACCGCGGCGCTCGATGTAGCCAGCGCCGACGTTGGCGTTGTTCCGATCGAGGGCCGTGACCACGTCGCTGAGCGTCAAACCGTACGACGACAGCTTCGACGGATCAGGGGCGACGTGATACTCCTTGGCATACCCGCCGATCGAGTTGATCTCGGTCACACCGGTCACGTTGCGCAGCTGCGGCTTGATCACCCAGTCCTGGATCTCGCGCAGATCGGCAGGGGTGTATGGCTCGCCCGTGGGCTTCTTCGCACCAGGCTCGCTTTCGACCGTCCAGAGATAGATCTCACCCAGGCCAGTGGAGATCGGCCCGATGTTGGGTGTCACCCCTTCCGGAAGCTGGGAGCGTGCCGACTGGATTCGCTCGTTGACGAGCTGGCGCGCGAAGTAGATGTCCGTGCCGTCCTTGAAGATGACGGTCACTTGCGACAGGCCATAGCGCGACAGCGAACGGGTCTGCTGCAGGCCGGGCAGGCCGGCCATCACCGTTTCGATTGGATAAGTGACGCGCTGCTCAGTCTCCAGCGGCGAGTAGCCTGGCGCACCGGTGTTGATCTGCACCTGCACGTTGGTGATGTCAGGAACGGCGTCGATGGGCAGCTTTTGATAGCTGAACACCCCGAGCGCTGCCATCCCGAAAACGGCAAGCATGACAAGCCATCGATGCTCGATGGCGAAGCGGATGATGCGTTCAAACATGTTGCGTCAACTCATCAGTGGGCGTGGGATGCCGTGGACTTACCGGCTTCAGCCTTTGCCACAAAGCTGCCAACAGCGATGTATGGCACCCCGGCCTTCAGACCGTCGACGATCTCGACGCGCTTACCGTCCGTGCGGCCGACCTTGACAGGCTGGGCCACGAAGCCGGCGCCGGTCTTGACGAACACCACGGGCTTCTCCTCCATCGTCTGGACCGCTTCCGAAGTCACGGTCACCGGTGCGTCGAAGGACTCGCTCTTCATCTCGACGTTGACGAAGAGGCCGGGACGCCAGGCGGTCCTGGGGTTCTCCAGCGTGACACGGGCCTGCGCCGTACGCGTCGCCTCCCCGATGAGGGAGCCGACGTACGCCACCTTGCCAACGGCCGACTGCTCGAAGGCAGCGGCACGCACGGTCACGTTGTCGCCAACTCGAACCAGCGGCAGATCCTTCGCCGGCACGCTGATCTGTGCCCACACGGTGCGCAGGTCGGCAACCGTGAAGACGTTGGCATCGGCACCCACCTGCTCGCCCAGCGCGATGTGTTTCTCCACGATCGTGCCGTCGAACGGGGCGCGCAGCTCGAAGCGATTGAGCGCGCCGCTATCCAGGGTCGCGCCGACGGCTTGCAGCTTCTGTCGCGCATTGGCGACGGCGATCTCCGCCTCGCGCATCGCCTGCTCGGCCACTTGAACGTCTTGCTGCGGGGATATCTTCTCGTCGTACAGGCGCTTCTCGCGCTCGTAGGTAGTCTTGGCCAACTGGAGGCGCTTCTGCGCAGCCTGAAGATCCGCGCGCTGATCCGAGACCGAGATGCTGCTGACCACTGCAAGGACCTGGCCCTTGCGCACGACCTGGCCCAACGACACAGGAACGGACTCGACCACGCCGGCCACTCGCGGCACGACGTGCGCCGTGGTGTCCTCGTTGAACTTCACCTCACCGGGCAGCTGATAGCTGGCCGTCAATGTGGCCGACTTGGCCTGCTCGACGACGATGCCAGAGGACTTCTGTTGTTCCGCGGTCAGGGCAATCACGCCTTCGCTCGGCGAGAACGGCAGCGAGAGAGTTTGGCCGCCAACGGTCACCTGGATCACGCCCTCGAAGACATGCGGCTCATCAACAGATTGGGCACTGACAAGCGCGTCTTTCTGTGCGGTGAAGGTGAGCTTTTGCTCATCGCCGCCCGGGCGCTTGATCAGTGCGGTAGCCTGGACTTGAGAGGCAGCAACGTCCTTGCTGGCTTGAGCGAGCCAGATCTTCATGCGGGGGGTACCTTGGTCCTCCGATAGCAGCACTTCGAGGGTCACGTTGCCCTTGGAAATGAGCTCGCCGCCACGCGTTCCCTTCTGGGCCTCTTCGTGATGCTCGCCGTCGCCGTGGTCCTTCGCGTCGGCATGGCCCTGCTCACCGCCGGCCTTGGCCTCGCCGTGGTGCTCACCGTCGCCGTGCCCCTTGCCTTCCTCGTGGGCCTGGGATGCTTCGCCGCCGGACTTCTCGCCCGTCGCCATCAGGCCGATGGCCGCAGCGGCTCCGATTGCCAGGACCACGGCAATTGCGATCGCCTGCTTTTTGCCTGCGCCGCTGCGCAGACGTTCCTTGAGTTCGTTCTTGGAGGTCATCTGAAGACTCGTTGATGGATCGTTGTTCAGGGACGAGCGTCGGCGCTACCGAGCCGGCGGTCGATTTCTGCGGAAAGTCGGTGGGCCTGCGACAGCGCTGTGAAGTACTGGCCGCGCGCCTGAAGGAAGGTGCGTTGAGCGTCGAGCACATCCAGGAAGCCAAACTTGCCCAGCTCGAAGCCGCGGCGTGCGGCCTCGTAGGCCGTCTGCGCGCCAGGCAAGACGTCGCGACGCAGCGCTTGGATCTCGTCGGTGCGGGCATCGAGCTGGTCGGCCGCCTGCAGGACCTCTGAGCGCAATCGCTGCTCTTCGGCCTGTGCGAGAGCTTGTGCTGCATCACGCTTGCGCAAGGCCTGGAACTGGGCGCCCTGATTGCGGTCGAACAGCGGGATCGGGATGGAGAGGTTGATCAACGGCTGCGTGCGTCCGATGTCGGGAGCACGCTGTGCACCAAGGCCGACCGTCACATCGGGGATGCCACGGGCCTTCTCAAGATTGAAGGCAGCGTCGGCACGTTGCACTTCCATCTGTGCACGTCGCAGAAGAGGCGAGTTCTGGATGCGGTCGCCAAGCGACTCCGCGCTGGGAAGCGCAGGCAGCGCGTCGGGGCTTCCGTCCGCAAGGACGATCGAACCTTGGGGAACCCCCATGACCGCACTCAGGGCCTTCAGTGCTGCCGTAAGGTCTGCGCGGGCCAGGCGCAACTCGATCCGGGCGGTCGACTCTGCGACTCGTGCGCGTGTCTCTTCAGTTGGCGAGACCTTACCCGCGGTCACACGCCGGCTCACGGCGTCCGCGCCGCTCGCAGCGATGCGCTGCGATTCCTCGGCGACCTTCACCCGCTCCTGAGCGATCAGCACTTCGAAGAAGGCTTGGATCGAGGCGGCCCGAACCTCTGCTCGCTGAGCTTCGAGGTCGAGCGCTGCAACGTCGCGGGTGCGCTGAGCCAGCTCGACGCGGGCCGAGCGCTTCCCACCGAGCTCGATGGTCTGATTGAGCGTGATCTGCGTGGTCCGCGTTGCCTTACGCGTGTCCTCAGTGCTCAGTCCCAGCGTGGGGTTGGGAATCAGCCCAGCCTGGCGAATGGCGCCGTCGTTGGACTCGAGCTCGTAGTTGAACGAGCGCAGCACCGGGTTCTGCCGCAGCGCCGTCTGCACGGCAGCGTCAAGAGTCAGCCCGGACTGGGGGAATGTCGAGCCAGCCGAAGGAGCGGCGGCAGAAGCCGCAGCGTCGGGCGTGGCGGAACGGACTTCGCCAGTTTGGGCGAAGGCTTGAACTTGGAAGAGTGCCGCACAAGCCAGCGGCACAAGCAATCTGCGCATCGAAAACTCCAGGGTTGTGGAAACAACACGAAGGATTCGACGAAGGCAGCGCGGCGCTAGCCGCGAAGGAGGATGAGGGTCAGACCCGCTGCGATCGCCGAATCAGGCGATGCGCCAATTGGGGCGTTCAGGGTGGTCTGGAGCGCGCGTCGAGAACATCTGCTCGATCAGGCTCGACATGGCGTCGGTGGCAAGAGCAGCCACGACCACGATGGAACTGGACACTGGCTTGGCGCCACTCAGATGACAAGTGCCACAGTCGTTGTCCAAGCCGGGCTTCTCTGGCGTGTTCTTATCACCAGGCAGGGGCTTCTTGCCCTGAGCCTGCAGACCGGCTTCTCCGTGCGTGTGCACGTGATGGCCGAAATGCCGCGTCTCCTTGGAACTCTCGTGCTCGCAATAGGCCGCAGCTGCTCCCCAGGTGAACTGGAAGGGCATCAGAACCAGCAAGATGATGGAGAGCCAGCGACGCATGGTGGCGCGAGTTTAGGAGGATCAGCGGCGTTGAGCAACCGCTGATCCTTCAGTTATGGGACAGGCTCGGGCAATTGAGCACGGCCTGCCGACGATCAGCTGCCTTCGGACTCGTTGCGGCTGACGTGCACCGTGAAGTTCTTGTTAGCGAACCCTTCAGGCGCGATCACGGCCAGGTTCACCGCGCGGTGCTGGGCGCTGTCGAACTTCCAGGTGAAGGTCTTGGCGCCGTCACGGAACTCCACGATCTGACCGCAGTCGACGTTGATGGAGCCGCCTTCCTTGACGTTCACCACCTTGTCGGCCGCCGCGCCGCTGACCGGCAGGCCGTGGGTGGAACGACCGTTCACGAGCAGGTCGGATTGCTGAGCGGCCTGAGCGGCACCGGCGGTCATCAGAACGGCTGCGACGGCGGAGAGGATGGACACGGTAACCTTCACTTTCTGTACTCCTGGTTGTGAACGCCACCCTCGATGGAGGGAGTCTCAACGTTCAGCGTGGGTGAACTTTAGAAGTCGGCACCTTCCAGCAAACCATGCCGGCTGATTACAAAGCTGTCAGCTTTGCCTTCGATCCTTGGCGCTTGCTTCGCGCTCACCTGCGCAAGGAGCCTCCCTTTCAGGCTGCCGCGCTACCTCCTTCAAAGGCGCCATCCAGCGCAGCGTGGCATAGGTCACGACGCTGAGGATCACCGCGATGTCATAGAGGCCGTAACCCACAGCCCCGCCGACCGCGCCGGTCGCCCAAAGACTCGCTGCCGTGGCAGTACCAGAGGCCCGCCCTGACTGCTTCAGGATCGCGCCGCCGCCGATAAAGCCGACTCCCGTGATCAGCCCCTCCAGGATTCGCGCCTGGCCGATCGACTCGGCTCCAAGAATTCGAATGGCCACCAGCACGAATCCGCAGCTGGCGATCGCCACGAGTGGAAACGTTCGGATGCCCGCGCTGCGTTCCTTGCGCTCGCGGTCCCAGCCGATGGGCAGGGCCAGCGCGTAGGCGATAACCAGATCCAGTACATGCGAGGCGATCTCAGCCCAGTACACCTGTCCGGTCATCCGCATCTCCCACCACCACCGGCACGCCACATCGATGTGCGCAGGACCAATCGCGCCCGGAGTCGCGCGGTTCCTAACAACTCCGTAATCGACTCGTCAGGCCTCTGCCCGTCCTCGGAACTCATCATGCAGGCGTGCTGACGAGCCACTCGTGTTCGGCTAGTCGGGTTGAAAACTACGTTGTATCGGAGCTTCCATGTCCATCCTTCGACGCCTGCTTGGCGGCCACCATGGCGGTGGCCACGGTCGTAGCGACCATCACGGAGGCCACCATGGCCGCGGTGGCTACGGCTATGACTACGGCAGTCAGAGCCCGGCCCCCGGGGCCGTGGGCCAAACCACACCTGCGCCTCTTGCCCGAACCGCACCTCAGTCCATTGCCTGCATGCGATGCGGCGCCGGCAACAACGCAGCCGGGCGCTTCTGCCAGCAGTGCGGCTTCTCGCTGCGTCCAATGGCATGTGGCAAATGCGCCGAGCCGCTTGGGGCCGAGAACAAGTTCTGCCCCAACTGCGGTACGCAAGTACCAGCCTCATCGGGCTGACCTTGCAGAGGCCGCAAGCTGGGTCGAGCTCGCGGCCGGATCCCCAGGTTCATTCGACGGATCCGCTAGCGCTTCGCACTTACCCGGCCTGACGTAGACAAACCGGGGCTCTTCCGGATCGCGGTTCGACCCAGCCGGCACCAGCATGATCCAACCGCGGTGGTTACTGCGATAGCTCGTCAACGCATAGGCAGCGTCCCCATCACTCGCTTTGCGGCAATCCAGCGTAGCGGCCGGCACCTTGAACTCCGCCGCAGGTCGAACCGCCCAAAGGGTCGCCAACCTCCAGCCCTCGCTCTCCAAGTGCAGCGGGACACGTGCGGTGGTGCAACCCCAAAGAAACAGTGCCAAGGCGAGCGCGAGGATCCCCCAGTGAGGGGGCAGGTCATGCGGATCTGAGCCCTTCGGGGACGCTGGAGGTGCGCCTGCTCATCGAGCCTGCGATCGCGCGTCTCGCAGCACGCAACGGCCGGCGCGATCCTCTGGCTGAGGACTACCTCGCCCGCATGGCAGCCGTGAAAGACATCAATGATCCGGCGCAGCAGGCGGTCTGGAGCGAATGCGACCGGCTCTTCCATCGCCAGCTCGCGGCGATGGCTGGCAATGCGCTGATCGCGAAGATCGCCGACGAGGTTTCGGCGAGCATGGAGCAGCCGCTCTGGAACCGCCTTCGCGACGACGGCATCTACGACGAGCAGCGGATCCAGCTCTACGTCGCCGAACACCGCCTCATTTATGAAGCCATCATTGGCGGGGACGAGGACGCGGCAGCGTTTTATGTGCAGGGGCATCTGCAACGCGTTCAGCGAGACATTGAGCAAGGCGAGTAGTCGACCCTCTTCCGTCGATGCGCGGCGAAAGACAAAGTGGGGATAGAGCTACCCGAGCGTCGCCTCTACAGAGCCAGGCAGCGCTGATGGTGGGGGACGGTGGGCTCACCATAACCGCGCGTATTTGTCCGTCGTAGTACGGCCGCCGAGTGCGCGGTGCGCAAGTTTTGGGGAGTAGCCTCTAGCGCTGGAGAGCCTCGGCCTTGGTGGCCTGGTTGGATAGCGTAGGTCCGGGTCTCTCGAGTCGATGCGCCTAGCCGGGGTCTGAGCCGAATGGGTTGGGCCTGGCCGCCTTGCACTCCGTGCCGACGTTGCCTTCAGGCAACCTGAAGAACAAGCGCCGCGGTATGAGCGAGCCTCATCGCGCCGGTGATGCGTTCGGGCGACGAGTGCGTGTCGTCGAGTGTGGATCGTGCAGGCCGGTTCGGTTTGAAGATGACGACGAGAACCCCGTCGCGGAGCTTTATATCAACCTGCGGGCGCGGGCGATGGACTCACATGCCGTTGCGACTTTTCGGGTCTGGCGTCGCGCTTGAGCTTCGACTTTCGCAAGAACGCGCGATGCATCGCGCGACGCGTTGAGTAGATCCAGAGAGGCTGGTTGCCAAGAGTAGACGAATCAGTTGATCTACCGAACCTAAGTTGTTGTTTAACAATAAATAGTAGAAAAATCGGGGTCGTTAATGTTGAAGTTACGGCCACCGTCAGACCGGCGTTTCTCGAAAAACAGTGACGCTGCTTGTGGCCCACGCGGGATCAGCGTGTGGCAACACATCGCCTACCCCTGGTCGCGGTCGGCCGAGTGGTGCCGCGTGATCTTCGCGATAGATCGTCGGGCCTGTCGAGGACGGCTATTGCATCTACAGCAGCCATCTGAGCTTCAAGGCTCGAACGGCCGCAGTCAGCCTGAAGCCGACATAGCGCCGGGGACCGGCAGCTTCGTAGCGAGTGCAGCGCCCGGGGATGCAGTTCTTAGGGGCCGCCTGTGCACAGCAGTACATAACCGGACATACGGGTGCATAGGCCACGCCGAGACGGGCAGGAACTCTAGGCTTCGTCCCACTCATCGGGATGGAGCTGCCAGTGCCAGCGGCTAATGGCGTTGACCGGCTTCATTCGATGGGCACAAGTTGTCCAACTTCTAGGAGCCTCAATGATGCCCCCCAAAAGTGCGCATGATCCGGTGGAGCGCTATCGCCTCAGCACGGAAGAGTTCGCAGCCCAGCATCTCGTTCAACCGCAGACCGTCCGCAAGCAGTATGCGGCCCTCGGTGCCTACTGCGGTATCAAGCCCTTGCGTCTGCCCAACCGACGGTTGCTGTGGCCGGCCGACACGATCGCCCGTCTTGCTGCAGAGATGTCCTGCTCGGGAGACCAAGCATGATGCCTCCCGCAATCGCTGCCTATCCGCTGGGCGCCTTTCACTCGCTCATCAGTGACGCTGCGCAAGAGGTTGCTCGCAACGTCCAGGTGCCCGATGCCATGGTGGGTATGTCCATGCTGACCGCCATGTCGGTGACTTGTCAGGGGCTTATCGACGTCAGGCTGCCGCCCGGGATGGTCCGTCCGGTTTCGCTTTACCTGATGGCCGTGGCCAACTCCGGCGATCGCAAGACCGGGGTCGACAACGTCGTGGCCGCGCCGATCCACGCGCTCGATGAGGAATGGGGCAAGAGCTATGAAGGTGCTCTCGCGGCCTACAAGTCCCAGCACATCGCCTGGGAGGCTGTGACCAAGGGCCTGTCGCGCAAGCTGGCGAAAGCGGCCCAAGCTGGCCAGCCGCTCTCGGACCTGAACCGTGAGCTCGCCGACCACCTGGCTAGCGAACCGGTCAAGCCGCGGCGCCGCCGCATGGTGCGCCAGAACATCACTGAGCGTGCCGTCATGGAGGCCATGGCTGGCGAAGGCGAGTCGCTGGGTTTCCTGACCGATGAGGGCGACGTCATCTTCAAGGGCGGCGCGATGCGCCAACTGGGCCGACTGAACAAGTCTTGGGACGGGGCTCGGACCATCGCGATCGATCGCGCCCATGACGACAGTGTCGTCGCGCATGAGCCCCGCACAACGTTCGCAGTGATGGTTCAAGAAGCAGTCCTGCGCGACTTCCTCGGACGGCACGGCGAGATGCTGCGTGGCTCCGGACACCTGGCGCGCTACCTGGTCGGCGCGCCCCCATCTTTGCAGGGATACCGGCACGTCTACTCACTGGATCAGTACTGGTGCTACCTGCCGGCGTTCCATGCGCGCATGACCGAACTCCTGCAGGAGTACCGGCAGCGCATTGAAGCAGGGTCGATCCAACGCCAGATACTGGAATTCTCTCCCGAGGCAAAGCTCCATTGGCGTGATGCGAGTAACTGGCTCGAGGAAACGTTGCGTCAGCCGGCAGGTCAATTCTCCGACATCTCGGATTTTGCATCCAAGGGTATGGAAATTGCGGGCCGGATCGCGGCGCTCATGCACCACTTCACGGGGCAAGAGGGCAAGATTTCTGTCGATACGCTTGAACGTGCGTTGCATATCTTCGGTTGGCACCTGGGGGAGTTCAAGCGCGTGTTTTCGCCTCATGGGAGAGTGCCGCAGGAAGTTCTGGATACCCAGACGCTATGGGAGTACTTGCAGTCCAGATTCTTCAACTTTGGTCACTTGGTTGTTCCGAAGAATATCGTCCTGAAGAATGGGCCGTTGCGCCCTGTGCGTCGAATGCAGGTGGCGCTGGATATCTTGGTTTCCCAGGGGCGGGTTTTCATCGGTCGAGATGCGAGGAGGCGATATTTCATCCATGGTGTGGTGGCGCCTTCTCCCGCATACGGGCAGGCGGGGGGTGTATATGGATGACATTCGCCAGGGGCGGCCGTAGATTGGGCTGATCTTTTCCGGACTCGATGCGTATGGCTGGGCACCAGAGGCCGTTTTTGCTGCGGTTCCTGCAACTAGTCGCAGGAACCGCATTGATGAAGGCTTGCTTGTGCGTACAAGGGTGTATGCGTTCGACGCCGCCTGTGTTCGTTTGAGAGAATTTTTCTCTATTTGTCTTGGCGGGTGTCACAAATATGTATGCGCGTCAGGTTGTTGATTTTGACCAGAATGGTTGAGCGTACGGGGGGTTTTGTCTTTGGATTGTTGATTTTTGCTGTCAGCAGGATATGCAGTTTATGGAATGGTGATATCGATTGCTCGAGAAGCTATTTTTGAATATCTGCATTGCCTGATCAGGCTGGTTGTTCAAGTGTTGTGAATGCCTCCCTGTTGTTGCCCGTCTCGATGAGGCGGAAGTTTTCTCGTCTTTTGATGTTGAGCTGCTAAGTCGATTGGAGTTGGCATGAGTGAAGAACCCATTGATGTCTACATGGGCTTGGACTTGAGTTGCCATGCGGAGGGATTTCATGTCGCTGGACGTGAAGTCACCTTGATTCACCATGGCTTTGGTGAGGTGATGGCTCTGGCTGGCATAGAGCAGTTGGTCGACCAGGCAATTCGCAGTGATGGTCCGGCATTCGACTTGCGGCCCGTCAGGCTGGGGCGACCGACGTTGATGATGAATCAACTGGGGCGGCAATATGACCGCGTCCGCAAGGCGCTGCGTGAGTTTCAAGACGGCTACGTTTACAGCGTCAAGGTCAGCGAGTTCTTCGAGGCCTGTACGGCCGTGGGCCTTCGTCCGGGGGATGCTGACGTCGATCTGGGGGAGCCTCTGGACGGGCATCCCGGCACTGGCAGGCTCAACTATCAGCTCTTCAACGCGTTGATTGATAACCTGCGCACGCGGGGGCGTGGCTCCCGCTATCGGTTGCGGCTCAGACGCTTCGAGCGAAATTGCAGACGTCGGGTAGGGCGCGTCTTGGCTTGGGAGCAGGGCATGTTCGTGTGGCGCTCCCGGCACCAGTTCCTGATGCTTGTTCTTGTATTGACCCAGCAGAACCTGCACAGGTCAGGCCGCTAATGCGAATGCCTCAGCGGGGGTCTTCATGTTCAGCGCCTGGTGCGGGCGCCGGTGGTTGTAGAAGTGGATCCAGTCGCCGATCAGGC
>Ga0233424_10001263_pt1 | contig 23658 bp, 21 predicted proteins | sample Watercolumn_Towu_FD_181011 | JGI IMG/M metagenome (GOLD analysis project Ga0233424, IMG submission 181011) | Freshwater microbial communities from Lake Towuti, South Sulawesi, Indonesia - Watercolumn_Towuti2014_125_MG | ecosystem: Environmental > Aquatic > Freshwater > Lake | place: Indonesia... | reverse complement strand
TAGGGCAGCAAAGACCGATTGAACTGCGACTGAGCGCAAGCGAGTTTCTGGATCGGATTGCGTTATTGGTACCGCCACCGCGCAAGCATCGGCACCGCTACTTTGGGGTACTGGCGCCGAACTCGCCGTGGCGGGAACTGGTGACGGCGCAGGCTGGGCGGAAGCTGGCTGCGGGGCGTAAGCCACCGCGGCACGCGTGGCGGGCCTCGCGGTTATTGCGGTGGTGCATGACTCGCCGCCCGCCGAAGCGCAGGGCAATTTATTGCTGGATGAGTTGCTCGGGGTCGAACTGCTCTACACCCATGATCCCGATCGGGCGGTGGTGGATACTAAAATCAATCAGGTGGCCGATGAGGTGCGGCGGAGTGGTCGTCGGCCCTATGTGATTCCACGTGGTGGGGCTTCGGGTTTGGGCGCGCTTGGATATGTGGAGTGCGCGCGTGAGTTATCGGCGCAATTCCAAGACGCCCATCTTAAGGTGCACGCCATCGTGTTGGCGACCGGCAGTTGTGGTACTCAAGCAGGCCTCGTGGCCGGGGCAAAAATCCTGAATGCGCCCTGGCAAATTCAAGGCATCGCCGTCAGCCGCCCGGTGAGCGAGTGCGTGGAACGGATCGCGCGCATGGCCATAGAGGCCGCGCGCCTGACAGGGCATGAAATCGTGGTACGCCCAGCGGAGGTGGCCGTGCTGGGTGGTTTCATCGGCGCGGGCTACGGCATCCCAACACCCGAGGGCCTGGATGCCATTCGCCTCGTCGCCCACATGGAGGGAGTCTTCCTCGACCCCACGTATACTGGCAAAGCTATGGCCGGATTGATAGCTGAGATTCGGGCGGGTCGATTCGGACAAGACGAAACGATTGTGTTTCTCCACACTGGGGGCGAGCCGGGCCAATTCGCTCACCCGGAAATCGCCCACCTGCCTCGCGGATGACGCTCACACATCCTGAACATCTTTCAATTTAGACTGTTCGGGTAAGTGACAGGTAATTCCCATCTCTTATACTGGTAAGTGCGCAGGCTATAAACCCATGCTTGAAATCAAACGTAAGCGCATATTCGACAACCACAGCCACATTGGCCCGGTAGCGGGTGCGGCCTATTATGGCCTACCCCAACCCGTAAAGCCAACCACCGACTACGACACCACCGAGCAATACCTCAACGGGATGCGCGAAAATCATGTGGATCGCGCGTTGGTGATGTCCAACTACGGCTATCCAGATTCAGCGCAACCCTTCACGCTCAACCCTCTGGTCGCCGAAAGCGCCGCCAAGAATGATGGTCTGCTCGGCGCGATTTGGGTCTCGGCCTTGCCCAAGGACAAAGACCGCACAGCGGAGGCCCTCAAGTTAGTGGGGTCAAAAGGCCTCGTGGCGCTCAAGACCACCTGTCTGCTGGGCGGCACATTCAACCCGGAGCAATGGGATGCCGATGCCACCGTATTATGGGAAACGATTCTGAAGACCGCCGCCGACCAGGAAATACCCTTGCATCTTCACACTAGCCCGGGGGGCGGCTCGGATATTGATAACGCCTTTGCGATGGTGCGCAAATTTGGCAAGCAGGTGAAGATTCATCTGGTGCACATGGGCGGCGGCGTGAGCGGCCATATTAAGTTTGTCCCGCGCTTCTTTGAATTACTGGAAGAGGGCTATCAGATTTATACCGACTCGTCCTGGGCCGTCGGCTTCGGGTCCACCTGGTTGCTCAAAGAGATTGAAGCGCGGGGCGTGGGCGGTGACCGCTTCCTGTTTGGCTCCGACATCCCGTGGAGTGATTTTGCCTCTGAGTATTGGAAGATTGAAGGCGCGCCGATCTCGGATGAGTTGAAAGAAAATATATTTTGGAATAACGCCGAACGGCTGTATAATAAGTTCTGGTAGACCCGGGTTACGTGCATAGCGGGTCGGCGGGAGAAACGACGACTCGTTGAGCAAATTTTTATCCACCCGTTTCACTTTCACTAAGGAGGATCACACATGGCTATGGTTTCTGTCCCCAAACCCCAGGCGGGCGACCGACTGGTGAACCTTGACGAGAAGATTTTTCCCGATCACAAGGCTCAACCGGGCCAGCGCGCCCTGGTGATGATGCACACCGTGCCGTTTGAAGGCTCGGTGGGTCTGGTGAACATGCTCACCACCACCCGCATCAATCGCAAAGGCTTCGACACCAGTTTTGGTTTATATGGCCCCGGCGTGCTGATGGCGGCGGCTGGGCGCGGCTTCCCGGATGTCGGCGCGGAAGGCTTCCCCGGCAACCTCGCTATCAACCGCCAATTGACGACCATGATGGGCGAAGGCGTGAAAGTCTATGCCTGCCGCTTCGCCATGGTCGGCCTGTACGGCATGCGCGAAAGCGATTTGATGGAGGGCATCAAACCCTTCCACCCACTCGACGTGCTGGACATCACCATTGATCATTGGAAGTCTGGCGCGCTGATTCTGAGCACTTGGACGCTGTAATTTATCTCACTCAGTCGCCCATTGCCTTGCTCCAGCGTGGCATGGGCGACTGACTTTTTCTAACGAAGGATCGCCATGCAATCCGTCATTATTGAGCTTCAAAGTCTCGGCGCACGGATTGATGTGCCGGTGGAAAATCGTGGACGCCGAGGTGGGGCCGGGCCGTCTGACGATAAGGCGTTTATGCTGGCGGGCGTCGCCGCGATGGTGCCGACCCTCGGCGCTTTCTCCCAGAACTCGCCCTTCGCAGTTGTAGACGACGGGCAGGGTGGCTACGCCCTCACTCGGGACGATATGATCCTGATGCCGGTGGAATTTGCCCCCACCCCCAAGTTCTATAGCCTGAAAACCAAAGACGGCATCCCCTACTCCAAATTGGCGGTGCTCCATGGCCGGGATGTGCTGGCGACGACGGTTTCGCAACGGTGTGTGCGCTGGCGTAACGAGGGCGAACGGTGCCACTTCTGCGCCATTGAGCGGTCGTTGGAGAGCGGCGCGACGACGGGCCTGAAGACTCCCGAGCAATTGGCCAAAGTGGCCGAAGCCGCCGTGCGGCTGGATGGCATCCGCCATATGGTGATGACGACCGGCACAATTAACTACACCGATATGGGCGTGAAGTATTTGGCCAAGTGCGTCACCGCCATTAAACGCGTGGCCGATATTGCGATTCAGGTGCAATTTGAGCCGCCGCAAAACCTGGAAGACATGTGGCTATTGAAAGACGCAGGCGTGGACACCGTGGGCATTCACCTGGAAAGTTTCAACCAGGCCACCCGCGAACGCATCTCGCCCGGCAAAGCCACCATCAGCCTCGAGCGTTACTTTGAAGCCTTCCGGCGCGCGGTGGAAATTTTTGGCCGCAATCAAGTCTCCAGCTACATCATCGCCGGTTTTGGTGATGACGCCGAGACCATCGTTGAAGGCGCGCGGCAAATGGCCGAGATCGGCGTCTATCCGTTTGTGGTGCCGTTGCGCCCCATCATCGGCACCCTGTTGCAGGATGCCGCCACGCCCGACCCGGCTTTCATGCAACCGATTTACAAACGCATCGCTGCCAACAACGCGAAGTACGGCCTCAGTTACCGCAACAGCAAAGCGGGTTGTACGCGGTGCGGCGCGTGCTCTGGCGTGATTGCGTACGAGTGATCGCCCCTCTGATCGGCTCGAAGCCAACGGCACACTGTTCAAAATTGCGGAAACCGCGGCGGAGAAACAGGGCCACTTTGCCATCCGCCACGCCGTGTTTGTGGAAGAGCAGAAGCTCTTTGACCAGACCGATGTGGATGAGATTGATGAGCACGCCCTGCCGCTGGTGGCGGTGGACCGCCTCACCGGTGAAGTGACTGGAGCCGTGCGGGTGTATTGTGACCACGACGATGTGTGGTACGGCGCGCGGCTGGCGGTGGCATCTGCGCACCGGCAAAGCGCCGCCTCCATTGGCGCAAATTTGTGTCGGTTGGCCGAGCAAGTTGTGGCCACGCGTGGCTGTAACACTTTTCTGGCCCGGGTGCAGGCGCAAAACGTCGTTTTCTTCCGACGCTTGCGCTGGACGCCATTGGGTGAGTTGTTTGACTACCACGGACAGCCCCACCAATTAATGCAGGCCTCGCTAGCCTGCAAGGCCCAACTTTTGGCGGAGGCCCAAACGCACCCATGACGGCGGACGCATGTTGACGGCGCCCGTTCTGGACATCGTTTCGAAATTGCGGGCCGCGCCCGCCTGGCAACGCAAACACGAAGTCGAACTACTGGCTCAACCCGATACCCCGCCGGTGGTGGATGGCCGGCCGGTGTTTAACGGCGATGACACTGCCGCTATTGAGACCGAGTCGGGCACCTTGCTATTCGCCGCCGAGGTCATCTATCCACCCTTAGTCGAGGCCGACCCATATCAAGCAGGCCGCGCGGCGGTGCTGGCCAATGTCAACGATGTGTACGCGATGGGTGGTTGCCCACTCGCGTTGGTGAACACGATCCTGGCCCGTGACACCCAAGTGGCCGGCGAAATTTTGCGTGGCTTGCGCGATGGCTGTCGGCGTTATGGGGTCGCCCTCGTCGGCGGACATCTGACGGCCACCGGCCCGGTCAACTCGGTTTCGGCCAGCATCCTGGGCCGGGCCAAAAAAGTCTTGAGCAGTTTCAATGCCCAGCCCGGCGATGTGATTTTGCATGTCATCAATCTGCGCGGACAACTTCATCCGCGTTTTGCTTTTTGGGATTGCTCATCGCATCTGACCGATGAAGAATTGCGAACCGATCTGAAACTACTTCCGCGCCTCGCCGAGCGCGGCTGGTGCGATTGTGCCCGTGACATCAGCATGGCGGGGGTGCTTGGCTCGGTGTTGATGGTGGCCGAACTTTCCGGCGTTTGCGCTGAGATTGATCTAAACGCCCTGCCTGCGCCCGAGGCCGCGCGCGAGCGCTACTTCGATTGGCTGATGGCCTTTCCAAGTTACGGCTTCATCTTATGCGTGCGCCCAGTCCATGCCGAGGTGGTTCAGGCTCAATTCGCTGAGCGCAACATTGGTTGTAGGCCCATTGGCGTTGTCACCGATGGGCCGCATGTCATGGTGCGGCGGGGGGCCGAAGCCGCTCTGTTGTGGGATTTCAGCCAAGAGACCTTTATCGGGCTGTCTTCCGTTTCCAAACACGTCATCGAATAAGATAACGAACCCCTATGAATAAAGTCGCCGTCGTCGCCGTTGGGGGCAATGCGCTGATTGTAGATGAGAAGCATCGCACCGTGCCGGATCAATACCTGGCCGCGGCCGAGTGTATGCGCCACATCGCCGAAATGATCCAGACCGGCTGGAAGGTGGTGGTGACGCATGGCAACGGGCCACAGATCGGCTTCATCCTGCGCCGTTCGGAAATTGCGCGCCACGAACTGCACGAAGTCCCGTTGGACTCGTGCGGCGCGGACACCCAGGGCGCGATTGGGTATATGTTCCAACGGGCGCTCCACAACGAGTTCAAGCAACGCGGCCTCAACCGGCAGGCCGTCACGGTCGTCACCCAAGTGCTGGTGGACAAAAATGCCCCGGCGTTTCAGAAGCCAACCAAACCCATCGGCTCTTTCATGTCGGAGGCCGACGCTCAAGTGAAAATAGCTAAAGAGGGCTGGACGATGGTGGAAGATGCCGGGCGGGGCTGGCGGCGTGTGGTGGCTTCACCCAAACCCCAACGCATTATCGAGCGCGATGCTATTCATGCGCTCATTGAAGAAAATTTCGTTGTGATTGCCGTCGGCGGGGGCGGTATCCCCGTGATTGAAAACGAACACGGTGACTTGACGGGAATGGAAGCCGTGATTGACAAAGATTATGGCGGCGCATTAATGGCGAATAGCCTGCCGGCGGAGGTCTTCGTCATCGCCACCGCCGTCGAGAAAGTCGCCATCAACTTCAACAAACCCAATCAGCAATGGCTTGACCGGCTTACGGTGGCCGAGGCGCAACAGTATCTGGCCGAGGGCCATTTTGCTAAAGGCAGTATGGGGCCAAAGATAGAAGCCGCGCTCCAGTTTATCGAGCGCGGCGGCCAAACCGCCATCATCACCAACCCGGAGAACCTCACCCGCGCACTCGCAGGAGAGACCGGCACCCGCATCGAAAGGACACCTTAATCCTATGGCCAAACGCGTTGTCGTCATCGGGGGTGGAAGCGCTGGAACCGGCGCGGCCACCCTCGCCATCCAAACCGACCGCTCGCTCGATGTTACCCTGCTGACCGAGTTCGAGGATATCGCTTATAGTCCGTGCGGCATCCCCTATGTCTTCGGGCGCGAAGTGGCGTCCATGAATAACCTATTCCTGCAGGGCAAAGAGTTTTACGCCGACATGGGCCTCAAGCTCCGCACCGAGGTCGTCGTCGAACGAGTTGATGTTAACCAGCGTGTGGTCCACACCACCACCGGCGAACAATTCCCCTTCGACATCCTCATCCTATGCACGGGCTGGGAATACGAAGTGCCCAATGTGCCTGGGGTGGATTTAGAAGGCGTGGTCTTCATCAAAAACATCCGCCGCGCGATGGAGATTGAGAAGCAATTGGATAACGTCAAGAAGGCGGTGGTGTGGCAAGCTAAGCCGCTGGGCGTGGAATTAATCGAGGCCCTGCCCAAGCGCGGCATCGAGACGCACCTCGTGGATGCCGGTGGCTGGTTGTTGTCCGACTTCGCCGACCCCGACATGATGAAGCCCTTGCAGGATTACCTCGTGGATCACGAGCATGTCAAAATGCACTTCGGCGCCACACTCAATGGCTTCCGCGGCCAGAATGGAAAACTCACGCACACCCTCACCAGCACCGGCGAGATTGAAACCGATATGGCCTTCCTCGTCGCGCCGATGAAACCCGCCACCAAACTGGCCCAGAGCATCGGCGTGAAGACCGGCTCGACGGGCGCCATAGTGGTGGATAACCATATGCGGACGAACGTGCCCAATGTGTTTGCCGCCGGGGCATGTGTCGAAACGATGCACGGCTTGCTCAACATCCCCATCAATTTAATTCAAGGGACGTATGCCTACTCGGAGGGACGCACGGCGGGCACCAATGCGGCGGGCGGCGATGTGTCGTATCAGCCCGTGTATGTGCCCTGGGGCTTGGGTGCAAAAGTACAGGTGGGCGGAGCGCTAATTTCGGAGACGCTGGCCAAAGCCACCGGCACGCCCTACGTGGCCGCCACCGGGCTGGGCATCACTGCCGCGCGTTATCACCCCTCGCACGAGAAGATGATGGTCAAGTTGCTGTGCGACCCACAGACGCATCGCATCCTGGGCGCACAGTTCACCGGCGGCGAGGGCGTGAAGGAACGCGCCGACTTTTTGGCGTTCGCCATCCGCAAAGCCACCACCGTGGAAGAATTGGCGACGATGGAGAATGTGTACTCACCAGCCATTGGCGCGCTCAACGAACCGATTGCCACGTGCGCCAAGAATTTGCTTAACGCGCTCAAGCAACAAAGGAAGTAGCGATGCCGATCACCACCAAGCACCCCGCCCCGCCGACCTTCATGCAGAAGTTTCGCATGATTACGGAAGCCTATCTAACGCAAGTTGCCCAACGCGAGATGCTGCAAAAATATCCCGGCAGTGGCCGGCTGCCCGCGCCCCAAAAGGGTTTCATTTATACGGTGTTGCCCTTCATCTTTTTGCCCGGCTACAAACTCACGCCCTGGCCCATCAAGAAACGTTTGCTCGCGCTCTTCTTCGTTCATCCCGAACAAAACTGGCCCGCCCGCCCCTGGGAGAAAACCAAAGGTGAGTGAAAAAAACCCGCGCCGCCGCGTTGTGGTGCGGTGGCTGGGCGAGTATCGCACCGATATGCAAGTGCGTGGTCGTCATCACCTTCAGGGCGACGAGACACCCGAATACGGCGGCCACGATACCGGCCCTATGCCGACCGAGTTATTGCTGGCCGCCGTTGGTTCGTGCATGTGTTTAGCTGTGGCGCACGTCGCCCGCAAACGGCGCATCACCCACACACAGGTCGAAGTGGAGGTGGGCGCAGAAAAAGACATGCAGGCCTTTCGCTTCAACGACATCTACGTCAAAATTAAAGCGGACCTGCCGCCCGAGACCCTCACCCCGCTCGTCGAGCAAGCCAGTCACTATTGCTTTGTCAGCAACACCATCCGGCAGGGGTGCAACATTCACTACACCTCCGAAACCATCGCCGGTACAACAGTTCAATCCTAATATGGCCGCGCCCACGTTATTCCAAAATCCGCTGGCCGTCATCACCGCCGGCCTCGGCGGCTTCACGGAGGCCCTGCAACACCAGAACGTGCCCGTCGTTGCGCTGGATTGGCGGCCTCCGGCGGATGGCCATGAAGCCCTGGCCGCCATTCTCACAGCGGTCTACGCCGACCCCGCGCTCCTTGAGAAAATTGAAGCCGCCAATCGCGAAGTCCTGCGCCGCATTACCGACACGACGCCGCAGATTGTGGATGTGCTTCCCGCGCGCGAGGCGCTCGGCCTCGAAGGTCAGATCATCACCCACGCCGGCCCGCCCATTGAATGGGAGTGGATGTGTGGCCCGCAGAAGCGTGCGGTAATGGGCGCGATTCAATTTGAGGGCTGGGCGGCGAGCAACGCCGAAGCTGCCGCGCTCGTTCAAAACGGCGCAGTGCGGCTCGCGCCCAATCACGCGCACCGCGCCGTTGGACCGATGACGGGCATCATCTCGCCTTCGATGCCGGTGCTGGCGGCCCGCAACGCGACGTTTGGCCATTACGGCTACTCCACTTTTAACGAGGGGCGGGGCAACACCCTCTGGTTTGGACTGTTCGATGACGGCGCGCTCCAACGTTTGCAATGGATCCGCGACATCCTGGCCCCAGCCGTGAAAGCCGCGTTGAGTCAGCATGGCCCGCTCAACGTCTTTGATATCATCGCGCAAGGCTTGCAGATGGGGGATGAGGGTCATGCGCGCAGTGCCGCCAGCACCGCGCTACTCGTCAAACGGTTGACGGCCCCCATGCTGGAGGCCGGTGTCTCGCCCGTCGCTGTGGCCGAGTTTGTGCGCTTCGCCGATGGCAACAATCACTTCTTCCTTACTTGGACGATGGCGGCAGTAAAATGCGTGATGGATGCCGCGCACGGCGTGCCCTATAGCACCGTCGTCACCGCCATGTCGCGCAATGGGGTAGATTTCATGTTGCGGGTGAGCGGCCTGGGGAATGAGTGGCTGGTCGCGCCAGTGGCACCGATGGATGAGGCCGTGTATTACACCGGCTTCAGCGTGGCCGAGGCGGCGGGCGATATTGGCGACAGCGCCATCATCGAGACCTGTGGCTTAGGCGGGATGGCGATGGCGGGCGCGCCGACCATCGCGGCTTTTGTTGGCGGCACATTGGCCGATGAGGTGGCGGCGGTGGATTCGCTCACGGACATCACCGTGGGCCGTCATCCCAAATTCAGCCTGCCGCCGATGGATGGGCAAAACACCCCGCTAGGCGTGGAGGTGTTACGCGCGGTGGAGACGCGCATCGTGCCGTTCATCACCACCGGCGTCTTGCATGAGACCAGCCCGACCATTGGACAAATCGGCACCGGCGTGGCGCGCGTGCCGGCCAGCCTGTTCGATTCGGCCCTCATCGCGCTGGCGCATACCTGGGGCCTCGCCACCGCCCTGCCCCGCCCCACCAACACCGTGCGCGTCGAACCGCCATGAATCAGCGCGAACTCAAAGCCTATATCGCCGAGCTACGCAAAATTGAAGATGACTATTATCGCGAAGTGCTCGGCGACGCGGAGTTATACATCGTCGGCATCCGGCTGGTGCGCGCCATCGCCGACACCCTGCGATCACTGACCACCGTCCAAAGGCTCATCACGCGTTTCAAGCGCACCGGCTCCGATTACGTCGGCCCCATTGCCGAAACGCTCAACACGCCGCGGGCGCTATTTATCAACTATCAAAAGGCGTTAGGCGCGGCCTTCTATCTGCGCATGCAAGAGCTAGAGGAAGATCAGGCCCGGAGCGCGTGGTTGCAACGCGTGACCGAGGCCAGCGGGCACGCTGCCGGATGGATTGTGGTCTATGACCTCGAACAGCAACGTTATGGCCGCAAGTTCGCGCACCGGCTGGAGATGCATGTACCGGAAGGGTTGAGCATCCGCACCTGGAGCGATTTAGATTGGGAGAAGGGCCTGATCTACATCGTGGAACCGTTACTGCTCGACCCATTGACGGGCAAGCCGCGTCACGACGCCAAGCTCACCGAAACCAGCCAGGAATTTACCACGCCCGCCGAGATGCGGGCGGCGGCGCAGGCGCTCAAAACAAAACTTTCAACGTATACAGAAAAGACCTATGGTGGTTCAGACTCTCCTCAAGTCCAGTCTTTATCAAGACTCGGTCAAACTGATGCGGCTGTCACAAACCCTGTCCGGCCTAAACGGCGTGCGGCAAGCGTTCGTGGCCATGGGAACCGACGCCAACAAACGCCTGCTGGCCGAAGCCAACCTGCTGACCGACGACGCCAACCGCGCGGGCGCTAACGACCTCGTCATCGTCGTCGAAGCCGAGAGCGCGGAAGTGGCCGAGGCGGCTGTGGCCTCGGCCGAGAAATTGCTGGTGTCCGCCGCGCTCCCAACCAGTGGTGTGGCCTCGGCCCCCCTACCGCGTACATTGGCGCGCGCCCTTCGCCAGCAGACCGACTCTACTTTGGTGTTGATTTCCGTGCCGGGCGCGTATGCCGCCCTCGAAGCGGCCAAAGCTCTGCACGCCAACCAACATGTCTTTCTCTTCAGTGACAACGTTTCCATTGAAGAAGAACTGGCGCTAAAAAAATTGGCGGTCGCTAAAGGCTTGCTGATGATGGGTCCCGGCTGTGGCACGGCCATCATCAATGGTGTGGCGCTGGCCTTTGCCAATGTGCTCAAACGCGGGCCGGTGGGCATCGTGGGGGCCTCGGGCACCGGCTTGCAGGAACTCTCCACCCTCATTGATCGCGGCGGCGTCGGTATCTCGCAAGCCATTGGCGTGGGCGGGCGTGACCTGTCCGAGCAGATCGGCGGGCTGATGATGATGCAGGGCCTTGCCATATTGGCCGCCGATCCGACCACCGAGATCATTGCCATCATCTCCAAACCACCGCATCCTTCGGTTCTGCCCAAAGTATTGGCGGCGGCGCGCGCCAGCGGCAAGCCCATCGTCGTCAACTTTCTGGGCCGCAAAGAAAGCGGCGCACGCGATGGCCTTCACTTCACGCACACCATCGAAGACACCGCCGAGCAGGTGTTGCAAGTGGCGCGCGGCGCAGGCGCGCGAACCTTCCCCCTCACCGACGCGGAGTTCACACGGCTGGTTGAGGGCGAGCGGACCAAGCTCAAACCAAGCCAGCGTTTTGTGCGCGGGCTATATTCGGGCGGGAGCCTGTGTGATGAGGCGATGGATTTATTAATCGAGAAATTCGGCGGCGTGTATAGCAACATTGCTTTTGCGCCCGAGTGGGCGCTAAAAGACTCGGGGCGGAGCCAAGGGCACTGTTGTGTGGATCTAGGCGAGGAAGAATTTACGCGCGGACGCCCGCACCCGATGATTGACCCGCGTCTGCGGCAGGAGCGCCTCGGGCGCGAAGCCGATGATCCTGAGGTAGCTGTAGTTTTGATGGATGTCGTCATCGGCTACGGTTCGCACGATGACCCAGCGGGCGAATTGGCCGACACCATCCGCGTGGCCAAAGCCAAAGCCGAGGCGGCGGGCCGTTATCTCTCCGTCGTCGCGCATGTGTGCGGCACGGCGCAAGACCCGCAGGATCTCGACGCACAGGAACGCAAACTGCGGGCGGTCGGCGCACTGGTTCTGCCCACCAACGCACAAGCCGCGCGGGTGGCCGCCGCGATTGGGGAGTAAGATAGTTCCTATGCCTATCTACGAATATCAATGCCAAGCCTGCGGCCAACAATCCTCACTGTTATTTGCCAGCCTCTCCAAGATTGAGAAGAAGCCGCACTGCCCACACTGCAACAGCGTGCGGATGAACCGCCTGCTCTCTGCGCCAGCCCGTATTCGCGTCAAGCGCTCGGCTTCGGAAAGGTCCGGCAACTTAAAATCGGTCGAGCCGCGTCAAGCCATAGAACAGGCGGCGCAATCGTATGACGATGCGGGCATTGACCCGGGACGCGGCTTTGAGGAAGTGGCCCAGCGCGTGCGCACCGGTGACTCGCCCGAAGACCTCCAGCAGGCCGTTGCCGAGGCGCGTCAGAAAGAAGGCGTGCCAAATTCAAAAGCCAAGAAAACCAAAAAGAAGCGTACTTCATAACTCTATGGCGACTCAACGTCCCTTGCGGATTGCCCTCTTCACATACTCCACCAAGCCGCGCGGCGGCGTGGTGCATACCCTGGCGCTGGCCGAACAGCTGGCCGCGCGCGGACATGCGGTGAATATCTTCGCCCTCGGCAAAGACCAGGCCGGCTTCTTTCGACCACTGGCCGTGCCGCATACCATCATCCCCTATGTGCAAGCCCCGGACGACCTGCCGCTGGATGACAAAATTCTAGATTACATCCAGACGTATTATGCGCACCTCAGCCGGGCCGAAGCGGAGCAGTTTGATATTTATCACGCGCAGGATTGCGTCTCGGCCAACGCATTGTGGCGCTTGCGAGAGGCGGGCAAATTGCCGTGGTTTATCCGCACCATCCATCACATCGACGACTTTGTGACGCCGACATTGATTCAATGTCAAAACGACTCGTTTGTGCGGCCTGAGCATTGCTTCACCGTCAGCGATTATTGGCAACAGCGTCTGCGCGCGGAAGTCGGCGTAGCCTGCGCCATCATCTACAACGGGGTGGACCTCACGCGCTATGGCCCGCCGCCGACCGGGGCTCGCGCGGCAGCCCGCCAGCGCTTCGGCCTAAGTGATGAGGTGGTCTTTCTCAATATCGGCGGCATCGAGCCGCGCAAGAACACGCTTGGCATCCTCAACGCTTTTGAGCGCGTGCATCAGCGGTTCCAGCAGGCGGGCCGCCGGAGTGTGCTGTGGCTGGCCGGGGGCGAGACCTTGCTCGATTACACGCCCTATCGCACCGAGTTCTTTGACCGACTGGCCCGCTCATCCTTGCAACAAGGCGTGGATGCTCGGCTGTTGGGCACTGTGCCCGATGCTGACATTCCTGCGCTTTATCACGCCGCAGATGTGCTGGCCTTTCCATCCGTCAAAGAGGGCTGGGGCCTGGTGGTGTTGGAGGCTCTGGCCTCCGGCCTGCCCGTGTTGGCCTCCGACCTGCCCACCTTTCGCGAGTATCTGCGCGATGGCGACAATGCTCTGCTCGTGAATCCCACGGATGAGGAGGCCCTGACCGAGAGCTTATACCGGCTGGCAACCGACGACCGCTTGCGTGACACGCTTGTGCAAGGCGGCTTTCCCATTGTCAAAAAATATAGTTGGCAGAACACGGCCTTAGCACACGAGCACTACTATCAAGAATGGCTGAATCAACATGCCGACTCTCGCTGAACCGCTTCCGACCAACTTTGTGCCACTGCCCTATCGGCAGGTGAGCGTGCAACCATACGACGGGGTGATGACCGAGGCTGCCCTCCACCGGCATTTGCACCAACGCGAGGCGTACCGTCGCACGCGCTTCATCATCCTGCACGGCCCCGAGGGGTGCGCCATCGTGCAAGTGGAGCGCGCCGAAGACGAGCCGCTCTTCAGCCCCATCACCGCGGTGCGCGTTCTGGCCTGGCCGCCGCACTGCCACTGGGTCGAGGAGGCGACGATTGATACGGCCAACCCCAGCGCCCTGGCCGCCAAAGCGCGTGCGCTCAATCTCGCGCCCGACTCCACGCTCGTGGTGCGTGGATTGGATAGTCACGTCAACTTTATCTATCACCCCGCGCCCATTGGCATCCGAGTGGTGGATGTGATTCCGCCTGATTCAACCAAACTGGTGCGGATGGCGCAACAAGTTCTCAGTTACGCGGAGTTGCCGGCCATTGAATTACAGCCGGAGCTGATTGATCTGCATACCCTCGCGGACGAAGCGCCACAGGCCGAGGCGTATCTCGTGCCCTGCCGCGCCGCCGGTTTAGCGTTGAACGCCCCGACCTATTTTCTGGATGAGCGCCCAGAGCGCCGCGCCTGGACGATGCTGGCGTGCGAACGCAGTTGCCAGATCCATCGCCATTTTTACGGCGAGGCCGATGCGCCCCGCGTGGATTTCTGTCCGCGCAACCGGGTTCAACCGGACGGCCGCCTCACGCTCACAAAATGTTGCCTGCTCGAATTCGACATCGAAGTGAACGACCGGCTCGTCATTGTTCCCTGGGGTGCTTCGCTCAAGCAGGTGGAAGCCGCTCTGCAGGCGTTAGTACAAGTAGCGCCCGCCACGACCACCGAAGCGGCGGAGGGATGTTGAGGCCCAACCAGACGAAAGCGTGACGATGACCAACCCAATCAATCACCGCCTCGATAGCGCCGCCGATATTTACCTCAACGCCTGGGGCGACTTATTGACCGATCTCGCGCCGATGCGTGAGCATGTTAAGCCCCGCCCACGCGGGCTGACCATGGCCCTCGACCGCTGTCAAGGGCTAACCGAACTCGCCGATCTGCTGACCATGGTCGGTCACTCCGTTGACCATGTGAAACTGAGCTTCGGCACCTCCGCCCTGCTCAGCGCCGGTTTTGTGCAACGCAAGACCGAGTTACTGCGCTCGCATCAGATTGACGCCTACCCCGGCGGCACGCTGGCCGAAATCATGCTGGCTCAACACGTCTTTCCCGAATATGTACAGCGCGCCAAAGCCCTCGGCTTCACCGCGGTCGAAATCTCCGATGGCACGCTGGACCTTCCGCCCGCCGTGCGGCAGGAGGCGATTCAACGCGCGCTGGAGGTTGGGCTAAAAGTCATTACCGAGGTCGGCAAGAAAGACTCGCGGGTCGAGGTGCCCATCACCGCTATGTGCGAGCAGATAGCCGTTGACCTACAAGCGGGGGCCTCGCTTGTCATCATCGAAGCGCGCGAGTCCGGCACCAACATTGGCATTTATGATGGCGCGGGCGCGATCCGCGCTGAACGGTTGGCGGAGATGGAGGTGCACCTGCGCGGATACGAGGATCGCATCATGTGGGAAGCGCCCTTGCCTCGGCAACAGACGGCCCTCATCACCCATTTCGGCCCGAACGTTAACCTGGGCAATGTCCGGCCAACGGACGTGTTGGGGTTAGAAGCCCTGCGGCGCGGGTTACGCTTTGACACCCTGCACCACCTAGCGCCCGATCTCCACATTGATGGCGACGGGCCGGGCGATTGAGCGTGGGATTGGTATGAGCGTTGACCAGAGCGCCCTCGGCGTCGGGAACCGATTGCGCGAGCCACCCTCGCCCGCTCTGGTGCAAACCGCCTTCGCACAGGAAGCGGCCTATGGCCCGTGGTTGCATCAGGGCATGAACCTGGCCGACCTCGCGCACATCGTCATGCTCGTTGAGCAGACGATTATTCCATCGGCAGAGGGTGGCGCTCTGCTACGGGCTTTACTGACGCTTTACGAAACCCCCGCCGCGCAGATGGTGTTCGACCCCTCACTAGGCGATCCATACTCCAATCGCGAACATCATTTGCGAAACCAATGCGGCGAGGCGGTGGGCTGGCTCTCGGCGGGCCGGGCGCGGCGCGAATCTTCCACCGTAGGGTTCACGCTCACCATCCGCGGTCAATTGCTCGAAGCCTCGGCGGCGGCTCTCGAAGTGCTACGCGCGCTCATGGCCCAGGCCGAGCGGCATCTCACCACCCTGCTCCCCGATTACACGTATCAGCAAATCGCCCAACCCACATCGCACGCGCACTATTTGCTCACTTTTGCCGCGCCCCTCATCCGTGACCTGGAGCGTTTGCGATTAGTCTTTGAGCATGTGGATGAATGCCCCGCCGGAATCGGTAGCACCAACGGCTCCGGCTTGCCCCTCGACCGCCAGCGTGTCGCGCAACTGTTGGGTTTCACGCGCCTGGCCGAGCATACACGCGACGCGATGTGGCGGCCTGATGTCCCCATCGAAGTGATGGGAGCGATGAGCGCGCTCTGGGCCAACGCCGACCGGCTGGCCGAGGATTTGCTGTTATGGGCTACGGCGGAGTTTGGCTTTATAGAAGTCGCCGACCGGCATGCTCGCATCAGCGTCATCATGCCCAACAAAAAAAATCCCTATAGCCTAGCCTACGTGCGCGGCGCGGCGCGTGAAGTGCTGGGCCAGTTCGTCAGCGTCGCCGCCGGGCAAATGACCCCTTCCGCGCAAGGGGATAATCGCTTATTTGCCTACAGCCTTGTACCGCACGCTGTGCACACCTCCCTCAACGCCTGGCGCTTGCTGGCAGAGGTCATTGGCGGCCTGACGGTGAACGTTGAACGAATGGCCGAGCGCGCCGACGAGGATTTTAGCGGCGCGACCGATTTGGCCGAAGTGGTGATGATGCACGCGGGCCTCACGGCGCAGAGGGCGAATCACATGGTAGCCCGGGCGGTGCGGCTGGCCGAGGACACCGGACGCCGATTGGACGCCGCGTTGCTTGACGAAGCCGCTCAAGCAGTGATGGAGCGCCCGCTGTTGTTGGATGACGCGAGCATTGAACGCGCCCTCGACGCGCGCGCCATCGTCGCCGCGCGCGTCGGGCCGGGCGGGGCCGCGCCGCAACCGGTACAGGCGATGCTCGCCTACTTCCAGCGAGCGGCGAATGAACACGACCAGTGGCTGACGGCTCATCAGCTACGCATTGAAAAGGCCGAACAGTCGTTGATTCAAACAGCGAGAACGCTATGCCCACCCATCTCATAGACTCGCCCATTTACGGGAACGCCTGGCACACCGCTGAGATGCGGGCTATTTTTGACGATGAGCCGCGTTTGCAAAGTTGGCTCGACCTCATCGCCACGCTGGCCGAGGCGCAGGCCGAACTGGGCTTCATCCCCCAAGCCGCCGCGCCAGAAATCAGGCGCGTCTGCCATCTGGCATTGCTGGATTTGGCGGCGGTGCAACGCGGTTACGCCGAGACCGGGCATTCCATGCTTGGCCTCATCCGCGAATTAAAAAAACTTTGCCGGGGCGACGCGGGCGAATGGGTGTATTTTGGGGCGACGGTGCAAGACATCACCGACACGCACACCGCTCTTGCGCTCAGGCAAGTGTGGGGCATCGTGTTTCGGGACGTGCGGCAGATTGAAGCCGATCTACTCCGGCTGGCGCTGGAGCATCGCGACACGCCGATGATTGGGCGCACGCACGGACAGGCCGGTCTGCCCATCACTGCCGGATATAAACTAGCGGTATGGGTCGCCGAAATCCGGCGGCAGCTTGAGCGACTGAAGGACATGTCGCGCCGTTTGGGCGAGGGCCAACTGGCGGGCGGCGTTGGGTCACTCTCGTCTTACGGCGAGCGTGGATTGGAATTACAACGCAACTTCCTGGCGCGTCTGGGTCTGCGCCCTCCAGTAATCTCATGGATCACGGCCCGCGATAGCCTGGTGGAATTTGTCAATTTGTTGGCGCTGATCGCCGCCACCTTCGACAAAATCGGCCATGAGGTCTACAACCTGCAACGGCCCGAAATCGGTGAAATCCATGAGGGGTTTGTGACCGGCACCGTTGGGAGCATCACGATGCCGCACAAACGCAATCCCGAAATCGCCGAACACCTCGGCACATTGGCGCGGTTGATCCGGCATCAGGCTCACGCCCTCGCGGAGAGTCAGGTTCACGAACACGAACGTGATGGGCGCGGATGGAAAGCCGAGTGGGCCCTCCTGGGGCCGGTGTGTGCGATGACGGGCGCGCTCTTGCGTTTAAGTCAGACGATGTGCGCCAATCTGGTGATTGAGCGCGCACGCATGGCGGCCAATCTCGAAGCCACCGGCGGCGCGATCCTCTCCGAGAATGTGATGCTGGCACTGGCGCACCACCTCGGCAAGCAGACGGCGCACGAACTCGTTTATCAAACCGCCCTGGCGGCGATGGCCGCCGGCCAACCCTTCAAGCAAGCGTTGCTGGAACAACCGACCATCACCCAATATCTTTCCGCTTCAACGATTGGTGAGTTGCTTGATTATCGGCGGCACACCGGCGCTTGCCCGCAGTTGGTGGATCAGGTGGCCGCTTCCGTACACTCCGCGCGCCTCACCGATGAGGTCTATCTGACTTAAAGTGTTTGGCGCTTCACCGAAGTATGGCATACTTCGCCTCACCCGCTGGCCGGATTGACCGGGCGAAGTCATGCTGACGCAACAGCCTCCCGCGCTCTTCTTCAACCATACCCATCCCCTACTTAAGGTGTACACCCTGGGTCGCTTTGCCGTTTATCGCGGTGAGCAATTGATGGATGACGCCGATTGGCAACGGCAAAAAGCCAAGAAGATGTTCAAGCTACTGCTGATGGCGCGGCAACGCCAGTTGCCGGGCGAACAAGTGATGGAGGCCTTGTGGCCGGACAAAACTCAGTCGGCCGCGCGCAACAATTTCCACCGCACCTTGTTTGTGTTACGCCGCGCACTGCAACCCACACTGACAGGCGGGAACACTTCGGATTACATCAAATATGATGGGGAACTGCTCCGGCTTCAACCGGACGTGGTGGCCTGGGTGGATATTGAGGCGTTTCAGCAGTTGGTGAGCCGCGCCCGCGAAGCGCGCCATGATCTGGCGCATTATCGCGCGGCCCTGGAGTTATACACCGGCGACTTCATGCCCGATGACGCCTACGACGATTGGGCCACCCATTGGCGCGCCAAATTCCAGCACGTCTACGCCGATGTGCTCCGACAGGTGGTGGCGCTTCACTTCGAGCGCAATGAATCATTGCCCGCCATTGAGGGCCTGGAAGCGTTGCTGCGCATAGAGCCAGACAACGAGGGCACCCTGCGCGATTTGATGCGCTTATATTCGCAAACCGGCCAACGCTATAAAGCCCTGCAACGGTATCAACAGTTGCGCCACTTCCTGCACACCGAATTGGGCCTGGAGCCAGCAACTCAGACCACCGCCGTGTATGAAAGCCTGCTCACGGGCACACCTTCTACTGACAATACCTCAGCGGCTGTTGCCTCACCCACCGATGACGAAGCCCACCGGGTTCCGTTGATTGGCCGGACGCCCGCGGTGGAGACGCTGATTGACCTGCTCAACCGGGCCTGGCGCGGGCAAGGGCAAGCGGTCTTTGTGGTCGGCGAGCAAGGCATCGGTAAGACGCGTTTAGTTGAGGAAGTGTTAACCCATGCCGCGGTGGTGGGCTTCAAGACACTCCGGGGCACGGCGTATGCGATGGAAGGCCGGTGGTTGTATGGCCCGATCGTCGAGGCCCTGCACGGTGGGTTAGATGACGACCTCATCGCTCTGGCCCGTCAGCGTCTGAGCGGTATGTTACCCGACCTCGCCCGTCTATTGCCGGAACTTGGCCCCAGCCTGGCCGAGCATAGCACCGGCCCACTCTCGGATGAAGGCCGACTGGATATCCACTTGGGCGACCCGGAACGCCTGCGTCTGTTCACCGCCATCGCCGGGTTGCTGGCGCTGATAGCCGAGGCCCAGCCGTTGGTTGTCTTTCTCGATAATCTCCATGCGGCGGGCGAGGCCAGCCTACAGCTCTTACACTATCTGGTGCGTAACGCCGCCCGCCACCGGCTGTTGTTGATTTGCGCAGTAGACGAGGCGCGCCTCGTGCGCGGAGAACGCATCACACAATTTATTGGCGAGTTGCAGATTCAACAGTTGGCGCACCGTCTCAACCTGAGTGAATTCACCGCACCGGATGTGGCTGAGTATTGCGCCAATACCCTTGAGGTGAGCCTGACGCATCCGGGCCTGGCCGCTATTGCCGAAGCCGTTCACCGCTTCACCGAAGGCCATCCACTCTTTGTCCGCGAGTTACTGCATTCCATGCAGTTGACGGGCGTCATTGAACGGGCGGGTGATAATGTGCGCCTGCTCAGCCATGCCGCCCTCACCGTGCCGCGCACCATCCACGAAATGCTAGGCTTGCGGCTGAGTCACCTGAGCCATGAGGTCTATCGCGCGCTGGGCGTCGCCGCCGTCATCGGCCCCGAATTTAGCCCACAACTGTTGGAGGCTGTTTTGGAGTGGCCGCGCGCCAAAGTGCTGGATGCGGTGGAAGAAATGCTGGCGGGCGCATACATTGAGGCGACCGAGGCCGGATATCGGTTTCATCACGAGATGGCGCGGCAGGTGGTGTATGGCGATATGTCGCCGCCGCGCCGCGCCTGGCTCCATCAAAAGGTGGCCGAAGCCATTCAACAGTCCACGCCTCCGGCGCAATTGAATGCGCGCGCGGCCAGCCTGGCCCATCACTATGAGCGCGCGGGCATCATTGCCACAGCGGTGGAGTATCTGATACGCGCGGGCGATTGGGCGCGGCGGGCGCACGCCTTGCGCGAGTCAGTCGGCCTGTACACACGCGCCATTGCGCTTCTCCGCCCACCCCCAACGCCGGAAACAGGGAGCCAACTTGGTCAACTCCTTGAGCGCCGTTCGCAAACAAATTTGGGCCTGTCCGAATTCGACGCGGCCATTCAAGATCTAGAAGAATTGGTCAATCTCTATCACGCCGAAGGGCAAGTGCGCCGCGCCGGCGAAGCGCTATACCAGATTGGCTTTGCCCATTACTGGGCCCATCGCTTATTGAAAGCCTCGATGTTCCTCGACCAGGCCCTCGACATCGCCGAGCGGCTGGATCATAGCGCGTTGAGGAGTCGGGTATTGCATCTGCACGATATTTTGAGTTCAACGCAGGGGAGTGTGGAAAATATCGCGGTCTTGCCAACGCCCGCCGATCCGGGTGAAGCCACACCCCTGCAAGCGGCGGAATACTGGGGGTATGCCATGTTGGCGCATCTGCGCTACGACTTCGCGGAAGCCCAGCGCCACGCCGAGGTGTGTGTGCGCGTGGGTGAGAGTCTGTCACAGCCCTTTCTGGCCCTGGGTGGTTATTTCATCCTCGGCATGTCACAAGCCAGCCTCGGCCACTATCAAGCCTCCGTCAACTCGCTCCAACTGGCCCTCCAACTTTCGCAGGTGGCGGGCGAACGATTTTGGCGCGCCCGACTGCTCAATACGATTGGTTGGGTGTACTCGGAGTTGTATAGCCTGGAGCGCGCGATTGAGTATGATCTTGCCAGCCTCGAACTGGCGCAGGCGGGTTCGCTCCGGCTTACCGAAGCGGAGGGGAATGCGTTGGCCAATCTCGCCACCGATTACTATCTCTTGGGGCAATATGAAGCGGCCAACGATTATCTGGCGCATGGCCTGGCCCTCACGGCCAACGAACCATTTATGCGTTGGCGGTATGCGACCCGGATGCTGGTGCTGAAAGGGTATCTGTCGTTGGTGGATGGCAATGTAGCCGAGGCGCAGGCGGCGATGGACAGGGCGCTGGAACTTGCCCGAAGCACGAAGTCACGCAAAAACATCGCCCGCTCGTGTCTCCTGCGCGGCTATATCCATGCCCACCTGGGCCAGACGGAAGCGGCGCGGGCGGCGATGAATCATGCGCTGGCCGTGGTGCAACGCTTGAAGGCGCCCGGCTTGATGTGGCCCTGCCATGTGCACTTGGCCGATTTGGAACGCGGGGCGGGCCAGATCGAAGCCAGCCAAGCACACTACGCCGCCGCCGCCGCTCTTATTCGCCCGATCGCCGATCAACTGACGGATAATGGGCTACGGCAAAGTTTTCTAAACGCCGAACCCGTGCAGAGAGTTTTCACCCAATTGAATGAGGCCCATAGTTAATCCGATGCCCCTCTATGAGTATATCTGCCCCAAGTGCAACGCGCAGGCCAGTGTGTTGCATCGCCAAATTGAACGCGGCCAGAAAGCGAAACATGTCTGCGAGAGTTGTGGGCACAAGCCGATGCGACGGTTGTTCTCAACGTTTGCTTTTCGGCCCAGCGGCACAGCAACGAAATCTCAGGTTGACAAGCCCGCCCAAGCGACAACCCCAAAAACCTCGCAAGCCTTAGCGCAGACCATGCGCCAAGCCGCACGGTGCCGGGATATGGGCGCCGAGTTCAACGAAGTTGTCGGGCGCCTTGAGAAAGGCGAGAGCGCCCCCTCGGTTGAGACCTCACTCCGCAAACGCAAGCGGCAGAAGGCGGGGCCGCACTAGCGCAGTTTCCGTGTCGGATTTACGAAATACGCCTTACGGTGTTTTGTAGCGAATTTCGAAAATCAATGCGCTTTGGTCTCGCTCTGCGCCAGCACCACCGCCAACAAGATGGCACCCATGCCCAACCATTGGATATTGGCAAATGGCCGATGAAGCAATGTGATGGCCATCAAGGTCGTGAGCGCCGGTTCAAGTGACGCAATTAGGCTAGCGACGCTGGCTTGTAAATAACGCAGGCTGAGAGTGTACAGGCCAAATCCCAAAATGGTAGGCCCCAACGCCAACACCGTCAGAATCAGCCAGCCATCCCATCGTCCGCCCATGCTTAAGGCCGTCTGCGGAGACTGAGTCAACATTAGCCCCGCCGCCGCAAATAAAAACCCATAAGCCGTCACCGTCCACGGACTGGCAAAACGTTTGGCGCTCTACTTGCCCGCGAGGCTAAAGACGGCGAACGCGGCTCCCGTCCCCAGACCCACCAGAATCCCAATCCAGTTCACTTGCCAAACTTCGGGGCGGTGCGCTTCAACCACCAAGACACAGCCGACGAGGCTAATGACGAGAGCAAGACAAGGTTTGATTATCTTTATTCCTTATGGCGACAATTTAGACCCAACAAGACCAAAGGAACTTTATGACAACACTTATAATTTTTTAAGTTCATGCGGGATACAGACAGTATAAATCGTTTAGTGGTCGGTGTCTTGAGTGATCGTGTTGCTGCCCATGCCGCACATGTTCCAGAACAACTTCGGTTGGAGGGAGTCAGAAGTAACAACTGGGTGGACGATGCCTTTCCAAACTACCACCACCTCCAATCGGTAATATTATGAGCAGCCCTGCTGGTGTGCCGGGGCCAAGCTTAGGCAGTAACTGCAAGCGGAAGCGGGCTGCGGTGTATGTACGCCGGCGGCCGGAACGGAGTGCGGCGTATCAAGTGGTGCGTGAGAATTTGGAGACGTGGCTGGCGGAGCGGCGCGCGGGAAGGCTGGTTGCAGGCGCAAATTGGGTGATAGATCCGGTGCCGGGATACGTGGAGCGCGACCTGCGCAAGTTTTTAGAGTGCGGCATTCTGGCGCACGGCTTTGCGCGGGCGCGGTGTGAGCAGTGCGGCCAGGACTTTTTGGTAGCGTATTCGTGCAAGGGAGGCGGGATGTGCCCGGGCTGCAACACACGGCGCATGGTGGAGACGGCGGCGCATATGGTGGAGCATGTATTTCCAGCAGAGGCCGTACGGCAGTGGGTGGTGGTATTTCCGAAGCGCGTGCGCTACTTTTTAGGCCGTGATGCAGACTGTTTGAAGCGGGTGGCGGGGATCGCGATGCGCGAAGTGCAGCGCGCGACAGCGGGAGCGAGCACAAGCACGGCGGCGGCAGGCCGCAGCGGCGGGGTGTTGTTTGTGCACCGCTTTGGCGCGACGCTGAACGCCCACGTGCATTTGCCTTTGTGCATGCTGGACGGGGTGGTGGCGCAGGGGCGGCAGGGGCTGGTGTTTCGCGGGGCTGAGGTGGATGAAGCATGTGTGGAGCGGGTGCAGGCGGCAGTGCGGCAGCGGGTGCTG
>Ga0233424_10001262_pt1 | contig 23659 bp, 14 predicted proteins | sample Watercolumn_Towu_FD_181011 | JGI IMG/M metagenome (GOLD analysis project Ga0233424, IMG submission 181011) | Freshwater microbial communities from Lake Towuti, South Sulawesi, Indonesia - Watercolumn_Towuti2014_125_MG | ecosystem: Environmental > Aquatic > Freshwater > Lake | place: Indonesia... | reverse complement strand
GTTTCCACAGAATGGGCGTCGCATAACTGCTCGCGAAATCAGGGCGCGGCGTTTCCCAGAGCGTCCGGCCATGGCGCGGGTTCATGGCGAGCAGGGATGATTTGCCGTGTTCCTGATCGCGATTGACGATCAACCGTCCCTGGAGCAGGGCAGGGGAGGCGCCGCTGCCATTGAGGAGTGCGACCCGCGGCAGCGGTTTGCGCCACTGTTCGCGGCCCTCGAAGTCATAAGCGAGTACTCCATACGATCCGAAATAGACAAAGGCGAGCTTTCCATCGGTCGCGGGCGTCGCCGCGGCGGGGCTGCTCACGGGATTGATTTCTTCGATCTGCTCCGCGGGCGCAGCTTGTTGCCACAACTTCTTCCCGTCGCTGCGCCGAAAGCCGAGGGTCAAGAGTTTCCCGTTGTCGAAGGCGGTCAGAAAAACCCTGTCATTCCAAACGCACGGAGACGACCAACCTGGTGGCACTGCGGTCTTCCAGAGAAGATTCGTCGTTGGACCGAACGAGGCGGGCGGTTTGTCGGATTCCGACACGCCGGAGCAATTCGGCCCGCGAAATTGCGGCCAGGCGACCGCGGCAGACAGAGTGTCCGCCTGCGCCAGAATGTTGAGGAGAAGGCACAACGCGGGTTTTATCGTGATTCGAGAGCAACTGGATTTGATTCTCTGGTTGGCGGACAGATGTTGTTTTGAACGAATTTGGCGGAGCGGCAACTCCGCCCTACCGATGGCAGCGCTGGGGCCGCGTCGAAGCGCGAAGTAATCTTCCTTTGCATGAGGCGTCAACTCTGATTCAATCACCCCTTCTGCGCATGAACGAACTGAAATCTCTTTTAGGCCATGAACCTGGCCACAACCGCCGACCTTGTGGTGTGCGGCGGCAAGCGCAGCGCGACCCCGCTTTGGTTTCGAGACCGGAAGGCGCGGCCCACGCCAAAGCGCCGTCGCCGCTGCGCTCTGCCGGCGCACTCCATAGAGCTTTCGACGTGGCGAGGTTCATGGGCCGTGAGGAAAATAGTGAAACCATGGAAACTCTCCCTGGACCTGGCAGGGCTGCGTTGCGGCGCAGCCGGATTTCCGTCGGCGTCGCGCTTTACTGCGGATTGCTTGCCACCACGCTCGCCGCGCAAATCTCTCACCCGGGTGAAGCCGTCGGCTATTCCAGTTCGAATCGCGTCGTCCTTCCGGTCAGCCAAATCCTGACGCCGGCCGGAAAACAGATCGAACTCTCGGAGATGCGCCCGCAAGCGCTCGCGCTCAGTCCGGATGGACGCCTCCTGGTGACTTCGGGCAAAACGCACGAGATCGTGGTGCTTGATCCGGCGTCGGGCACGATTCGGCAACGTGTCCCGCTGCCTTCCGATCAGGTGAGCGAGCCGCGGCCTGGCGCTGTTTCGACCCACATTCTCCAGCCGGACAAGGAAGGCCAGGTGAGTTACACCGGTTTGATATTCTCCCCGGACGGGTCGCGCATTTATCTCTCGAGTGTCAACGGCAGCGTCAAAGTGTTCAGTGTCGCGAAAGACGGAAAGGTGAGCGGACTTTTTTCGATTCCCCTCCCCGGAACGGGCCTTCCTCGCCGCACGAACGAAATCCCTTCCGGGTTGGCGTTGTCGCCCGACGCAAAGCGCCTCTACGTGGTCTTGAATTTGTCGAATCGTCTTTTGGAGCTGGACCTGGAGAGCCGGAAGCCACGCCGATTCTTTGACGTGGGCGTCGCACCCTACGACGTCGTGCTGGCGGGGCGGAAAGCTTATGTCAGCAATTGGGGAGGCCGCCGGCCCGACGCTGACAGCGTCACCGGACCCGCCGGTCGCGGCACGCTGGTCCGCGTCGATTCCAAGCGGCACATCGCCAACGAAGGTTCGGTCTCGGTGATTGATTTGGAAACGGGCCAGGTGCTGAAGGAGATTCTCGTGGGCTTGCATTCCTGCGCGATGGCGCTGGCGCCGAACCGGAGGCATTTACTCATCGCCAACGCCGCGAGCGACACCGTCAGTGTCATCGACACGCGCAACGACAGAGTGGTCGAAACCATTTCGCTGCGCTGGCAGCCGAAGGATTATTTTGGGGCCAGCCCGAACGCGCTGACCTTCGATGGATCGGGCCGGACACTCTACGTCTGCAACGGCACGCAGAACGCCGTGGCCGTGGTTTCATTTCGACCCGGCTGGTCGAGACTGCTCGGTCTCATTCCCGTCGGTTGGTTTCCCGGAGCGATCATTCATGACGCGCCGCGCAAGCTGCTTCACGTGGCGAACATCAAAGGCATTGGCTCTGGCCGCCGGACGCTTCCCAACGAGCCGCAGAAATTCAATTCTCACCAGTACCTTGGGACCGTTTCGCTCGTGCCAGTGCCCAACCGGGAGCAGCTCGTTCAGCATACCCGAACCGTGCTTGCCAATTGCCGCCGCGAAATGATCGAGGCCGCGCAACTGCCGCCACGGCCCAATCAGCCGCCGCGGGCAGTGCCGCAAAGGGCAGGGGAGCCCTCGGTGTTCAAGCATGTGGTCTATATCATCAAAGAGAATCGCACCTACGACCAGGTGCTGGGTGACGTCAAGGGAGGCAACGGCGATCCGAGCCTCTGCATCTTTGGCGAGCAAATCACGCCGAACCAACACAAGATGGTTCGCGAGTTCGTGCTGCTGGACAACACCTATTGCTCGGGAATCCTCAGCGCCGACGGCCATCAATGGGCGACTACGGGCATCACCACGGATTACCTGGAGAAATCTTTCGCCGGCTTTCCGCGCAGTTACCCCGATGGGATGGAAGACGATGACGTGGACGCGCTGGCCTATTCGCCAGGCGGCTTCATTTGGGACAACGCCATCGAGCATGGCAAGACGCTGAGAAACTACGGCGAGTTCGCCATTGCCGTCACCGGGTGGAAAGATCCCCAACGCCAGCCCGCGCCGAGCTTCACGGATTTTTACAACGACTTCATCAAACAGACCGGCCTCACCGTCATGCGCAGCCGGCCCGCCATTGAATCGCTCCGACCGCACATGAATATGGACACCGTGGGCTGGTCGATGGACGTGCCAGATGTGTTTCGCGCGGCGCAGTTCATCGAGGAACTGAAGGAATACGAACGCACCGGCAACTTCCCGAATCTCATCATCATCTGCCTGCCGAATGATCACACCTCCGGAACCAAGCCCAGAATGCCGACCCCGGCGGCGCACGTTGCGGACAATGACCTGGCTTTCGGCCAGATCGTCGAAGCGATCAGCCACAGCCGGTTTTGGAAGGAGTCGTGCATCTTCGCCATCGAGGACGATCCGCAGGGCGGCTGGGATCATGTGAGCGGCTATCGCACCACGGCATATGTCGTCAGCCCCTACACAAAACGCGGCGCAGTCATCAGCACCCAGTACAATCAGCCGGGCATGCTGCGGACGATTGAGTTGATCCTGGGCTTGCCCCCGATGAATCAGATGGACGCGGCGGCGACACCGATGAGCGACTGCTTTACCTCGACGCCGGATTTCTCACCGTTCAAGGCCATGCCCAACAACATTCCCCTCGACCAACTGAATCCGGAACGCCAGGCCATCAAGGATCCCGTCCAACGCCGCTACGCCGAGCTTTCGCAGCGCCTGCCGCTCGATCAGATCGACAAGTGCCCGGAGGATTTGCTGAATCGAATCCTGTGGTTCGCGCAGAAAGGCCATAGGCCGTATCCGTCGTGGGCCGTGAGCCGGCGCCCGTTGCCATAAGATTGCGCAACCGTCTGAACCGCCGTTCCGCCATCGTGTTGCATATGCAACAGGATGGCGGAGAACTCGTGGGGAGGCACGGCTGATTGAAGAAGGAGCGCGGGCAGCCTGCCCGCGCGGAAGTGCAGCGAGATTCTTGAAAAACTGGCGGGCAAGCTGCCCGCGCTCCTTTGGTTGGATTCTTGAATCATCCGTGCGTGGGGAGGGCTACGAGCAAAAATGTGATTGTCAATTGTTCCCGGCCGACAGTTCACTCCAATCATGAACCTGGACATCCATCCTCCGCTGCCCCGGCGAAAAGACTTCCGGATCGGCGTGCTGGGCAGCGGGTTTATCGTGAATGATTGTCACCTCGTTGCGTATCGCAAGGCGGGTTTCAACCCGGTCGCCATCGCCGCCCGCACGCGCAACCGGGCTGAACAAGTCGCTCAACGGCATGGCATCTCCAAAGTCTGCGGCTCCCCGGCGGAGTTGCTCGACGATCCGAGCATCGAAGTGCTCGACATTGCCGTGCCTCCGATGCACCAGCTCGCACTGATCAAGGGCGCCTGCGACCGGAAAACGGTCAAAGGTATCCTGGCGCAAAAGCCGCTCGGCGTGAGCTACGCGGAGGCGGTGGAAGCGGTCGAAGCGTGCGAGAAGGCCGGCATCGTTCTCGCCGTGAATCAGAACATGCGTTACGACCAATCCGTGCGCGCTGCCAAGACGCTGTTGGAAAACGGCACGCTCGGCGAACCAGTGTTCGCGACCATCGACATGCGCGGCATTCCGCACTGGATGGATTGGCAGAAGGAGCTGGGCTGGCTGACGCTGCGCATCATGTCGATCCATCACCTGGACGCGTTCCGTTATTGGTTTGGCAATCCGGAAGGAATCTATTGCAGCGTCCGCACCGATCCGCGCACAAATTTCCCGCATACCGACGGCATTTGCTCTTACATCCTGGACTACACCAGCGGGCTTCGCTGTGTGGGCATCGATGACACCTGGACCGGCCCCGCAAGGGAGGGGTGCCCGGCCGACATTCGCATCCAATGGCGCATCGAAGGCACGAACGGCCTGGCCATCGGCGACATTGGCTGGTGCCACGATCCGTACACGACGCCCTCGACGCTTTGTTATGCGACCAAAGGCCACAAAGAGTTTCACAAACCCCGCTGGACCGAGAGCTGGTTCCCGGATGCTTTCATCGGCACGATGGCTCAGTTGCTGATATCGCTGGAGACCGGAAACAGGCCTGCCATCAGCGGGCGTGACAACCTGGCCACCCTGTTGCTCGTCGAAGCCGCGTACTTGAGCGCGAGAGACAAAGTCCGCGTCGCGCTGGACGACATCCCGTTTGTGCGACAAGGTCCCAATGCCTCCATGCAGCCGGGTTGGTTGCGGCGGCTGTTTTCCTTGCCATCGGCCAAGCCAGAATCGGAGCGTTTGAGCCACTTCACCCCGCGAGCGCAACAAGTCCTGGCTCTGGCGCGAAAGGAAGCGGATCGATTTAACCACAACTTCGTGGGCACGGAGCATCTGTTGCTCGGCTTGATTGCGCTTGGCCAAGGCGTGGCCGTGAACGTTCTGCAACAGACCGGACTTGATCTCGAAATGGTTCGGACGGAGGTCGAGAAGCTGGTCGGAACGGGGCCGGACCAGAAGACCCTTGGAACGATTCCTTACACGCCGCGCGTCAAAGCGGTGCTGTCGCTCGCGGCCAAGGAAGCCAAAGCTCTGAATCACACCTATGTTGGAACGGAGCATCTGCTCCTCGGCTTGCTCCGAGAGGGAGACGGAGTCGCTTTCCGAGTGCTGCAAAATCTTGATATCGAGTTCGAGGACATCCGCCAGAAAATCCTCAACGCCCTGGGGCCGAATCCACCCGGCGTCGAAGGCAGACTGTGAAAATGAAGCGGAAGTTGGATCCATTCACATGGAGAGTGGTGGCGGTGATCCTCACCGCCGCGGTTCTTGCGGTGGGTGGCCTCTTCTGGCAGTCCAAGGAGCGCAGCGTCAGTAGCCCTGACGTCGCAAGGGGGCAAATCTCCACGCGCAGAAACACGAACGAGGCTGCCACCAACTCAATGCCGGCTGATCGCGTTGCCCCGCAACCAGGCTCGGCGGAAGCGCGGTTTCACCAGGCCAAGATTCATTTGGAAGGCAAAGGCGTTCCTCAAAACTTGATTGAAGCTCGAATTGGTTTTGAAAAGGCCGCCGCGCAAGGGCACGCCGACGCTCAATTCGAATTGGCGCAAATGCTCTCTCAAGGCCGGGGTGGTCCCCAGAGTTTATCGGAGGCCGCTCAATGGCTCCTGAAGGCGGCGCAGCAAGGCCACGCCGGGGCGCAAAACGATCTCGGCGTTTGCTACGACAAGGGCCAAGGCGCGCGCCAGGATTTCACTGAGGCCGTCGCGTGGTATCGGAAGGCGGCGGAGCAAGGATACGTTCCCGCGCAATTCAATCTGGCGGTGATGTACGCGCAGGGGATGGGCGTGGGCTGCGATGACGGGCAAGCGTTTTCGTGGTTCAAGAAAGCCGCTGAGCAAAATAACGCGCGCGCCCAACACGCGCTCGCGGTCGCTTTGGCCAAAGGCCAGGGCGTGGCGCGTGATTTGAGCGAGGCGTGGCAATGGGAGCGAAAGGCCGCGGACCTTGGCCTGGCCGATGCGCAGTTTGGTTTGGGAACTCAGTACGATTTGGGAGAAGGGGTTGCTCGGAATAGGAGCGAAGCCTTGAACTGGTATCGCAAAGCGGCTCAGCAAGGACATCCGCTTGCGCAAACAGCCCTTGGTGAGGCCTACGCGAAAGGTGACGGGGTAGCGCAGGATTTCGAGGAGGCGTTTCTTTGGTATCACAAAGCGGGCGATCAGGGATGGCCGGAAGCTCAGGCGAAGCTCGCTTCGATGTATGAACGCGGCGAAGGCGTCGCCCGCAGCTTTCCCGAAGCGGTTGTTTGGTACCGGAAAGCCGCCGAGCAGAATTCGGTTCAAGCCCAGGAAGCCCTCGCTCGCCTCTACGCCGAAGGCCAGGGGGTTTCGCAAGACCATGCGTCGGCGTTCGAATGGTTTCGGCGCGCCTCGGATTTAGGCTCGATTTCCGCGCAAATCGGCCTCGCCAAGCTGTGGTGGCGCGGGCAGGGAACTCCGACGAATCATCAGGCCGCGCTTCGGTTGCTGCGTCCGCCCGCCGAAAAGGGAAATTCGGAAGCGCTTGCCACGTTGCGTCAAATGGCTGAACAAGGCGTTGCCCTGGCGCAAAACGCAATCGCCGAAATGCAGAAAGAAGGCACGGGCACGCCAAAGAACCTTGCTGAGGCGTGCGCTTGGTTTCAGAAGGCGGCCGGAGCGGGGCTGGACGAAGCGCAAAACAATTTGGGCCTGCTCTATTTTCAAGGTGAGGGCACGCCTCGGGATTTGGCCCAGGCATTTGTGTGGTTCGAACGAGCGGCCGAACAGGGCCACGCCGCGGCGCAGGCCAATTTGGGATTGATGTTCTACTTCGGGCAAGGGGTGGCGAAAGATGCGGGCCGGGCCGCGGAGTGGTCTCGCAAAGCCGCGGAGCAAGACCATCCGACCGCCCAAAATCTGTTCGGCCAGATGTGTTGGAAAGGGCAGGGGACCTCCAAAGATTTGATCACCGCCTTTCAGTGGATCAGTCTTGCGGCGTCGCAAGCTCACGCCGAAGCGATGGCGAGTTTGGCCGAACTTGGAAAGGAACTCACGATTCCGCAGATCGCCGCCGGCGAACGTCGCGCCGCGGAATTCATCGCGGCGCAGCGCCAACGCAAGCTGGATCGCCTCATCCCGGCCCGCCATCCCGAAGCCAGAGCGTTCCAGATTGACCTGACGCCGCATTACAACGCGGCTTTGAGCGAAAGCTGGCTCGAAGGCGCTGAGCGGAACGACCTGCATAGTTTGCCTCAGGGGGTCGTGAGCTTCGCCGGAATTGCGTTTGACGTTCGCGGTCTGATTCAACTGGACGGCCGACCTCCTGACGATTCCGCCAAATCCCTTCCGGGTGACAAAAGTTTCCGCGTAAAATTCCGCTCCAAGCCTCCAGAGTATCCGGAACGCGTGGCCGGAATTCGCGTCGATCAACAGTGCAAGGCACTCCATTTCTTGCACGCGTGCGCGTATTCGACCACAAACGGAGCCACGATCGGCGCTTTCCGAGTCCGCTTCGCGGATGGCAGTGAAAAGGAAGTTCCGATCGTATATGGGCCGGATGTTCGCGATTGGTGGAATTACTCGAATCGCTCCCCGCAAGCGGGCGATGCGGCGGCCGTCTGGGAAGGCGCCAATCCGGCGATGGTCCGCCACGGCGGTGTCCGCTCCATTCAACTCTTCAAAACCGCCTGGACGAACTCGACCCCGCTGGTCGCGATCACGCGCATCGACTACGAGTCGAAATTGGCCGGGGCGGCGCCCTTTCTGGTCGCGATCACAGCCGAGCCGTTCACGTTGTTTTCGACTGAGGCGCGGCCCGGGACGAAGTGAGCGCGGCTGGCCTCATTTGGAGATGCGATGTCCCAGCGTCACTTGAGACGAGAGCGAGGCCGATTCAATCGTCGAGCGAAGCGCTCCGCATCGCCGAGCACGCGCAGGAAATTTTCGCCAAGGATTTTCCGGACATCTTTTTCCGAGTAACCGCGCCGCCGCAACTCCACGGTGAGATTCGGGTAACAAGAGACGTCTCCCATCCCTTCCGGGGCGCGCTCCATTCCATCGAAATCTGAACCGAGGCCGACATGATCGATTCCCGCCACCCGCACGACGTGGTCGATGTGCTCGGCCAAGCGGGCGAGAGGAACGCTCGGCAGGGCGGCGGCCCATTTCAGTTCCTCGGCGCGGCCAGTGCGAAGGTCCTGGGCGTGGCGCTTCCAGATGGCGCGGTACTCAGACGCAACGCGAGAATAAGCCGCGGCATAGTTCGGGTCCAGGAATCCACTGTAGAAGTTGACCATCACGACGCCGCCATTTGTGGCTATGCGCCGCAGGAGCGCGTCGGGAATGTTACGCGGCACGTCGCACAGCGCCCTCGCCGAGGAATGCGATGCAATAACCGGCACGCGCGCCGTATCCAGGACATCGCTCATCGTGGTGTCGGAGACGTGCGAGATATCCACCAGCATGCCGAGCCGATTCATCTCGCGAACGACTTCGCGTCCGAACTCCGTCAAACCGGTTCCGGGCCCGTTCGTCGTTGCTCCGGCCCATGAAGTCGAGACCGTGTGAGTCAGCGTCATGTAGCGCACGCCGAGCCGATGGAAAGCCCGCAGGGTCTCCAGCGAGTCCTCAATGGCGTAACCGCCTTCAATGCCCATCAGCGCAGCCACGCGGCCCTGGCGTTTGGCCTGGCGAATGTCCGCCACCGTCGTTGCCAGCACCAGGTCGTCGGGATGCGCCGCCACCGTTCGATAAACCGAATCGATGAGCTTCAACGCCCGCGCCGTGGCGCCCTGGGTGGCGTACCGGGCCGGATCGATCCACACCGCAAAGAATTGCGCGGTGACTCCGCCCTTTTTGAGCCGGGTTAGATCCGTGTGGAACAATCCCGCTGACGGCTCGCCGAGATCGTAGCCTGCGTCCGCCATGTACATGGTGATGTCGTTGTGTCCATCCACCAGGATCGAGCGCGCATGGAGACGGTCGGTGGTTTTGCGCAGGGCGTCGTCGGCCCGGTTTTCAGAGACGCCGCCACGCAGCGCCGGCAGCAGCAGTAGTAGCCCGGTGACGAGAAGCGTGAATCGCCGGAGAGTTTGGTTGTTCATTTGGTGTGAAGCTAGTGCTGTTAACCATTGCTCGCCGGACGTCCGCGTTCATCCGCTCGCGTCCGCCGTTCCGCGATCCAGCGATCAATCTTTTGCTCCAACAATTTCAACGGCATGGCCCCCGATTCCAGCACTTTTGTGTGAAACTCGCGGATGTCGAAGCGCGCCCCCAGCGCGGTTTCCGCACGAGCCCGCAGTTCGCGAATCTTGAGCTGGCCGACTTTGTAGCTGAGGGCCTGGCCGGGCCACGACATGTACCGTTCGATTTCGGCAACGATGCCCGCCTCCGATTCGGCTTCGTGGTCGAGCGAATACTCGATGGCTTGCTCGCGCGTCCAGCCTTTCGCGTGCAAGCCTGTGTCCACGACCAGCCGAATGGCGCGGTGCATTTCCATGCTGAGCATGCCGAAGTATTGGTAGGGATCGGTGTAGAGGCCGAGTTCCTTGCCGAGCGATTCGCAATACAACGCCCAGCCTTCGCTGAAGACAGACGCATCGAACACCCGGCGAAACATGGGCAGGCTCTGATTCTCCCGTTGCAAGGAGAGCTGGTAGTGGTGGCCGGGGATTGCCTCGTGCAGGAAAAGCGCTTCGTCCTGGCCCACGTTGTATTCCTTCACGTTGGGAATAGGCACGTAGAAGATTCCCGGACGCGCGCCGTCCAGCGAGCCATAGGTCCACTCCGCGCTGGCGCTGGCCTCGCGGAACGATTCGGTGCGCCGGATCTCAAACGGGGTTTTTGGCGCGAGGCTGAACAGGCGCTGCAAGGACGGCTGCATCCGGCGATGGATCGCGTGGAAGTTGGCGACGACGTGTTGCGGATCGGCAAACGGCATCAGTTCCGGGCGCGTCCGCACATGCTCGAAAAACACTTTCATGTCTCCCTGAAACCCGACCGCCTCACGCACCTGGTTCATTTCACCGAGCAACCGCCTCACCTCGCGCCGGCCCAGTTGGTGAATCTCCTCCGCCGTGAAGTCGGTGGTGGTGAAAGCCTTGATCTGGGAGCGGTAGTACTCAGGGCCGTTTGGAATCGCGTCGATCCCCGAGGAACTGCGGCTGGCCGACAGATATTCCTCGGTCAAAAATCCTTCCAGCTTGCGAAAGGCCGGAATGACTCGTTTCTCGACCGCTGCCGAATACGCGCGGGCCAGCCTGGCACGGTCGGCGTCTGAGAATTCGGCCGGCATCAATTTGATCGGCGAATAATACAAATGGTCTTCGACCGGGCCCCGGGCCAGCGCGGCCATCTGCGGGATGGTCTTTTGGGTGAGCGCGCCGGGCAATACATGGCCTCGCTTCATCCCGGCGCGCATGTTTTTCACGGCCGTGCGGCACCACTCCGTGAAGGCATCGAGCCGTTTCAGCCAATTCTCGTAGTCGCGTACTGTCTTGAAAGGCTGGGCCGATCTTCCGGCGGCCCACTGGCCGATGTCCAGGTGCAGCGAATGGAACTGATTGAGGGGCATGAGGTGCGCCGGAAAGCGCAACTGTTCCAACTGCGTCTCGCACTCCCACTGAAGAATGGCGCAACTCAACTGATCCTCCTGAGAGAGGCGCGCGCGATCGAGGCGGCCCAGCGCGGCGAGATACTTTTTGTAAAAGGCAGATTCAGCCGCGCGGAACTCGTCGGTGAGATTGTTGGGCAATCGATCGTTGTAGCGATCGTCTCCGGCCATCGTCGCTTCCAGGGGATACAGTTTAAGCCGCGCCTCATGATAATCAGCAAACAGCCTCGCCGCATCCGAGTACCCGGCTGACCCAGCCGATGACGCAGCCGAGGCCGGATCGGTTGTGTGGCAAGCCGGCAACAGCGTTACAGATGTGATGGTGCACAGAAATGCGGTCAGGTTTTTCATGGCCACTTCTTCTCTCAAAATTCCAGATCGCTCGCGAGGTCTTTTCGGACGGTGCATCCCGAAGCGGTGCGTCCACGAGTTGTCGCTCATCGCAGACGCGCCAGCTCTATCGTGAATGTGCGAATGACCCGGCGCGTCTTGGACTGCGGCGATGGAGCCTGCGCAATCGCCGCTTTATTTGCGCATTCACTCGTTCGCAGGGCTTGGGATTGCAGCCAGGCCATGGTCAAAGCGGTGACTCCGCAGACTCCGTCACCGCACTCCAAGACGCTGACGCGCTAATTCATCCCGTCCAAACACCGCCAACTCGTGGAGGCACGGCGGAACGTTTCTCTCTCTTCTTTCTTGCCGAGTAAACTGGCTCCGTCGTACATTGCGTTGACCCCAAGTCATGACCATCGCATCATCATACGCGACGACATTCGCCTTGGTAGAATCGGAAGCGAGCGACAACGCCCCTCATTTTGCCCTCTCCTCTCGCGGGCGAGGGGAGAGGGTCCGGCCGGCAGATTTGGGAAGCCCCTTGTTTCAAACAGAGCGGGGCAGAAACCCTGAACCCAGAACGATTCGGAACGCCGCCTTGAGGCTGCTGGCGAGCCCGATCCGGAGTCAATCGTTAGAGCGGCTCGAACGCCGCGCTCCAAGGGATGGAATCGAGGAGAAGAACCAATTATGAAAGATTATGCTTCAGCGGATATCCGCAATTTCGCCATTGTCGGACACGCCACGGCCGGCAAGACTATGCTCAGCGAGTGCATGCTGGCCTGCGCCGGCGCGATCAATCGGCTCGGCAGCATCACCAACGGCAGCACGGTCTCCGATTACCACGAGGATGAGCACAAGCGGCAGATTTCAATTCACGCCTCGCTCCTGCACCTGGAATGGCAAGGGAAGAAGTTCAATCTGATCGACACGCCGGGCTACCTCGATTTTATCAGCGAAAGTTTGGGCGCGTTGCGGGTCGCGGATTTCGCGCTTGTCGTCGTCCACGCCAATCACGGAGTGCTGGTCGGCACGGATCAGGTCTGGGAATCTGCCACCGCCAACGGCATCCCCAAAATGATCGTCATCAATGCCGTCGATAAAGAGAACGCCAATTTCGACATGGTGCTCGAACAGACGCGAAAGCGGTTTGGCGACCGCGTTTTCCCCATGACCTTGCCGGTCAATCCTGGTCCCGGCTTCAACCAGGTGCTCGACGTGATGCGCAGCGAGATCATCACCTACCAGACGGACGGCAGCGGCAAATTCCAGGAAGCGGCCGCCGCCGGCAAATGGGAGGAACGCGTCAAACAGCTCCACCAGGAACTCATCGAGCACATCGCGGAGTCCGATGACGCCCTGCTCGAAAAGTTTTTCGATCAGGGTGGATTGTCCGAGGAGGAAATGCGCGCCGGTGTTCACACGGCCGTCCAGAAGCAGACGTTCATTCCTCTGTTCTGCACCGCATCTGAAACCAACGTCGGCGTCGCGCGCCTCATGGATTTCATCGGCAAATATGGATCTTCGCCCGTGGACCGGAAGACTGTCCAGGGTCTGGACGTCAACGACGCCCAGGTGGACATCTCCCTGACGAATCCCGATCCGGTCGTGTACGTGTTCAAGACCATCAGCGAAGCGCAATTCGGCGAGTTGTCCTATGTCCGGGCCTACTCGGGCGCGGTCCGGTTTGGCGTGGATCTTTACAACAGTGCCCGGAAAGCAACGGAGAAGATCGGTCAGATCTACATTTTGAACGGCAAGAACCGCGCGATGGCGAACCATCTGAACGCCGGCGACATTGGCGCTTTCATCAAGTTGAAGAACACCCACACCGGCGACACGCTGTGCGATTCCAAGAAGATCGTTTCTCTGCCCAAGGTGACCTACCCGAAGCCGAACATCCACGCCGCCTTGAAACTCAACTCGAAAGGGGACGAGGACAAGATCGCGCAGGGTTTGTCCGCGCTGCACGAGGAAGATCCGACGTTCATTTACCACGTCGATTCCGAACTCCACCAAACTGTCATCTCTGCGCAAGGGGAGTTGCATCTGCAGGTGGTCTCGGACCGCTTGAAACGCCGCTACAAGGTCGATATCGAATTGGTGGCGCCGAAGATTCGGTTCCGGGAAACGATCAAGAACAAAGGCGAGTCCAAATACCGCCACAAGAAGCAAACCGGCGGCGCTGGACAATTTGCGGAAGTCTGGATGCGCCTGGAACCAAAGCTGCGCAACACCGGCGTCGAATTCACCCAGACGCTTACGGGCCAGAACGTGGATCGCGCGTTCGTCCCCTCCGTGGAAAAAGGCGTCATGCGCGCGTGCACCGAGGGCATTCTCGCCGGTTACCGGGTCGTGGACGTGAAGATTGATTTCTACGACGGGAAAATGCACCCGGTGGATTCAAAGGACGTCGCGTTCCAGACCGCGGGCTATTACGCCTTCAAAGAGGCGTTCACTGCGGCCCGGCCGTGCCTGTTGGAGCCCATTCACAGCGTCGAGATCAAGATGCCGGACGATTGCATGGGCAAGGTGATGGGCGATCTTTCCAGCCGCCGCGGGAAAATCCTGGGCATGGACGCCGTGGGCGCTTTCCAGATCGTCAAGGCGCATGTGCCGGCCATGGAGCTTTATCATTACTCCACCACGCTGCGTTCGCTCACCGGCGGGCGCGCTTTCCACACCGAAGATTTCGACCATTACGAGGAGATGCCGCGGGAGCTCGAGCAAAAGATCATTGCCGAGAGCAAAAAAGGCAAGGAAGCCGCGCAGAGCGAGTAACGCGAGTAACGGGCCCGAAGTCGGTTACTCTAATTCATGTACGTCGCTCAGGACGCCGCGCGGGATGCAGACCGTCAACACCGTGAGGTTGCCCTTCGCCTTGTGCTTCACGCCACGCGGAATATAAACCACGACGCCGCGATGCAATTCGATCGTCTCGTCGTCGAGCACCATGGTGCCCTGGCCGTCGATGACGTAATAGAACTCGTCCGTGCGCTCGTGATAATGCAGCTTGGCGTCCTGGATTTGGACGTGATGGACTTCGCCGGCGACCGCGTCTTTCTCCTCGATGAGGCAGCGGATTTGGCCGCAGGTCTCTGCCCACGGTTTGATCTCGGCCGGGTCGCGGCGCAGGAATCTGGTTTGAGCAGTCATGGATCCTCCGAATTGGGTTGTGGTGTTCATTTCAGGAGCTAAAGCGTAAGCCAAACATCTTGGACCGGAGCGCGGGCGGCCTCGCCCGCAGCACGCTCGACTGGCCGGTGCGCGTCGAAGGTTGCCAACGCCCTGGTCGCCGCGGATGTGCTGCGGACGAGGTCGTCCGCGCTCCGAATTTCGGAAGCGTCGCTGTAGTGTTCGGCGGAGCTTCACGCCCCGGGTTTGTGAGGCAGGATGCCTCCCAAACCGGCAGGCTGGAAGGCCTGCCCTACAGTTCGCGCAGGGCGGCGGCGATGGGTAAACGCGCCGCCCGGATCGCCGGGAACAATCCACCCAGCAAACCAATGGCGGCGGCGTACACCGCGCCTTGCACCAGCAACTGCGGCGTCACGTTAAATGCAAAAGTCACCTGGCTGAAGCTCTGCCAGTTCAAGGTGGAAGTCCGAAACCCGTCGAACGCAAAATAGGCCAGGGCCGCGCCAATCGCGCCGCCGAGCAGCGAAAGGATCAAGGACTCGATCAAAACCGAAATCACCACCGGGCCGCTCCGGAAACCCAGCGCGCGCAACGTCGCGATCTCCCGCGTCCGGGACGCGACCGCCGTGTACATCGTGTTCAAGGCGCCAAACACCGCGCCGACGGCCATCAGCGCCGCGATCAGCGATCCCAGGCCCGTGATCAAGTTATACAGCATGGTGGATTGTTCGGAATAATACTCGTTCTGGCGAACGACTTTGACGTTCAGCCTGGGATCGGTCGTCAGCGCATCCTTGAACTCTTGAAACGCTCCGGGCGAAGCCAGCCGGACGAAAACCGATTGGAACGAGTTGCCGCGCTGGTAAGCGCCCTGCAACACCGTGGCATCGGTCCAGATTTCCGATTCAGCGATCCCGCCGTTCGCCGTGAACAGGCCCACCACGGTCCATTCGTTCCGGCCCACCTGCAGCTTCGACCCGAGATCGAGCCCGGCGAATTCATTCAACGCTCCCACGCCCACGATAATCTCGTTGCGTCCCGCCTCGAATTGCCGCCCGTCGATCATCTTGACGGCGCTGTGGACTTGAAACGCGGCGGGATCGACGCCCCGCAACGGCACGTTCGCGTCCGTGCCCGTGGACCGCTTGGGCAAATTGATGACGACGAAAAGCTCCGCCGAGGCCAGCGGGCCGTTCGCGCCTCGCGCGACTCCGGGGAAATCCGCCACAGTTCTCGTTTCGTTCCCGGTGAACACGCTCATCATTTCGCTGTCCGCGCCGCTGCGCATGACCATGGCCACGCTGGGATCGCCCGTGTTTTTCATGACCGCGCGAAAACCTTGCGCGATCGAGAGCACTCCCACGAGCACGCCGACCACCCCGGCCGTGCCAAACACCGACGCCGCGGCCGAGCCTTTTCGTTGCGGAACGGTGAGAATCCCAAAGGTCACCACCGAAATGATCTGCGAAAGCCAATTGAGCGGGCTGGTCATGTCACATTCGCCTCAGAGCTTCCGCAATGCGCAACCGCATGGCCTGGACCGCGGGAAACAAACCCGCGATCACGCCCAGCGCCACGACCAGAAGAAATCCAACGCCCAGATCCTTTATCGGGAGGTGAAACATCGGGAAGGCTCCCCCGGTCGGATCGCCCTGGGAAATCGCAAGCCAGGCCAAAGCCAAACCCAGCCCGCCCCCCAGGGCGGCCAGAACGCAGGACTCGATCAGCACGATGCCGAGCACCTGGCCATTCGTGAAACCGAGCGCTTTGAGCACGCCCAATTCCTCCGTCCGCTCGCGCACGGCCTGAGCCATCGTGTTGCCGGCCACGAGCAGAATGGTGAAAGACACCGCGCTCAAAATGGCGGTCAAGATTGCGCCGACGTTCCCGACCTGCTTGGCAAAGCCCTGTACGAAGGCGCCCTCCGTTTCCGCCTTGGTCTCGGCGGGCGAATTCATGAATTCGGCGTCGATGAGTTTGGCGGCGGCGGCGGCGTTATTCGGATCGGCCACGCGGACGATGTACCAGCCGACCGTGCCTTTCGCGAAAGCGCGCGCTTCGTCGAAATAATCGTAGCGGAAGTAAAGGGAAGTCGTATCGGTGCCTTTCTTGGCGCCGTCGTAAATCCCAACCAGATCGAATTCCCAGGTTCGCTGACCGCCTTCCCTGACCCAGATCGTCGCCTGAATCGGAATGCGGTCTCCGATCTTCCAGCCGAATTTCTCCGCCGACTTTTTGCCGACAATTGCGCCCGTGCGCGTTTGCAGCCAGGCCTTCTTCTGGTCTTCCGGCAGGATGAATTCCGGATAAAGGGCCAGGTGTTCCTCCGGCTCGACCGGCATTTGGGCAAAGAAGTTTTTCGGGTCCTGATAAATGCCGCCAAACCAGGTGGAATGCGTGACTTGGGCCACGCCGGGAATCCGCGCAATCCGCTCCTGGTACGACCCGGGCAGCAATTGCGTGAGCGACACGCGGTGGCGAACGATCAGGCGGTCCGCCGCGGTGACGTTCACACCGCCGGCCAGCGCCTCGCCGATCGCACACAGGAATCCATACAGCACGAAGGCCACCAGGATCGAGAGTATGGTCAGGATGGTCCGCAGTTTTCTGCGTTTCAGATTGCTCCAGATCAGATGGAGAAATTTCATTTGCGATTGAGCCGGGCACGGCAGTCACGCTCGCGTCCGATCATGGCCCCACTGCTTTACAGACCGGAGCGCAGAAGGTCAAGAAAGCCCGGCGCCGTTTGCTTTCTCGAACATTCTCGAACAGCGCATCCCCAATTGACGGTGGGTTGGGACGGAGCCGGCCGGTTTGGAGTGCGCCGGCAGAGCGCAGCGGCGACGGCGCTTTCCTGTCGATCTCTACGATGCGGACGACCCTGGACAGCCCCGGGCTCGTGCATTACGCCATTCGATGGGTGGAGCAAGCTTCCAGCCTGCCAGCAATGGTCCGGAGCGCGGGCGACCTCGCCCGCCGCAGGCCCAACTGTCCGGTGCATTTCGAAGGTTTCCAACGCCCCGGTCGTTGCGGATGCGCTGCGGACGAGGTCGTCCGCGCTCCGAATTTTTGGAAGAGTCGCTGTCGTGTCAACCGGCAGACAAGATGTGCCTACAGCGGGTGAAGCTCCACACGGCTGAAGAAGATTTCCGAGCCTTCGCATTGAAGGAGGATCTTTCCGAACGCGGGGGAAACGTCGAACGCCTCATTGACGACCACGCCATTGACGCGAATCGTGATTCGGCTTCCGTGGCAAACGCACTCGACGCGGGTCCATTCTCCAGGCGGACTTTCCACGTCACGCCCGCCGCGAAAATCCAGCGTGTCCTTCCAATGCGGATCTTTCCCGAACCAGTTCAGCCTGCCCCACGTTTGGATGGTTTGACGCGGCCCGCCTTTTTGCCAGGTGAACCAGCCATCCGCGTCGCGCCGCGGGGCGACCTCAGACGTAATCCTTGGCGCAATCAACGTGCTGTCCGGCCCTTGGCCGCGAATCAGCAGAAAATCGCCCGTCGCGCCCTGGAAGACGTTGCACTCGATGGCGGCCATGAAAGCGCCGTTGCCGTCGTGGCTGTTGCCATCCGGTCCCGTGGCATGAAGAAAGATGCCTGAATCGCGCGCCTTGCCCACGCGATCGCCCCAGGGCCAGTTTTCTCGCCCCATTTGAATTCCACCACCAGCCGGTAATCGCGGTATTCCTGTTTGGTGGCCAGATAGCTCAGGCCGTCGCCGGAGATGTGAATCAGGCCGTTGGTCACGCTGAACACGCGCCTCGGATCAAGGTGTTTGGTGTCCACGAGCCACGTGTAAAAACCTTCGAGGTTGATGCCGTTGAAGAGGGCGATCGCGTCTCCCTTTGGCGTGATGGGCCGCGCCGGCGAGGTGTCCATGGCGGAGGCATTCTGTCCCTGGCAGTGGCTTCTGTAAGTCGCGTGGCACCCCAGAACACCGTGCCAGAGCAACAACGAAACGGTGACTCTCCAAATCTGCATGGCGGCACAGTATGCGGATCGAGCTCGCCCTGGCAAATCGATGATTCGCAGGCAGAGGCAGTGCATCCACGAGTTTGTTGGGGGCTTGGACTGGAACCGCTCGATTTGGAGTGCGCCGGCAGAGCGCAGCGGCGACGGCGCTTTCTTGTCGAATCCCCACGATCTCGGACCGATCGGGGAGCGCCGTCTGGATCCACACCAAAGCGGCGTCGCGCTTGGCTTGCCGCCGCACTCCAAAGAGTCACTGACAACTTTGGGATGCGCCAGGCAGAGGCCAAGCTTGACTTGGAAGTTGATTGAACGAACATCCTGGGGATGTCGGGCCTATTCACGATCCAGAGCGAATTCCGCTACGAGATAATCCGGAAAATTGTCGAGGGCGGAATGGGCATCGTGTACGAGGCCGAACAGCACGGCGCGAGCGGATTCGTCAAGCGGGTGGCCATCAAGGTGATTCGCCAGAGTTTCGCGGATCAGAAAACGTTTATCGAGAATTTTATCGGCGAGGCCAAGCTGGTGGCAGACCTGATTCACACCAATATCGTGCAGACCTACCACCTGGGTGAAGCGCGCGGCATTTATTTCATGGCCATGGAACTGATCCGCGGCGTGAACCTGGAGCAATTCTCCCAAGAGCATCAGAACAAGAAACGCGTCCTGCCCATGGAACTGGCGGTCTTCATCACGAGCCGCGTCGCCCGCGGTCTCGCTTACGCGCACGCCAAGACCGATCTGGACGGGAAGACGCTGGGCATCGTCCACCGCGACGTCAGCTTCAAGAACATCATGATCGCATTTGAAGGCGACGTGAAGCTGACGGATTTCGGGATCGCCAAGGCGCGCGGTTTTTTCAAAGACAACGAAGGCGAAGTGGTGGCGGGCAAGCCCGATTACATGAGCCCCGAGCAGGCCGATTTTCAGATTACGGACAAGCGATCCGATCTGTTCTCGACGGGGGTGGTGCTGGGGAATCTGCTCCTGGGCTACAATGTGTTCAAAGGCAGTTCCTCGGAAGAATCGCGGAAGCGGGTTTTGACGATGCCCGTTTCCGATTTCACCCGCCTGGATTCACGGATCGACCAGCGCTTGAACCAAATCCTGCAGCGTTGCCTGACGCGGGACCTGGGCGCGAGATATCCGAATGCCGATGAGCTCCTGTATGACCTGGAGCATTACATTTACAACCAAGGCTACGGGCCGACGAACGAAACGTTAGGGCGCTACATCCGCGACCTCTTTAGCCAAAGCGGGCATGGTCCCATGGATCGGTCCCGAGGCGAGACGATCCCGATCATCCGACCCTATTCACCTGCTGCGCGCCGCTAGTTTCCTAGAGCCGAGTCTCCGAGCATGACAACTCCATCTCTTCCTGGGCGAGCTGCACCGCAAATCCGGAGGACATTTTAGCAGAGGCGCTAACCGTGGCTTCCGCGACTCCGTCTCTCTCCCGCCGGCCTCACCCTTCCTCGAAAGTGCGGCTGGGGCTTATCCAGACACGCTGCGCCGCGGATCCTGAGAGCAATCTTCGTAAGACCCTCCAGCGCGTTGAAGGCGCGGCCAAGAAAGGCGCCCGGATCATCTGCACGCAGGAGTTGTTTCGCTCCCAGTATTTCTGCCAGAGAGAGGATCACCACCACTTCGCGCTGGCGGAATCGATCCCCGGACCCACCACGCGCGCGTTTCAGAAACTGGCCGCCCGGCATCGCGTCGTCGTCATCGCTTCCCTTTTTGAGAAGCGCGCCGAGGGCGTCTATCACAACACGGCGGCGATCATCGATGCGAACGGTTCTTTGCTCGGGCTTTACCGCAAAATGCACATTCCGGACGACCCGCTCTACTACGAGAAATTCTATTTCACGCCAGGCGACCTGGGCTTTCGCGCCTGGCCAACGCGCTACGGGAAAATCGGCGTGCTGATTTGCTGGGACCAATGGTATCCGGAGGCCGCGCGGCTCACGGCCTTGCAGGGCGCGCAAATCCTCTTTTATCCGACGGCGATCGGCTGGCACCCGAAGGAAAAGGCCGAGCACGGAGAGCACCAGCATTCCGCGTGGGAAATGATCCAGCGCAGCCACGCCGTGGCCAATGGCTGCTATGTGGCGGTGGCGAATCGCGTGGGGCTGGAGAAACCGGCCGGCGGGGATGGCCTGGAATTTTGGGGCCAGAGCTTCGTCGCCGGCCCATCGGGACAACTCATTGTCCGAGCCAGCCCGGACAAAGAGGAGACGCTGATTGTGGAAGTTGATCTTGCGAAAGTGGACGCGACGCGCACGCACTGGCCCTTTCTGCGCGACCGCCGCATCGACGCGTATCACGATTTGACAAGGCGGGTGATTGACTGAGTTCTCCACAGAACCAAAGGTCTGGATCACGGGCGCGGGCGGGCTGATCGGAAATTGTCTTGTTCAAACCGCAGCGCAGTGCGCGCCAAACCGACAAATCGCGCCGATGACCCGCGCGCAGCTCGATCTCGCGGATTTCCCGGCGGTCCGACAAGCGTTTGAACGCCAACGGCCACAGCTTGTCATCCATTGCGCCGCCTTGAGCCGCAGCCCGGAGTGCCAGGCCAATCCTCGGCTGGCAAGGAAACTCAATGTCGATGTGACCGCTTGCCTGGCTGAACTGGCTTCGGAAATTCCATTCTTCTTTTTCTCGTCCGATCTCGTGTTTGATGGCCGGCAGGGCGGCTACCATGAGTTGGCCTCTCCCAATCCACTCAGCGTGTACGCGGAGACGAAAGTGGCGGCCGAGCGGATCGTGCTCTCGAATCCGCAACACACGGTGATCCGCACGTCGCTGAATGGCGGAACGTCGCCTTCAGGAATTCGCGGGTTCAACGAGGAAATGCGCCAGGCGTGGATCGCGGGCCGGACCCTTCGATTGTTCACAGACGAATTCCGGTCTCCGACTCCGGCGGTTGCCACCGCGCGGGCGGTTTGGGAGTTGGTCGCTCAGCATCGGACCGGCCTGTATCACATCGCAGGCGACGAGCGTTTGTCGCGCTGGGAAATTGGGTGCTTGATGGCGTCGCGCTGGCCGCAACTGAAGCCTCGCCTTGAACCCTGCTCGCTGCGCAATTACGAAGGCGCGCCTCGCGCACCCGACACTTCCCTGAATTCGGCCAAAGCCCAAGCGCTGCTCTCCTTTCCGCTGCCCGGGCTGACGCAATGGCTCGCCGACCATCCGGATGAAATCTTTTGAGATGGGTTCGTTTCAAGTTCCAAGTTTCAAGTTTCGGGTTCTGGAACCTCGGGCGCATTTCAAAATATTTGCAGTTCGTTGCTTCACGCATCACGTTTTACGCCTTACGCCTCCCGTCGCCCGTGCTAAAGAATCGCTGTGACCGAAGAATCGATCCACCTGGGAACTTACCGGGGCCGCCTCGCTCCTTCGCCCACGGGCTACTTGCACCTCGGACACGCCCGGACGTTCTGGATCGCGCAGCGCCGGGCGCTCGACTGCGGCGGCTCGCTTGTGCTGCGGGTCGAAGATCTGGATCGTGCGCGTTGCCGGACAGAGTTCGATCGAGCGCTTTTTGAGGACTTGCGGTGGTTTGGATTTCGATGGCAGGAAGGACCTGATTGCGGAGGGGCTTTCGCACCTTACGTCCAAAGCGAGCGCATGGAGCTTTATCGTGCAGCGTTTGAAGCGCTCAAAGCGGCAGGGGCGGTTTATCCTTGCACCTGTTCGCGCAAGGACATTCAGCAGTCGCTGCAAGCTCCGCACACCGACGACGACGAACCCATTTACCCCGGCACCTGCCGGGAGCGTTCCGTTTTACGTTTTACGGATTGCTCAAATCCGCACTCCGCACTCCGCACTCCGCAATCGAATTGGCGTTTCCGCGTTCCCGATGGCGAAGTCGTTTCGTTCGAGGATGGCGGTTTTGGTCGGCAGCGGTTCACGGCCGGAAAAGACTTTGGCGACTTCGTGGTCTGGCGTCAGGATGGTTTTCCTGCGTATCAACTGGCCGTGGTTGTGGACGACGCGGCCATGCAGATTACGGAGGTGGTGCGGGGCGCGGACTTGCTGAAATCCACCGCGCGCCAGCTTTTGCTTTACCAGGCGCTCGGTTGGCCGGCGCCGGCGTTCTATCATTGTCCGCTGATGACGGACGAAGCGGGCCAAAGGCTGGCCAAACGGCACGATTCCCTGAGTCTGCGCGCTTTGCGCGGGCAAGGAGCAACGCCGGAATCGCTCCGCGAAAATTGGCCTGAGTTCTAACACGACCGCGACACTTCCGAAATTCGGAGCGCGGACAACCTCGTCCGCAGCGCTTCCGCAACGACCGGGGCGTTGGTAACCTTCAGAACTCACTAAAGGGCGATGTTGGTTAAGTCCAGAGGTGGAAATTGAATTCCTTTCTTTGCCCTCTCCGTTTGCTCCGTTTCCTTCTGTTTTCTGAACAGGAGGCAACGGAGAGAACGGAGAAGTCGGGGAATTGAATCGATTGCAGTCCCTGTCCTGATTCTTCTGTTTTTGTGAGGTCTGAAACCTTCGCCGCGCACCGGCCAGTCGAGCGTGCTGCGGGCGAGGTCCCTGGTGAAAGTGTCGCTGTAGTGCTAAGCCCTTTCAGCAGATCGCCGGCGAAACAACATCACTATTGCCGCGCCGAGTATCGCCAGCGCGTAAGTCGAGGGTTCGGGGAAAAGGACGACAAAACCTTGCAGCCCGATCATATCCGTCGGCGTTCCCGGAGGAGAGCTGAGTGGATTCCCCGTCGGTATGGTGATGGGCAGCGACGTTCCTAAGAGCGCGGAGGATTGATACGTGCTGCCGTTGTAAGCTCGCATTGCCACGGTGGCTTGTGCGCCCGCGCTGATATTTGGAATCATGATCATCAGGGAATTCACATAGCCGGCGGTGGCGCCGGTTCTGAACGTGGTGGTCGAGTTAGGAACTGGAACAAGCTGCGAGAACGGAGTCCCGGCAGGGCCGGCGATCACGTCGGCTTTCCACTCTGACCCGGAAAGTCCGGCTCCACTCGGGCCAAAAATAATCTTCGCATCAATTCCGACTGGTGTATTCCGGTTGTTGAAGACGACCGTTCCCTGGCCGTGGACGGCGGCGGACATCCCAGCAACTAGTGATGTGTCTCACAAATGGCTGGTGTTATGCCGCAAGGGATTTTCGCCTCCCGCAAGGCGCGAGCGACGCGCATACCCCTGGCGGGTCTGGAAGGAGCGAGCAACGAAGCGGGAGGCGAAAAG
>Ga0233424_10001261_pt1 | contig 23663 bp, 18 predicted proteins | sample Watercolumn_Towu_FD_181011 | JGI IMG/M metagenome (GOLD analysis project Ga0233424, IMG submission 181011) | Freshwater microbial communities from Lake Towuti, South Sulawesi, Indonesia - Watercolumn_Towuti2014_125_MG | ecosystem: Environmental > Aquatic > Freshwater > Lake | place: Indonesia... | reverse complement strand
GATCACCGGGCCGTGGCCTTGTCCCTCATCAGCGACCTGGGCCAAGCCTACTTCCGCCTGCGCGAGCTGGACGAGCAAGTCGCCATCGCCGAAAAGAACCTGGCCCTGCGCAGGGACTCACTCGGGATCATCCAAAGTCGCGCGGCGGTCGGGCTGGCCTCCGAGCTGGACGTCAAGCGGGCCGAAGTCCTGACGGCGGAGAGCGCGGCGCAGATCCCGGAACTGCAACGTCTGCGGGCCATCGAGCTGCACCGGATCGAAGTCTTGACCGGCTCGCAGCCGGGCTCGCTCGCGCTGGACGCGAAACCGCTCCGGACGGTGGTCGTTCAGCCGGAGATTCCGGTCGGCCTGCCCTCGCAATTGCTGGAGCGGCGGCCCGACATCCTGCAGGCCGAGCGCACGTTGATCGCGGCCAACGCCCGCATCGGGGAAGCCCGCGCCTACTTCTTCCCTTCGCTCTCGATCACCGGGCAGGGCGGCCTGCAGACCGTGGACTTCAACAACTGGTTCACGGGGAACAGCCGCACGTACACCATCGGGCCGTCCATCACGCTCCCGATCTTTCTCGGCGGCACCAACGTCGCCCGACTGGACGCGGCCGAGGCGCGCTACGAGCAGATGCTGGAGAGCTACCAGCAGACCATCCTGAACGCCTTCCGCGAAGTGGCCGACTTGCTCGTCTCGATCCGCGCCAGGACCGAGCAGCGGGACCGACAGCGCGAACAGGTCACGGCGGCCCAGACCGCGCTGGAGCTGGCGCAGATCCGCTATCGCGAGGGGCTCGTGAATTACTTGGACGTGCTCGACGCGGAACGGACGATGCTGAACGCGGAGACCCTGCTCGTCCAGACCGAGCGGGCCAGGTTGACCGACATGGTCGGCCTCTTCAAGGCGTTGGGCGGAGGGTGGGAAGCCCCGACCCCGGCCGAATCCTCTTCCGCCCAGCAAGCCGGCTGATCACCTTCCCTAAAACGCGGCTCACTCTCTAAAAAACTACTGGCAGGGACCGAGGGCCGCGCAGGTTGGCGATGCGCTGCCATTGCGGAGGCCGACGCTCATCAAGCTTGAGGTTCGGCATGCGGGTGAACAGTGTCTGGAGGGCGATTTGGGCCTCCTGTCTGGCCAGGGGCGCCCCCAAACAAAAGTGCGGACCGATGCCGAAGGCCAGATGCTTGTCCGGCTGTTTGGTGATGTCGTACACGTCCGGATCGGGGAAACGGTCGGGGTCTCGGTTGCTTGAGCCCATGCAGAGGTACACGAATTGACCTTTCCTGATCTGGTGTCCGTGCAGCGTGAGGTCTTCCGCCGCGATGCGGGGCATCATGGGATGCACTGATTCGAACCGCAGCGTTTCCTCAATCGCGTTCCTGTAAAGCGAGGGATCTCGACGAAGCCTAGTCAGTTGCTCCGGATGGGTCAGGAGAAGATAGACCGCGTTGCCGATGAGGTTGCGCGTCGTCTCGTGCCCAGCGATCAGCAGCACGATGCAATTGGCCAGGATTTCTTCCTCGGTCAGACCCTGCCCGTCCTCTCGAGCCTGCACCAGTTCGCTGAGGAAATCCTCTTTCGGAGCAGCACGGCGCTCGGCGATCAGCCCGCGCACGGAGGCGATCATCTCCTCGCTGCTACCCTTGAACCGCTGGGTGTTCCGGGCGGTGATGGGGAGGTCGTTAAAGAAGTCGGCGATGCTGTCGGCCCAGTGCATGACCCGGTCCCGTTCTCCCCTGGGCACGCCGAGTAACTCACAAATGACCATGACCGGCAAGGGGTGGGCAAAATCCGCGGCGGCATCCATCGCGCTGCGACCCTGCACGCGATCCAGTAACTCGGTGGCAAGCCCTGTGATCATCTCCTGGAACGTCGCCACCACGCGCGGGCTGAAGCCCCGGTGGAGGAGCTTGCGTAGGCGGCTATGCTCCGGGCCATCCAGCATCAACACCCACCGCTCGAAGATCCTGGTAAATCCCCTGACCTCTTCCCGCATGTCCGCTGGCGCCCCTTCGATGAACGCGCCCATGCGCTTCGAGCTGAGTCGTGGGTCCATAAACAGCCGCTCGACATCCTCGTAGCGGAAGATGAACCAAGTGTTCATCGGTTCATAGTAGAAGACCGGTCGGTGCCGGCGGAAATAGGCAAAGTCTGCGTAGGGATTGTCCAGCTTCGACGGGACGTTCAGAAAGAACTCCGGCCCTTCTCTGGGATCAAGCTCTGCCATGACGGCCCTTCTCCAACCTGAACCACCCGTCCGCCCCTGCCGCCCATCCTTGGAGCACGAGGGCTTATCTTAGACAGGCCTTGCTCTGCAAGCAAGCTTGCGCCCTCTTCGTCCGCCATCGTTTCTTCCCTTGCAATCTCGACCCGGCTGCTGAATCATGCGAGGCCATGATCAGGGTTGATGACAGGAGGATGGGGCGGACGCATCCGGTTTGGCACTTTGCGGCCGTCGCCCTCTTCATGCTGGCCAGTCCGGCGAGCACACTGGCGTTTGACTGGTTCCCCTCCGACCAGGAGATGCAGAAGTTCCGGCATAGTTGGAACCCGCAGACCCACGGGCCTCTGCTCGTGTCTCCGGCCGACCTCCAGTCGAAGGGTCGGTGGTTGCTCTGGTCCTTCGCCTACGGGCAAATCACGAACGGGCGGTTCGGCAGCTCTCTGTCCCCCACCGGGTCGGGGACGTCCTTTCACCAGGACGTCATCGTTCCCGGCGCGGTCCTGTTCTACGGCCTGACCGACCACGTGTCGGTCGGCATCAGCGCCGCCATGATCTCCTGGGACTCCGATCGGCTGAGCGGCTCAGGCTCCGGTCGGGCCAACGCCACCGGGCTCGACGACATCGGGCTGATCATGAAGACTCGCTTCGTCGTGCAGGACCCGGAGACCTGGCGGCCCTCGATCGGAACCTACAGCCGGATCTCGCTGCCGGGCAGCCGCTGGGCCGGCACGCATGAGATTCCCGGCGGCTTCGTGCCGATCACGCCCCGTCCCATCACGCGGGCCGGTTCCCTCTCCTTCACCGAAGGCCCCATCATCAGGAAGAACCTGGAACCCTTCCGTCTCAGCGGCATGGTGATGTATACCTACAGTGCTCCGGGAAGCGAAGGAGGCAAGACGACCTATCCGGGGGATATCCTGGATGCCCGCGTCGGCATCGAGTACGTCGTCAATGCCAAGCGCGGCTTCGGCTTGATCCTGGACTTTGTCGCCCAGCAAGGGCTACCGTACCGGCTGGACGGCCACGCCATCAACACCGAGTTCAAGACCTTCTCGCTGATCGGCACGGCAGCAGCCGTGGAGTACAAGTTCACCCAGGACTTTGTCGCATCGGCGGGGGTCCTCTTCACGATAGCCGGGCAGAACAACGTGGACGCCATCTATCCCGGATTCTCGATGAAATACTTCTGGGAGCCGTAAGAGCAGCGGTGGACCCCTCGGGAGAACGCACGGAGACCATGAAGGACACACAACGTTGGGCCGCTGTCATCTTCTACGCCCTGGCCATGGCGCTGGTGGAGTCGGCGGTGGTGGCCTACCTGCGGGCGCTCCTCGACAGGCCCGATCCGTATATGCCAAGCCCCTTGGAGGTCCCGGCATGGGTGATCCAGACGGAAATAGTCAGAGAAGCGGCGACCATCGCCATGCTGATCGCGGTGGGATGGCTGGCGGGACAGACCGGGCGCACCCGTTTCGGCTACTTCCTTATCGCCTTCGGCGTCTGGGACATTTTCTATTATGTCTTCCTGGTGCCCCTGACCGGCTGGCCCGGCTCTGTGATGGACTGGGATGTCCTGTTTCTGATTCCCCTCCCCTGGTGGGGGCCGGTGCTGGCTCCGGTTCTCATCGCGAGCTTGATGGTCGTGGCCGGCACCATGATGAGCCAGCTCCAGCAGGGGCAACGTTCACTGTGGCCGGGACGAAGGTCCTGGGGGTTGAGCCTCGCCGGCGCACTGGTGGCGCTCTATGTCTTCATGGCCGACGCCATCCGGGTGGCTGGCGAAGGCTACGAGGCCGTTCAGAAAATGCAGCCGACCTGGTTCAACTGGCCGCTATTCGCCGTGGCGCTGGTCCTGCTGGCCGCGCCGATTGCGGACATGTGGAGGCAGTACAGGGGAAACTCCCGGGGATGATGGTCGTCGCAGGCTTTTCCTCTACATCGGCAGCTTGGATGGGCTGTCTTGTTTGACCCTCTCCCATTCCTCCAGCGGCAAATAGCTCAGCGGGATTTGGAAGAGGGAAACGGGCAGGGCTCGGAGCTTCACATTCCGGTACTCCACGGTCCAACTCCCGTCTTTGCGGGCCAGCCGGAGCGGAAAGTGGATGTCCGTCGCGAGCCACTGATAGTAGGTCACATCCTTATCCTGTTCTCTCGTCGTCACCTCGTACAACGTCGTGGGATGACCCTCCAAGATTTCCGTGCCGACGACCTCCCGCATGAATTCACCCTCAAGCCGCTCGCTGACTTTCGGCGCCTGCTCCGGATCATAGGGCAGGGTCTTGAAATGTCTCACCCGGGCCAGCAGAAACCACATCACCTGCTTGTCTTTCCGCACGATCGTGACATTGACAGGCCCGGCATCCCTGTGCTCCAGACGCCACATGTCATCCCGGTACAGGACACTGGCCTTGTGGCTGTGCCCGTTGATGCGCGTGATCTGATCAGCCATGAACTCGAGCCCCCAAGCGCTGCCGACGCTCACCCACGAGACCGCGAGGGCGAGCAGGGCTGACGTTGTCGGTCGCATAGCTCATCCTCCATACCAACCTTCGGTTGAACGGCGGGCTCTTTTACGATTTTTCGAATTTGTCGCCCGCCGAGAAACCCCTCCAGTGTTTCTTGGTGGCCTCCTCCACGCGCGGATAGTTCCTGTGCCTCCAGTGAACGCTGGAGTTGACCACCGGGCCATGCCCCTGGGATGAGCAACTCCCGTACCCCGGCGAGGGGCCATGAATCCGCATCATATTCGGATGAACCGCTAGGAATGGAGGAAAGGACTCGGCAAGGATTGCCGGGCATAGGTCTGGAATGCCCAGGCTTGCCTTCCTGCGAGCGATCTGCGTACTCTTCCGTGAGGGATTGCTTCTTTGAGCAGGAACACGGGAGCGAGAGAGAACCGATGAGCTGCCGGGTCGCGCTCTTCTTACCTCCGGACCCGCGCTGGATTGGGCCGGCCACCTGCGCCGACTGCGGCGCCGGCAGCTTGACCGTCTTCTACACCTCCCACGACAAGCAGACCCACCTCTGCCAGAGCTGTTTTGAATCCAGGGTCACAAGCGGCATGGCGAAGGAAAGCCAGGCCGGCGAGCCTTGAGAGTCTGGGAACCGCCTCAAGCCGGACCTACTTGGATTTCGGCCGTTCGAGCCCTTCGGGGAGTTTCGTGTCCTCTCCCGCGGACGCTCGGTTGAGCTGCCCTTGGGTCAGCCCTACGGCTTTGCTGAGATCGGCTCCGTCAAGAACCGACGAGTCAAGGTTTGCCTGGCTCAGCTCCGATTCGTGCAGATTGGCATGGCGGAGGTTCGCGTTCTGGAAATCGGCGCCGCGCAGGTTGGCCTTGACCAGATTCGCTCCCTCCAGATTGGCGTTGGTCAAATCGGCTCGTTCGAGGTCGGCCTCAGAGAGGTAGGCCTCTTCCAACGACGAACCGCGCAAGTCGGCCCCCACGAGTCGGGCCTTGAACAGGACCGCCTGCGGCAGGGTGGCCTCGCGCAGGTTGGCGCCGCGCAGATCGGCCTTGAACAGGACGGCCAGGCCAAGATTGGCTCGATGCAGGTCGGCCTTGCCCAGGTCGGCCCCCTCCAGATTGGCCCTGGCCAGGCCTGCTCCTTGGAGCTTCGCCTCACGTAGGTTCGCGTTCGACAGGTCGGACTCGGACAAAATGGCTCCCCGCAGGTTGGCCTTGAACAGAATCGTATTCGTGAGGATGGCAGCGAAGAGGTCGGCTTCCTGGAGCGTGGCCCCCTCCAGGTTGGCGCCGGTCAGGTTGGCCTCCTTGAGAACAGCTTGCGACAGGTTCGCCCTGTCCAGATGCGCTTTGCGGAGATCGGCGTCGGTCAGGTCGGCCCCGGACAGGTCGGCTTTTTTCAGATTGGCCGCGTACAGGTGCGCATCACCGAGATTGGCTTCGTGCAGGTCGGCCTCCCGCAGGTCCGCTCCGTACAAACGGACACCTTCCAAGTCCGCGCCGCGAAGGTTGGCCTTCGCCATGTTGGCTCCAAAGAGGGCCGCCTCCGCCAACGTGGACTCTTGCAGATTGGCCTTGGCCAGGTTGGCCTTGCGGAGGTCGGCGTTGGTCAGATCGGCCCCGGATAAGTTCGCCTTCTGCAGATTGACCCCGTAGAGGTCCGCGTCGCTCAGGATCGCGTCTTGCAGGTTTACCCCGCGCAGGTCCGCCCCGGACAAGTCCGCCCGCTCCAAGTTCGCCTCGCGCAACTGGGCTCCTCTCAGGTCGGCTTTGCAGAGGTTCGCTTTTTTGCCTTTCGGATCGAGGGCATCTTCGAGCCATCGGGCATGGGCCTCCAGGACCTGCCCAAGCACCTTGGGGGTCAGTTGCTTGCCACGGAAACCGCCGGCGCAAGCCGCTTCGGTGTCGGCTGGAGAAGGAACGGACGCCTCACCGACGGCCCCCGTCGGACATGACAGGACCATGACCACTGCAAGACCGATCACGAACGTCGCCGACCAGTAGTTGTTCCCCTTCACGCGTACCCTCCCTTCACTCCGGCAGATTGATCGTCGCCTTCACACTCCCCGCTCTGTGCAACCTGATTTCAACATCCTGCTAAGACGGCTGGGACGACAGAATCTCTATGCTCACCCTCCCGACGATGTCTGCGAGGGGCAGGAGGTCAGCAAGCCGTTCACCCTCCAGGAGCTTGATATGGGTGGCGTCCACGCCAACCTGGCCGAAGGTCGGGTCAACAGGCAGCCACTCCCCATTGACGTAGCTCTCGGCCCAGGTGTGGTACAGAAAGCCGCCGAGCTCCTGCGAGTAGACCAGCCCGTTCGTCACCTTCGTGGGAATCCCGAGGCTCCGCGCAAAGGCTGAGTAGAGCAAGGCCAATCCCTGACATTCCGCCTTGCGCCCCTGCAGCACCTCGAGCGAGGAGAACACGTCCACCGGAGTCTGCTCGATCTCCTGCCGGAGCCAGACCACGAGGCTCCTGATCGCCGCAACCTGATCGGAGTCGGACCCGACGATGTCCCGCGCGGTCCCCAGCACGAGCGGATGCCGGCTGTCGATGGAGGCCGTCGGTTGCACGTAAGGCTGAAGGGACTGATTCAGCGCATCGGGCGGCGGAGCCGGCGAGGGAGGCTCGGCTGAACGAAGGACGCATTCGACTCTTTCCTTCGTCTGCTGGTCTCGTCCGCACTGTTGCCAGTGATCCGAGGGCACGGGAAACGTATCGGGGAGTCCCTGGATGGCAATGTGCAGCATCCTGACCGCTTGGGGGTGCAACAGCGGTCTGCTCGTGCGCACCCGACTGAATTCCACCAGCACGTCCCGCTTGTTCAGGCTGGCCTGGGCCAGATAGGCCTTGGCTTGCTGCTCGCTTTCGAGCGTGGAGATCAAAATCCCCTTCCAGGCCATCTCCAGCACCGGCTCCCCCTGCTCGTTCAACCAAGTGGTCTGCTCCTGGCCATCCATCGTCGTGACGACTTGAAAGGCGCGTCCGGCATAGAGGTCGCTCTCCTGGTAGGCCTCAATAGATTGCGATACCAGCGCCACCTCCTGACGTTGGCCGTCATAGACCTGATAGGCATATTGCCTTCCCACCTCAAGCCCTTGCCACGTCGGGTAGAGAGTTATGGCGCTGGTGGGGTAGAGCGCGTCGGCAACAGAGATCGTCTCCTGGCTGGTCCGGCCGCCGGCTTCCCGCTCGACGAGCAACCGTCCGTTCTCGACCCTGCCCGCCAGCTTCATCTTGTTGCCGTCGAGATCGTATTCATGGGCGAACCGCTCGAGGCGGAGATCGTCGGCGACCCAATCCTGCGCCTTGAGCGTCACGTGCTTGTTGAATCCCAGAAAGTGAAACGCCAGGAGCGCCTCGGAGCGCAGCTCGTATAGACCTCCCGCCTCAGCGGGCGGGACCAGAGCCAGATGGGTGAGCCCGACCTTCTCGCCGTTGAAGATCACGCCGGTCCAGTATTCGCGATAGGGCCAGGTCTGCAAGCTGTGTTTCATGGGCCGCTGGGGCGGCGTCGGCACCTCACGAAAATACCATCTGGCGCAGCCAGCGGTCAGAGGCAGATGGACCAGGAGCAGCGTGACGACCAGCCCCCATTGTGTCGTCGTGACGGATCGTTGGAAGAATCCGGCCATCATGCTCAGGCACCGTATGCCGACCTGCCCAACCTTCCGCAGATTATACGACGGCTGCCTCCAGCCTTCTATGAAAGTCGCGTATTTCTCCTTTCCCCTCGTCTGTGATAGAACTACCAAAACGGAAAGAGCCGTTGATTGACATGAAGAAGGATCGATTCCGATGACCAACCCCGAGTCTTCGGCGGCAGGCAATTTTATTCGCGAGATCGTCGCGCAGGATGTGACGACCGGCAAGCATGGGCGTATCGTGACCCGCTTTCCCCCGGAGCCCAACGGCTACCTGCACATCGGGCACGCCAAGTCCATCTGCCTGAATTTCGGGATCGCCCAGGAATTCCGCGGCGTCTGCCACTTGCGGTTCGACGACACGAACCCCACCAAGGAAGAAGTGGAATACGTGGAGGCGATCCAGGCCGACGTGCGCTGGCTGGGGTTCGACTGGGGCGACAAGCTGTTTTACGCTTCGGACTATTTCGAGCGGCTCTACCAGTATGCCGTGCACCTGATCAAAAAGGGCAAGGCCTACGTGGACAGTCTGAGCGCCGACGAGATGCGCGCCCACCGTGGCACCTTGACCGAGCGGGGCAAGGAGAGTCCCTACCGGAACCGCCCCGTCGAAGAGAGCCTGGACCTGTTCGCGCGGATGAAGGCCGGGGAGTTTCCGGACGGAGCCCATGTGCTGCGGGCCAAGATCGACATGGCTTCACCCAACATCAACATGAGAGACCCGGCCCTCTATCGCATCAGACACGCGACCCATCACCGGACAGGCGACCAGTGGTGTCTCTACCCGACCTACGACTATGCCCATCCGCTCTCCGACGCCATCGAGGGCATCACCCATTCCATCTGCACGCTCGAATTTGAAGACCACCGTCCTCTGTACGATTGGGTGGTCGAGCAAGCGGACGCCCCGTGCCGACCCCGGCAAATCGAGTTCGCCCGGCTCAACCTCAGCTACACGGTCATGAGCAAGCGGAAGCTGCTGGATTTGGTCGAGAAGGGGCACGTGGCCGGCTGGGATGACCCCCGGCTGCCGACCCTCAAGGGACTGCGGCGGCGGGGCTACACGCCCGAGGCGATCCGTTCCTTCTGCGAGCACATCGGCGTGGCGAAGCGGGATGGGGTCGTCGAGATGGCGCTGCTCGAACATTTCATCCGAGAGGACTTGAACCGCCGGGCGCCGCGCGTGATGGGCGTGCTGCGGCCGCTCAAGGTGGTCATCGACAACTACCCGGAAGGGACGGTGGAAGAACTGGAGGCCGTGAACAATCCGGAGGATCCTAGCGCGGGAACCAGGAACGTGCCATTTGCCCGCGTGGTCTATATCGAGCAGGACGATTTCCGCGAGGTCCCGCCGAAGAAGTTCTTCCGCCTGGCGCCCGGCCAGGAAGTCCGCCTTCGCTATGCCTACATCATCAAGTGCGTAGGGGTGGTGAAGGATGAGCGGACCGGCGAGGTGGTCGAGCTGCGCTGCACCTACGACCCGGAGACGCGCAGCGGGTCTTCCCAAGCAGGCCGTAAGGTGAAGGGGACGATCCACTGGGTCTCGGCGACCCACGCCCTCCCGGCCGAAATCCGTCTGTACGAGTCGCTGTTCGTAAAGGCTGATCCCGACGATGCCCAGGAGGGGCAGGATTATACGGCCAATCTCAATCCACACTCGCTGGAGCGCGTGACCGGCTGTCTGGTGGAGCCAAGCCTCGCCGGGGCGCCCCCCGGCAGCCGGTACCAGTTCGAACGGCAGGGTTACTTCTGCGTGGACCCAGACTCAGCGCCAGGCAAACTCGTCTTCAACCGAACGGTGCCGCTCCGGGATTCGTGGGCCAAGATCGAGAAGGCCCAGCACTAGGTAAACACAACTCCAGTGCTCTACGAAGCTCTCGTTGTCCTCGGCAAGAACTGGCGCGCATATCCTTCTCGGCGAATGTCCGGTGACAACCGGAAATTACAGCTCAGCATCGAATCCCGGCTGTCCACACTCGCTGCTGGCTTCCTCTATCAAGCCAATGTGACTCCCCTCCTGGTGATCGCCTCGGGGCGCACGGCTGGACCGACATGGCCGTCCGAAGCCGCGACTATGCGCGATTACCTGTTCAAACGGTTTCCCGATATTCCAGGCTCAGCCGTGCAACTCGAGGAGCAGTCCCTGGATACCTCCGGCAACGCCGAGCATGTCGCCAGACTCTTGACTCAATGGAAGATGCAGGAGGTCGCACTGCTAACCGTCAGCTTCCATGTGCCTCGCTCCGAGCGTCTTTTTGCCGAATTCGGAGTCAAAGTCGCCCACAGCTTTTCGGCGGAAGAAGAATTTGCAAGATACGCCCCTCGATATCAAACGTTTCTTAGAAACTACCGACGTTCTCCCAGAGTGACCATCGAAATTATGAAGGAATGGTGCTTGCGCAGCCTGCTCACAGTCGACCCCAGAGGCGCAATTCCTAAAATTTTGACACACCGCATCCGTGGATGAGAGGCAACCGGAAAAGCCTATCTTGGCGTGCGCAGCCAGTACGCCCCGCTAGCGCACTGAGAACGGGATCGGCGCGAAGGTCAGGGCGAAGATCGCCAGCGCGAACCAGCCCACCCAGATCCTCATACGCCCCAGCGCCACTTCCGGGTCCAGGACCGGCGGATGGGCCAAGCCGATGAAGCCGGCCATCCCGGCCCAGAGGAACCAGCCGGGCCAGCCCAGGAACCCCAGTACCAGAAGGATGGGCAGCATCGCCAAGGCGATCGTCCGCTGCCAGGATCCCCAGAGCGCATAGGCCACGTGGCCGCCATCGAGCTGCCCGATGGGGATAAGGTTGAGTGAGGTCACGAAGAGTCCGAACCAGGCCGCGAACCCGACCGGATGGAGCACGACATCGGCGCCTTCCGGAAGCGGACCGAGGACCAGCCACGAGACGAACTGCAACAACAACGGCTCGCCGAGATGCAACCCGAAGGCGTTCTCCGCTTGTACCACCTGGGACAGGCGCAGGCCGATCACCAGGGCCGCCACCGCCACCACGAAGCCGGCGATGGGCCCGGCCACCCCGATATCGAACAGGGCCTTCCGGCTCAGGATCGGCCCGCGCATGCGGATGATCGCGCCAAAGGTGCCGATGAAGTGCGGCGGGCCGGGGATGAACAGCGGCAAGGAGGCGGGCACTCGGTGCAAACGCGACAAAATAAAATGGCCCAGCTCGTGCGTGACGAGGATCGCCAGCAACGTGCCGGCGAAGGGCAGGCCGTTCACCAGCGAGGCCGGCTCGGTGATCAAAAACTCGAAGGCCCCCTCCATCGGCTGGCTCCTGGTCGCATAGGCTCCTGCCCAGAGGGTCGTAAAGACCGTGGTCAGGAAGAGGCCCATCGGCAAGACATATTCAGAAAAATGCCGACGCTCCGGCGGCTCGTCGCTGAGCACAGGGATGTACCGCGGCTGGGCTTCGTCCAGCAGATCACCGAACAGACGATCCGGCCGTTCTTCACTCATCGCGTCTCCCCAGTAGCCCCATCAAGCTCGCCAACGAATGGATTATGCTCCAACTCCTCAGCGACGGTCGTCGCTGGCCCATGGCCTGGGAGGAGTATCGTGTCGTTCGGGAGCGTCACGACGCGACGGCGGACCGAGTCCAGATGGACCGGGTACAGCGAAAAGGGATTGGCCCGCCCGATGGAGCCGGCGAAGAGCGTATCCCCCACAAAACAGATTTCGTGGTGTCCCTGCTCCACCCGATAGCAGATGCCGCCCGGCGTATGGCCGGGTGTCTTCAGACATTGCACGGCGAGACGCCCGACCGGAATCCTTCGCCCGTCTTCCGCCGCCACAATGAGCTCCCGGGGCGGGCGCCAGCCGAGCAGGCTGAGATCGGCCTCCCCAATATACACCGGCGCTCGATGATGCTGCAGGATGACATCCAGGCCATCGGCATGATCGGCGTGGCCGTGCGTCAGACAGACGGCCTTGAGCGTCAGCTTGCGTCGGTTCAGGACCTCCAACATCGCCTCCGCATTGTAGGCGGTATCGACAAATATCGCCTCACCCCCGTCGTGCAATACATAGCCCTTGACCGCGTAGCCGCCGACGCTGCCATGGACGGTGTCCAGGCCCTCCATCGTGTCCGGCACCGAGGCCGGCAGCCAGCCGTCAACGACCTGCATGAGCGGTTCAGCCCTGAGCTTCAATGCGGCCGCGAGAGCCTGAACTTCGGCCTTCGTGGGGACCCGTCCGTTGCGCTCCAGCGTGGTAATGTCCCCCGCCGCGATGCCCGTCTTCTGGGCGAGGTCTCCGACCGACAGTCCCTGCCCCATCCGGGCCTTCTTCACGATGTCGCAGAAGTCGTCTTCGAGCGGCATAGGATAAGCGTCATTCGCTATTCGTCACTCGTCATTCGTGGGGAAAAATCTCAGTCGAATTCTTCGTATATTTCGAATGACGGATGACGAATTACGCCTTTCGCAGTTGCCCCTGCCAGGCTTTCACCATCGCTGCATCCACGTCCACCAGGATCACCGACTGAAGCGACATTGGCTTGAAGGCCCTGATCGCCTGGACCATTTCAGCCGCCGCCTCGGCATGCGCCACCCCGCCGACCCCCGTGCCCATGCCGGGAATCGCCAGCGAGGTGAAGCCCCGCTCGTCGGCCAAGGTCAACGCCGCCTTCGTGGCCTGCCCCACGTTCACGGCCGGAATGCGCATGGCCGGACGCGCCATCGTGGGGGCATGGATAATGCCCCGAAACTTCGTCTTTCCGCCAGACGTCAGCACTGCGTTCCCCACCGCGATCGGCGCCTGTGCGACGGCCTCCCGCTCAACCTCCACGCCCGCCGCCCGCTTGATCACGCCCGCCACGCCCCCGCCCATGATGCCCAGACTGTTGGCTGCGTTCACGATCACCTGGGCTTGTACCTCCAGAATACTGCCTTGCACCACTGTAATCTGAATATGCACGCCACTCATTTCCGACTCTTCATGCTGGAGGTGGAAGGGATGGGCGCGGATTTACCTCTCATTGTCCGCATGGAGCGGGTGGCGCCGACCAGGGACCCTGGTCATCTCCTCTCCCCTCCCACAAGCCTGCCGCGTTACTCTATCGGTGGCCGTGGCAGGTGGATGAGCGACTTCACCGGAGCGGCGGGGACCCGCCGGGCAACCGGAGAAGGAAAGCTGGAACTGACCGAGCCACCACGGTCGAAGACCGTGGGCGAGAGAATTCCAGAAGGCTTCCGCTCCGGTGTGCCGTGGATGGGGTGCCGCGGGAGGTGCGGAGCGAAGACTCCTGCCACGGCCACATCTTCACCCTTCCGGCGGAAGCTTGATCTCTTTCACCTCGCCGAACCCCGACAACACCTGCGGCAGGGCGTCGGGCGGGCCGACCGCCAGGATGCGGAGCCGGTCCGGGTGGAGGTGCTTGCGGGCCGCCTGGAGCAGATCATCCTTGGTGAGCTTCACGACCTTATCGCGGAGTTGCTGGAGGAAGTCCTTCGGGAGGCCGTCGTATTCCAACCCGATCAGGCGGCTGACGATCATGGATGGGTTGGTGAAGGAGAAGACGAAGGAGTTCACAAAGGCTTCCTTGGCCTCGCTGAGTTCCGTGTCGGTCACCGGCTGCGCCTGGAGCCGTTCCATGTTGGCCACCAAGCGGCTCACGACCTCCTGCGTCGAGGCCAACTTGGTCTCGGCGCGCATCAACCAGACCCCCTGCTCCCGCACTCCGGCCCGGAGCGCGCTGCCCACCGAGTAGGCCAGCCCTTGTTTCGTCCGCACGTCGTTGAAGAGCCGGCTGCGAAACGAGCTGCCCCCCAGGATGTCGTTCAGGATGGACAGGGCCGGATAGTCCGGGTCTGTTTCCTTTACGGACAGATGGCCCGCCCGCAGGTGCGTCTGTGAAGTCCCCTTGCCGATGAACCGGACGATTTTCTGGCCAGCCCTGGCCTCATCCGCGCTCACCGGCGGCAGCACGATGGCGGGCACTTCGCCTTTCTGCCACGACCCGAAGGTCTGGCGGAGCAGGGCCAGCATCGCCTCTTTTTCAAAGTCACCGGTCACTCCAAGAATAATCCCGTTGGGATGGACTGTGCCGGCGTGGAAGGCCACGAGGTCGTCGCGGGTGATCCTGGTCACCGACTCCACCGAGCTCTCCCGAGCGAACGGGTGGGTCGGCCCGTAGAGCAGCTTGGCGAACTCGCGCGCCACGATGGATTGGGGCTGGTCCTGGCGCCGGCGGATGCCCTCGATCGCCTGTAGCTTGGCCAGCTCGACACGCCTGGGATCGAAGGCCGGGGTCATCAGAACGTCCGCAAAGATCTGGAGCCCGCGCGGCAGATCCTTCGTGAGCACATCCAGCATGGCGGAGCCCGATTCCGTTCCGATCCCGACCGAGATCAAGGCAGCCAACTGCTCCAATTCCTCATCCACCTGTTCGGCCGTCATGCGCTTGGTCCCGCCCGTCCGCATCGTCACGCCCGTGATGCCGGCCAGGCCTACCTTGCCGGCCGGGTCGAGCCAGGCACCGGTCTGCATCGTGGCGGTGACGGTCACCAAGGGCAGTTCATGATCTTCCAGCAGGTACACCACCATGCCGTTGTCCAGCACCAGCCGATCCGGATCGGGCGGGGTGAACCGGACCGGCTCGAACTGCATCTGCCTTGGATCAGCCTGAACTGTTTCAGCCGCATCAACGAAATCAGACCAAGCCGTGAGCCCGACGACCAGCGCCAGCAGCAACACGGGGATCATTGCTAATGGCCGATGGCCGAGAGCCTGCCCTGAGCTGGTCGAAGGAGCCAATGGCTGATGGGTCAGTCTCGGAGGCTTCCTGTTCATCGTTCCTCGATTACAATTCGTCGCTCATGGGGCCGGCGTGGCCGACGGAGTCTTGGCGGGAGCAGGTCCGCTGCCGACGGGCGGAGGCACGCCCGCAACACTGCTTTTCGCGGAGGGAGCGCGCACCAGCGTGGCCACCGTCCGGTTGGATTTCACAAGATACCGGGCCGCAACCCGTTGGATGTCGGTCGGTGTCACCGCTGCGATCCGGTCGCGCGCCCTCAGGATATACCGCCAGTCCTTGGCCACGACCTGAAAGAAGGCCAGTTGCGAGGCCAACCCGCTGTTGGAGCGGAGCGACCGCACCAGCGCCGCGTCCAGGGTGTTCAGCACCTTCTCCAATTCCTTCGACGACACCGGGTCGGTCTTGAGCCGGTCCAGTTCGAGATCGATCGCCTCTTCCAATTCTCTGGTCGTATGCGGCGCCAAGGGCGTAGCGCTGATCACGAACAGGTTCGGGGCGCTGATGCCAGGGAAGCCGGAATCGGTGCCGACGGAGGCCGCCAGTTTTTTCTCCCGGACCAGCCGCTTGTAGAGGCGCGACGTGACGCCCTCTGAAAGGACCGAGTCGAGCACATCGAAGACGAAGTCATCCGGGTGGCCCAGAGCCGGTTTGTGGTAGCCGATCAGGAGCACGGGCTCTGCGTCAAACTCGACCTCAACACGCCGCTCCCCGCGCTGCGGAGGCTCGACCGTGACCACCGGCGGAGGCGGGGGGGTGCCGGGGATTGTTCCGAAGGTCCGCTCGATCAGCGCGATGACCTCCGGGGGATTGATGTCGCCCACGATCGCGATCACGGCATTGGCAGGACCATAGTAAGTGCGGAAGAACTCGGTCGTGGCGGCCGGCGTGAGCGCCTGGATGTCCGAGCCCCAGCCGATGGTCGGAAAGCCGTAGGGGTGGGCCTGAAACGCGGCGGCTGCAAAGGCCTCGTACAAGAGGCCGTTCGGGCTGTCCTCGGTCCGCAGCCGCCGTTCTTCCATGACCACGGCCCGCTCCTTGTAGAATTCACGCAGCACCGGGCTTGCCATCCGGTCCGATTCGACAGCGGCCCAAAGGGGCAGGCGGTTGGCCGGGAGGCTCACGACATAGCGGGTGACGTCTTTTCCGGTGGACGCGTTCAGGCCCACCGCGCCGTGACGCTGGTAGAGCAGGGCCATCTCGTTGCCCACCACCAAGGCCCCGGCTTTCTCCTGGGCTTCCTTGAAGGCCTGTTTCAGTTGTTGGAGAGCCGGGGAATCTTCTTGACCGGACGCGCGCAGCTCATCCCGCAGCTTGTCGATCGCGGCGTTGAGACGGTTCATTTCCTCCAGCAGCGGCTTCTCCCGCTCATAGTCCTGAGTCCCCAATGTGCGCGTCCCCTTGAAGGCCATATGCTCGTAGAGGTGCGCGAGGCCCGTGGCTCCGTTGTGCTCGTTCACCCCGCCGACGCCGAAGGTCACGTTGATGGACAGCACCGGGCTCTGGTGCCGCTCCACCAGCAGGACCGTCAGCCCGTTGGCCAGCTTATGCTCGATGACCCGCTCGGCCAACGACGGCGCCGACGCCGCAGTAGCCGCCCGCACCAAGTCAAGGCCCAGGCTGAGGCTCAGGCTAAGAACCAGAACAAGTGTGAAGCGTGAAGCGTGCCGATGACGCATGGAGCTAGTTAACAAGTGACCAAGCTGACAAGTTGCAAGTAGCCAAGTAACCTGTCGAGAGCCTCCCCGTCGAGAGCCTCTGGGTCGAACGATAGGTCGAACGACAAGTTTCGGACCCTGCGACTTAGTCACTTTTGTACTTGCTACTTGTGTCTTGCCACTCACCACTTGAGTCTTGCAACTTGTTACTGACGGCGAGATACGATTCACGAGATACGTGCGACGCGTTCTCGGTCATTCAAACAACTCGATGAGCTCTGCCGGCTGTTCGATGAACCAGTCGGGACCGCACGCCGCCATCTTCTCACGGTTGCCCATGCCGTAGCCGACGGCGCAGACCCGGATGCCGGCATTGTGCGCCCCCTTGATATCGTTCGTGCTGTCGCCGATCAGGACGGTCCGTTCCTTCGGCACCTGCAAGGCCTCCATCACGTTGAGCAACATGCCCGGCTCCGGCTTCAGGCCGTAGCCGTTGTCACCCCCGACCACGTACGCGAAGTGATGGGCGCCCAGCCCTTCCAGGATCTTCGTCGTGTACTCCAGCGACTTGTTCGTAGCCACGGCCTTGTGCGTGCGGGTGAAGTGGACGAGGACGTTTTCGACGCCCGGATAGAAGGTCGTGCGGTCCAGACAGTGGGCTAAATAATGGCCGCGGAAGACCCGCAGGGCTTCCTCGTAGCAGGCCTGGTTCTCCTCGCCGACCGAGAGGCGGAGGAGGCGTTTGACCCCGTCGCCCACGAAGCTGAAGATTTCCTCCTGGCTGCGCAGGGGCAGACCCAGATCGGCAAGGGTCATGTTGACCGACGTGGCGATGTCCCACTTGGACTCGATCAGCGTACCGTCCAGGTCGAAGATCAGCAGGTCCACCGGCACTTTGGCTTTGCGACTCATCACGGCTCCTGACCGACTTTTCGCAACTCGTCCCGCAGCTCCGCCAGCTTCGTGAGCTTCAGCCCATCGGTTTCCTGGAGCATGGCCTGCCGCACAAAGTTGATCATGCGCTTCTGGCCGACGTGGGGCGCCAACTGCGGTTCGACGATCCGCCACCGGTCTCCCACCGCCTTGACCCGGACGCGAAACTCCTCCACCTTCGACTCAGGCACGAACGAAGCCGTTTCCCAGTACATCACGCCCAGTACCTGGAACTTCACGGGGATGAGCACCTCCATCACGCCCAGGATTTCCCAGGTGGCAACGTCTTCCACCACCTCATAATTCTCGATCACCACGACATGCTCCCAGGAGGGCTCCTCCTTCCACGCGATATAGGGCTTGAGCGTCTCCCAGGAGATGGCCTCCAGGCGGGCGCCCTTCATATCCAGCGACAAATACGCCTTCACCAAGCCAGCCGGATCTTTTTTGAGGTCCCAGATCTCCGCAGGGCTATCGGCGGTACCGACCACGGCAAGCAGGAGCAGGATGGTCATCGAGAAGATGGACTGCCTCCTCATGGCACCCTCGTTACGCCACCTGGTGCAACTTCATGAAATTGGTTCCTCCCGGCTGACCGATCTGGGTGCCCGACAGGATCACAATTCGTTGCCCGCTGGTCACGAGCCCCTCCGACTTCAAGCGTCGCTCGGCCTCGCGCACACGCTCATCGGTGGTATCGATCTGGGGCATGGTGTGGGGGACCACTCCCCAGTAGAGCGCCATCCGCTGACGAACCGCTTCGAAGGGGGTCAACGCGAGGATCGGCGGGATCGGACGCTGCTTCGACATCAGCAGCGCGGTTGGCCCCGATTCGCTAAACGCCACGATCGCACTGGCCGTGGTCACCGCGGCCGCCGAAAAGGCGGCCGCGCAGACGGCTTCAGGAAATGAGACCGGACCACGTGCGGTCTCGGCGCGACGGACGGAATTCGGATCAGCGCATTTCTCGTCCCCTTCTTCCGCTTTCCGGACAATCCGATCCATGACGCGGACCGCCTCGACCGGATAGCGACCGACCGCCGTCTCGGCGGAGAGCATCACGGCGTCCGTTCCGTCGAAAACCGCATTGGCCACGTCCGAAGCCTCAGCCCTGGTGGGGCTTGGTTGGTGGGTCATGGATTCCAGCATCTGCGTCGCCGTGATCACCAGCCGGCGGCGGCGGTTGGCTTCAAGGATAATCCGCTTCTGCAAAAGAGGCACGGCCTCCGGCCCCATCTCAACCCCCAAGTCGCCGCGCGCGATCATCACCCCGTCCGCTTCTTCTAGGAGTGCTTCCAGATGATCAATCGCCTCGGGCCGTTCGATCTTGGCGATCACCGGCACGTCTCCCCCGTACTCCGCGATCAACTCCTTGGCCTCTATCACGTCGTCCGGTCCCCTGGCGAACGACAGGGCGACGTAATCGACCCCCTGCGCCAAACCGAACCGAAGATCGTCGCGATCCTTGTCAGTCAAGGTGGGCTCGCTGACGAAGGTGCCGGGCAGGTTGAGCCCCTTATGGGACGTGACCAGCCCTCCCGTGACGACCTTGCATTCCACCGTACTGTCCGACTTGGCCGTCACAGCAGTCGCCACCAACTCGATCAGCCCGTCGTCGATCAGGATCCGGGCGCCGGGCTTCACGTCCTGGGCCAGGTTCGCATAGGTGACGGGGATGTCGGACGTGGCGGCGGCTTGCGCTTGGCCCGCGACGAGGCGAACCGTCTGGCCAGAAACCAGGTTCACCCCTCCTTCGGCGACGGTCCCTACACGAATCCTCGGCCCCTGGAGGTCCTGAATGATGGCGACAGCGGCACGCCGGCGTCCAGCCGCTTCACGGATCGCCTTGACGGCTCGCCCGTGCCATTCGTGGGTGCCGTGCGAGAAGTTTAGGCGAGCCACGTCCATGCCGCCCTCGATGAGCCGATCTAGGATGGCCGGCTGATCGCTGGCAGGCCCAATCGTGCAGACAATCTTGGCCTTTCTCATTCGAAGACTCGTCATTTGCGAAACGTCCCTCGTGAAGCGTCGTTCGGCTCGTGTTGCGCTTCACGCTTCACGAACGACGAGGAACGCGTCCCGTGCAGGCATTCTAACAGCCGCCCGCTACTCTGGCAACGCAACCGCAGGTCGGTGCGGCTCTTCTCCCGTGCCGCGCTTCGCGACGCTCAACGCTACGGAAGCTCGGTTCCGTGCATTCGGGCGAACACTTCCCAGTCAAACGGCTTTGGCGCGACCGCGTGGAGCGGAACGGCGTCGACGCAGCCCGGCTCGCGATAGGCCAACATGCAGCCGACCACACGTTCCGGGTCTTTGGCCAGACGCCGAATGGCCTCGTACGCCATATGTTGCGCGATGGCCTTGTCTTCGGGCGTCGGCGGAGCGCCCCGCAGGGTATGGCCGAGGATCGTGGCTTTGGTGGCAGGCATGAGGGGATAGGCGCCGGGGTTTGTCCGGAACTGCGGCCAATGGGCGATCGTGCTGTCCACATAGGAGACAAGACCATGCACCCCTCCATCCGGATGATGGCGGTGTGGAGTCTGCTCCGCCACCACGAACAAATGGCTCTTGTTCGGGACGCCCAACGTGCGCTTCAGCGTGCCCAGAATGATGTCATCGATGTAGGCATCGGGATCGGGATGCTCATTGACCAGCACGCCCTCGGCCCGAGCCTGATACGCGCAGGCCAGCGCGAGGTGGCCCGACCCCGCGCCCATGATCTCGACGAAAAAGATGCTGCCCATGGCCGCGCTCGTGGCCTTGAGCGACTCAATCGATTGATTGGCCAACGCCACGGCGGAATGAAAACCCAGAGAGGTCGTGCCCGCCAGGTTGTTGTCGATCGTGCCCGGTATTCCGACAACCTGAACACCGAATCCCTCGTAGAGGGCGCGGGCGCCCCGAAGACTCCCGTCGCCTCCGATGACGACGAGCGCCCCGTCTTGCATATAAGGCCGAAGATGCCGCAGGGTCGTCTGCTGAACCTGCTCGTCCTTGAAATCTTCGAAGCGGCTGCTGCCGATCGGGCTGCTCGCATGGCTGCCCAAGCCCCGCGTATCCTGCTCGGTCACCGCCTCAATCCAATTGTTGGCCAGCCCTAAGAACCCGTGACGGACGAAGTAGACCTCAAGGCCCATCCGATTCCCCGTCACGCGCAGTTCCTTCAACGCGGCGCCCGCGCCGGCGAAATCTCCGCCCGATACCAACGCGACGATCCGCTTAATCTGCCGGGGCCTGAGCGTGACCCGATCCCGCCGTTCGCGTTCCACCGTGATCCACGCGTCACGCGCCGCCCGTTCCCGCTCCGACAGACCGACCGCTGTGGAGTACCCGGACAGGAGCCCGTGTTCGTAGGTCAGGAGCACGACATTGCTCTGGCCCTCCTTGTATTCTCCAAACTCGGTGAAGGCCTCACGAAACGGCCGAGGGTCGAGATAAACCATGAGGGCCCGCAGGGTCGAGCTGTGGGAGTACAAACACACGACTTTCCCCTGGTGGGACTGCCCCAACCGGCGGAACCCGTCGACGACATCGACATAGACGTCGAAAAACGAGTGTCCCCCGGCATAACTGTATAGGGGGTGCTTGATCAGGCGCTTGGCGGTCGGGACATCGACCCCGAAAGCTTTGGCCGCTTCCTCGGCCTCCGTCTTCTTCTCCAGGCCCGTCGCCCATCCGAAATCCTGGGGTTCCAACGCAGACTCATACGCGGGCAGACTGGCATCGCGGGGCCCAGCTTGAACCAGCGCGGCGACGACTCGCTCCCACAGTTGCCGCGTGTTCGGGCTCCGGCTCACAAGATGCGTAAAGGTCTGCGGGTCGAGGTAGTTGTGAAGGTGGAGAAAATCCAGTTGCTGCCCGACCACGCCCAGCATTCGCGCCAACGCGGCGCCGACTGCGTCGGCCTTGGGGACGCCACGGTCCGGGTCCAGCACGTTGGCCAACCGGCGTCCGACCCGACAGGTACTGCTTTCCACGCGCGACACGCCGTGGCGCATCGTGAAGAGGAGGGTCCGGCCGGTCAGGTCGCGCGGCAACAGCCAGAACCGATCGTCGCCCAGGTCCAGCACGATCCGGTCCTCTACCAACTGCGGCGTCAATTGCGCGCGCGGCACGATCGCGACGGGCCGACGGTGGGTCGGCTTCTGCACCGACCCGATCGGGGCCCGGAAGAGCGGCGCCAGATCCCCTGCCGCGAGGAGCTGATTCCAGGCGGCGAAAAAGACGAGCCCGTCGCCCCCGCACCCTTCTTCGAGCACCAAGCGCCGCGCGGACCTATATTCGTCGGCCCCCGAAAAACCTCTCTGGGCTCGCTGAACGAACGCACGGATCTTTTCCATCGCTTCGCGGGCTCGCCGCGGTCGATCCGCTAAGGCAGACGGGACGGGTGGATATTCGATCCCCTCCATCGCCGGGCGGCGCGCAAGCCACTCTCCATAAGCCAGGAGCCCCTCGACCGTCACAAAATCAAGCCGTTCTCCCGTAGATTCCATTCGTTGCCTCGTTGGCGCCTCTGGGTCTCAGCCTCGCCCCCCGCGTTCAACTGCTGCGCGCGGAGTGAGCCGTGGCCCAGTGGAAAGTCGATTGGTGCGTTGGACCTGCAGGCATGCTACCGTGACCAACGACGGATATCAACAAGCGCCCGTGGGCAAACACTCCCGTGAGCAAGAACCACCGCTTCCAGACGTGGCGTGGTAGGCTTGAACCCTCCGGGAGTCGCATGCTACTGTGGCGCCTCTCTTATGAAAACCGCGGTCTCCCGGAAACTCTTCATCGAGGCGCAGCGCTATATCCCCGGCGGGGTGAACAGTCCGGTCCGCGCCTTCCGCTCCGTGGGCGGCCGGCCGCTGTTCATCACGCGCGCCAAGGGCGCCCGCCTGTACGACGCAGACGGAAACAGCTTCATCGACTACGTGCTCTCCTGGGGGCCGATGATCCTGGGCCATGCGCCCGCGGCGGTCGTCAAGGCTCTCGCCCGCGCCGCCGCCCACGGCACCAGCTACGGCGCGCCGACCGAGCTGGAAGTCCGCCTGGCCCGGATGATCACCGAGGCCGTCCCCTCCATGCAGCAGGTCCGGCTGGTGAGCTCCGGCACGGAGGCGGTGATGAGCGCCATCCGTCTGGCCCGCGGCCATACGAGGCGGGACGGCGTGCTCAAGTTCGAAGGCTGCTACCACGGGCACAGCGATTACCTGCTGGCCAAGGCCGGGTCGGGGCTCGCCACGTTGGGGATCCCCGACTCTCCCGGCGTGCCGGCGGACTTCACACGCCATACGCTGACCGCTCCTTACAATGATCTGAAGACCCTGCAGCGGCTCATCCAGGCCCACCATCGGGAGCTGGCCTGCGTGATCGTGGAGCCGGTGGCGGGCAACATGGGGGTGGTCCCGCCGGGGGACGACTTTCTCCCCACGCTCCGGGAGCTGACGCGCGCGCACGACATTCTGTTGATCTTCGACGAAGTGATCACGGGCTTCCGCGTCGGCTATGGAGGGGCCCAGACCCTCTACGGGGTGACGCCGGATTTGACCTGCCTGGGCAAGATCATCGGCGGGGGGCTGCCGGTCGGGGCCTACGGCGGCAGGAAAGAAATCATGCAACTGATCGCGCCGGCCGGGCCCGTCTACCAGGCCGGCACCCTGTCGGGGAACCCCCTGGCGGTGACGGCGGGCATCGAGACTCTCAAACGGCTGAAGGCGCCCGGCGTCTACAAGCAACTCGACAAGCTGGCGGGCAGGCTGGCGGAGGGACTGGGAGACGCGGCCAAGAAAGCCGGCGTGCCGCTGACGCAAACGCGCGTGGGATCGATGCTGGGAGCCTTCTTTACGAGGGGGCCGGTGGTGGACTATGCGTCAGCCAAGCAATCCGACACGCAGGCCTATGCGAAATTCTTTCATCGCATGCTGGAGCAGGGTGTCTATTTCGCCCCCTCTCAATTCGAAGCGGCCTTTCTCTCGACCGCCCACAGCGCCGCGGACAT
>Ga0233424_10001260_pt1 | contig 23701 bp, 27 predicted proteins | sample Watercolumn_Towu_FD_181011 | JGI IMG/M metagenome (GOLD analysis project Ga0233424, IMG submission 181011) | Freshwater microbial communities from Lake Towuti, South Sulawesi, Indonesia - Watercolumn_Towuti2014_125_MG | ecosystem: Environmental > Aquatic > Freshwater > Lake | place: Indonesia... | reverse complement strand
TGCCGCTCCATGATCATGGAGCGATCACGACTGGCCGTGGCGCGACGCCTCGTCAGCCTCATTGCGGCATTTGCCCTGGCCGGCTGCGTGCAAGGCGAAAATTATAAAAAGCCGGACCTTGCGGTTCCGGCTGCCTGGGACGCGATGGGCACCGGTGCGCCCCATTCCGGCGTCGCCCTCTCGACGGCCAGGCTTCCGGAAGCCAACTGGTGGCGGGAGTTCCAGAACGAGGAACTGAACGGCCTGATCGAGCAGGCGCTCGACCGCAACCACGACGTGCGCCGGGCCGCCTCCCGGGTGATGGAGGGGCGCGCCGCCCTGATGGCGGCCGGCGCCGGCCTCTACCCGCAGGTCAACGTGCAGAGCCAATATTCGCGCATCGAGATTTCCAAAAACACCCTGGCCGGGCTGGCCCTGGCGGGCGGCCGCGCCACGCCCCAAACCTTCGCGACCCCCGGCACGGGGTTCGACCTCTGGAACGGCGCGGCGGACCTGAGTTGGGAATTGGACCTCTGGGGTCGCATCCGGCGCGGCATGGAAGCAGCCTCGGCCGAGGCAAGCGCGCTGGAGCAGGATCACCGGGCCGTGGTCCTGGCGTTGATCTCGGACGTGGGGCAGGCCTATTTCCGACTGCGCGAACTGGACGAACAGGTGGCGATCGCCGAAAAGAACCTGGCGGGACGCAAGGATTCCGTGGACATCATTCAAAGCCGGGTGTCGGTCGGATTGGCCTCCGAATTGGACGTGAAACGGGCCGAGGTGCTGGTGGCGGAAAGCGCCGCCCAGATCCCCGAGCTCCAACGGCTGCGCGCCGTCGAATTGCACCGGATCGAGGTGCTGACCGGCGCCACGCCCGGCGCCTTGTCGCTTCCGTCCAAGCCGCTCCGCACGGTGGCGACCCAGCCGGAGATTCCGGTCGGCCTGCCCTCGCAATTGCTGGAGCGGCGGCCCGACATCCTGCAAGCCGAACGGACGCTCATCGCGGCCAACGCGCGGATCGGCGAAGCCCGCGCCTACTTCTTCCCGGCCCTGTCCATCACCGGCCAGGGCGGATTGCAGAGCGTCGAGTTCTCCAACTGGTTCAACGGCAACAGCCGCACCTTCACCATCGGCCCGGCGGTCACGCTCCCCATTTTCCTGGGCGGCACCAACGTGGCGCGCCTGGACCAGGCCGAGGCCCGCTACGAGCAGATGCTGGAGAATTATCAGCAGACGATCCTGAACGCCTTCCGGGAGGTGGCGGACCAGTTGGTGTCCATCCGGTCACGGACGGAGCAGCGGGACCGCCAGCGCGAGCAGGTCCAGGCCTCGGAAACGGCCCTGGAGCTGGCCCAGATTCGGTATCGCGAGGGATTGGTGACGTACCTAGACGTGCTGGAGGCGGAGCGAACCGTGCTGACCGCCGAGACCCAGCTCGTCCAGACGGAGCGGGCCAGGCTGACCGACATGGTCACCCTCTTCAAAGCGCTCGGCGGCGGCTGGGACGCCGCGCCGCAAGTCCAGCCGATGCCCTCGCCTTTCCGTCCACCGTCGTCATCACCGCTCCTCGGAGGGTGACGGATCGGCTACTTGGCCGAGCTGTCCAGCACACACCACATGCGGCGGGTGCCGGACTTCTGATCGGTGACCGGTTCGCCCGAGAAGAAACTCACTTGCCAGGCCACGATGTCATCGGTGGGGTGCGGCGTGGCGGTCCAGTAGATGGCCGACTTGATATTGGAAAAAGGATGGCCGGGCGGTAGAGCCGGATCTTTCTGCGCCGGATCGACGAGGGTTTTCATCTCCTGAATCGTCGGCGCCCGCCAGCCATGTTTGCCGCCGACCGGCTTGGTGGCGCAACGTTCGACCGACCGGCTCCAGACGTCATGCTCCAGGTCCGGCGCTTGCTCCCAGACCAGGCCCGTCTGATTGTCCTTCACCCCAGCCCCATCCAGCACGAGGGTGAATCGTTCGGCGGCGGAGAGTAGGCCTGAGCACGGCAGAACGATGACGCACCCCAAGAAACATAACCAAATGATTATCAAGCTTGTTCGTCTCATGATTGCATTCATTGCAATGATTTTCCCAAACCGTTCAGGATGTTCAAAAAGGCCGTCCGGCGAGGCCGCAGGGAACGAGGCCCCCGAGGCGTACTGGAGAAGTACGTTGAGGGGGTCGAGTGACCGAGAACAAAGCTGGAGGCCTTTTTCAACATCCTGCTAGTGGACCGAGAATGGGATCGGCGCAAAGGTCAGGACAAAAATCGCCAGCGTCCCCCAGCCGATCCAGATGCGGGTCTTCCCGAGGGCCGCTTCCGGGTCCATGACCGAAGGATGGGTGAAGCCCATCAGACCGGCCATCCCAGCCCAGAGAAACCACCCGGGCCAGCCCACGAACCCCAGCACGATGAGGATGGGCAGTATCGCCAGAGCGATGGTCCGCTGCCGGGGCCCCCAGAGCGCGTAGGCCACGTGGCCTCCGTCCAGCTGCCCGATGGGAATCAAATTCAGCGAGGTGACGAAGAGTCCGAACCAGGCGGCGAACCCAATCGGATGCAACAGTACGTCGTAGCCCTCAGGAAGCGGACCGAGCACGAGCCAGGAGACGAATTGCAGCAACAGCGGCTCGCCGAGATGCAGGCCGTAGGTATTGTCCAGATGCACAACCTGGGACAAACGCAAGCCGATCACCAGCGCCGCCACTGCGACCACAAACCCTGCGATCGGACCGGCCACGCCGATGTCGAACAGGGCCTTGCGGCTCAGGATCGGCCCGCGCATGCGGATGATCGCGCCGAAGGTCCCGATAAAGTGCGGCGGCCCGGGGATGAACAGCGGCAACGAGGCGGGCACACGGTGAATGCGCGAGAGGACATAATGGCCCAGCTCATGCGTGACTAGGATACCCAGCAGCGTCCCGGCGAAGGGCAGGCCTTTCAGGAGAGCCGCCGGATCGTTGACGAGAAACTGCCAGGCGCCGAGCAGCGGGCTCGTGTTGGTCTGGTAGGCCCCGGCCCAGAGCGTGGTGAAGACCGTGGCCAGAAACAAGCCCAGCGGGACAGCGACCGAGGCACGATGCGGCGCCTCCGGATCTTCATCCATTGAGGCCAGGCCATGCCCTTGATGTTCCTGCGCCGGGCCAACCTGGATGAACCGATCGTTCGCATCGGGCCGCTCGTCGTATAGCGCCATGCTCGCCTAGACTGCGGTCATAAAAGGGTTATGAACCAGTTCTTCTCCCACCGTCGTGGCCGGACCATGGCCCGGCAAGAGTACCATCTGGGCCGGCTGCGTCAACACCTTCATTCTCACCGATTCTAGGTGCGCCGGATACAGCGTTGCGGGATTGGCCCGACCGATCGAACCGGCAAAGAGCGTGTCTCCGACGAAGCAGAGTTCACGCTCGCCTCGTTGCACCCGATAACAGATGCCGCCAGGCGTATGACCCGGTGTCGTCATGCAGGTCACGGTCAGACCGCCCACCGCGATCGTGCGGCCATCCTCGCACGGAGCCATCAGCTTCTGCGGCGGCTTCCACGGAAGGAGCTTCACATCTTCTCGGCCGATATAGACCGGCACCTGGAGATGTTGCAGGATCACATCCAACCCGTCCGCATGGTCGGAATGGCCATGCGTGAGACAGACGGCTTTCAGCATCAGGTTTTTCCGACTGACGACATCCAGCATGGCCTCGGCATGATAGGCCGTATCCACCATGATAGCCTCGCCCCCATCGTACAGCACATAACCTTTGACCTGGTACCCGCCGACATCCCCGAACACGGTTTCGACGCAAGCGAGAGCCGGAGGAGCGGCCGGCATCCACCCTTCGAGAGCGATCTGGATCAACGGGTCGGTCCTGAGCCCCAACACTGTCGCAAGCGCCGCGACTTCTTCTCTCGTCGGTACCCGTCCCGCCCGCTCCAGCACCGTCACGGCGTCAGGCCTGATGCCGCTCTTTTCGGCCGCCTCGCCGATCGAGAGCCCCAGCGCAGTCCTGGCCTTCTTGATGATGTCGCAGAAGTCGTCTTCTAAAGGCATAGTCTGAACGGCTCAGCGCTTATGGCAGATGGCTTATGGCAAGATCTTTCCGGCCATCAGCTATCAGCCATACGCGATAAGCTCCCGTTGCCAGGCGTTCACCATCGCCGGGTCCACGTCCACCAGAATCACGGAGCGCAAAGACTTTCCCTGAAATTCCTTGATCTCTTTGAGCATGACTGCCGCGGCTTCGGCATGGGCCACACCACCGACCCCCGTGCCCATGCCGGGAATCGCGATCGAAGCGAGGCCCTTCTCGTCCGCTAATCGCAGCGCCGCCCTTGTCGCCAGCGCCACGTTCGTCGCCGGAATGGCCATGCTCGGCTGCGGCATCGTCGGCGCATGGATGATGTAGGCGAACTTCGTTGCTCCGCCGGAGGTCAGCACCGCGCTCCCCACCGGAATCGGCGCCTGCCTGGCCGCTTCCTGCTCCACCCCTATCCCAGCTGCCCGCTTGATCGCCCCAGCCACACCCCGCCCATATAGCCCGAACTGTTCGCCGCATTCACGATCGCCTGCACGTCTGCTTCAAGAATACTGCCTTGTACTACAACGATTTTCACCGATTTCCCCCTCGCCTCCGGATTCTACGATCTGTACGCTTCGCGCCGATGCCGCACGCGCATGACTTTGACCTGCTTTACCCCATCATTGATCTCATAGAGAACCCGCTAGTCACCGATTCGGATACGCCTGTCGTGTTTTGTGCCGGAAAGCTTCTTGCTGTTGGTCGGCCGTGGCTGTCGGGAGAGAGCTTGGATCGCAGGGATAATCCGCGTGAACTCGGCAGGGGGCAGTTTCTTTAGATCGCGCTCGGCGGTATGTTCGAGGAGAACTTTATACACCAGGCTTGTACTCCTTCAGAAATTCCTCCAACCGACGAAACTTCAGCGGCTTCCTCCGCATATCAGCCAGCGCCTTCAGGTCTTTGACATCATCAAGATGTTCGAGCATCTCTCGATAGTCCTGTATGGGCACAATGACCGCCGCCGGTTTTCCATTACGGAATACGATCTCCGGAGTTTTTGCCTTGGCCTTCATTCGTTTCTCCTCGGCTTCAATTACCTTTCACAGGACTCATTTGGCAGCCCCAGGATTTGGCGTCGCGCCTCAGGCCAGAAAACCTTGGCTCGTCCGGTTTCCAGATCCTTCAGCCGTTTTGCAATCTCCGCACTCCAGGCTGCCTCCGCCCCTTCATCCGCCTCGGTGTCGAGGCTCTGAAGGAGTTGAGCGGTCAACGCCGCGCGGGCAGACGTCGGCAACTGGAGCGCATCGTCCAATAGCTTCTTGGCTTCGGGGCTCCTAGAAGCCTCCTTCCGTGCCGCAATCCCTTCAAGTTTCACGCGCCGAACAATTCCAGTCTAGCACATTCAGCCGTCTTCACGATCACCTGCGCCGCTCGTCAGCCGCGTTCTTTATCCCTCGGGAGGCAGCTTGATCTCTTTCACCTCGCCGAATCCGGACAGCACCTGCGGCAGCGCGTCGGCCTGGCCGACGGCCAGGATGCGGAGTTGCTCCGGATGCAGGTGCTTGCGGGCCGCTTGCAGCAGATCGTCTTTCGTCAGCTTCACGACTTTGTCCCGCATCTGCTGGAGAAAATCCTTGGGCAGGCCGTCATATTCCAGGCCGATCAGGCGGCTCACGATGCTGGAGGCGCTGGTGAACGAGAACACGAAGGAGTTGACGTAGGCCTCCTTCGCTTCCGCCAGTTCCCGATCCGTCACCGGTTCTTTCTGCAGCCGTTCCATGTTGGCGACCAGGCGGCTGACGACTTCCTGCGTCGAGGCCAGCTTGGTTTCCGCGCGCATCCCCCAGACCCCCTGTTCGCGCACCCCGGCCCGGAGCGAACTGCCCACCGAGTAGGCGAGCCCTTGCTTGGTCCGCACGTCCTGAAACAGACGACTACGGAATCCGCCCCCGCCGAGAATGTCGTTGAGCAGCGAGACGGCCGGATAGTCGGGATCGCTTTCCTTGATCGAGAGGTGGCCGGCCCGCAGATGGGTCTGCTGGCTCCCTTTGCCGACGACACGGACGATCCGCAGCCCGTTGCGCGGCTGATCCGCCTGGACCGGCGGGAAGACGATCTTCGGCACTTCCCCCCTGGGCCAGGCGCCGAACGTCTCGCGTAGCGCCGCCAGCATCGGGCCCTTCTCGAAATCCCCCGTCACGCCCAGCATGATCCCATTGGGATGGACCGTACGGGCATGGAAAGCGCGCACATCGTCGCGGGTGATCGTGGTGACCGAGGCCACGGAACTTTCGCGCGCAAAGGGGTGATCCGATCCGTAAAGCAATTTGGCGAACTCGCGGCCGGCGATGGATTGCGGCTGATCCTGACGGCGGCGGATACCCTCGATCGCCTGGAGTTTGGCCAGCTCGACCCGGCTGGGGTCGAAGGCGGGCGTCATAAGGATGTCGGCAAAGATCCGGAGCCCGCGGGGAACGTCCTTCTTCAGGACATCCAACATGGCGGAGCCGGACTCGGTCCCGATGCCCACCGAAACCCCCGCCGCTAGTTGCTCCAACTCCTGGTCCACCTTCTCGGCGGACATGCGCGCGGTTCCGCCCGTCCGCATCGTGGCGCTCGTCAGGCCGGCCAGACCGACCTTGTCCGACGGGTCCAGCCAGGCGCCGGTCTGCATCGTGGCGGTGATCGTGACCAGCGGTAGTTCGTGGTCTTCCAACAAATACACGACCATGCCGTTTTCCAGCACCACCCGCTCCGGCTCCGGCGGGGTAAATTGGACCGGCTCGAACTGCATGGTGCGCGGATCGTCCTGCGCCCACAGGGCTGGCGCTCCGATGCCACAGCACAATGTCAGCGCCACCACCAGCCCCAAGACTCTTCGCATCATCGGCCTTTTCACCATGTGCCTCTTGCTATTCTCCCTCACGCTCAACGTTTCACGTCTTTTCCCGCAGTCGGCTTGACCAAAGTCGCCACGGTTCGATTGGGCTTGACGAAATATTGCGCGGCCACGCGCTGGATGTCGGCGGGCGTCACCGACGCAATCTTGTCGCGCACCTTCAGGATGTACCGCCAGTCTTTGGCCACCGTCTGAAAGAAGGCGAGTTGCGAGGCCAGGCCGCTGTTGGACCGCAGCGACCGGACCAGGGAGGCGTCCAGGTTGTTCAGCACTTTCTCCAGTTCCTTGGCCGACACCGGCTCGGTTTTCAACCGTTCCAATTCCTCGTCGATGGCCGCCTCCACGTCCGCCGCCGTATGCGGGGCCAGAGGCGCGGCGCTGATCACGAACACATTGGGATCGCGCTGGCCTGGAAAGCCGGAATCGGTGCCGACGGAGACCGCGATCCGCTTCTCGCGCACGAGCGTCCGGTAGAGCCGCGAGGTCACGCCTTCCGACAGGACCGAGTCCAGCACGTCGAAGACAAAATCGTCCGGGTGGCCCAGGGACGGTTTGTGATAGCCCATGATCAGAATCGGCTCGGCCTCGAACTCCACCTCGACGCGCCGCTCGCCTTTCTGCGGCGGTTCGACGGTCACCACGGGAGGCGGCGGCGGAGCCGCGGGCAAGGCGCCGAAGGTCCGTTCGATCAACGCGATGACCTCTTGGGGGTTGATGTCCCCCGCGATCGCCACGACGGCATTGTTCGGGCCGTAATAGGTGCGGAAAAACCGCTCGGTCTCGGCCGGCGTGAGGGCCAGGATGTCCGAGCCCCAGCCGATCGTCGGGAAGCCGTAAGGATGGGCCTGGAACGCCGCGGCGGCGAAGGCCTCGAAGAGCAGGCCGTTGGGGCTGTCCTCCGTCCGCATCCGCCGCTCTTCCATCACCACGGCCCGCTCCTTGTAAAATTCGCGCAGGACAGGGTTGGCCATCCGGTCCGCTTCGATCGCGGCCCAGAGCGGCAGGCGGTTGGCCGGCAAGCTGACGGTGTAGCGCGTGACATCCTTGCCCGTGGAGGCGTTCAGCCCCACCGCTCCATGACGCTGGTAGAGCAAGGGCATCTCATTGCCCACGACCAGGGCATCGGCCGCCGCCTGGACTTCCCTGAACGTCTGCAGCTTGTGCTGCAAGGCGGGAGAATCCTGCTGGCCGGCGGCGCGGAGCTGCTCGCGCAGCGATCCGATCTCTCCGTTGAGCCGATCCAATTCCTCCAGCAGCGGCCGTTCCTTGGCATAGTCCTTGGTGCCAAGGGTCTTGGTGCCCTTGAAGGCCATGTGTTCATAGAGGTGTGCCACGCCGGTGATGCCGGTATGTTCGTTGATCCCGCCGACACCGAACGTCATGTTGATGGAAAGGACCGGGCTTTCGTGCCGCTCGACCATCAGCACCGTGAGGCCGTTCGCCAGTTTGTGCTCGATGACGCGCTCGGCCAGTCCGGCTCCCTGGGCCTGCAAGCTGAGGCTAAGGCTCAAGAGAACACAGACCGCCAGCGCATTGCTCCTCAACCTGAACCGCAACCTTGCCCTGTTTCTCATACGAAAAGTCCTATCATGTCTTCCGGTCGTTCGATGAACCAGTCCGGGTTGCAGGCGGCCATCTTTTCCCGGTTCCCCATCCCGTAGCCGACCGCGCAGACCCGGATGCCGGCGTTATGCCCGCCGTTGATGTCGTTCGTGCTGTCCCCGATGAGCACGGTCCGCTCCTTGCCGACCTTCAGCTCTTCCATCACCTTCAACAGCATGCCCGGCTCCGGCTTCAGCCCGTAGCCGTTGTCGCCGCCGACGATGTAGGTGAAGTGATACGCCCCGAGCCCTTGCAGAATTTTCATGGTGTATTCGATGGACTTGTTCGTGGCGACCGCCTTCTGCTTGTGGGCATAGTGGGCCAGGACCCGCTCGACGCCGGAGTAAAATTGCGTCCGGTCGAGGCAGTGGGCCAGGTAATGGCCGCGGAACACCCGCAAGGCCTCCTCGTAGCTGGCCTGATCGGCCTCTCCGACGGAGAGCCGGAGCAACCGTTTGACCCCGTCGCCGACGAAGCCGAAGATTTCTTCCTGCGGGCGGAGCGGCAAGCCCAACTCGCCCAGCGTCAGATTGACCGCCGTGGCGATGTCCCACTTGGATTCGATCAGCGTCCCGTCCAAGTCGAAGATCAAGAGATCCACCGGCTCGGCCGCTCGCGGCTTGGCCTTCGTCATGGCGCCTGCCTCACGCTGTCCAGCAGCTCCGCGAGTTTGGCCCCCTTGGCCCCGTCGGTCTCCTCGATCATCGCCTGCCGCACGTAGCCGATCAGACGCTTCCGGCCGACATGCGGCGGCAGGGTCGGCTCGATGATCCGCCAGCGGTCCCCGACGGCCTTCACGTGAAACCGGACCTCTTCCACATGCGGCTCCGGCTTAAAGACGACCTCGTCCCACTCCATCGTGCCAAGCACCTTGTATTTCACGGGAATCCACACATCCAGCAAGCTCACCACTTCCCAGGCCCTGATCTCGTCGATCACCTCGTAGTCCTCGATCACCACCACGATCCCCCAGGACAGTTCCCGGCCCCAATTGATGTAGGGCCGGAGCGTCTCCCAGGACATGGACTCCAGCCGCGCCCCCTTCATGTCCAGGGACAGGTAGGCCTTGACCACGTTCGCCGGGTCCTTCTTCAGATCGCCGGTGAATGCCAGGCCGTCCGCGGCGGGAGCCGCGAGGCACAGGACCAACATGATAAGGAAACCGCGCACCGGCATCATGGGTTTCGCTCCTCGCCCACTTGGCCGACCTCGTGGACTTTCATGACGTTCGTGCCACCGATCTGCCCGACGAGCGTCCCGGCCAGGATGACGATCCGCGCCCCCGCCGACGCCATGTTCTGCTCCGCGAGCCGCCGTTCGACCTCGCGGACCCTGACATCGGATTCGGCGACCCGTTGCATGGACAGCGGAAGGACGCCCCAATACAATGCCATACGCCGGCGCACCGGCTCAAACGGCGTGAAGGCCACGATCGGCGCCGCCGGCCGTTGCTTCGACATGAGGCGTGCACTGGTCCCCGACTCGCTGAAAACCACGATGGCGGCGGAGCCGGTCGCCTCGGCCGCCTGAAATGCGGCTTCGCACAGGGCCTCGGGAATCGAGGTGTCCTCGCGGCCCTCGCCGTGCGGACGGAACGCAGCGGGATTTTCTTCCGCGGTCCGGACGATCCGGTCCATGACCCGGACCGATTCGACCGGATACCGGCCCGCCGCCGTCTCGGCCGAGAGCATCACGGCATCCGTCCCGTCGAACACCGCATTGGCCACGTCGGAGGCTTCCGCTCTGGTCGGCCTCGGCTGCTGGGTCATGGATTCCAGCATCTGCGTGGCCGTGATCACCAAGCGCCGGCGCCGGTTGGCGGCGCGGATGATGCGTTTCTGAAGAACCGGCACAACCTCCGGTCCCAGCTCCACCCCGAGATCCCCTCTGGCGATCATGACCCCTTCGGCCGCCTCCAGAATCGCCTCCAACGCCTCCACCGCTTCGGCCCGCTCGATCTTCGCGATGACGGGCACGGCGGCTCCGCATTCCGCCATCACCGACCTGGCCGCGGCAATGTCTTCCGGCCCGCGCACGAACGAGAGGGCCACGTAATCCACCCCCTGGGCGAGGCCGAACCGGAGGTCCTCACAATCCTTCTCCGTCACGGCCGGCGCGCTGACCGATGTGCCCGGCAAATTCAGGCCCTTGTGCGAGGTAATGAGGCCGCCGGTGACGACCCGGCAGCGGACCTCGTCATCGGCCACCAGCTCGACCGTCAGCTCGATCAGCCCGTCGTTGATCAGAATCTTCGCGCCGGGCTTCACGTCGCGCGCCAGGTCTGGATAGGTGACCGGTAGACGGAGGGCTCCGCTCACGTCGCCCCGCTGGGCTCCCTCAGGCGCCAGGGTCAGTTCCTGCCCCGCCTTGGTCTCAACGGCCGCCGGCAAGGCCCCGATCCTGATTCGCGGGCCCTGCAAGTCCTGGATGATCGCCACCGCCCGGCCCCGGTTGGCCGCCGCCTTGCGCACCGCAGCGATGGCGCGGGCATGGGACTCGTGCGTGCCGTGCGAGAAATTCAGCCGCGCCGCATCCAGCCCGGCCTCGATCAGCCGATCGAGCGTCGCCGGCTGGTCGCTGGCCGGCCCGATGGTGCAGACGATCTTGGCTTTGCGCATGCGGTCGGTCCGATCGGACAGCTGGAAGGGTGGCTCCTCTTAGACTTCCGGCCCCAGCATTTTTTCCGGCTTCACCAGGGCGTCGAACTCCTCGCCGGAGAGGAAGCCCAGGGCCAGGCAGGCCTCGCGCAACGTGGTCCGCTCCTCGTAGGCCTTCTTGGCGACCTTCGCCGCCTTGTCGTAGCCGATCTTGGGATTCAGGGCCGTGACGAGCATCAGGGAATTGGTCACGCTCTTTTGAATCTGCGCCACATCCGGTTCGAGGCCGACCGCGCAATGCTCCGTGAAGGAGCGGCAACTGTCCGCCAGGAGCCGGATCGAGTGCAGCAGGTTGTGGATGATGACCGGCTTGAAAACGTTCAGCTCGAAATTCCCCTGGCTGCCAGCCATGGAGATGGCCGTATCGTTCCCGATCACCTGCACGCAGACCATCGTCATCGCTTCGCTCTGGGTCGGGTTCACCTTGCCTGGCATGATCGAAGACCCAGGCTCGTTGGCCGGCAGGATCAGCTCGGCCAAGCCGCAGCGGGGACCTGAGCCAAGCCAGCGGATGTCGTTAGCGATCTTCATCAGGGAGCAAGCTAAGGTCTTGAGCGTCCCGCTGGCCATGACCAGGGCATCGTGGCCGGCCAGGGCGGCGAATTTGTTCGGCGCCGAGACGAAGGGCAGCTTGGTATAAGCGGCAATCTTCTCCGCTCCCCGGCGGGCGAATTCCGGATGGGTGTTGAGGCCCGTGCCGACCGCCGTGCCGCCCAGCGCCAGTTCGTACATGTGGGGCAACGAGCCGCGCAGCCGCTCAAGATCCTGGTCGAGCTGCGCCACGTAGCCGGAGAACTCCTGTCCCAGCGTGAGCGGCACCGCGTCCATCAGGTGCGTGCGGCCGATCTTGACGATGCGTTCGAAGGCCTTGGCCTTGGCCGCCAGCGCGTCACGCAACTGCGTGACCTTGGGAATCAGCAGATGGACGATCTGCTCCGCCGCCGCAATGTGCATGGCGGTGGGGAAGGTGTCGTTGGAGGATTGGGACATGTTCACATGGTCGTTGGGATGGACCGGGTCCTTGCTGCCCATCTTGCCCCCGGCCAGCTCGATGGCCCGGTTGGAGATGACCTCGTTCGCGTTCATGTTGGTCTGGGTGCCGCTCCCCGTCTGCCAGATGCGCAGGGGGAAATGATCGTCCAGCTTCCCGGCGATCACTTCCTCGGCCGCTGCGATCATGAGCGTGGCTTTGCCGGCCAGCAGTTTGCCCAGGTCCCGGTTGACCTCGGCCGCCGCCCGCTTGAGGATGCCGAAGGCCCGGATCAGCTCGCGGGGCATGACATCGTGCCCGATATCGAAATGGTGCAGCGACCGCTCGGTCTGGGCCCCCCAATAGCGGTCGTTCGGGACCTCGATCGCCCCCATGCTGTCGGTCTCTTTTCTCATGCTCCCCAGCGCTGCTTTCTCGGCCATGTCCCGTCCTCCCTCAACATGGTTCTGTGGTGAGAATAGACGAAGCGCATCCTGCGAGCAAGGGGGTTCCCATTCTTGACCTCGGTGCCGGTGCATGTTAGGGTGCACGCCATTTTTCAACCGACCGAGTTTGTGACAGGATGGTCAAAAATGCCGTCCAGCGAGGCCGCAGCGAGGGGCTGTCGTTCTCGGTTGTCAGTGTTCAGTCGTCAGTTCCGGAAACTGAGAACTGAATACTGATAACTGACAACTCTCGGAACATGATACGAGAACGACGCTGGCGGACGTTTTCAACATCCTGCTGAGGAGGCTTGCCGGACCCGTGAAGACTATGAAGACTACGAAATCGAAACAGCTCTTCGCCGAAGCCCAAAAGTACATCCCCGGCGGGGTGAACAGCCCCGTCCGCGCTTTCCGGTCCGTGGGCGGCCGGCCTTTGTTCATCAAGCGCGCCAAGGGCTCCCACCTCTATGACGTGGACGGGAACAGCTTCATCGACTATGTCCTGTCCTGGGGGCCGATGATCCTGGGCCATGCGCCGGCGCCCATCATCGCCGCGATCACGCGCGCCGCCGCCAACGGGACCAGCTACGGGGCCCCGACCGAATTGGAAGTGACGCTGGCCAAGATGATCGGCCAGGCCCTGCCCTCCATGGAGCAAGTCCGCCTCGTCAGCTCCGGGACGGAAGCGGTCATGAGCGCGATCCGTCTGGCCCGCGGCTACACCAAGCGCGACGGCATCCTCAAATTCGAGGGCTGCTACCACGGGCACAGCGACTATCTGCTGGCCAAGGCCGGCTCGGGACTGGCCACGCTCGGCATTCCCGATTGCCCGGGAGTCCCGGCGGACTTCACGCGCCACACCCTCACTGCTTCCTACAACGACATCGCGGGCGTGCAGCGCCTCATCAAAGCCCATGGACACAAGCTGGCCTGTGTGATCGTGGAGCCGGTCGCGGGCAACATGGGCGTGATTCCCCCCAGTCGTGAGTTCCTGCAAGCCTTGCGGGAATTGACGCGGGCCCACGGGATGTTGTTGATTTTCGACGAAGTGATCACCGGCTTCCGGGTCGGCTACGGAGGCGCGCAGGGGCTCTATGGCATCAGGCCGGACCTGACCTGTCTGGGCAAAATCATCGGCAGCGGCCTGCCGGTGGGCGCCTACGGGGGCCGGCAGGAGATCATGCAATGGATCGCCCCGGCCGGGCCGGTCTATCAAGCCGGCACCCTCTCGGGCAATCCGCTCGCGGTCACGGCGGGGATCGAAACGCTGAAGCGGTTGAAGGCGCCGGGCCTCTACAAGAAGCTGGACCGGCAGGCGGCGGAACTGGCGGAGGGGATCGGCGCGGCGGCCAAGAAGGCCGGGGTTGCACTGACCCAGACGAGGGTCGGCTCGATGCTGTGCGGGTTCTTCACGAAGGGCCCGGTGGTGGACTGGGCCTCAGCCAAGCAGTCGGATACGCAGCGCTACGCCAAGTTCTTCAACCGGATGCTGGAGAGGGGTTGCTACTTTGCTCCGTCCCAATTCGAGGCGGCCTTCCTCTCGACGGCTCATACGCCGGCCGACATCGAAAAGACCATCCTCGCCGCCAGAGCCGCGTTCAAGAATCTATAGGTGGGGAGCTTTCAGTTCTCAGCTCTCAGCCTTCAGCTTCTTGCTGAGAGCTGACGGCCGGCAGCGTTATCTGCCGCGATACGTCGTCTATCCAAGCGGATACGCCGGCAGACGTTTCGGCGATCTACTCGTCGTCTTCATCCTCTGCGTCCAGCGCCGCCTGCCGCCTCTGCTCTTCCATGGCATTGTGGAGCAGCATTCGGATGAACATCGAGATCAAGGAGCCTTTCTCCAATGTACCCCCGGGCGGAACCGCAATCTTGCCTTCCTTGATCATCTGATCCAACCAGGCCTTCTGGTCCGGCGCGATCAGGACCGGAATCTCGACCAAGCCCACTTTTCCAAACATATCCATGTGTAAGCCCCCTTTATCTTTTCACTTTTTACAATATGACGATACGGTCGTGACGTATTGCGTCGGCCATTTCACCATGCGGTTTTTACCCTTGTCAACCGACCGGTCCCATGGCACGGATTATGCGTTCCCTTGAGCGTAAATCGCGTCTTGACAGACATGAGAATCGGGCGCAGAGTATGTGGCGTGAAGGCTGTCTTCACAATGTTTATCGAGGGGGGGTGATTGAAGGATCTTATGACGCCACCGGACAAGGGGAGCCCGCTCCTGTGAGCACACCCGAGGGTTCGGCGTCAGCGAGAAGAGTCCATAACCGAACCAACGCATCTTCTGCTCGGTGCCAGTAGGCACGACCGATTGAGGCTTCGGCCCATCAACAGGAAGACGCGAGACCGCAGACAGTAGGTTGTGCGGTCGGTCGGACTCACCCACCTCGCTGGCAAGCAATCTTCACCACAGGAGCGGGCTTCTTCTTTTTTCTTCCTGATTTTCCCCGTCTCTGCTCCCGCCCCCTCCCCCATTCCTTCGCGCACGAGTCTTGCAGTTCTTCCCATGCAATCGGCTTTTGCAGGAAGGAGGTTCCTTATGATCCGCTTCCATGGGCTCGCCGTACTCGTTCTTCTCGTGGGAATCCTGTTGCCGGACGGCGTCGCTTCAGGCAGCCAGGCTCATCGCCACGACACGAAGCCTCAACCTCCTGCATCGACAAGACCGAAGGCGCACCGTCCCTCTGGTTCAGCCACGGTGCGTCTGCCGCAGATCTATAGTCGGCGGGCACTCCGGCACCTGGCCCGCAAACCGCTCGCCCAAGAACACCTGCTGCCACGGCGGATGCCTGCGATCCGGATGCCGCTCCGCATGCCTCCCGCTCACTCGATCACGCTGGACTCCTGGAAGATTCGCGTGATCGACGGCGATACCTTCGCCTACGGCGCCGATCGCATCAGGCTTCGGGCGATCGATACGCCCGAGAAGGATCAGTCCGGGGGGTTCGAGGCCACGCAACGGCTGGACTCGCTCCTCCACGAAGGAACCGTCACGATGGTCACCGATGTGTTGGACCCCTATGGGCGGACGCTCGCTGACGTGTACGTCGACGGCCGCAACGTGGCGGAGGTGCTCAAAACCGAAGGGTACGCCAAGCCGGGAAACCGATAGCGAGATGGCTGAGGCCGATCATGGATTTGCTACCAGCCATACGCTTCTATTGAGTCCTGCTATCGGCCATAAGCCATCGGCTCTTGGATTTTCTCCACGCCATCGGCTCTTCGCCAAGGATGGTGAAGAGCAAAACCCAGCGCGTCGGTGTATAATTTCGTCTACCGTTGCGCCGAAGGGAATACCATCATGACCGGTCTGGAAGACACGCACTCGCTCACGGCCACCGCGCCCAGCCTCCCGACAGAGCCGCCGACGATCCTCATCGTCGACGATGAGCCGGCGATTCGAAGATTCGTTCGGCTGTTGCTGACCAGAAACGGATACGGCGTGGCGGAGGCGTCAAGTGCCGCCGAGGCTCTGTCGCTGTGCGAACAACCGCCCGGCACGATCCACCTCCTGCTCACCGATTTCAGGATGCCGGGGTTAAACGGAGCCGAATTGGTCGCTCGCGTGACGGCTCGCCACCCCCAGATCAAAGTGCTCTTCATGACGGGGTTTGCAGCCGACCTTGTTTCCGAGGCCGGTTTCGGCGTCTCGTTTCTCGCCAAGCCGTTCTCGGAGGAAGAGTTGGTCGAGACGGTTCGGCAGGCTCTTCGGTCACGCGCGTAACCGTTCCCCTATCCGCTCTCGGCTTTTCTCCCCCACGACCCGCGCTTGACAAGACTTTCCCGGCAGCAGATAGTTACGTAGCCTGGGCATGAAGGATTCGGATCGTGGTCCGTCCATGACAGAGCGGCCCACGGCACCGGAAGGAGCGCGCATGGACGCGAAGGAGCTGTACCAATTTCGCGCGGAGGAATTTGAACGCAATTTCCACGGGCTTCGTGAAATAGAATCGCGGAACTCGCTGGAAGTCTTCACGGGCTACGCCGTCATCGGCATCGCGTACTTCCAGTTGGACGATAAGTACCCCCACAATCATTTACTCGGCCTCTCGGCCCTGCTCCTGACGTTCTCGCTGTTCGCGATCGCGCTCTACCACAATCTTCGGACGCAGGAACGGCTGCGATTCATCCGAAGAATGAAGGATCTCTACATCAAGAAGTTGCACGAGTTATGCGCGGCGCCCGAACTCGACGTCCCGGCGGATTTGCCGCAACCGACCCATGGATTCTGGTGGGCCTTCGCCGCGCACATCGCGCTGAGCGCCATCACCATGGTGGCCCTGGCCGCGTACATCATCGGCACCACCTGGCCACACCCCTAGGCGAAGTCAGGTGTGGACGGCGACTTCGGCCTTGATGCAGTCTGTTGAGGGACAGACGGAGCGCGAGGGGCGGGATCGACAGGAGCTGTTCTGCGATGGTCAAACCGGCTCGCACGGCCCAGAGCCGGTCCCACGATCGGGCTGTGGCGCCTACTTCTTCTTGCCGTCCGGTTTCTTCTTGTCCTTCGGGTTGTCCGCGAACAGCAGCCAGGCCAGCACGATGAAGCCGATGGCCACCGCCGTCACCGCCAGCCAGGTCCCGAATTTTTCAGGCATCAGGATTCTCCTTTCGGCGGCGCCAGCAAGGCTGCCTTCAGTTCGGCCGCCAGTCGCTTGAGTTTGCCATTCGGCCCCGTCGGCACTAGCGTCGCGGAGCCTTCGACGACGAGGCGGCCGCTCTGTTTCTCGCGAATCACATGGGCGAAGGTGAAGGAGGCGTTTTTGCTGGCGTCCAGCGTCGTCTCGATGTGCAGCGTCTCCCCGTACCGGGCCGGCGAGCGGTAATCGGCCTCCGCCCGCACCACCATGAAGACGGTCCCCTCCTGCATGAGCTGCGCCACCGACAAGCCGCACCGCTCCAGATAATCCGTGCGGGCCCGCTCGAAATACTTGAGGTAGTTCGCATAGTACACCACCCCGCCGCAGTCCGTGTCCTCGTAGTAGATGCGAACTTCCATGGGAGCGTATGGCGTATGGCTCATGGCCTATAGCTCAAGACTCGGAATTCAATGTGCTGCGGAATGCATTGATGCTCTTTGCAAATCGCTGTCCTTCGTCATAGAGAGCCTTATGTTCTTCCGCCGATATGTAGGCTTGTTGCATGGCAACAACCGAGGCTGCCACCACCTCGAAAGTCGAACCGACGGCAATTTCTAGATGGTAGGCAAACGCCTTGTCGGTGCCCTTTGCCGAACCCTCTGCAATATTTAAGCTGATGGAATTCACTGCCCTATTCATCTTCGACCGAAGTCCATAGTCCTCATGACGTGGAAATTTGGCGGTCGCCGCATAGACTTTCGTTGCGTATTCCTTTGCCATCTGCCAAATATCCAGACCTTCAAACCTGAAGGACACGTTGGATCTCTCCTGCTATGTGCCGGACGCTGGCAGCTCTGTCTCTCATCTCTTCATCCGGCCCATACGCTATATGCCATAGGCCATATGCTCTTACAGGCTTAAGACCGGGAACTTCGGCAGCGACGTGTCGCCGACACCCGTGAGCTTGATGACGATCTCGTGGAGCTGCTGGAACCGTTCGGGTTTCACCGGCTCGAAGCCGTGTCCCAGGACGGACTGATGGGCGGCGTCCAACAGAGGCTTCATCTTAGGCCACTGGGCCAAATAGGTCTGGCCCATCGGATCGCCCAGGCCGGCTAGCGCCCGGAACTGATCGTGCAGCGACAGTTTGTATTTGCCGTCGAGGTCGCTGAGGAAGCAGGTCCGGCAGGGCTCGCGCAGCGCCTCGGGCAACTGCTCCGGCTGCACGTCCCAGGTCTTGATCTTGTACTGTTTGAAGAGGCGCAGTTGCGCGAAGGCTTCCAGCGAGCGCAGCAGGGCGACGGTCGCGGCTTCCGGATGACGGTCCACGTCCACCCGCCGCCGCGCATGGGCCAGCAGATCGTAGGCCACCGCTTCCTTGAACTCCTGCGGGTCCAGAACCAGCTTCTCCAGAAAGCCGGCATTCTGTTTGACCAACGGGAGGACGGCCTTGAGGCTCGAGGGTCCGCCCCAGACCAGAGCCATATCCAGGGCCTTGAGGGAAATCTTCAACTTGTCCCAGGCCTGGCGGTAGTGGAACCGTTCCCACAGGCCGTAACCTTCCGCCAGATCGGCCAGGGCATGGCAGAGAGGTTTCTGCCCGCCGCTGACACGGGCTTCGATCTGATGAAAGAGCGAAGCAGCCGGCCCGAAGAAGCCCCGGTTGAAGAGCTCCGCGCCTTCACGGCCCGACTGGGCCGCCGCCTCGTCCCAGGGATTGCCCTGCTGCCAGACCCGCGCCCGGCCGTCCAGCATCACGGCTTCACCCTCGGCCGGCTGGGCTGCCTCCGGGGGTCCCAGCGCCACGATGCGCGAGGTGGAGCCGATGGCAGCGAGGGTCGCGGCCGCAGCCATGGCCGGCGTGGCGCCGGTCAAGTCCAGGACCAGCTCCCCTGTTTGAATCTCCCAGGTCCGCAGGAGGTCCGGCAAGGTGCGGGCCAGCGCCTGATAGCAGGCCATGAACCGATGGGGGTCTGGCGTCACGACCCAGTCCCACTTGCGCGGCATCCGGGCGATGTGCGGCTGGACGGCCGACTCCACCAGCGCCTTCGCCGACTCAGGTACGAAAAAGCAGAGGCACTCCGGTGCGAGCCGGTTGATCGTATAGACCGCCGCCGGCGCGTCCCCGGTCATCGCGATCACCAGCGCCTTTGTCGAAGTTTCCACGCCCATCGCGGCGGACTATAACACCCTGCCTGGGCTCGATCAACGTCGGCACCTTGCCGGCCGGCTGTCAGTGGCGGGGAGTGCCGGGTGCTCTGTCTTCAACGATCCCAGGCTTTGCCTTTGCTCCGCTTCTCAGCCGGTTTTTCCGCCATCGTTTTGGCCGGTTTCTTCTTCGTTTCTTTCCGCCTGTTTTCGCCTTTGCCCATGGGTCCGCTCCTTCCCGTTTGTCGGTTGGTCTTCCCTGCCGGTTACGAGTGACGTTGCTTTCCGGAGGCGCATGGTAGCCAACCCCTCACGGAAAGTACTGGTGATGTCGTTTGAAACAAGAAGAAGCGCGCCGGCAGAAGGGGCCGCTCCTTAACGGACTGAGGGAATCCGGACCGCTCGTCGTCGCGTCGGATCGCGCACCCTTGCGCCCGAGACGAAACCGTCCTGCCCATTCATGACGGTTCGTCGCGATTGACGCAAGCGCGGCCATGGCCGGAGGCGGCCCGGCGTCTGCTGCAGGCCAAGCACCCGACGATCTTTCCGGGTCCGCTGGTGCTCTGGGCCTGGAATGAACAAGCCTCGCGCGAAGCCAAGGTCGTGAAAGCCTTGGCGGAGGCGGTACCGGAAAACGTCATTCCGGTGGCCGATTATCGTCCGAAATATCCCAAGATTATTCCGGAACGGGAGATCAATCCGAATCATCCGAATCTGACGATCTGGAAAAACAAGATCGACGCGTGCCTGTTCGTCGGTGTACACTGTCACCAATCCAACATTGCGCTCAAGATCATCCGAGGCGGAACCGACTGTTTCACCATCGCCCTGTGCACGTTCAGCGGAGATGATGAGGCGCACGTGACCATCCGGGATTTGACCGCCGAGACGATTCAGCGCATTGTGGATGCGGTGCACCGTCAGAAACGATCGCGCTCCTCGTGAGTGCGCGGACGTCGGTGTGAATCTCACTTCATCAGAAGAGGACAAGCCATGCGATATCTCATTGCCGTCATCATTGCGATCATGACCACAACCAGCGCGCCCGTCTGGGCCTATGAGGAAGTCACGGTGACCGACGGGGGGACGGTGACCGGGCGGGTCACGCTGGAGGGGGCCGTGCCGAAGCCCAAGGGCTACAACCTGACCACTCTGCCCGACCCCCTCTATTGCGGGCGCATTTCCGATGGACAGGGCTGGCGCATCCTGCAGCCGTTCCAGGTCGGCCCGGCGGGCGAGTTTCGCGAGGCGGTGGTCTATCTGGAGGGCCTCGACAAGGGCAAACCCTTCGGCCACGGGAGCGTGCCGCAGATCGAAGCCAAAGACTGCCTCTTCCTGCCCTTCACGACCGTCGTGCGGGACGATCAATCGGTGACGGTGGTCAACATGGACCCCGTCATGCACGACATTCAGGCCTATGAAACCTCGCATTTGGGGCCGCGCGTGCTGTTCAACGTGCCGTTGCCGATGAATCCGCAGCACCCCCGCAACTTCAAGGATCGCAGCGAGGCCGCGCTGTACCACAAGCACATGGCCGGCGCGCCGATGAAGCAATTGGTCAATCTCAGCAAGAACCGCCGGATTTTCGTCATGCAGTGCGGGTTTCACGCCTACATGGAAAGCTGGGGCCTGGCCGTCACCAATCCGTACTTCGCCAAGACGGACGAGCAGGGCCGGTTCACCCTGACCGACGTGCCGCCGGGCACCTACAAGCTGGTCGTCTGGCATCCCTATATCCGGACCGCGACCGAGCAATCCGTCACCATCGGCCCGAAGGGCACCGTGGAGGTCCCGATCGCGGTCCCGGCCCCGATCGGGCGGCTCTACGCCAACGAGGTGCTGGACCATGCCTACGTGCGCTACAACGTGACCGAGGACACGAAGAAAGAAATCGAGCCGATGGTCGAAAAGCAGGACCGCTGAAGCCATGAGGCGCGAAACGTAAAAAGTGAACACTTAGCCGGAGAGAAATTACCTCCCACAGAAGAAACCACCGTGTCCTTTCATGTTTCACCTTTCACCTTTTACGCAGCCGCTGCGAGCCTGCTCTTCTTCGCGGCGGCCGGTTACGCCGACCACGACCAGCCGAAGTGGCGGCCAGCCGGCGACGGGGTCGAGGCCAAACGGTTGGCGGCCTTGCCGGTGCCGGACGGTATGGTCACGATCCCTGCCGGCTGGTTCCCCATGGGCAGCGACCCCAAGGCCGACGAGGATGCGGGGCCGCAGGAACAGCCGCAGCACTGGGTTTATCTGGACGCCTTCGAGATCGACCGGTACGAAGTGTCGAACGCGCACTACCTCCGGTTCGTGTTGGCGACGGACCGGATTGGACCGCCCTACTGGCGCGTCGATCCCTTCCCCGAGAAGATGGCGAGGCATCCGGTGATCGGCGTGAGTTGGAGCAACGCGGAGGCCTACTGCCGATGGATGGGGAAACGGCTGCCCACCGAGGCCGAGTGGGAGAAAGCCGCCAGGGGGGCGGACGGGCGAAAGTTCCCTTGGGGCAACGAGCCGGCCGGGTGGAAGAAAAGCAACATCGCTCATCCTGGATCCAAGCGCGGGGTTAAGTATCCCCCGCTGGCCAATGTGGACCGGTACGATCACGGCGTCAGCCCCTACGGAATCTATCAATTGGCGGGGAACGTCGCCGAATGGGTCGCGGACTGGTTCGACCCCGAGTACTACCAGTATGGGACCAGCTTCAACCCGACCGGCCCCGAGTGGGGCAAGGATCACGTGTATCGGGGCGGGTCCTGGAACGAGGACCCGGAGGTTGCCCGGTCTGCCGGCCGGGGCGCCCAGGCGCCGGATCACCGTTCCTACCTGATCGGGTTTCGATGCGCGAAATCGGCCATCAGAGCCGTCAGCACTCAGCTTTCAGCCCTCAGCCAAATGCCGAAAACCGACCGCTGACAACTTGCCGTTATTTGATTTGAAGAGGGAGATCGAAGATGCAAACAGAGGCCGTTGATAAGTGGAAGCAGCGCGACCATCTCGTGAATATTGTGATCGCAATCGCCATCGCCCTGGCCCTCGCCAGCGCTGCTTGGGGACTGGACACGCAGGACATTACCGTGGAGTGGACCGAAGCAGGAAAAAAGATCGCGATGGAGCGGGCCAAGACCTGGCCCGCCAAGGACGACCTCGTATTGGTCCCGGCCGGTGCCTTCCTCATGGGCAGCGACAAGAAAGTGGATCGGAATGCCTATGCCGCAGAACGCCCGCAGCGAACGGTCTATCTGGATGCCTTCGAGATCGATAAGTACGAGGTCACCGCGCTTCAGTTCCTCAAGTTCGTGCTGGCCACGAACCGGTCGCCGCAGATCGACTGGCGCTACGAGGGCGGGAATTTCCAGGAAAGCATGGCCCACCACCCGGTCATGCACGTGAGCTGGTACGACGCCTCAGCCTATTGCGCTTGGGCCGGGAAGCGCCTCCCGACGGAAGCCGAGTGGGAGAAGGCCGCGCGGGGCGAAGACGGGCGGTTGTTTCCCTGGGGCAATCAACTGGCCGGGCTAAGCCGAGCCAACTTTGGCCGGACGGGGCTCTCCGGGCCGGTACGGGACCGGCCCGAACGTCTCCTCCTCTATCCGCCGATCATTGCGGTGGACAAGTACGAAAACGCCGTGAGCCCCTACGGCCTGCACCAACAGATCGGCAACGTCGCCGAGTGGGTGGCCGACTGGTACGACAAGGACTATTACAAGACCGCGCCGGACCGCAATCCGACAGGCCCTGACCGCGGCACCCAGAAAGCCTTCCGCGGCGGCGGCTGGATGGACAGCACGACGACGATGCGGGCCGCGATGCGGAACGGCACCGACCCGAACACCAAGATCAACTGGCTGGGCTTCCGTTGCGCCAGGACCGTGACCGAAGAACCCCAGGGCGGCAAAGCAGCAGGCCAGCAACTCTCCCAGGCCATGCCCGGCTTGACGCCCTAACCGACGTTTCCCCCAGGTTGAACCGGAACCAGGCTGAGCCGACGTCATCCGACTCCGGCTTGGCCTGGCCCGGCGCTGTCTCCAGGACCGGCTCCCGCATACTCCTCCGTCTTCTCCTTCACCGCACCTAGCTTCTCCTTCGCCGCCCCTAGGCCTAGAGGCCTAATCGGCCCCCTGATCAAGATCATATAAAGACTTGTCGCAGGTCAGTGCGCGCGGTTGAACCAAGCGCTATCGTCCCCCCCTACATTCCACCTTGCGGATTCGGAAAGGAGGGGGCGATGGGTACAGGAGGACAGACATTTTCAGATCGCATAAAGCGGGGGGCGAGGGCAGGGCTCGCGCTGGCCTTGATCGGCGTAAGCCTTCCGGCGTTGACATGGGCGGAAGAGAACCAGGTCTTTTTCCGTGGCGGGTTTGCCGGACTGACCAGCAACCGGGCCAATGAAGTGTTC
>Ga0233424_10001254_pt1 | contig 23774 bp, 26 predicted proteins | sample Watercolumn_Towu_FD_181011 | JGI IMG/M metagenome (GOLD analysis project Ga0233424, IMG submission 181011) | Freshwater microbial communities from Lake Towuti, South Sulawesi, Indonesia - Watercolumn_Towuti2014_125_MG | ecosystem: Environmental > Aquatic > Freshwater > Lake | place: Indonesia... | reverse complement strand
GAGTTGGGGCTGTCCATCTTTGCTGACCGGGAGACTGCTGATGAGCGAAACATCAACGTGACCAGTGGTCGCGTCGAAGCGTTCCTCGGTTCTCCTTTCTTTCGTGGTGGTGGATCTCATGCGCTGCGCTTGTCGCGGTCATGACGCGCCTCCCGCCATCTGCGCCGCACCCGACTCGCTCATGCGCTGGTAGCGCGTCGGATCCCAGATCTCGCAGCGGTCGAACGAACCGCTGATGACGACTTTCGAGTCGAGCGTGAGCCCGGCGTATTCGCGCAGTTTCTCGTCGATGTTGATGCGGCCCTGCCCGTCGATCGTGACTTCGACGGCGTTGGCGGCGATCGCGCGCTGCTGGTTGCGGTTCATCTCGCCGCGGCGAACTTTTTCGATGGCGTCGTTGGCGACTTGTTCGAATGCCTCCGCGGTCAGCACGTCGACGCACTTGTCGGCACCCAGCGTGAGATAGCAACGCGGCTCGAGCCGCGGACGAAACGGCGCAGGAAGCGCGACGCGACCCTTCGGATCAAGCTGTCGCTCGTGGACTCCGACAAACACTTCTTTCTCACTCCTCCCTGCCGAGTTCCCTCGGGCCCGATGGGTTTCCCACCGCGGACGAGGCTAACCCCCACTTTCCACCACTGTCAACCACCACTCCCCACAGATACCCGCTACGACCCTGAGGCGCCACACCGAGGCCGACACCCACCACCTCCCGGCGATGCCCTGGCTCTTCGCCACCCCGTCGTGACCGTGTCCCCGGCGCCACCTCGTCGCGACCCCGCTCGGTATCGTCGCCGAGGTCATGCAGATGCACCCCCACGCCCTCATTCCCCGCGATGCCGAGGCGGTGGCGGGTCGCACCGTCGAGCGCGAGACGCTGGCACGGGTCTGGCGATTTGCCCGGCCCTACCGCGCGACCATCGCGATTTTTCTCGGGGCGATTCTTGCCTCGGCGCTCGCCGCGCTGGTGCCGCCGTTCGTCTTTCGCGCGATCATCGACGACGCGATTCCTGGCGCTGACCGCCGGCAAGTCTGGATGCTCGCTCTCGTCGCCGTCGCCGCAGCTGTGGGAGAGGCGTTGCTCGCCATCGTGCAGCGGTGGGGATCAGCGCGCGTCGGCGAAGGCCTCATCTACGACCTGCGAGTCGCGCTCTTCGACAAGGTGCAGCAAATGCCCGTTGCGTTCTTCACCCGCACGCAGACTGGTGCTCTCATCAGTCGGCTGAACAACGACGTGATCGGCGCACAAAGCGCGGTGACCTCCACGCTCGGAACCGCGGTCAGCAACACCGTCACGCTCGTCACCACGGTGGCGGCGATGATCGCGCTCGAATGGCGGCTCACCATTCTCGCCCTCATCGTGCTGCCGGCATTCGTGGTGCCGGCGCGACGGGTGGGCACGCGCTTGCAGGCGATTGCCGCCAAGCAGATGAACCTCAACGCCCAGATGAACACGCAGATGCAGGAACGCTTCAACGTCTCCGGGGCGCTCTTGGTGAAACTCTTCGGTCGCCATCGAGACGAAGTCGACGCGTTCTCGGGTCGTGCCGCTGGCGTGCGCGACTCGGGAATCTTGGCGGCGATGTACGGGCGGGTGTTCTTCGTGGCGCTCGGCCTCGTCGGCGCGCTCGGTGCAGTGGCGGTGTACGGCGTTGGCGCCCAACTCGTGGTCTCGGGCGACGTCACCTCGGGCACGCTCGTCGCACTGGCGGCACTCGTGACTCGCGTCTACATGCCTCTCACCGCGCTCAGCAATGCCCGCGTCGAATTGCTCACGTCGTTCGTGAGTTTCGACCGCGTGTTCGAAGTGCTCGACGCACCGGTCGCCGTCACAGATCGCAACGGCGCGGTTGACTTGCGCGACGCACGCGGTGCAGTGGAGTTCGATGCGGTGGGCTTCCGCTATCCGCCCGCAGCCGCCGTGTCGATCGCATCGCTCGAAGCACCGGGCTCCCCGACCGGCGACCCCGACCGCGACGTGCTGCACGACGTGTCGCTCTCGATCGCCCCAGGCGAGACGGTCGCCATTGTCGGACCGTCGGGTTCCGGCAAGTCGACGCTCGCCTCGCTCGTGCCGCGTCTCTACGATGCGACTCGCGGTGCCGTGCGCATCGACGGCCGCGACGTTCGCGACCTCACCGGCGCATCGCTGCGTGCCGCGATCGGCGTGGTGTCGCAAGACCCGCACCTGTTTCACGAGAGCATCGAGTCAAACTTGCGCTACGCCAAGCCCGACGCCAGCGACCACGAAATCGTCGAAGCATGCCGGCGGGCGCGCATCCACGACACGATCGCGGCCCTCCCCGACGGCTATCGCACCGTGGTCGGCGACCGCGGCTATCGAATGTCGGGCGGAGAAAAACAGCGCCTCGCCATCGCGCGGTTGCTCCTGAAGAACCCGGTCATTGTGATTCTCGACGAAGCCACCAGCCACCTCGACAACGAGAACGAATCGCTCGTGCAAGCCGCGCTCGACGACGCACTTGACGGCCGCACCGCCATCGTCATCGCCCACCGCTTGTCGACCGTCGCGTCGGCCGACCGAATCGTCGTGTTGGAGGACGGCGGCATCGTCGAGCAGGGCGCGCACGACGAATTGATCGCCCGCGACGGGGCGTATGCCCGACAGGTGCGCGCGGGCGCACTTGTCACCAGCGCCAACTAGCGCGCCGTTCGCAGTCCTGCTTTCACTCCAGCGCGGCGCTCAACTTCTCGACCACCACTCGCGCCACCGCGTCGAGGTGTTCGGCGACACCGACGGCCCGCGAGAGCGACACCGGCAGTGGCTCGCGCACGAGCGTTGCGTAAGTGTCTACGTCGATTGCACGAAACACCGTGCACTGGAATCGTGCGGCGTCTTTGGTGCGCCGCTGCGACACTCCCACCACCTTGCGACCGCCTCGTACCACTTCGCCCGGCCCGAGCGAAGCGAAGCACACGGCGCGTTCGGGTCCGCTCGCCGCGAGCTTGCCGCGGTGCACCGACCATTCGTCACCGCCGACCACTTCGCGCAACGACTCGCACCACACGTCGCCCAGCCAGTGCGTGGCTCGCTCGACGTCGTCGTCCCACAGTCGGTGCCCGCGCGGCACCGTCACGTCGATCCACGCATGGTCACCGGGCTGCAACAGCACGATTCCCCCGCCGCTGCGGCGTCGTACCACGTCGCAATCGAGTTGTGCCGCGCGCGCGGTGTCGATCAGGTCGGTCGACTGCGTGCTGCCGAGCACCATCGCCATGCGTTCGATTTCGAGCACCTCGACTCGCGCGAGCGGTTCGATCGCGCGGTCATGCAACGCGCCGGCGGCACCTCTCACGAGGCAAATGACAAGTATTGCTTCCAGGCCTCCGGCACCCGACCCACGGCGGCGGTGATCCACGCCTGGTCGCGCGGCGAGTGCGGCGCCTTGACCAAGATCATCCCGGCTTCGTGCGGGGTGCGGTCGCGCTTGTGCAGGTTGCACGTGCGGCAGGCGGCGGCGACGTTCTCCCAGATGTGCTCGCCGCCGCGCGACCGCGGCATCACGTGGTCGATGGAGTCGGCGGGTCGACCGCAGTACTGGCACTTGTATCCGTCGCGGGCGAACACGGCGCGCCTCGACAGCGCGGTGCGACGGCGGAACGGCGCACGCACCATGTAATTGAGTCGAATCACGAGCGGACCGCGCATCACGAGAGTGGCGGCGCGCACCTCGGTGCCGTCGTCTTCGACGATTTCTGCTTTCTCGGCGAGCACGAGGCAGATCGCGCGCCGCGCCGACACCACGCTCAGCGGCTCGAACGTCGCGTTGAGGACGAGCGCGCTGCGCATGTCTCTAGGCCCTGTCTCTTCTTCGCCGCAGGTCGCGCTGGTACGAGCGGCACCACGCGAGATACGTGACGAGGTCGCGCGGCTCTGCTCTTTGCACGGAATCACCGTACTGGGTCTCGAACCGGAAACTCATGTAACGACGGTCGGGCAACGGAAGAAACGGCGCGCGCCGCCACCATCCGTTGGGTGCGAGTCGGAACGCTTGGCGAAGCGCGGTGAGCCACAGCGAAGGATGCCGCGCGACGGCGAGCATCGCCGGCGCACCGATGGTCGACCGGTCGTTCGCCACGGTGACGACCTAGCTCGGTTTGGGTTCCTTGGGCAGGCCGAGCACCATCTCGCCGATGATGTTGCGCTGGATCTGCGACGAACCCGCATAGATGGTTCCGGCGCGCGCGTTCATGAAGGTCATCGCCCAACTCATCGTGGAGTTCGGCGCACCCGCGTCGTCGGTCTGGAACGCCGTGCTCGGCTTGCGCCCGACCGGCACGAGGCCGTCCATACCAAGAATGTCCATCGCGAGTTCGGTCGACTTCTTGTGGTACTCGCTCCAGTACAACTTCGAGATCGCACCGTCGGGCCCCGGGTGGTGGCCGGCCAGGAACTTGGTCAACGTGCGCCGCCCGAGGTACTTCATCACTTGCACCTTGGAGTAGCACCAGGCGAGGCGCTGTCTGATGCGCGGGTCGTCGAGCGCGCCGCGCTCGCGCGCCAACTCGACGAGACGGTCGAACTCTGCCTCGTAGCGAATCGGCCCGGTTGCCGCCGCCTCGCCGCGCTCGAAACCGAGCAGCGCCATCGCGACCGCCCAACCGTTGTTCACGCCGCCGACCACGTTTTCTTTCGGCACGCGCACGTCGGTGTAGAACACCTCGTTGAACTCGCTCTCCCCCGAGATCATTTTGATGGGGCGCACCTCGATGCCGGGCTGGCGCATGTCGACCAAGAGGAACGAGATGCCCTTGTGTCGCGGCGCGTGCGGGTCGGTGCGCGCGAGCGTGAAGATGTGGTCGGCGAGGTGCCCGGCGGAGGTCCAGATCTTCTGGCCGTTGAGCACCCACTCGTCGCCGTCGAGCTCGGCTTTGAGACCCAGGTTGGAGAGGTCGCTGCCGGCGTTGGGCTCGCTGTATCCCTGGCACCAGATGTCGTCGCCGGAGATGATGCGCGGGAGGTAGTGGCGCTTTTGTTCTTCGGTGCCGAACAAGAGCAACGTGTTGCCGAGCATCTGGATGCCGAACACGTCGTTCATCGCCCCGGTCGGCACGCCGGCGCGCAGGAACTCCTCGGCGACGATCACTTGCTCGAGCGCCGAGAGTCCTCCGCCGCCGTATTCGACCGGCCAGCTCGGCGCCAGGTATCCGGACTGGGCCAGCGTCACGCGCCACTGCGCGATGAACGTCTCGAGTTCTTTGCCCTCGAGCGCACCGATGCCCTTCCAGTTGGCGGGCAGCTTCTCGGCGAGGAACGCTTGCACCTTTTCGCGGTAGGCCTCGGCTTCGGGTGCGTAGGTCGGTTGCATGGGCGAAACGCTAGTTCACGCCGGTCTCGACGGCACGACGCGCGACGGCGGCAGCCCCGACGAGCGGAGCATCCGCGCCGAGGCCCGTCGGGCGCACTTGCACGCCGCGCACGAATTTGATCTTGGCATACCTGTCGACTTCGCGCTGGGCGGCGGCAAAGAACGGCTCGCCGAACCCGAGCGCGACCGAACCGCCGATCACTGCGAGACGTATGTCCAACAGCGTGGCAACCGAGGCCACGGCGCGTCCGACGTACGTTCCGGTTTGTTCGATCACCTGGCGCGAGGCTTGCGCGGCCGGTTTCCCGGTCATCATCTCGATCGCGGTACCCGACGCGACGGCCTCGAGGCATCCGCGCGCGCCGCACTTGCACTCACGCCCGTCGGGCACGACGTTCACGTGGCCGATGTGCCCCGCGTTGCCCGTGTCTCCGTCGAGCAGTCGGCCGTCAGTGATGATGCCGCCACCCACGCCGGTCGACACCACCATGCCGATCACGTCGCGGTGGCCGGCTGCCGCACCGCACCATGCTTCGCCGAGCACGATCGCCTTGGCGTCGTTGTCGACGAAGGTGTCGAGACCCGTCAAAGTCGCGAGCGACGATCGCAGCGGGAAGTCTTGCCACTCCGTGATGTGCAGGTTGGAGACTTTGTCGCCGTTGTCAGACATCGGCCCTCCGCAACCCACGCCCACGGCGACCAACTCGTGCGCGCCCGCTCTGCTCTGCACCCTCGACACGATGTCGGCGATCGCCTGCCACACGCCCGTCGTCGGTGTCGAGCACCGGTCAGAAAAAAGCAGCGTGCCGTCCACGGCGACCACGCCGCAGGCGACTTTCGTGCCGCCGATGTCAATGGCGAGATAGGCGCGTTGGGCGGCCACGCGAGGCTGCTCCTGCGACGCGCTTCAGGCGAGCTACTGCTCGCGGCCCATCTTGTCGCGCAGCTGCTTGGCTTGCTCTCGCGTGGTGCGCAGCATCGACGTGAGGTCGCGCACCCCGACTTTGCCCATGGTGCGGAGTTCGCGCTCGATGACGAGCACGCACGCCAGCATCAGCGCAAAGCCTGCGAAACCGACCGCGAAGTGAAACTGCAGTCCGACGATCACGAGCGCCAGGCTCGCCACTGCGCCGAGCACCGCCCAGCGCACCTTCTTCACGGCCGGACGGTAGAGCCCCGACGGCGACACGGCTTGCACGAACCGCTCGTCGCTCTCGAGCTGCGCCTCGATTTCGCGCAGCTTCTGAATTTCTTCGTCAGACAGCGGCACGGCGCGCTCCTCGGAGGTGACGTCGCAGGTTCAAGTGTTTCATTGACGCCCAAGCGTAGTAGTGGCGTGCGGTGCGCGAGCCACCCTTCTTCATGACTCTCGTCGCGGGCCCCACGGTGTGCCCGTCGGCTCGTCCTGCGAGCCCGACCCGATGGCTGCATCGCCGAATTTCTCACGAATTTTGTCGACGGCTCGCGCGGCCTCGCGCCACTCTTCGTCGCGGGGCGAGCGATTGCCGTCGGGCGACTCGTCGTCGAACAGGCGGAGCTGTGGGTCGGGTGTCGCGAAGTTGCGCGCGCTGACACCTGCCAGCCGGATGCCTTGTGCGAGGTCGACGTCGGGCAGCAGCTCGTCGATCACCGCGATGATCGCTTGCGTCGTATCGACGGGTTCGTCGAGCGTGCGCGAGCGGGTCAGGTTGCGAAAATCGGCATGGCGGATCTTGAGCGTGATCGTGCGGGCGGCGAGCCCCGACTCCCTGCAGCGTCGCGCGACGGTGTCGGCCATGCGCAGCAGGTGGCGGCGCACCTCGAGGGCGTCCGTCAGGTCGTCGGCGAACGTCTCTTCGCTGCCGATCGACTTGGTCTCGCGATCGGGCTCCACGACGCGATCGTCGATCGCCCGACTGAGGTCGTGCAGGTGGTTCGCCAAGCCCTCGCCGAGCGAGAGTCGCAGCACGCGCGGCTCGCACGCCGCGATGTCGCCGACGCGCCGCAGCCCGATGCGATGCAACTTCTCGAGCGTCACCGGCCCGACGCCCCACAGCATGCCGACTTCCAGCGGGTGCAAGAACTCGATCTCGCGACCAGGCTGCACCTCGAACACACCGGGCCCTGGGTCGATGCGCTCGCGCGTGGCACGCGGCTTGGCGAATTCGGTGGCGAGCTTGGCGACGAACTTCGACGTCGCGACCCCGACGCTGCACGCCAGACCGACCTGTTCGCGCACCGCGTCTCTAATACGGTGTGCCACTGCCACCGCTTCGCCGAACAGTCGCTGCGCGCCGGTCACGTCGAGGAACGCTTCGTCGAGCGACAAGCCTTCGACGAGCGGCGTGAAGTCGCGGAACACGTCGAACACCTGGGCGCTCACCTCGCCGTAGTAGTCGTGGTCGCCGTCGAGAAAAATCGCGTGCGGGCACATCCTGCTCGCCACGGCTGACGCCATCGCCGATCGCACGCCGAACTGGCGTGCCTCGTACGACGCGGCCGCCACGACGCCCCGCTGCGCGGAACCGCCGACCACCACCGCCTTGCCCGCCAACTCGGGGCGGCGCAACACTTCGCACGCGACAAAGAACGCGTTCATGTCGACATGCAGGATGCGCCGCGACAGCATCGCCGACATGCGGGCAACGCTAGTAATACGGTGATGGGGCGATGAACGACCGTCCGCTGTCTGCCCTGCCGTCGCGTGCCGCACGCGCAGTCGCCTTCGCGGCGGTGATCATCGCCGGCGCGGCTGGCGGCACGATCGGCTTCGCGCTCGTCGACGTGCAGTGCACCGGCAACTGCGATATCGCCACTGGCGCAGCCATGTTGGTGGGGTCGCTCGGTTTCGCCGGCGGCATGAGCGTCGTCGCCGTGCTCGGACTTCGCGCCATGGGCGAATGGCGCGAGCGCGGCGACCAACGATGAGCGAGGCGCTGCTCGCGCTCGCCGCCGACCTGGCGCGTCGCGCGGGCGACGTGGCGCGCGAGGGTCGTGCGCGCGGCATGCGCGTGGTCGGTACCAAACTCACCGACACCGACATGGTCACGGTGTTCGATCGCGAGGCCGAGGCAACCATCGTCGCCGGACTGCGCGCGGCGCGACCCGACGACTCGATCGTCGGCGAAGAAGGCGGCCAGCACCGCGGAACCTCGGGCGTCGAGTGGCTCGTCGACCCGATCGACGGCACCACGAGCTTCATGTACGGCCTGCCGACGTGGTGCGTTTCGATCGGTGCGCGCGACGCGCACGGCTCGCTCGTCGGCGCGGTGTACCTACCCGACTTGGGCGAGATGTTCGCCGCACGACGCGGCGCGGGCGCCACACTCAACGGTGCGCCGATCTCGTGCTCGTCACAGCACGAGCTCGCCAAAGCACTCGTTGCCACCGGGTTCAGCTACACGCCGTCGCAGCGCACAGTGCAGTCGCGGCGCGTCACCGAGTTCATCCACCTCATTCGCGACGTGCGGCGCATGGGCGCAGCCGCAGTCGACATCTGTTTCGTGGCCTGCGGCAGGCTCGACGCCTACTTCGAGGAGAACCTCCGCTCTTGGGACGTGCTCGCCGCCGAGTTGATTGCCCGCGAGGCCGGTGCGCGCAGCGGCGACTTCGCAGGCTCCGCGATGCATCCCGGCGAGGTGCTGGTGGCGGCACCCGGGGTGTTCGATGCGCTGTCGCGCGTGATCGTGGATGCGGCGCGCAAACACCCGCACTAACTTGAGTCGTCGTGGGCACGCGCATTCTCGCCGTCGAAGATGACGAGCGCATTCGCGCGTCGGTGCGCCTGGCGCTCGAAGACGAAGGTTGGACCGTCGACGAGGCCGCCACCGGCGAGGACGCCGTGTCGCTCTTTGCCGCGCATCCAGCCGCCGTGGTGCTGATCGACATCATGCTCCCGGGCATCGACGGCTTCGAATTGTGCCGTCAGATTCGCGCCAAGAGCAGCGTGCCCATCGTGATGGTCACGGCGCGCAGCGACACCCACGACGTGGTGGCCGGGCTCGAGGCTGGCGCCGACGACTACATGACCAAGCCGTTCGCACCAAAGGAACTCTCGGCTCGCATCCGCGCGCTGTTGCGGCGCTTGCGCCCGGCCGACCCGCAGCACGCCACGCTCGAGTTCGGCGACCTCGTCATCATCCCGGCCGAGGGTCGCGTGATGCTCCGCGGCGACGACGTGGAGCTCACCAAGACGGAGTTCAAGTTGCTGTGCGTGCTCGCCGAAGACCCGAGCGGCGTGTTCAGCCGCGAGACGCTCTTGAAGAAGGTGTGGGACTACGACTACTTCGGTGACGGGCGACTGGTCGACGTGCACGTGCGGCGACTGCGCATGAAGATCGAAACAGACCCGGCCAACCCGCGCCACGTCGTGACGGTGCGCGGGCTCGGATACCGACTGCAGTCGTGACGAGCCCCGTCCGCCCGACTCGACCACGAACGCTCGACCGTCTGCGGGCATTCATGCGCCGTCGGCGTCCGCGGCGCATGGGCGTGCGCTCGCGAATCCTCGCCACGTTCGTGATCGGCGCACTGCTCTTGTCGAGCGTGCTCTTCTTCCTCACCTACACGCTCACGCGGTCGAATTTGCGCGAACGCGAAGGCGAACTCGGGCTCTCCGACCAACTGATCGGCGAGACGCTCGGCAGCGTGCGCGCATCGTTGATACTCGCGACCATCATCACCGTGCTCGTCGGACTCATGCTCGGCATCGTGTCGAGCGAGCGCGTCGTGCGACCGCTCGCGGGCGCCGCCGAAGCCGCGCGCGCCATCGCCGACGGTCGGCTCGACACGCGACTCGAACCCACCGACGACCCCGACTTGAACGCGCTCACCGACTCTTTCAACGACATGGTCGCGCGACTCGAGCAACGAGTCGACCGCGATGCGCGGTTCGCATCCGACGTGAGCCACGAGCTGCGCTCCCCGCTCATGACGCTTGCCGCATCGGTCGAAGTGATGATGTCGCGCCGCGACGAGCTCACCGAGCGCAGCCAGGCCGCACTCGACTTGCTGGTCGCCGATGTCGCGCGCTTCAGCGGGCTCGTCGAAGACCTGCTCGAGATCTCGAGATACGACGCCGGTGCCGTGCGCTTGAATCGCGACGCGCTGCGAGTCGGCGAACTCGTCGAGCAGGCAGTACGCGCCAGCAGCATGCCGCGCTCGGCGATCGTCGTCGATGCGGCGTGCCGCGACGCCGTGATTCACGGCGACCGCCGCCGCCTCGCCCGCGTGCTCGCCAACCTCGTCGACAACGCGCGCCTGCACGGCGGCGGTAGCGCGGCGGTGCACGTGGCGCACTCCGACGACTCCTCCGCGCACGTGCTCGTTGCGGTCGAAGACCGCGGCGAAGGCGTGCCCGAATCCGACACCGATCGCATCTTCGACCGCTTCGCGCGCGGGGCTGGTGCGAGCAAGCGCGGCAGTTCCGAGGGTGCCGGGCTCGGGCTTGCGCTCGTGCGCGAACACGTGCGCCTGCATGGCGGGCGCGTCTGGGTGGAGCCGCGCCTCGACGGTCTCGCAGGTGCGCGATTCGTGGTCGAGTTGCCGTGCGAGTCTGCGGCGAGCCCATCGCGTCTCGCCAACTAATCTCGCGCCATGGCTGCGTCGCAGGGCGTCGTGCTCGCCATCGACGCGGGCACCACGGGTGTGCGCACACGGGCGGTGTTCCGAGATGGCCGCAAGTCGATTGCCGACTACCGCGAGTTCACGCAGCACTACCCGCAGCCCGGCTGGGTCGAACACGACGCCGAAGAAATCTGGCAGGCGGTGCGCGCGACACTGCAGTCGGTGTGCGCGAAGCTCGAGGAGCCGGTGGCCGCGATCGGCATCACGAATCAACGCGAGACGATCGTGGCAATCGACCGGATTTCTGGCGCGCCGCTTCATCGTGCGATCGTCTGGCAAGACCGCCGCACCGCGCAACGTTGCGACTCCCTCGCCGACCACTTGCACGCGGTGCGCGCCGTGACCGGACTCGTGCTCGATCCGTACTTCTCCGGCTCGAAGGTCGAGTGGCTGTTGCGCAACACCGCGGTGTCCCGCAACAAGAACCTTGCTTTTGCGACGATCGATGCGTTCATCATCCACCGGCTCACCGGCGGCGGGGCGTTCGCAACTGACGTCTCGAACGCGTCGCGAACGATGCTCTTCGACATCCGCACGCTGCGCTGGAGCGAAGATATGTGCAGATTGTTCGACGTTGACCCGACGACCTTGCCTGATGTGGTGTCGTCGAGCGGGCGCATCGGCCTCACGGTGCGCGACGGACCGATTCCTGCCGGCGTGCCGATCAGCGGCGTGGCCGGCGACCAGCAGGCCGCACTCTTTGGTCAAGCGTGTTTCGCGACCGGCAGCGCCAAGAACACCTACGGCACGGGAAGTTTCGTCTTGATGAACGTCGGCACCGAGTGCCCGGCGCCGACTTCGGGAATGCTGACGACCGTCGCCTGGCGCATCGCCGACCAACCCGCCGTGTACGCGCTCGAGGGCGCGATTTTCGTGACGGGTGCGGCCGTGCAGTGGTTGCGCGACGGGCTGCGCATCATCGAAAAGTCGAGCGACATCGGGCCGCTCGCCGAGAGTGTTGCTGATTCTGGCGGCGTGGTGGTGGTGCCGGCGTTCACTGGGCTCGGGAGCCCGTGGTGGGACCCGTATGCGCGCGGCTCGATTTTCGGCATCACTCGCGGCACCAGCCGCGCGCACATCGCCCGCGCAGTCGTCGAGTCGATGGTGCACCAAACTCGCGACGTGGTCGATGCCATGACTCGCGCGTCCGGTGTGGCCATCAGCGACCTGCGCGTCGACGGCGGCGCGGCAGTGATGGACCTCATGCTGCAGATGCAGTCCGACCAACTCGGCGTCGATGTGCTGCGCCCCACCGAGTTGGAGACCACCGCCATGGGTGCGGCGTATCTTGCGGGTCTCGCCGAAGGTGTGTGGGGTTCGACGAGCGACATCTCGTCGCGATGGGCACTCGAGCGGCGCTTCAGCCCCGGCCCGGGTGCGGCGACACGCGATGCGGCACACGCCGTGTGGCTGCGCGCAGTCGAACGCGCCCGCGCCTGGGCGGTCTAGCCGTCTTTCAGCTGTCTAGCCGCCCGTTCTCGTTGCCACCTGCAATAACGCGACACCGAGCGCGCCGAGCCCAGGATGATCGACACCGCCATCGACGTGCCCGTCACCACGATGGTGCGCTTCAGGTTGCCGAGTTCTCGGAGTTCGCTCTTGATGTCGCGGAGCGCGAGTTCGATTGCTTCGATGCGCTGATCGAGCCGTTCCTCAAGCGCATCAATTCGCTGGTCGAGCCGAGCGCCCAGCGCGTCGATCGTTTGGTCCAGCCTCGCCACCGCCGCGTCGAGATCGGCGCGACGCACCAAGTCGCCCCATCCCGCCGGCGGCAGGAAGTCGACCAGGTCGTCAGCCACCTGGTTGCCAATCTTTTCGCATAGTGCGCGATGGAGGCGCAAGCGCCGAGCATCGGGAGGTGTGCCATTCGTCGTGGTTTCGGTCATGCCCAGGTGTGTGCACGAGCCGGCACGATACGACACCCTCGTCGTTTGTCAAGTCGCACCAGGCGGCTAACGCCGCCCGACTACAGCTTGGGCAGACCGTGGTCCAAGTTACGCACCGCTTGGTTGATGCGCTGTTCGTTCTCGATGAGGGCGAATCGCACGAATCCTTCGCCGCCGGGGCCGAAGCCCGAGCCGGGCGAGAGCGCCACGTTGCATTCCGACACGAGGTGCGAGCAGAACTCGACGGAGTTCATCTCGCGATACGGCTCGGGTATCGGCGCCCACACGAACATCGAACCGCGCGGCGACGGAATCGACCAGCCGATGCGGTCGAGACCCTCAATGAGCGCGTTGCGCCGCGACTGGTAGGTGCGGCACACTTCGGTCGGAAAGTCGCTCGCTTCGTTCAACGTCACGGTCGCCGCGATCTGGATCGGCTGGAACGAGCCGTAGTCGAGATACGACTTCAACTTGACTAGCGCTTGCACCACTTTGGTGTTGCCGACGAGAAACGCACAGCGCCAGCCCGCCATCGAGAAGCCCTTCGTCATCGAATACAACTCGACCGCGCAGTCCATCGCGCCGTCGGCCTGCAGGATCGAAGGCGGTTCGTAGCCGTCGAAGCCCACGTCGGCGTAGGCGAAGTCGTGCACCACGATCATCTCGCGTTCGCGGCAGAAGTCGACGACGCGCTGCATGAAGGACAAGTCGACCGTCGCGCCCGTCGGGTTGTGCGGAAACGAGATGACGAGCACGCGGGGCTTGGGCCAACCGACTTCCCAGGCTTTGTTCAGCGCGTCGAAAAAATCGTCTTGGTAGTCGGTGTCGACGTCGTCGGGCGACAGAAGTATGCGCTGGCTGCGCATCGGAATCTGGCGCAGGTCGGCACCGGCAAAGAGCGGCCCGAAGATGTGAATCGGATAACTCGGGCTCGGCACGATCGCCGCGTCGCCCGACTCGAGCAGCACCCACATCAAGTGGCTGAATCCCTCTTTCGAGCCGATCGTGTTGGTGACCTGCAACTCGGGGTCGAGGGTCACGCCGAACTTGCGCTGGTACATGCCGGCGACCGCCTCGCGCAACTTGGGCAAGCCGCGCGACAGCGAGTAGCGGTGGTTCTTCGGGTTGTGCGCGGCTACGGCGAGTTTTTCCACCGCGATTTGCGGGGACGGAATGTCGGGGTTGCCGAAACCGAGATCGATCACGTCGTCGCCCTCGCGGCGTGCGGTGATTTTCAGATTGTTGATGATCGTGAAGACGTACGGCGGCAAGTTGCTGATGCGGCGGAAGTCCACGAGCCAAGCCTAAGAGTGTCAGCGCGCGAGTCGCGGCAGCAAGGCAGCGCCGATCGCGCCGGCGTGCTCGCCGAGTTGCGCGATGCGAATGTCGGGGTGCGTGCGCTGCTCGGGCGAGTACAGCAGCTCGACGAACCATCGCTTGATGATGGGCATCACCGCATCGGCCGCCTCCGAGACTCCACCGCCGATCACGATGACGTCGGGGTCTGACAGGTTGGTGAGGTTCGAGAGCCCGACCGCCACCCAGCGCGCCCACGCCTCGAGCACCGTCACCGCATCGGCGTCGCCGTTGCGCGCGCGTTGAATGACGCTCTCGCCTGGTTCGCCCGACGCGAGCATGCCAAGCCCGCGGCCCGACGCGTACACCTCCCAACAACCTTTGCGTCCGCACGTGCAACGCGGCCCGTCGGGGTTCACGACCATGTGGCCGATCTCGCCGGCGAATCCGTTGACGCCGCGCTGCACTTTTCCGTCGAGCACATGCCCGCCGCCGATGCCGGTGCCGAGCGTGACCATCCACATGTTCCGCGCGCCGCGACCGGCGCCGAACCGCCACTCCCCGAGCGCGGCGAGGTTGCCGTCGTTGTCCACCTGCACGCGACGCCCGAGCCGCGCCGAGAGTTCGGGGCCGACCGCGATGTCGACCGAGCCTGGGATGTTGGGCGACGCGCGCATGATGCCGTCGTGGGTGATGAGCCCGGGCACGCCGACACCGAGCGACTCGAAGTCGCCGAGTTCGCCGACGAGCCCGACGAGCACATCGACGAGTTTGGAGGCGTGCGGCGTCGGGCGGCGCACCTGCAGCTTGATGTCGTGCTCGGTCGAGATGTCGGCGTCCGCATCAATGACGACACCGAGGCACTTGGTGCCGCCGACGTCGATGCCGGCGGCGAGCGTCACGCCGTGCCGTCGCGACCGAGTCACGACTCGGCGCGAGTCTTCAATTCTTTCAAGGTGTGCAGGATGCGCACCTCGGCGCGGCGCTTCACGAATCCGGGCAACGGCACGATCAACTCGATCTGCAGTGAGTACGTGATATCGGTGCCGTTCCCCTGCGGCGCGAAGGTGTAGGCGCCGTCGATGGCGCGCATGATGTCGCCTTCGACGAGCGACCACGACAAGCGCTCGGGGGCCTGCGTGTAGTCGTAGGCGAGCGTGTAGTGCGTGCTGCGACCGAGCGCGCTCGCGCGATACTCCACCTTCACGGCTCGACCGTGCGCGTCGCGCTCGAGCACGTTCGCTTCTTTCACGTCGTGCGCCCACTCGGGATACCTCTCGAAGTCGACCGCGACGTCGAAGCAACGACTCGGGCTCGCAGCGACGTGCTCGGTTTCGGTCGCCTGGTCGATCACGATGGCAAGGCTAGTTCACTCGCCGCGCAGTGCTCGCGCGAGGCGCCCGACCAGCACGTCATAGTCGAACTCGGCGACGGCCCGTGCGCGCGACGCCATGCCCATCGCGTTGCGACGTTGCTGATCGCGCAACAGCTCTCGCAGACGGGCCACCACTTCGTCCGTATCGCGCGGGTCGCGCACCACGAACCCGGTCTCGCCGTCGACCACGGCCTCGGCCGCCCCGCCGCTGTCGCCGGCAATCTGGGGCACCGCGCACGCAGCCGCCTCGGCAAACACGATGCCGAAACCCTCCTGCTCGAGCCCTCCCCAACGAGTGCGGCACAACATCATGAAGGCATCCGCGCATCCGTAGAGGGCCGGCAGGTCGTCTTCTCTCACCCGACCCACGAGCCGCACCGGCGCGCGCAGTTGGGCGATTTCTTTCTCCAACCGCTCGCGGTCGCGGCCCGTGCCGCCGATCAGCATCGTGAGCCCCTCGAATTCGCGAGCCAATCTCGCGACCGCTCGAATCGCCACGTCGAAACCCTTGCGCGGCACCAACCTGCTCACCCCGACGACGAGCGGCGCATGCGCCGACACGCCGAACTTCTCGCGCGCCGCACGGCGCGCGGCGTCGTCGAGCGGCACGAAGCGGCGCGTGTCGACCCCGGGCGGCACTTGCACGATCGGCACCGAGGAGCCCGTTGCGCGCACGACTTCGCGCGCGGGATACGACCCCGATGCGAACACCTGCGTCGCGCCGCGCAACACTCCGGCGAGCACTTGGCGACTCGCCGGCAACCGGCCCGGCACCGCGATCTCGGCACCATGCACGAACACCGAATACGGCAGCGAGAGCGAGCGCCCGACGAGACCGAGTGGAAGCGCCGGGTCGAGCACCACGTGCCGCGCGCCGAACTCTCGCGCCAGTCGCTCGATGCGTCGCACCATCACCGGGTGCGGCAGCAGCACCCGCTCGGGCGTGCGCTCGATGCGGAATTTCTGCCGCGCGTCGAACTCGGCTGTTCCGGCGTACGGGCTCGTCAATACGGCGAACGACTCCGGGTCGAGGCGCCGCCAGAGCTCCCACAGCATGTTCTGGATGCCGCCCACTTTCGGTGGGAAGTCGTTGGTGACGAGCAGATGCTTCACGTCAGGGCACCAACTCGTCGCACACGAGCGAACCGATGCCGAGTTTGCCTGCCGCCCAGCGCGCATGCTCGGCCAAGAGCGCGTCGTCGCCGCTGATGTAGCGCGCGAGCAACGACACGACCTCGTCGTGCACGACGCCCGAGTTACCGACGACGAGAAGTGCGTTGCGCCGCACCCAGCGCGGATCGCGATCGGCCACGTACCACCCGCCGGCGATCCGCAAGACCTCCGCGTCGGGAGCCGCGAGCAACTCCAGCGCGTCGACGCTCGCGCGCTCGCCAGGCTCCGAACGGTCGAGCGCGCCACGGCGGCTGGGCGGGCACACCTCTTGGCAGTCGTCGCATCCATATATACGAGTGCCGAGCGCATCACGGAACGCCACGTCGAACGTTCCCGGCTTCTGCACGAGCCATGCGAGACACTTGCGGGCATCGACCACGCCCGGCTCGACGATCGCACCCGTCGGGCAGGAGTCGATGCAGCGACGGCACGCACCGCAGCCGTCCTCGACTTCGCGCTCGGTCGTGGCCAGTTGGGCGGTGGTCACCACGCAGCCGAGCACGAACCAACTGCCGAGACCCTCGAGCAGCAGGTTCGCATTCTTGCCGTACCACCCGAGCCCCGCTCGCCACGCGACTTCGCGATCGACCATCGAGTTGTCGTCGGCGAACACCGTGGCACGGTGCCCGTCGCGCTTCAGTCGCGCCGCCGCCGCGCGCAGCGCATCGCGCAACGGCTCGTAGTTGTCGCGCCGCGCGTATCGCGCCACGCGCGCGGGCACCCCGAGTGCGGCGTCGGCATGCCCGAGGCGCGATTCGCCGTCGGCCGTGCCGTTGTCTCTGGCTCTGGCGCTGTCTCCGCCTGCGGCGTCGTCGGAGAAGTAGGACCGTGCGGCGACGATGATGCTGCGCGCACCCGGGACCGACATCGTCGGCGTCGTCGAGCGCAGCGGGTTGCGAAAGGTGAACTGCATCTCGTCGGCGTAACCGGCAGCGATGCGCGAATCGATCGCTGCGCGTGCCCGCACGAAGGGTTCGGCCGTGGTGACGCCTACTCGGTCGGCCCCCGCCTCGCGGACGATCGTTAGAAGACTCTGCGTGTAGCGATCGAGGTCGGATGTGGCTGCGGTTGCACCATCGGCAGCGACATCGTCTGCGGCATCAGCTGCGGCATCGCGCGCAGACGCTTGACGGGCCACTCAGCAGAGGCTATGCGCTGCGCTCATGGCGCAGTCGCGGCACGAGACCGCTCTTGGCCAAGACGGCGAGCGTGCGCAGCTCTTCGTAGTCGAAGATCACCGCGTCGTGCTGCGATTCTCCGCACAAGAGCGGCACGATGCAGTCATCGCAGGCCGAAGTCGAGCGCCCGACGCACGAGTCACAGGAGATGAGGATGTTCGCCGGTTCGTGTTCTTGCGGAGTGCTCATACGACCACCGTGCCGAAGGGGTGTAGTGCGGCACGCTTAGCCTCAACGCCAGCCGTTCATGCTCCCGAGTCCGACGCCAGGCCCGCACACACCGAAAGACGCACCGGCAATTCGCGTGCGGCTGTGGCGGGTCGCGACCGCCGCAGTCGCAGTCGCGAGCGTGGTTGCGTATGCGCGCGACACCCCGAGTGCGCTCTGGCTCGCGCTCGTGCCGCTCGCCTACACCGTGCCGATCTTCGTGTGGCTCGACCGACTCGAACCCGAGCCGCTCGCGATGCGCTGGAACGCGTTCCTCTGGGGCGCGGGCATGTCGGTGCTCGTCGCGTCGTTCGTGAACGAAGTTTTCGCCGCCGCGTTCGGCCTCGTCGCTGCGGCGGTGATCAGCGCGCCGATCGTCGAGGAGTTGATGAAGGTGCGCGGCATCTCGTACGCGGCCAAGCGCGAACAAATCGACTCGCCGCTCGACGGCGCCGTGTATGCGGGCTACGTCGGGCTCGGGTTCGCCGCAGTGGAGAACGTGATCTACTTCTCGAGCGCGGTCAGCGAAGACGCCCTCGGTCTCACGTTCGTCGTGCGCGGACTTCTCTCGCCGCTCGCCCATCCGTATTTCTGCGTGTGGGCCGGCCTCGCCGTCGGGCGCGCCGTGGCAGCCGATCGTTCACGCCCGCTCGCGTTGTTGCGCGGTCTGCTCGTCGGTATTCCTCTGCACGCGTCGTGGAATCTCGCGGCGTCGGTGCCGGCGCTCGCGTTTCTCTTGCTCGGGCACGTAGCCGTATTCTTCGTGCTCGTCCGCCGGTTGCGACGACTTCGGCGTGACGAGATCGCGATGATTCGCCGCCGACTCAATCGACTCTCATTTGCATACAATCTTTCGCCGGTCGAATTGGAGACGTACGGAGACGTGAAAGCAACCAAACGATTCCGCCGTGCACTCTCACGCGCTGAGCGCCGCGCGTTTGACGCACGTCGAGCATCGATCACCAAACTTGCCGCGCGGCTCGCCGACGACTGACCGAAGCAGGTCACTTTTCGCCCGGCTGCGTGCGTAATAAAAGCGTCACAAACTCAACCGAAAGGCACCAACTTCACGTCCATGTCCACATTCACCCCCACGACGAAAGTCGACTCCTCGCTGCTTCCGACCGTGCGAAACCTAGAGGAAGCCCGCGAGACCTGCAGCGAGTTCGCGAGCGTGCTCACCGTCGGCCCCGAGCCCTTCGAGGTGGATGACTTCAGGCACCCCGCGCACAAGGTGGTGACCTTCGACGACATCACCTGCCACTTCCCCGGCGGTCTCACTCCGACGTTCGAGTTGGTGCGCGAGGCGGTGGAGTGGGGCGCGGGTCGCAAGAACCTGCTCGTGCACTGCCATGCCGGCATGTCGCGCTCGACATCGACGGCGTGGGGAATCGCGATCGCCAACGGATTCGACCCGCAACAGGCGTTCGATCTCCTGCGCAACAACCACCCGGTCGAGCGTCGTTTCGCGCGATTGCGCGGCGGTCAGCGGCTCGTGCGACGCGCGTTCATCCCGAACGAACTCGTGCTCGCGCACCTCGAACGGTACTTCGGGCTCGCTGACGCGACGTTGCGCGACATCGCGATCGTCGGGGCGCTCGACGACGACTCGATCGACGAAGAAGCGTTCGACCTATGACGCGACGGGACCGTTGACGTCGATCGCCAACCGGTGCACTGTCGCGTCGCGCGGCAGCGCGGCGACCACCTGATCGGCGCGCGACGGCTCAACGATGCACGCCATCGTCGGCCCCGACCCGCTCAACCACGACGCCCACGCGCCGGCGTCGGTGGCGGCGCGCATCGCGCGCTTGGTCTCAGGCACCATGGCCAGTCGCACGTCTTGATGCAAGCGATCCTGCGTCGCATCGGTGAGCGCCGTGAAATCGCCGGTCACCATCGCCGCGACAAACAACGACGAACGCGCCACGTTGAATGCGGCGTCGTGCAACGCGACGCTCGGCGCAAGTTTGGTGCGCGACTCTTTCGTCGACGTGGTGTTCTGCGGCACCCACACCACGATCACAGCATCGACCGCAATCGGCACGCGGATCGCAATGTCGCCCGCCGCCACGGTCAGCCCCCCGAGCGCCGACGCTGCGACGTTGTCGGGGTGGCCTTCAAGTCGCGCAGCCGCGCGGAATGCGGCGAGGCGCGCCTCCCGCGAGTTCGCCGCCACCGCACCTTCTCGTTGCGCGATCGCGAGCAACCCACCGCCGACTCGAGCGGCGCCGCTGAAACCGAGCCCGCGACCCATCGGAACGCGATCGTGCACCCAGATTGCTCCGCTTCCGCCTGCAGACATGAACGCGACGCTCGCGGGATGGTGCTGGTCGGCGAGCCGCGCGCCGGCGGGCTGCGAGCCTCCCGCGAGGCCTGCTTCGAAGTGCAATGCAAGTGCGAGGCCGAGCGTGTCGAAACCCGCACCGAGGTTCGCCGTGCTCGCGGGCACCGAGACGCGAATCACGAGTTCAGCGTAGTTTCGGCCACGAACGCATCCAGCGTCACGTGCGCCGTACCGCTGTCGAGCGAGGCGATCGCGAGCGATGCGCCGGCGACGAGGTTCGTCACTGCTCCAGCGGCAAGCAGCGCGGCGGCTGCGTTCAGCACCACCACGTCGCGAATCGGGCCGCGAATCTCCCCACTCATCACGCCCCGCACCACCGCCGCGTTGTGCGTCGGGTCTCCCCCGCGCAGCGCCTCGTTCTCGGCGCGCGAGAGGCCGATGTCGCTCGCGTCGATCACGGACTCGGGCTGCACGGCGCCGTCGGCGGCGACGAGCACACGATTCGCGCCGCCGAGCGAAAGTTCGTCGAGTCCTCCGTGACCGTGCGCCACGATGGCGCGCTTCGTGCGGGCCGCGAGCACCGCGGCCATCGTCGCCATGCGGCGCGGGTCGGCGACGCCGACCAGCATCGCTGCGACAGGTGCGGGGTTGGCCATCGGGCCGAGCAAGTTGAACACCGTCGGCACGCCGAGCTCGCGCCGCACCGGTCCGACGTGCTTGAACGCCGGATGGAACGCCGGCGCGAACACGAAACCGAACCCGGTCTTCTCCACGCATCTCGCCACTCGCTCGGCAGGCAAGTTGATGCGCGCGCCGAGTGCTTCGAGCACGTCAGCGGTGCCGCACTTGCTCGACGCCGAGCGGTTGCCGTGCTTGCACACCGGCACACCGGCGCCGGCAACGACGAGTGCCGCCATCGTGGAGACGTTCACCGAGCCGCTCTTGTCGCCGCCCGTGCCGACGACGTCGATCGCCCGCGCCGCGATCGCTGACGACAGCGGCACTGGCGTCGCGGCTTCGCGCACGGCGCTCAGGAATCCGGCAAGTTCGTCGCTGGTTGCTTCGCGCGAGTTGTAGCGAAGGAGAAACTCGCGCACTTGGTCGTCGTTGAACTCGCCGTGCAGAATGCGGCGCATCAAGTCGGCGGACTCGTCATGCGACAGCTGCGCCGACTCGTTCGCCGATGCAAAGTCACCCGCCACCACTTCATGAACCCTATTGCGAGGGCAATCTCATCGCCGGCGCGACCGCCATGAACAGCACGTAGGCAGTATGAATCCGACCTGCGTTCCGAAACTACTCAGGCGTCGTCGCGCAGGTCGGTGAGCAGTTCGGCGACGGTGAAGTCGGGCAGCTCGATGGCTTCGAGGTAGTTCGAGAGGTCGCAGCGCAACTGCACTGCGCCCTTGGCGAAGGTCTCGACCTGTTCGGGGCTGAACTCGAATCGCACGTAGTGCACCGCGGCCGTGACCGTCTCGCGGGTGAGCCCTTCGGCGTGCTGTTCGTCGACGGTTCCGCGCACCTGGGTGCCGTCGGCGAGTCGCAGCACGATCGAGTTCTCGATGCCGACCAGCTTCGGCAGCCACTCGCGCATCTGGGCGTCGCTCGTGAGTTCGACAAAGAGCGTGGCGCACAACTGGCCGGGCTCGGGAATCATCGGGTTGAACGCCTTGAGTTCTTCCATCACGCCTTCGTCGGTCAGGACGCGCTCGACGCGCAGCATCTCTTGAATCTGGCTCTGCATGGTGAGCCGGTTCTCGAACGACACGGTCACGATCGTTCCGAGGTGCAGGCGGCGGCGGCGCTTGACTTCGATGACTTCGACTCGCATCGCATCGCGCACGCGCTCGTATGCGCGGTGATCGAGGATGTCGCTGAGGGCGAGTTTGCGCTTGCTCATCATGGTGGACAGGGGGATGTCTCCTTGTTGTTATTGATTGTTGTGGGTTGGGTGTATTCGATTCGTTACTCGGTGTCGAGCCCGTAGGCCTTGGCGACCACTTGCAGCGGGTGCAGCGGTGCCGTACCCGTCTGCTCGGTGATCGCGGTGTTGGCGAGGTGGCAGTCGCCGGCGACCACGTCGCCGTTGGCGTCTTTCACCATCTCGCCGAGTTTCTTGCCGATCGGAATGCTGAGCTCGGCGTTCTCCGCGCGCAGGCCCCACATGCCGTCGATGCCCGAGCACTGCTGCACGAGCTTGATCTTGGCGCCCGTCAGTTTCATGAGGTCGCGGCTCTTCAGGCCGATGTTCTGCGCGCGCAAGTGGCACGGCGTGTGATAGGTGATCGTCTCGGGAGTCTCGCCGTCGAACTTCGTGTCGAGCGACGAGCCCTCAGTCTTGTGCACCTTCATCAGGTACTCCGCTGCGTCGAAGGTGTGCTCGGAGACGAGCCTGGCGTCCGGGCCGCCGACGTAGTCGAGGTAGTCCTTTTTCAGCACGTAACTGCAGGTGGGTTGCGGCACGACGATGTCGTTGCCTTTGCGCACTTCAGCGGCGAGCGTCGCCACGTTGTCGACGGCCACCTTGGTGAACTTGGCCATGTCGCCTGAATGCAGGTACGGCGCACCGCAGCATCCGGCGTCGGTCAGCGAGCACTCGATGCCGTTGCGTTCATACACCTTCACGAGCGCCTTGCCGATTGCGGGCTCCTGGTATTCCACCAAGCAGGTCGGGAAGACGGTGACGCTCCCCTGTTTTTTCCCCGCGCGCACCTTCGGGCGCTGCTTGAACCAGGATGAGAACCGTGCACGCGCAAACTTCGGCAGCAGTCGCACGCTGGAGATGCCGGCGGTCACCTCGACGGCTTTGCGGATCAGCGATCCGGGCTTGGCACCCATCACTTTGTTGGTGAGCTTCACCGTCGCCACCGACACCTTGCCGATCGCGTCGGTGTTGCCCATGAACGCCGTCGTCGCCTTGTCGCGCAGCGTGACCTGCCCGTTGGCGCGGCGCATCGCGTCGGCGCGCAGCATGAGCCGCGGGAAGTCGAGCGCCCATTCGTGCTGGCCGGGGATGTACGGGCAGTTGATGTAGCACAACTTGCACTGGAAGCATTCGTCGATCACATGGTCTTGCTGCGCGGGCGTCATCTTGCCCGCGTCTTGGTCATCGTGCCGGTCGATGTAGTCGAACAGAGTGGGGAACGACGGACAGAACTTGAAGCACAAGCGACAGCCGTGGCACAGGTCGTACACGCGCGTGAGTTCGGCGCGCGTGTCGGCTTCATCCAAATACATCGGATGGTGCGGGTCGTAGGTGACGGTCATGTCAGTGCCTTCTCGAGTTCATGGTCATTCGACGATTCGGCGATCCGGGCGCAAGCGGGGGGAGATGCGCGCCCGGGTCGACAAACCGTGTTCCGCGTGTGGCGACGGCGCGACATGCGCGCTGTCGCCGAACGGGATTTTAGCCGAGCGACTTGAGTCCTTCGCCGAAGC
>Ga0233424_10001251_pt1 | contig 23829 bp, 12 predicted proteins | sample Watercolumn_Towu_FD_181011 | JGI IMG/M metagenome (GOLD analysis project Ga0233424, IMG submission 181011) | Freshwater microbial communities from Lake Towuti, South Sulawesi, Indonesia - Watercolumn_Towuti2014_125_MG | ecosystem: Environmental > Aquatic > Freshwater > Lake | place: Indonesia... | reverse complement strand
GCCGCTCGCGCAGGCGAAGGAATGGGGCACCGTGGCCGTGGTCGAAGTGGACCTCAACAAGCGCCTGCACTGGCAGAGCCTCGGCGACTTCAAGGCGGAAATCCTGCGACACCGGCCGGTCGTTGCTGGTGAAGTGGGTGAGACGCGCGCGAAGGCAAGATGAACCTATTCAACCCGCCACCGCTCACACGCGGTCGCAAGTTCGCCGCCCTCGCCGTGGCGATGCTGGCGGACGCCATCCAGATTCCGCTGACTGCGGTGCCCGGCGCGCCCCAAGTCGTGGACGCCATCACGATGGTGGTCACCTCGGCGATACTCGGCTTCCATCCGCTGTTGCTTCCGACCTTCATCCTCGAGCTTATCCCGCTCGCGGACTTGATGCCCACATGGACCGGTTGCGTGTTCGCAGTGATTCTCCTCCGCGGACGCAGCACGAGTGCCGTGGATGTCGAAGCCACGCGCGTTCCCCCAACGATGGAGGTGCCGCAGCCCAACGCGGCGCCACCTGCCATCCCGCCGAAGCTCGACGCCACGAAGTGAGCGCGGCCATCAGGTGCCGCAATTCGTCCTCGACCTCCTCGTCCTTGCCAACCGTGTTGGCGATCTCCGCGCGGAGCAGCCTGCGATAGCGCTCGCGCAGCCGATGGACGGAAACCTTCACCGCGCCTTCCGTCATCCCGAGCTTCGCCGCGAGCGCTGCATACGGCAGCGTCGAACGGTCGCCCATCAGGCAACCTTTCAATGCGTCGAACATCTCGCCCTTGCCCGCCGCGCCGTGCTCGGTGCGCAGCCTCGCCATCACGAGGTCGAGCAGCGTCAGCGCCCAACGCCGGTCGTAGAGCTTGTCGGCGGACTCGTTGTGCGCAGGTTCGACGCCGATGCGCGTCTCGTCGCCACCAAACTCGAGCGCCAACCCCGCCAGGCCGCCGCCGCGCTTCTGCGCCCGCGCCCGGTTCCATTCGTTCGCGAGAAAGTGCTTCATCGCTGCGAGCAGGAACGAGCGGAACCTCCCCTTCTCCCGCGCCACGTCGGCGAGATCATTCTTCTCGAGCAACCGCGCGAAGCACTCCTGCGTGCGGCCCTTCGCGTCGTGCTCGTCGTGTCCCTGACGCCGGAGGAACGCGTAAAGCGGCGGCCAGTAGTTTCGGCACAACGTCTCCCGCGCGGCGTGCGCCGGTTGAGTCCGTGCTCTTCGCCGAGAGCACCACGCTCCGATGCGTCGTGCGAAACTCGCGCGGCGCTGCGGAGGCAGCCGTGCGGCGGGCGGATGTGGCGCTGGAGGCCATGATGCGTGGCTCGACAAATCGGCTTCGCACGCCTAATACACCGTCGCCACTCCGCATGCAATCCACCGCAACTCTTGTCGCGACTGGCGCGGAGGCGCCGTCGCGCGCGGCTGCCGTGCCGTGGCACTGCGTGGTGGTCGTGCTCGGCGCGGCGTGCATCCCCGTTGGCGTGCTGTGGGACATCTCGTGGCACTCGACCGTCGGGCGCGACACGTTCTGGACTGCGGCGCACATCATGATCCAGCTCGGCGGCATCGTGCCGGGGCTCGCCTGCGGATGGCTTGCATTCAAGACGACCTTCTTCGGCAGCGAGGCTGAGCGGGCGGCGTCGGTGAAGCTGTTCGGCGCGCGCGCTCCGCTCGGCGCGTGGGTGACGATCTGGGGCGCGCTGGCGATGGTGACGAGCGCGCCTTTCGACGACTGGTGGCACAACGCCTACGGGCTCGACGTGCAAATCATCAGCCCGCCGCATGCGCTCCTCGCCACTGGGATGTTCGGCGTCGCGCTCGGCTGCCTGCTGCTGGTGCTCGCGTGGCAGAACCGCAGCGAAGGCACGGCGCGCGCGCGCATCGGGCTGCTCTTCACGCTCATGACCGGCGTGATGGTGACAATGAACGCCGTTTTCATCACCGAGCAGAGTTTCCCCAACCAGCATCGCGGGATGGTTTTTTACATCGCGTCGGTGCTGCAATACCTGCCGCTGCTCGTCTTCGTGTCGCGCGCGTCCACCTTGCGCTGGCCCGCGACCGTCGCGGCGCTGACCTACATGGGCATCCTGTGCGGCATGATCTGGGTGCTGCCTTTCTTCGAGGCCGTTCCGAAGCTCGCGCCCATTTACCGCAACGTGACGCACATGGTCCCGCCCGCGTTTCCGCTGCTGCTCGTGGTGCCGGCGCTCGCGCTCGACCTCGTGATGCGGTGGGCCGCGCCGCGGATGCCGCAGGCCGGCTGGAGGATGGACGCGCCGACCGTGCGCGAGGCGCTCGGAATAGTCGGTCCAGGCTGGTGGAAAGAATGGGTGCTCGCCGCCGCCCTTGGCGCGGTGTTCCTCGGTCTGCTGCTGCTGGTGCAATGGCATTTCTCCGCGTTCCTCATGAGCGACGCCGCGGACAACTGGTTCTTCGCGCGCAACGGCAAGTGGCCCTACTACATCCCGCCCGGCAACTGGATGAACGAACATTGGCAGCGCGACAACGTGCCGGTCAACGCGCTGACGCTCGCGCTAGCGTGGGGCGTGGCGCTGTTCGCCGCGCGCTTCGGGCTCTGGCAGGGCAACTGGATGAAGCGCGTGTGCAGGTGAACGGAGTTCAACATTCAACTTTGAACGCTCAACTCCCAACTTCCAACGAGACGCACGGGAGCCGCAACGGCATGTGCACGTCACGCTTTGTCGCCCCGCCCCCCGGCCTTTCATTAGCACCCGGCTTTAGCCGGGTGGTCGGCGCGACGGAACAAAAAAACGGTTTCAACCGTTTTCCGCGAGTGCTGCCAAGGAAGCCGCTGAAGCGGCTATGGGAATCACGCACCGCAGACACCGGGCTGAAGCCCGGTGCTAATGAGAGCCTGCAAGATTCCGAGTCGCGCCACCTCTGCGCTCGAAACGCGAGCGTTGGACGTTGGACGTTGAATGTTCTCCGCCTTTCCCATTTGCGCACTTTGTGTTCCCTCGCGGCTCTGCTCTTCCCCTTCCTCGCTTCCGCGCACATCGGCAGCCCCAACATCATCTTCGACGGCAAGGCGGGCGCGGTGCCGGTGCGCGTCGTCATCAAGCCGCCGCCGGTGATTCCCGGCATCGCCGAAATCAGCATCCGCACGAGCAGCCCCGATGTGAAGCGCGTCACGGCCTTGCCCGTTTTCTGGCGCACGGGCAAGCAGGGCGCGCCGCCGCCCGACGTGGCGCAACCCGTCCGCGGCGAAACCAATCTCTTCACCGCGCAGCTCTGGCTCATGGCTCAGGGCGCTTACAACGTGGAAGTGAGCGTCGAGAGCGAGAGCGGGCGCGGCTCCGTGAACATCCCCGTGAACGCCGTTGCCACCGTGCGCCGCGAGATGAAGCCCGCGATGGGATTCATCCTCGCCGGGATGGGACTGTTCCTCTTCATCGCCGCGGTGAAACTCACGGGCGCGGCGTTTGGCGAAGCGCTGATGCCGCCCGGCGTTGAACTCACGCGCAGCGCACGCTTCTGCTCGTGTGCTGGATGCCTCATCGCGACGCTTGTGCTGCTCGGGGCCGTCGCGTTCGGCAAAGGCTGGTGGGACCGAGTTGACCGCGCGTATCGCAACGGACTCTTCCAACCGCTGCCCGTCGCTGCCGACGTTCGCAACGAGCGCGAGGTGGACGTGCTGCGGTTGCGCGTGGACAACTCCGGCCGCTTCGCCCGCCAGTGGTCCCCGCTGATTCCCGACCACGGCAAGTTGATGCACCTGTTCCTCATCCGCGAGCAGCAGCAGGACGTGTTCGCGCACTTGCACCCGCTCAAGCGCGACAGCACGACCTTCGAGTGCGTGGTGCCGCCGGTCCCGCCCGGTCGCTACGCCATCATCGCGGACGTGACGCACGAGACGGGCTTCGCGCAGACCCTCGCCACGACGGTCGATATCAAGCAGACCGGCAGCGCGCTTGCCTACTCGTTGCCCCGGACCAACCTCGTCGCCACCGCCGCGGGTGCCGTGGCGGACCCGTTCTGCTCCACGCCGGTGGCCAACATCGCGAACGTGAACTGGTATCAAGCGCCCGACCCGGACGACTCGTGGCACGTGGGCAAGTCCCTTGTCAGCGCCTCCACCCCCTCACCCGCCCTTCGGGCACCCTCTCCCCCAGCGGGGGAGAGGGATGGGGTGAGGGGGCCGCTGAATCCTGTCGAGCTGCGCCGCGACGAAACCACATCCATGCTCGACGGCGGTTTCACGCTCGTTTGGGAACGCGCCGGGTCATTGCTGGCCGGCATGGAGGCGTCGTTGAAGTTCCACGTCCTGTCGCCCGGGGGTTCGCGAGCGAAACTCGAGCCCTACATCGGCATGTTCGGCCACGCGGCGGTGCGGCGCAGCGACGGCAGCGTGTTTGCGCACCTGCATCCGGTCGGCACTATCTCGATGGCGGCGCAAAGCTCGTTTGAACGACGCGAGCAGAACCCGGCTTCGACCAACACGCCGGGGACGACCCCGCCCGCCATGGCGAAACCACACGCGCAAGGCACTGTCGAGTCGGTGTCCTTCCCCTACGAGTTCCCGCAGCCCGGCAACTACCGCATCTGGGTGCAGGTCAAGGTCGCCGGCCGCGCGCTCACCGGCGTGTTCGAGTGCGAAGTTCGGTAGAACGAGCAGCGACGTCCGTTCGCCTCAATACTCTTCGCTCATCTGCTCGCCGCCGTGGGCGGGGTTGCCGATGAGTTTCTGCCCGCGTGCGTCCACGACAAAATCCAGCACTTCCAGCGGCACCTGCCCAATAAGGTTCGGCACGTCTTCCGGCACTTCGACGACGCCAAACTCCTCGGCCCGGCCCATTAGTTCGAGCAGCACCGGCTCGTATCTGTAGCGGATGGCGTCGCCATTGGTGGTCTTGGAGCGGACGGTGTCGGAGCGGTTCAGGCCGAGTTTCTTGATGACGCTGGGTTTCAGGTAGAGGCGCGTGGCGCCGGTGTCCACCATCGCGTCCACCTCGACCGAGCGCGGGGCGGCCTTGCGCACGCCCGCAGCTTTCAGAATCGTATCGGCGAAGTTCGTGAGCTTGATTTTGACAATGACTTTTCCCTTGAGCCTAGAATGCTGCGGTTCCGATATCGCGTCAACGCGGTTCGCGGATTCGGCGCTCCGCCTGTTGCCGCTTGGCTACTTCATCAACTCGAGCGCGGCTTCGACCATCTTCGCGGTGCTCAATCCGTGCAGGTTGTAGAGTTCCTCAGCGAGATACGCGGACTGGCCGAACTCGCCGTGGATGCCGAGGGTCTTGATGCGGTGCGCGATGCCCGCCTGCGAAAGCGCGTGGCTCACCTGCGCGCCCATGCCGCCAACGGCTTGATGGTCCTCGATGGTCACCACCCGGCCGTTCGCGGCCTTCACCGCCGCGCCGATGGTTTCGAGGTCCACATTGTTCACGAAGGGGTTGTTGATGACGGTCGCCTTCACGCCTTGTTCGGCGAGTTTCTTTCCGGCCTCGATGGCCTTGTTCACGAGCACGCCGCAGCCGATGAGCACCACGTCACCGCCGGTTTGCAGCACTTGCGCGCGGCCCCACGGGCAGACCGGGCCGTCCACCCAGCGCAGCGGATAATTCTCGCGGCCGACGAAGAAGATGCAGGTTTCGCCGTCCTTGCCCGCGGCGCGGTCGGTGGCCTGGCGCTTGATGGCCTCATACATGAAGGCCTCGGCTTCGTCCGAGCAGCTCGGGCAGATGACGGTCGTGTGCGGGATGGCGCTGACGGCCGCGAGATAGGTCGTGGCCTGATGCGATGCGCCGTCCGCGGCGTCCTGGAAGCCGACGTGCGAGAACATCGCGATGACTGGCGCCTGCGAGAGCGCGGCCATGGTGAGCGGGAGGTTGCCCTTGGTGACGCCGAACTGGCCGAAGGTGTCCACGATGGGAACGAAGCCTGCCTTCGAGAAGCCCGCGCCGACGCTGATCATGTTCGCCTCGGCGATGCCGACCTCGATGAAGCGGTCGGGCAGTGACTTCTGGAACGTGCTGATGCCCGTCGAGCCTTGCACGTCGCTCGAAATGGAATAGACGGGGTAACCTTCCTGCGCGGCGCGAATTGCACCTTTGGCGAGGCCAGCCTGCACCTTGTCCTTCTTCGGCGCAGGCGCGGCGGGTGCGGTGGCGGCGGCGGCTTTCGCTTTCTTCCCGGCTTCCTTCTTCTCCCAATCGGCGCGCTGCGACTTCGCCCACGCGACGAATTCCTCCGGCGGATTGCCGCCGTAGATTTCGTTGATCCAGTCCACGATCTTCTCAGCGTTCGCGAGCGGGAAGCCGTGTCCGCCGGCGGCGTTTTCCTCGGTGGACTTGATGCCGTAGCCCTTCACGGTCTTGAGCCAGATGCAGACAGGCTGGCGCGGATTCGCGCGCGCGGCGGCGATGGCCTTCTCGACGGCGTCATAAACCGCGGCCAGGTCATGGCCCTTGTCCACGCGCATCACGTTCCAGCCGAGCGTGGCCATCGCGTTCATCGTGGGCTGCATCGAGAAGGAATCCTTCGTGATGCGGCCGGAGAGCTTGGTGTCGTTATCGGAGAGGACGAGCACGAACGGGTTCACGCGGTCCTTCGCGGCGAGACCGGGGATGGCGGCGAAGGCTTCCTTGGCCTCGCCTTCCATCGCCGCGCCGTCGCTCACGGTGCAAATCGTCACGCGGTCGCGTCCCGCAACGCGGTCGGCGATGGCAAGGCCCTGCGCTTGCGGCAGGCTCGAGCCGAGCGGGCCGTTGCTGAGCAACACGCCCTCGGGGTTCAAGTGCGACTCGCCGTGGCCGGTGAGCTTGCTCTTGATGCTGCGGAAGTCGCGGAGGTGGTCGAACGTCAGCCCGTCGAAGCCGTAGTTCGCGCGCAACGCATAGACGCCGTTCTCGGTGTGGCCGGCGTCGTTGCTGAAGTTGAACGCCTCGTGCCACTCGCGTCCCTCGGTGGCGAACATGATGCCGTGAATCGCCGCCATCACCTCCGCGAAGGCCGCGGGTCCGCCCCAATGACACGCCGCGCCGCCCACCACGGCGTGAATGTCCATGAGCGCCACGAGCGCGCGGGTTGCACGCGGGTCGGCGAGGACGATGTCGCGACCCGTGGAGTCCTTGATGGTGACGGAATACTTGGGCTTGGTGCGCGGCGTCGTCGCGAGGCGCGACTTGAGCGCGAGCGGCTTGAGCGGCGGGGCTTCGACTTTTGCGACGGGAGACGTATCAGCGGCCATGGTCGGAGTGGGTTGGTTGTCGGGCGTCGGGTTCGGATGCGAACGACGAATCGTCGGGACGGAACTCTAGGTTGAGGCGATGCAAAGGGAAGTGGATTCTCAGGCCGGCAGCCGTGGATGAGCAATTGCTTTTCCGTGCGGGGCACATCCCGATAGGATGCGCCCGTTGTGCACGAACACGCCCAACCGACCATGACACCCGACGCCAACCCTCCGCAGTCCAAGCGAGCCCTTGCGAGCTTCATCTTCCTGAGCCGGTGGCTTCAGGCGCCGCTTTACGTGGGCTTGATCGTCGCGCAGGCGGTGTATGTGTATCGCTTCCTGGTCGAGTTGTGGCACTTGATCGGCTTTGCGCTGCTGGGGCATTCGCCGCCGGCCTCGGTGCCGGGCGACGTGAAGGACGCGGAGACCGTGGTGATGTTGAGCGTGCTGGGACTGATTGACGTCGTGATGATCGCCAACCTGCTCATCATGGTCATCGTGGGCGGCTACGAGACGTTCGTGTCGAGGCTGCGGTTGCAGGGACACCCGGACCAGCCGGAATGGCTCTCGCACGTCAACGCCGGCATCCTCAAGGTCAAGCTGGCCACCGCGCTCATCGGCATCTCGTCCATTCACCTGCTCAAGACCTTCATCAACGCGAGCAAGCACGAGTCGCAGATGATGCTCTGGCAGGTCGTCATCCACGTCACGTTCGTCGCGTCGGCCATCGCGCTGGCATGGATTGACCGCCTCACGTTCCACCCTGCCGAGAAGCGCCTGGAGTCAGCTCGGCATTGACGCCGCGCTTGTGGCAGGAACGCTGCTACTTGAACTCGGGAGGCACGGGCACTGTCGGGTCAATGGCGCGGATGGCTTTCCAGGTTCTATTCGGCATCATGCAGGCCGAATTCGTGACGTATCGCAGCAGGATTGGAAGCGCGCTGCGCGCCTCGGTTCCGTAGGCTTTCAGCGCGCCAACAGCGTCATCACGGACAAGTTCATCCGGGTCGTCCAATTGCGGCAGGATCATCGGAAGTGCGCGAGATGCCGGTGTGCCGATTCGGGGGAGAGCATCAAGTGCACTGCAGCGCACAGATGAAGACGGGTCGGAAAGGGCACGAATCAAACCGTCTTCGGCAGAGCCAGCACCAACTCCGACATCGCCAAGTGAACGCGCACTGCGCGAACGGATTGTGGCGTTGGTGCTTCGTAAGCCCTCCGTCAACTCTGGAACGGCAACGTCTCCCAACTCGCGAAGAGCCAGCCAAGCCCATTGTCTCTCTTCGCGCTTACCACCGGAGCGCCGGACCAATTCTGGTATGGCTGGCTTGGCCAATTCGCCAAGGCTTCCAATCGCGTGAGCTGCGGCCATACCACGTTCTTGGGGCATAAGAAGTCCGAGTTGCCATCGGAGTTGTTGATCACGCCAGGAGAGACTCTCCTCTGTTGGCGTGTTGGTTGCCATCATCCACTGAAGCAGGAATGGCAGAGCGTTTGTGCCGATTGCTCGGACCGCCTCGACACTCTCTGGCGAAGGCTCGTGGCGGTGCCAATCCCACCGCGCGATCCACTTCGAAAGAGGTTTCCCCTTCCAAGTTGGCTCCGCACGGCCACGCGCTTTCCAAGAATCCAACCACCATCCAACTCCGGGGAAGAGCAAGACGAAGAGCAGCAGCAGCCCAAGCCGCACCTTGTTCCCCACCACTGCCAAGCGCGACATCCATGGGCGAACTGGCTCGACATCACTCTCGCCCGATGTGTTGAGCGTGTTCACGGCGGGTCATGCGTTGCGACTGGAAACCCGGACCAACCTCCCATGCTCCTCCAACGCATACCGGTCGGTCATGCCGGCGATGTAGTCGCAGACGACGCGGTGCAGGCCGTCTTTGCGGATGCGTTTGCGCGCCTGCTCGCCGAGTTCCGCAGGACGTTCGAGGTAAACATGGAACAGGTCCTCGAGCATCTTCACCGCGCGCACGTTGGGGTCGTGGACGACGGGGTTGAAGTAGAGGTTCGAGTAGAGGTATTCGCGCAGGTCGAGGTTGAGCTTGCGCCGCGTCGCGCTGTATTGCACGAGCGGGCGCGGCTGAAGGCGGACGTCATCGGCTGATTTCACCCGCGCTGCGGCGATGCGCTTCCCGGTCGTCTCGACGACGTCGCGCACCTGCCAGTCAATCAAGCAGCGGATGATGAAGTAACGCCGCGACTCGGCAGCGAGCGCGCCGTGCTCGCGTTTCACGGCGCGGTCGGCGAGCGCCCACAGTTTCACGTCGCGGCGGAGCTGCTTCTCGGTGAGCAACTCCGCGTCGAGCCCGTCGTCGAGGTCGTGGCTGTAGTAGGCAATTTCGTCGGCGAGGTTCGCGACCTGCGCCTCGAGCGAGGAGGACTTCGCCTCGAAGCCCGGCCTTTTGCCTGGATGGTCGTAGGCGGTGTAGTGCTTCACGAGCCCCTCGCGCGCCTCCCACGTGAGGTTGAGGCCCCGGAAGCGCGGATACTTCTGCTCGAGTTCCTCGACGATGCGCAGGCTCTGGCGGTTGTGCTCGAAGCCGCCGTGTGCCTTCATCAGCTTGTCGAGCACGGTCTCGCCGGAGTGGCCGAACGGCGAGTGGCCGAGGTCGTGCGCGAGCGCGATGGTCTCGGCGAGGTCCTCGTTGAGGCGCAGCGCGCGCGCGATGTTCCGCGAGATGGCGGCGACCTCCATCGTGTGCGTGAGGCGCGTGCGGAGGTGGTCGCCGGAGCCGTTGAGGAAGACCTGCGTCTTGTATTCGAGCCGGCGGAAGGCGCGCGAGTGGATGACGCGGTCGCGGTCGCGCTGGAACTCGGTGCGCCACTCGGGCGGGGCTTCCTTGAACTTGCGCCCGCGCGAGTCCGCGCTGAACTGCGCACAGGGCGCGAGCGTGCGGCGTTCGCGGGCCTCGAGTTCAATGCAGGTGCAGGGCATGGGCTGGAAAGTAACAAGAGTTACATGGTTGAATGGTTACAAGAGTTACCTCGGACGGACCCGAAACGCTTCACCCATGTAACGCACGCAACCTTGCGACTCATGCAACCGCGTCAATCGGCCAGCACGTCATGCACCGAGACACCGCGCAGGTCGAGCAGGCGCTTGATGGTGTCCTCGATGAGGTTGTTCGGGCAGCTCGCGCCGGCGGTGATGCCGACGGTGATGATCCCCGCGGGCAGCCAGTCGCGGGTTTCCTCCTCGAGGTGCGTGTGCTGGTTCCAGTGGCGGATGAGCGCGGTGGACTCCATCTTCGCGGCGTTCTTGATGAAGTAGGTCGGCAGCACCTTCTCGCCCATCTCGGCGAGGTGCGACGTGTTCGAGGAGTTGTAACCGCCGATGACGAGCAGCAGGTCGAGCCGCTCGCGAAGCAGCTTGCCGAGCGCGTCCTGCCGGTCTTGCGTCGCGCCGCAGATGGTGTCGAAGAAGCGGAAGTGGTCGTTGATGTTCGCCGCGCCGTGCTTCCGCTCCATCGCCGTGAGGAAGCGCCGCTGCACCTCCTCGGTCTCGCCTCGCAGCATCGTGGTCTGGTTGGCCACGCCGACGGCAACGAGGTGCTGGTCGGGGTCGAAGCCCGGCGAGTGCGCGCCGCGAAACTTCTCGAGGAACTCCGCCTTGCTGCCGCCGCGCTGGATGTAGTCGCAGACGTAACCGGTCTCCTCGAGGTTGAACACGACCAGGTAGTGGCCGCTGCCGTAGGCGGTGGCCTGCGAGGTCGTGGCCTTGGTCTCCTCGTGCTTGGCCTTGCCGTGGATGATGCTGGTGACGTTTTCCTTCGAGTATTGGCGGACGCGTTTCCACACGCTCATCACGTCGCCGCAGGTGGTGTCCACGAGCAGGCAGCCCTTTTCCTCGAGCTGCCGGCGCGTGGCCACCTCGGTTCCGAAAGCCGGAATGATGACGACATCCTTCGCGCGAAGCCGCGACATTTCCTCCTCGGTGGGCTTGTTGGAGATGGTCTGGATGCCGAGGTTGCGAATCTGGTCGTTGACCTCGGGGTTGTGGATGATTTCGCCAAGCAGGAAAATGGGCTTGTCTGCGGGGAAGGACTTGCGCGCGGCGTAGGCGAGGTCAATCGCGCGCTCGACGCCGTAGCAGAAGCCGAACTCCTTCGCGAGCATGATGGTCAGGCCGTCCGCGTGCAGCACGTGGCCGCGGGCGCGTAGGTGCTCGACGAGCTGACTGCGGTAGTGCGACTCGACCTGCGCCTGCACCGCGGTCATCACCTCCGGGTTGCGGAGGTTGATCTTCTGCGGCGGCGCGGGAGGTGCGGCGAGCGTTGACATGGCGAGGGTGAGTGTAGCGCGAGGCGGCCCGGCGTCGAGCGCGGTTTACAGGGTGCGGCGCAGTGGAAGCGACGAAGCGCGGAAACTTCCAACGTCCAACGCTCAACGCCCAACGACCGATGCGCGAAACGGCGGCTCAGTGCAGGACCGAGGGCGAAAGGAAGTAAGGGCGGCCGGGCTGGAGGCGCGGGACGTCGAGGCCGAGGTCCACTTTCACTCCCTTCGCGTCGGACTGGCCGAGGAGCTTGAACAGGTTGCCAAAATCGAACGGCGGCTGGTAGCGGATGAGCGCGGAGTCGGTGATGCCCGCGAGCTTGCGGGCGCGCTCGATGGCGGTGTCGAGCGTGCCGAGCTCGTCCACGAAGCCCAGTTCGAGCGCCTGTTTGCCCGAGAAGATGCGGCCATCGGCGTAGTCCTTCCAATCGCGCACGAGCGCGCGTCCGTCCGCGCCGTTGCTCTTCTTGGATTCCCCGCGGCCTTCCTCCACTACGGCCTGAAACCTCCCGTAAACCTCGTCAATGAGCTTCTGCAACATCTGCCGTTCCTCGGGGGGGATGTCCTCGGGCTTCTTCGTGCTGCTGAGCATGTCCTTGAACTTGCCGCTCTTGAGGGTGACGGGCACGACGCCGACCTTGTCCATGAGGCCGCGGACGTTGAGGCTCTGCATGATGACGCCGATGCTGCCGGTGAGGGTGAGTTCGTTGGCAACGATCCAGCGGCACGGCGCGCTCACGTAATAGCCGCCGGACGCCGCGAGCGAGCCCATGCTGGCGACTACGGGTTTGTTGTGCTCCTTCTGAAACTCGCGGATGGCCCGGTAGATGTCATCCGACGCCAGCACTTCCCCACCCGGCGAGTCCACTTTGAGGATGACGGCCTTCACGTCGTCGTCCTTCGCGGCGAGGGCAAGCTGGTCCTTCACCCGCGTGACCAAGTCACCGGGAGCGCTGCCGAGGCTCGTGATGATGCCCTCGATCTCGACGAGCACAATGCGCTCGCTCGCGCCGTCCTTCGAGGGCTTGACGACCTGCACCTCGTAGAGCTTGCCGCCAAGCTGCGCGCTGGGGCCGAAACCCTTGAACAGGGCCCCGAGATTCGAGAGCCATGTGATCGCGAGCAACCCCGCGAGCAGGACGGCAACGATCATCCACCCGCGCCCGGAGCGGCGCGACGGCGGGGCAGGAGATGCCGAAGGCGGGCGCGGCGCAGCGGAATGCGGTGGGAGAAGCGGCGGAGGCAACGGATTGTCCATGCGCGCGAAGCTAGCGGAAGGCGCGCGTCACGGCAAGCGGGACGAGAACTCCGCCGGCGGCGGACGCCACCGACACCGGCGTCACGGCACCTGCTGGATGCGGTAGTAGAAGTTGCGGTTGGTCAGCGCGTTCGTGTGGACGAAGCTGACCGAGCCGTCCGCGGCGGCGACGTAGGTCGTGAGCGGCGTCCACGTGGTGAAGTTGGTGGTGAACTCGACGCGATACTTCTCGCCGGGCAACCCGCCGAGGTCGAAGCCGAAGTGCCGGTTCGTCAGGAACGTCGGCGCGGGCCGGGCGTTCGGCAGCACGATGGGCGCGGCGCTGACGAGGATGCCGTTCTGCGGCAGGCGCGCGAGGACGGCGTAGTTGATGTGATACGGGTCACGGTTGACGACGCCGACAAACCAGTCGCCATTGATGGTTGGGCGCGACGTGTTCGTGCGGACCACGACGGATTCCATCAAGGTGCCGGGTTGCAGGCTGGCGAAGTCATTGCTCGATGCGGTGGGATACGCGCCCTTGCGGAGAATCAGGTCGCCGCTGCCGGACAGGCTTGTGACCTGGAAGAGCGCGGACGGCGTGTTCGTGGGGATCGCCAGCTTGAACATCGTCGCGGGGGCGTTGCCGGGCGGCGAGGCGCCCGAGGCGAACACGCCGCTGGAGAGGGGCACGACACTGTAGGGCGCGCCGCCGAAACTGGTGGCGCGCAAGCCGTAGGTGACGGGCTTGGAGTCCGCGTTGGCCACGGCCACATACCACGTGCCCGACGCCAGCGGCACGACACCCGTGCCCGGCACGAGGAGAATCTGGTCCGCGCGCGAGCCGACGTTGATGCTGCGGTAGTCGTATTGCGTGGTGCTGATCTGCGACGAGGCGGGGCCGGGCCTGGCCTTGCGGATGTAGAGGTCGAGGTTGCCGTTCGATGGCGTCAACTCGAACAGCGCGCCGGACGCGCCCGCCGGCACGTTGAACTGCCAATACGCGAGCGCCGGGCCGTTCGCCAGCGTGCTGGTGCTTGTCAGGCCGTTGCCGAGCGAAGGCACGGGCGGGGCATCCACGAAATCGAAACCGACGCCGAGCGTGCCGTCCGCAGCGCCCTCATCCGGCACGAGGCCGATGAAGTAACGCTCGCCGGGCTTGAAGGCTGACGCGCCGCTGGTGGTGAGCACGATGGAACCGCCATTGGTGAGCGTGCCGAGCGTCACGTTGCCGACGGCGCCGGGCAACGGCTGCTTCAAGGCATTGTAGATGATCTTCACCCGTCCCGAGCCGGTGACCGTGTTGGTCGCGCGCGTGGAGGAGAATGGCGTCTGCACCGCGAAATACTGCGGCCCCTTGGAGAGCAGCACGGGCGTCACGCCAGGGCCGGGCGCGATGATGCCGGGACCGCTGCCGAGGGGCGCGTAGTTGAAGTTCAGATTCCAGCACAGGAGGCGCGGCGCGGGCGTGGCGTTGTTGATGCGGTTGTCCCAAATCTCCAGCGACCATGCGCCGTCAATCAGCGCGCCGTTGGTGACGCGCGTGGATTCGCCGATGAACAGGTTCAGTGATTCCTCGGGCTGATACCAGTTCTTGATGCGGTAGCGGTAGAGGAACATGTCGCGCAGCGAGCCGGAGTCGGTGTTGCCGGCGACGTAAAGGTCGTTGCCGTCGGTTGCGACCGCGGTGGCGGCGTTCACGGTGTTGCCGGACACGCTGACGATGTTCGTGGAGAGGACGACCATCGTGCCCGCGGTCGCGGGCGCGCCGGGGTTGATTTCGAGCAGGATGCCGTCGGAGTTGGCGGCGGAGTTCGAGCGCACTCCCACCGCATACAACCGCCCCGAGCAACCCGCGCCCACCACGCCGAAGAGCGTGTCGTTGAACGACGCGCTCAGGTCCACCGTCAGCCGGTCCACGAACGCGCCGTTGAGCTGGAACTTGTCCACGATGCACGCGCCGCCGGTGTTCGTGCTCGAAGTGCCGACGGCGAAGATGTTCGAGTTGACGACGGCGACGCCGTAATAGACGCCCGGCCCGCCTGCCGTGGTCGAGAGGTTGACCGTGCCGTTGGTCGAGACGATGGCGAGGTAGCTGACGTTCGCGCCGAGCACGTTTGAGTAGCCCACGCCGACGATGTTCGTCCCGTAGATGCTCGTCAGCGCGAAGCCCTCGCAATCGAGGCGGTTGGTCGCGGAGAAGGCCGGCAGGCCCGCCGGATTCGGCACGGCGATCCACAATCCGGCGCCGTTCGTGCGCGCCTTCGCGATGAAGAAGCGATTCGTGCCGACGGTGTTCTCCGCCGAGCCGATGGCGTAGATGAAGTTCGTGCCGTTCTCCGCCTGCAACATGACGCCGCGCAAGCGGTCATTACCGTCCACGCCGAAGACGTTGTTGGTGATGACGCGGCTCAAATAGACCGCGCCGTTGCCCGCGGCACCATTGGTGGCGGGACCGGCGGACGGGTAATTGACCACGATGCCCTTGTCCTTCGCCATGCCGATGGTCGTCGTCGTGTTGCGAAGCGTGTGGTTGATCGAATCGGCCACGACCAGGTTGAAGTCTGGCCGCACGGCGACGCCGCGCGGGAAGTTGAACTGGCCGGGTGAGCCGTTTGCCGAGCCGGCCACGCCGGTGCCGCCGATGATGGAGGACAAGCCGCTTGGCGTGATCTTGCGAACGCGGTGCCCGCCCGTCTCGCTCACGTAAATGCTGCCGCCGCTGTCCACGGTGAGGCACTCCGGCGAGGTCATCGCCGGCCCGATCACGGTGACGAATCCAGCGCCATCCACGCGACGGATCACGCCGTTGCCGGTGTCCGCGATGTAGAAGAACCCAGTGGCCGGGTGATAAACGATGTCGCTCGGATTGTTGAGCGTGATGACGAGCCGGTTGCCGTTGGCCGTGCCGCCGGCGACGCCGGTGCCGGCGAACGTGGACACGTTACCGGCCGCGTCAATCATCCGGATGCGGTGGTTGCCGCGGTCCGCGACGTAAACATTGCCCGCCGTGTCCAGCGCCACGCCGTAGGGATTCTGGAACTGCGCAACGCCGGCGGCTCCGTTGGCGAAGCCGGGAACACCGGTGCCGGCCAAAGTGCTGACCACGCCGCCGGACACCACGCGGATGCGGTGGTTCAACTCGTCGGCGACTAGGACGGCGGTGTTGTTGCTGACGGCGACGCCGCGCGGCCGGTTGAACTGCGCCGCGAGCGCCGCGCCGTTGGCGAACCCCGACACGCCCGTGCCCGCGAGGGTGCCCACGTTGGTCGCCGTGGTCATCGTGCGGATGACGTGGTTGAGCGTGTCCCCAATGTAGGCCGTGCCCGCGAGGTCGAGCGCGACGCCGTGCGGCTGGTTGAAGCGCGCGGACGGTCCCGAGGCGCTGTCCACGTAGCCCGAAGTCAACACCGCGCCGGCAGGTGTTCCCCATGAATACGCCGGCAAGTTGGCGCACGCGACCGCGACGTTGTAATTCCACGCGGTGCCGGCGTTGCCGGTGAATTCGTTCATGATGATGCGGATGAACGAATTCGATCCGGCGAAGTTGACGCTGAAGGTCTGCGTCGGGAACGGGCCGCCGGGCGGGCCGTTGCTGACCATGCCGGTGTTGGTCACCAGCACGCCCTGATAGTAGATGGTCATCTGGTCCGGCACGGTGAAGAACTGGTAGGTGATGGTGAGCGTTCCGTTCGTGCAGCCGGTGTCCAAGTCGTAGATGTCCGGCGCCGCGCCACCGCTCGGCGCCTGCGGCGTCGGGAAGTAGTCCTTGGTCTGGCCTGCGAGGAACACGCCCTCGGCCGACATCGCCGCGCCGTGGAAGAGCGTGCTGCCATTGCGCCCGCCGCCGAGGATGCCCGGCCAGTTCGTATAGGCGAGGCGCGAGACGGCGTTGTTGGTGACGGGCGTGCGGTAGTAGATGAGCTGGCCGTCGCCGTAGGAGGCGGTGTTGGTGAGCTGGCCCGCCATCACGAGGGAGTTGCCGCGGAACGCGAGCGCGGCGGCCGTGTTGCTCGAGTTTGGACTGGTGCTGAAGCGGTGCAGGTTGCTGTTCACGAACTGCGGCGGCGACAGCAGGTTGGTGAACGGCGGACGAATCCACTTGATGGGCACGATGCTCCCGTAGGTGCGATACGTGATGGGCCCGGTGCCGGTGATTTCGACCGTCTGCTTGTTGGTGTCCTCGGTGAAGTTGGCGAACAGGCCCGGATTGGTCCCGCCGCGGTTCTCGTAGAGCAGCACGCGCCGCCCGAGCGGGCTGCGCACGTAGAGCGCGTAGTCGGACCCGCGCGGCGTGTCGAGCTCCACGCCCACCTCGATGCCCGTGATGATGCGGTTGTCGAAGTTGGTGATGTAAACGTTGGTGCGGTAGTCGTCGAGCAGCGTGACGGGCGCGCGCGCGTCGTAGCCGGCGCTGGCGACGGTGGTGAAATCGAACTCGACCTGGAACGAGACGGTGATCTGGTTGGTGTTGGGCGTGGTGTTGCAGAACTGGAAGAACCACGGCCCCGGCCGCAGCGGCGGCGTGCTGAGCGTGCTGATGTTGAACACGAAATTCGTCGAGACGCCGATGCGGTTGAAGTCGTTGCTCTGCCGCGTGGGCACGTAGCCGAAGGCGGCGTAGAAATCGAGGCTGATGGACGCCGAGCTGGATTGCTGGACGTTGATGATGAGGTTGGTCGCGCCGACGGGGATGTTCGTGGACACCACCACGCACTGGTTGGAGAACAGGTTGAAGACGTTGGTCGCGCTGTTGGTCGCGGCGTTGAGCACGAAGTCCACGCTCACCACGCGCCCCGTGTGCTCGAGCGCGCTGTCCACGAACGTGAGCAGCCACAACCCAAGCGCATCCACACCGACGAAGTCCGTCGGGAAGCCCGGCCCGTCAGGCGGGTTGAGGTAGTCGTCGTAGGTGAGCCGGTTGGTCACGTAACCGCCGGCGAAGTTGGTGCCGATGGAGTGATTGTTCAACACGACGGAGATGCCGTTGTGCGTCAGCGTGCCGACGAGGTCGCCGAGGTTCTCGTGCGCGAGCACGTTGGTGATGTTGAACGAGGAGACGTTCGTGGACACGAGGCAGAAGCCGAACAACGTGATGCCGCTCGGCGCGTCCGGCGAGCCGTCGGGGATGTCCATCGGCAGGCCGATGAAGTTGACGGTGATGGCGTTGCCGTTGGTGCTGTTGAACGGCCGGTCGGTCGAGAGCGCCGCGATGTTGAACAAGCCGCCCTGCTGGTCCTCCGACTTGACGCCGATGTAGAACACGTCCGACGCCGACGCCGGGCTGAACGTGAACACCTCGTTGCCGCCGCGGTTGGTCGCCGCGAAGTAGCCCGGCGCCAGCGCGAGGCAGTTGGAGATGGCGGCCGGGTTGAGATTGGTGATGGAAGGATCGCCGCGCGTCACGTAGAGGTCGAGGTCCGCCTGCCCGTTGAGCCTAGCGCGCGCGAGGTTCGGCGGGAGGAACACGGTGATGGCGACGTTCGAACCGTTGGTGATGGGGGTGTTGATGACGTTGGTGACGAAGTTGGTGGTGCCCACGAAGAAGTTGGTCGTGATGTTCGTGAACGACGGGATGAACACGTTGCTGAACACGAAGAAGCGCCACTGGTTCGTCGAGCCAACCAGCGAGTAAAGCCCGTTGGGCACGTTCGAGGTCGGGGAGTTCGCGCCGACGGGCTGGTTGAGCAGCGGCAGGCCGTTGGTCAGGTTCACCAGCACGGTGTTGGTGATGATGGACGGCTGCTGCGCCAGCGTGATGCTGTTCGGGTAATCCGTCGAGACCACCAGCGCGAAGTCCTGCACGATGTTGTTCGAGTTGCCGGTGACCGCGTTCACGTTCACGCGGCGCCCGATGACGTAGATGTCGAACACGTTCACCGGCAGCGGCGCCTGGATGAACACGTTCTCGACGTTGTTGATGATGTCGCTCAAAGGCGCCGTGCCGTTGAGCGACTGCGACGTGAAATCGCTGCCGCCGGGGATGTTGTTGCCCTCGAACACAACGGCGTTGGCCGACACGGTGTTGGAGACGACGAGGTCGAGGTTGTTCACCAGCTTGGGGCCCACAGCCGGATTGCCCGGCGGATCGGTCCACGCGAGCGTGACGCGCAGCGGGAAGTTCGTGGTGAGCGCGGCGTTCGGATTGTTGACGGTGACGCGGTAGATGCGCACGTCGCCGGTGGCGACGGCGTTGGTCGGGCTCTGGTCCACGAACTGGATCGCGCTCGAGGCCACGACGTTGCTCGGGATGCTGTTGGTGAACTGCACGAGGCCCCAGCCCTGATAGTTGACCTGGCTCTGCACCTGCCGGTTGTAGGTCAGGCTCGCCGAGCGCGTGCCGTTGATGAGCAGCGCCTTGTTCAGCGCGGGGCTGTTCGTCCGCGAATACGGCGCGCCCGCGAAATACTCCTGCATCAAAGCCAGCATGCCCGACACGCCCGCCGCCGCCATGCTCGTGCCGGACTCGAAACGGAAGATTCCCGACGGGTTCATCGTCGCATCCAGCGCGGCGACATACGGGCTCGGGTTCGTGAAGCCCGTTGACCGGGCGGACAGCACGAACGCCCCCGGCGCCACGACGTCCGGCTTGAACCGCCCGAACAACCCCTCGACACCGAGGCCGACGTTGCCGCGGCTGGAGAAGTCGCACACCTGCTCGCGCGTGTCCGTCAGCCCGTCCACGAAGCCATTGGTTTGGATGATGAGCCGGAGCTGCTCGATGGCGCCGACGGTGATGACGTTCTTCGCGGAGCCGGGCGACGTGATGGTGGACGGGATGCCGCCGGAGCCGCTGACATTGCCGTTGCCGTCGTTACCCGCGGAGAAGATGTAAGTCGTCTGCTGGTCGCCGGGCAGATACGGCAAGGCATCGCGTGTGGCGGCGTCCCAGCTCGCGGCGAATATGTCGTATTCATACACCTGCCGGCCCCACGCATTGCAGACGATGTAAATGTTGGTCCGTGCGGCGTTCGTCTGCAGTTGCTCGTCCGTGAGCAGCGAGAAGATGTCCTGCGGATACATCCGCACCGACGGCGCCATGCCGCGGAACTGCGCGCCGGCGACGGTCCCGTAATTCACCGTCACGCTGGCTGAACCGGCACCGGAACCGCCAAGCGTCCCCGCGACGTGCGTGCCGTGGCCGGTCAGGTCCGTGTCGGCGCCCACATTGCCGGCGTCCACGAAGACGCGGCCGGTCAGTTCGGAATGCGTGCCCTGGACGCCCGAGTCGTTCACGCCGACGCGCACGCCGTTGCCGGTGAGGTTGAGAAAGTTCAGCGTGGTGATGGTGTTGGTCGCCACGCCGATGCGCTCGCGCATGAGGTCGTTCATCTGCACGCGATGCGAGTTGACCTCGATGAGCTGCACTTCCGGCATCCGCGCGAGCGCGATGTAAGCCTCGCCACCGGCACGCACGGTGACCACCGGGCCGAAGGGCGAGTTTTGCTGCTGCAACGGCTCCGCGCCAACGGACGCGAACTGTTCCGCCACGCGCGTCGTCGCGTTCGGGAACAGCACGACGTTGAGCTCGCGGTCAATGGGCTGCGGCACGCGCCCGACGGCGTCGCCAATCAGCTCCGTGCTGAATTTGTAATAAGGCTCGAACGGCAGCACGGCCTGCGCGCGCTGCCAGCGCGTGAGCCGCGAGGCCAGCTCGGGCGACGCCGCAACGAGGTAGGCGTTGTTGGGCACGTAGCTCACGATGGTCGCGCCCGCGCGCACAAGCGCGTCGCGGAACGCAACGTCAATCGGCCCGCGCGCCTGCACGATGTAGCTGCCCGGATTCGCCCCCGCGCGAAGATGGTCCGGCACGCGCGCCGGCGGGCCCTCGGTGGTCTCGATCCACGCGTGGCGCAGCAGCACCGCGTTGTCGTTGCGGAACATGTCGTCGCCGGCCTTGCGCGTGTTGCTGAGGCGGTGCGGGAAACGCGGGTCCTTCGCGAGCGAGAGCAGGCCGAACGGGGTCGGGGTCGCGGTGGTTGCGGCTGGCGCGGGCGGCGAGACGGCGCGTCGCGGCGAAGGCCCGCTCGCGCGCGGAAGCTCGTTGGACTTCGGAGGCTGGAACGCGGGCGGAGGCGAGTCGCGCAGGCGGCGCTTCTCGCCGAGCTGCCAGAACACCCACGCCGCGCCGAAGCACAGCAGGCTGATCAACATCCACGTTCGGGTGCGCAGGTTCATCGCGTGTCCAGGGCGGCAAGTCGGAGGCTGTGTTCAGTCTCGCGGCTTCGAGCGCGCCTGAAAATACAGCGGATTGCGGAGCATTTGGCCGCGATGTCCGGGACAAGTTTGGCCGAGGGCGGTCTCATCACTCGTTCGGCAATTGGCGGAAGCTCTCGACGATGACGCGCGGGCCACCGGTCGGCGGCGGGAAGCCAAGCGTGGGCAGGTTCTCGACGCGCACGACGGCGCGCAGCGCATACTCGGCGGCAATCTGGTAGTTGGTGACCATGCCGAAGAACGGGCCGGGCGCGGTGACCTGCGAACGGTTGGCGGGGCGCAGCGACTGGCCCCACGCATAGACCACGAAGCGCGGCGAGTCCTCGACCGTGAGCAGGCCGAGCACCTGCTGCGGGATGCGCTCATACATCTGGTCGGTCACGCTGAACTTCTGCTCGGGGGTCATCGAGTTGATGAGCAACGGGCGGATGTTGGTCATGCCGGCGTAGGAGCGGTTGTTGTCGCCGTTGTAGAGGTAAAGGTAGGGCGAGATCGTGGTGAGCTCGGGCACGGAGAGGATGTCGCCGAGGCGCGTGAAGTTGGTCATTGCGCGGCGGCGGGCCTGGATGCCGTTGAAGATGAACAGGACATTGGTGTCCACGGTGGACGGGTTGATGAAGTGGCTCGACGAGGTCGGCGGAATGAACGGCCCGGGAGCCGGCCCGACATTGTTCGACAGGACGGCGACGCCCGAGAGCACCGCGGACCACGCGGCGATGTTGGTCTGGTTGATGGAGAGCAGGCCGCGCGCGGCGTTGTTGTTCGGCCACGTGCTGAAGAGGTCGAAGAGCTTCCAATCATTCGTCGGGTGCGTATCGCCGCTGCGCGCCCACTGCGTCCAGTTGGTGAGGTTGACCACCGTGGACTTCATGTAAACGGTCTGCCACGGCGTCCCGCGATGCACGCGCCCGAGCCAGCCGATGTTCGGGAACTTGGCCTGCGGGAAATCCCAATCGTCCGCCCGCCGCACGCCGGGATCCTTGAGCCAAAGTGCGAACTCGGTGCCGTCCTGCACGCTGGACTGCGGGTTGCCGCCCCACGGGCGGTAGCTGTTGTTGGTGAGGCCGAAGCTCATCGGCGGCAGCACGGCGGCGGACGGCGGGACGATGTAGTTGAGCTCGCGCTGGAGGTTGGTGCGCGTGGCTGGCGTGATGTCGCGCGTGGTGTAGTGCACGAACGGGTCGTTCACCTCCCAGCTCAGGTTTTGCACGATCTTGCGCGTGGGGCTGAACGGGCACTGCATGCGCGCCTGCAACGGGCCGAGGCGGTTGGTCAGCGAGCCGAAGTTGGTCGCCGTCGTGTTCATGAAGTAGGCGAACCGCTGGATTTCACGGACGATGGGCGTGTCGCTGCTCCACTGCCGCCAATTGGCCACGGTGGCGAGGTTGGAGTTCATGCCGACGTAAATCTGGTTGGTGATGCCGCGCGTGGGCACCTGGTTGTTCGTCTGGAGGCCGATGCCGCGGAAGTTGTCCCAGAACGAGCCCGCGTTGATGTTCGTGGAGGGGCGCGTGAGGACCTGCCAGTAACCCACGCTCAACGGGCTGCCGATTGGCGGGATGTTGGTGCTCGGCCGGATGGACGTGTAGTAGAAACCGTTGGTGATGACGACATCGCCCGCCTGATACACGTAGTTCGTTTCCCACGGGCCGGTCGTCGTGCCGAGCGCGCGCATGATGTCAATGCTCCCGTTCAGGTTCGTGAGGTTCACATAGTCCACGACGCGCGGCGGGACGGCGTCGAGGTCCACGAGCGCGTAACGGAGGTGATTGGTGATGTTCAGCACGAGCGGCGGCACCGGGAAGCCCGCGCCGCGGTCGAACGAGTTGGAGGTGACCGTCACGAATCCGCCGGCATTGGTGGGCGGGAACATCGAGGGGTAGTTGGAGCTGTAGGCCGAGTTGGTGAGCAGCACGGACGTGTTGAAGAGCGGGAGCTGGAATTGCGCGGGGCCGCCGATGTTCGTCCACGCGTTGGCGGCGAGCGTCTTGTTGGAGCTGATGACGGTGGTGTTCGAGAGCACGAGGCCAAACTCATTCGTCATCACGTAGGTGAACACGTTGGTCACCATCAGCCCGAGGCGGCGCGGATAGGAGGCCTGCCACGGGTTCCAGCACTCGACGCCGAAAAGGTTGGAAATGCCGAGAATGAACATCTGGTTGGTCTGCCACGGGCGCACGTCCACGGCGTTGGACTTGACCATCTCGAGCTTGCGCGTGGCCTGCACGATGGTTTGCATGACGAACTCGTTGAAGTTCGGGAACCCCTTCTTCGCGCCGATGAGGATGGGCTGGCCGTTGACGAGGCTCTCGGTGCGGAACGAGTAAGTGGAGGCGCCGAGCGTGTAGGTGCCGTTGGTCACGATGGCGTCCACGTGGTTCGAGTTCGACAAGTCGAGGTTCGTGTAGCTGAGCCAGACTGTGTTGGTTTCGGAAACCCAGCCGGCGACGTGGATGTTCGTGATGCCGTTGACGATGGCGGTGTTGAATGTCGGCCGCAGCACGCTCGGAAGGAATGGATACGAATTTGCCGCGCCCTGTGTTTGGTTCGTGGTCGAGTCGTAGATGTTGACCGCAAGCTGGAGATTGCGGTGCACCTCGGGGAAGTATTCCGAATACGGCCAGATGGCGATGTTGGTCGAGGAAAGCAGCGGCGAGAAGTTCGTGCTGAGCAGGTTGGTGCCGTAGTAGTAGTTCGTGCCGGGCACGGGCACGGTGACGAATTGAGTGACGAGCCCGCTGCGCAGCATCTGGTGCGCGGCGACGAGGAAGAAGTTCGTCGGCGTCCAGTCCACGAAGCCCGTCGCCGTCTCCGGCGCGCCGGTGAGGGCGTTGGTACAGTTGATGTTCACCTTGCCGCGCGGCACCGAGGAGTCCACGCCGAGCTGCTCCATTGTCGTGTAGAACGTGTATCGGTCGCGGGTGCTGT